>ENA-ORUO01003605-ORUO01003605.1-human-gut-metagenome-genome-assembly--contig:-NODE-3605-length-10113-cov-3.325611_pt1 | contig 10113 bp, 7 predicted proteins | sample MGYA00242082_ERZ509215 | MGnify/ENA primary metagenome ERZ509215 (study PRJEB26280, sample SAMEA2338829) | human gut metagenome | biome: human gut; feature: human-associated habitat; material: faeces... | reverse complement strand
CCATCTTCTTCAACCACCCTCAGTCGCCTGCGGCGCCAGCTCCCGCCAGCGGGAGCGTAAGCCGAGAATCGGATAGGAGTTCTCGGGCGTGGTCCAGGGAGGCTTCGGATTCGCTGCCGGAGAGCATGCGGGCGATTTCGTGGACGCGGGTTTCGCCGTTGACTTCGGCGATGGTGGTGACCACGCCCAAATCGTCGTCATCGGCATCCGGCGGCTCCTTGGTGACCACGAACTGCGCGTCCGCCCACGAGGCGACCTGCGCCAAGTGGGTGACGACGATGACCTGCGCGCTGCGGGCCAGCCGTGCCAGACGTTTGCCCAGTTCGACCGCGGCCTTGCCACCCACGCCGGCGTCAACCTCGTCGAAGATGAAGGTCTGGTCGGCACCGCCGCGCGTGTCGGCGGCCACCAGCTCCAAGGCCAGCATCAGTCGGCTCAGTTCACCGCCCGAAGCGCTTTTGCCCATCGGCAACTGCGGCGACCCCTCGAACGGCGTAAACAGGAACGCGATATCGTCGCGACCATACGGGCCGAGCGGATCATCGGCCTTGTCTCGCGGCGTGACGCGCACTTCCAAGGAGGCGCCCAGCATGGCGAGCGAGCCGAGTTCTTCAGTGACGCGCGCGCCCAAGTCGGCAGCGGCAGCCACGCGCGCGGCGCTCAGCACGTCGGCGGCGGCGAGAGCCGCATCGTACAGCGTCTGCCGTTCGGATTCGAGTTCGGCGACCTTTTCCGGCGAGGCATCCAGATCCTCCAGATCGAACGCCGCCTTGTCCCGCCAAGCGAGCACGTCGGCCAAGGTGGGGCCCCACCGACGGGCGAGGTCGCCAAGCTCGTGGATACGGCCGTTGATCTGGTCCAGATCCTCCACGCTGCCTTCGTCGCCCAGCTCCTGGCTCAGGGCGAACACCACGTCGCCCAAATCGGCATTGATGGATTCAAGCCGATCGGCCTGCTCGGAGAACGTGCCGCCGACGCGAATCGCGCGCAACGAGGTCACCGCATGATTGATGAGTTCCACGGCCGAAGCGCCGTCGGCGGCGTCCACATCCACCTGCGAGGCATCCAGCGCGCCCAGCGCCGAACCCACGCCTTGGGCGATGTCGGCCGCGTTTTCGATGCGTTCGCGGCGCGCCTTCAGCTCCTCATCCTCCCCCGGCTGCGGGTCGATTCGGTTGATGCGGTCGATGGATTCGCGCAGGTAGTCGGCCTGTTGGCGGGCAGAGGATTCCTGCGAGCGCAGGCGTTCCAGCCGCTCATCCATGGCGGCCAGCGCATCCCACGCCTTGCGGTAGGCGGCCAGTTCGGCTTCGTCTCCGGCCACCCGGTCCAGAAACTCGCGTTGCCGTGAGGAGGCCGCGATTTTCAGCTGATCGGTCTGGCCATGAATGGTAACCAGTTCGCCGGCGATGGCCCCCAGCACCGAACGCGGTACGGACTTGCCGCCGAGCACAGCCCGCGAACGTCCGGAAGCGCGTACGGTGCGGGAAAGGAACAGTTCGCCGTCTTCGGGGTCGACGCCCGCGTCATGGGCCTTGGCCACGGCCGCGGCAGCACCGGTGAACCCACTGTCGGCATCGCTAGAACCGGCATCGTTGGTGTCGCCGGAATGTTCAGATGCGACGGCATCATCCGAGAGCGCGAAAATCGCCTGGGCCCAAGCCTCGTCCGCCCCGGCCGAGACGCGCGAGGATTCGGCGGCCCCGCCGGAGACCAGTCGGATCGCGGAGAGCAGCATGGATTTGCCGGCACCGGTCTCACCGGTGATGGCGGTCATGCCTGCGGCCGGCGCAATGGTGGCTTCTCGAATCGGCCCCAGATTGCGGATATCGAGTTCTTCGAGCATCAGGATCCTGCCTTGCCGTCACGTTCGCCCGGCTTGTCGGGCTCGGTACCAGCGACGCCAGCGTCACCGGCAACGGCAACGCCAGCCGCATACGCGGCCGCCGGGAACGTGTGCCCGTGATGCAGCGACTGGCTCGAGGCCTCGTTGCGCGCGTGCTCGCGCCAACCGACCACGGGCAGATCGAACTTGGAGACCAGACGGTTGGTGAACGGCACGCCGGAGAGTCGGGCGAGGCGCAAGGTATCGCGCGATTCGCGCACCATGACGCGCGTACCCTGCGGCAGGGCGCGCTGACGGCGTCCATCGCAGCAAATCCAGCCTTCGGACATGGAATCGTCCAGAATATCGATGGTGAAGGTCGAGCCGGAGCCGATGATCAGCGGCCTGGCGAACAGGGCGTGCGCGGCCAACGGAATCAACTGCAGGGCCTTGACGTTCGGCCACATGACCGGACCGCCCGCGGAGAAGGCGTAGGCGGTGGAACCGGTGGGCGTGGAGACGATGACGCCGTCCGCGCCGAACGAGTTCATCTCCACATCGTCCACGCGGATGGACAGTTCGACCATCTTGCCCCGGTCGGCGCGTTCCAGTGTGATGTCGTTCAGCGCCCAATCCTCAATGGGCTTGGTGGCGCCGGGCAGCCAGACGTCCACATGGGCGATCATGCGTTCGTCGATCGAATAGTCGTGGGTGGAGACCCGGCGGATCGCCTCGTCGATCTGGAAGCTTTCGAATTCGGCCAGGAAGCCGACATGCCCCATGTTCACGCCGAGAATCGGCACTTGGGTGCAGTGGACGAGTTCGGCGGCGCGCAGTATCGTGCCGTCGCCGCCCAGGACCACGACGATTTCGGTGTCGTCCGACACGCACGGCGGCTGCACGCCGAAATCGGGGGCCTCGGTGTTGTCGATGATGGCGACTTCGAAACCGGCCACTCGCAGCTGGCTCACCGCCTCGGCCACTACGGTTCCGGTCTGCCTGAGCCTGGTATGCGTCACCACCACCGCGTTGCGCTTGGCCATGGCATCCTCCTGTCGATTCGGTCGCACTGCTCATTATTCTAACCGCAGACACCGTCATCAGTCGTACAGGTGTTCGAAAAATGCTGCTTCGTGGCGCGTCGCCGGCAACGTTCCACAGAGTCGATTATCGTAAGGCTTCGGCATACAATGGCGTACAGCCGCGCAATCACCGTACGCGTGCCGTGCGCAGCGCGATGGCATGCCGTATGACCGTACAGCAGTATCAGTTGAGGAGCTTGAGGACCCATGGCCAATGACTTCGACGAATCCTCCGCCAATGAGGAGGCCTCGAAGGGACTGTCATGGTGGTATTCAGCCGATGTACTGAGCCGAGACAAAAGCGATAAAACCGCCAAGCGCATTCGACGTATCAGCATCACCGACCGTCTGCTCAGGCACCCGGGCCGTCTGTCCATGGTGTATTTCGGCGCACTGATCATCATCGTCACCGGTTTGCTGCTGCTGCCGATCTCCACATCGGACATCATCTTCACCAATTTCCCGATCGCGTTCTTCACCGCCGTCTCGGCCCTGTCCACCTGCGGCATTCCGGTGGTGAACACCGGCGAATACTGGTCGATGTTCGGCCAGGTCGTCGTCCTGTTCTCCATCCAGTTCGGCGGTCTGGGAGTCATGACCTTCGCCTCGATGGTGGCTCTTGGCGTTTCCCGCAGACTCAAGGTCTCCCAGCGTATGCTCACCGCGAACGAGCTGGGCACCACGAAGCTTTCCGAGGTCAAAGGCGTGCTCACCGTGGTGCTGGGCACCTCCATCATCGCCGAGGTGCTGACCTTCGTGCTGCTGCTGCCCGACCTGTTCCGCGTGAACCATGGCAATATGGGGCGTACCTTGTGGCAGGCGCTGTTCTACGCGGTGTCGGCCTATAACAACACCGGTTTCACGCCGGATGCCACTGGTCTGCATGTGAACCGTTGGGGCGTGGGGCTGCCGATTCTCATCAGTGCATTCATCGGAACGCTCGGCTTCCCCGTGGTGCTGAATCTGGTGCAGTGCGCACGCCGGCGGCTCAGCCCGAAACGTTGGACATTGCACACCAAACTCACTTTGGTGACCACCGCTGTGCTGGTGGCCACCTCACTGGCTTGGTTCCTGCTGGTCGAGTGGAGCAATACCGGCCTGTTCCCCGCAGATGACCCCGGCATGAAGATGCGCCGTGCGATGAGCGCCGCCGTCATGCCCCGCTCCGCCGGTTTCGATATTTCCTGGGTGCCCGAAGTCACGAATGAGACCAAGGTGTTCATGAGCATACTCATGTTCATCGGCGCAGGTTCCTCATCCACCGCTGGCGGCATCCGTGTCACCACGTTCGCGGTGATTCTCTTGATTTGCCGCGCCGCATTCACCGGCCATCGCGATGTCACCGTGTTCCGCCGCCGTATCCCCCGCCGTATTCAGATGACCGCCGTGTCCGTGACCACGGCCTGCTTTGCGTTGGTTATGGTCGGTGCGATGATGCTGATGTTCACCACCGGCTGCGCGTTCGTGGACGCCGTGTTCGAAGCCTGCTCGGCCTTCTCGTTGGGTGGTTATTCGGTGGGCGTGGCAAGCGCCGGCAATCCGGCCAGCCTGTTTATTCTGTCCGCCGAGATGATTGTCGGACGACTTGGCCCGTTGACCATCGCCTACTCCATCAGCCGACCGATGGCTCCCGAACCTATTCGTTATCCGCAGGAAAACATTATCGTTGGCTGATCGGCCATTCAATCGGCGCCCAGCAATCTGACATAGAGAGGACCATCATCATGGCAGCAAAACCGAGCGGCAACAAAAGCGTGCTGGTCATCGGACTGGGCCGTTTCGGCGGGTCCGTGGCCGCCACCCTCGACCAGATGGGTCAGGATGTGCTCGCAGTGGACAAGAACCCGGAGCTTGTGGCCCGTTGGTCCGCGCATCTGCCCACCATTCAGGCCGATATGACCGATGTGTTGGCCATCGAGCAGATCGACGCCTCCCAGTTCGACACGGCCGTCGTGGCCATCGGCGACAGCATCGAGGCTTCGGTGATCATCACCGGCAACCTGCTGGACGCCGGCGTTTCCGACCTGTGGGCCAAGTCCGTGTCCCAGGAGCATGCGCGCATTCTGCAGCGCATCGGCGCCCGCCACATCATCAACGCGGAGACCGATGCCGGCAAGCGCGTGGGCCATCTGGTGGCCGGCAATTATCTGGATTACATCGAAATCGACGGGCCGTACACCGTCGTCAAGGTCCACACGCCCCTGTACGCGGTAGGCCGCAGCATCGAGGACGTACAAGTACATGACAAGTACGGCGTGACCGTGGTGGGCCTCAAGGCCCCAGGCAAGGAGTTCCAGTACGGCTCCAAGGAACTGGTCATGCATCGCAACGACGAACTCATCCTCATGGGCAAGCAGGATCAGATCGACCACTTCATCCAAGGCTAACCCCCTAACTGCGCTCGCTATACCCCCTATCTGCTCACATCGTGACCGATATAACCCCCTCAACATGGATGCGCTCATTATTGTGGCAATAAGCCATAAAGCTGTACGTCCATATTAATAAGGGGAGTTTTATCATCATGGGCAAGCATACGCAGAATTGCACGCTGATAGGCAAAGGAGTCTACGGCACCATAGGAGTGGACCAACGTTCCCGTCTTGCCGATGGCGCGCATTTTCACACCATGATTGTGACCAGCACCCTCGAGGCCTCAGTTATAGAAGGGGACAAACTGGTCATCAAAAGTGGCATTGTGCGGTGTGATGGTGATATTCGCGTATCCAGCATCAGCGGCAGCGGCGACATCGAAGTCGGCGGCGACATTATTTGCGATGAAATAACCTTTACCGGCAAACTACGATGCAACGGCGATATCGTTTGTTCCGGAAATCTGTCCGTCAATGGCTCCCTAGGCACCCGTCATATTAGCGGTCAGACAGTCCGCTTGAACGGCGTGTTGAAGGGTCATGACGTCAACAGCAGGGCTCTGGAAGTTCATCCACTCCGCAGTACGATGTTTTCCCGTTTTGATATGGATGGGTATGAGGATGGCAGCACGGTTCGCCATATCACAGCCGTCACGGTTGAAGCCAACCATCTGCAATGCCGGACTTTGACGGCGGACTCCGCCATGCTACGCAACGGCAGTGCGGTGGAAAGCGCCACGTGTGCCACCGCACTAGGCATCGACCGTACCTCCAGCGTGCTGCTGGTGAACGGAGACTGCCAACGCATTCATCTCAAGACAGCGTAAAGCAGGTATTCCTCATTACCGTGGGTGCCGATGATGGGACTATCGGCAGTGGCCACCACGTCAAGTCCGTGCTGTTCAGCACAGGCGACCACGTCGTGTAATGCCCGCTCCCGCAATGCCGGATCTTCAACGATGCCGTTTTTGCCGAGTCCTGCCCGGCCGACCTCGAACTGCGGTTTGACCAGTAACACAATCTGCGCACCGGGAGCCGCGATGCGCGCGATTACCGGGATCACATAGGTCAGGGAAATAAAGGAGACGTCGGAAACGATCATCGCCGGCCGGTAAGGCAGGTCGTCGGCCTCTACTTCGCGAATGTTGACGCCGCTCATTTCGATGACGTGCTCGTCATTGGCGATGCGCGGGTCGAGCTGGCCGTGCCCAACGTCGAGCGCTACGACTTTGGCCGCTCCCCCGCGCAACAGTACGTCGGTGAAGCCACCGGTGGAGGCACCGATATCCAGACATTCCAAGCCTTCCGGCCCGGTAAGGCCATTGCCGGCAAAGGTTTCGAACGCGCCCAAGAGTTTGTAAGCGCCTCGGGAGACGTAGTCGTCGCCCTTATCCACGGCGAGTTCGCTGTGCCCGGCTTTGACCATGAACGATGGCTTGGTGATGGTCTCGCCGTCCACGCGCACATGCCCGGCCTTGATGAGTCGCTGCGCTTTGGCCCGCGATTCGACCAGTCCCGAAGCCACGAGCATCATGTCAAGTCGGTCAAGTGGAGTCGCGGGATCGATATGCTGCTCGGTCATATATCTTCCTTTCGGCCCACCATCCACCAACGGGGTGGCTCGGCATGGAGCCACCATCCAGCACTTCACGTCATCTTCCGCTGGCGGGAGAATGAATCACCTCTGCTAGCTGCGGCTGTTATCAAGCTCGTGTTGTAAGGATTCCAGCACGTTGCGATAGGTCTCAAGCTTGCGGTCGTTGTCTTGTTCATCGATATCCGCAAGTTCGGGGTATCGCTCGGTGACCGGCGCATGTTCGCTATCCGTAGGCATAGGACTATGCCTCGATGGCGAACACCGGTACCGTGGCCTCGCTAAGCTGTGCGCCTTGGTCGGCGGCTTCCCATGCGGCGCATACGGCGGCGCGCAGGCCGTCCATACTGGTGGGGTCGCTGACGTGTACCTGGCCGTTTTCAAACCAAGCGCTAGCCTTGCGGCATTCCCAAGTACCGCTCTCATCGCGGACCGGCTCCGGTTGGGCTTCGCCGAGTTCACGCAGATCAGGGGCGATGAATGTGGGCCTCAGGTGTGACGGAGCCAGCATCAGTTCGGTCGGGTTGGTGACACCGGTCAGCACCGCCAGCGAATCGTAGTCGCCGCGGTTACCGGCCTCGATATCGGTGTCGAGGCGGTCGCCAATGGCGATGGACGCCTCCTTGGGCACCAAATCGTGGCCTTCGGCGGCGTTCAGTTCGCGGGCCTCATCGTACATGTACGCTTCCGGCTTGCCAGCGGAGGCGACCGGTTCGACGCCGGTGGCCGTGATCACGGCGCGAATCATCGATCCGCAACCGGGGGCGATGCCCAGTTCACGAGGAATCGTTAGGTCGCGGTTGGTCACGAAATACGTGGCTCCGGCCTCGACCGCGAACGCGGCATCGGCCATCATCTGCCAAGTCATATCCGGATACCAGCCCTGAATGACGGCCTGCGGGCGGTCCTGAGGACCGTCCACGATGGTCAGGCCGTTGCGGGTGACCTCATCGCGCAAATGCTCGGTGCCCAATACCTGTACGCGCGCGCCGGCGGGCAACGCCTTGGCCACCATACGGGCGGCCACCACCGAAGAGGTGATGACCTGCCACGGCTCCACGTCCAAGCCGAAGCCCTTGAGCTGGTCGGCCACCACGTGCTGGAAGCGCGAGGAGTTGTTCGTGGTGTATTCGATGGTCATGCCGGCGGCTTCGGCCGCACGAATGGAATCGGCCGCGTATTCGACCGGATTCTTGCCGCGATACACCACGCCGTCGAGGTCCAGCAGCGCAAGCTGATAGGCCTCGGCGAGCGGGCGATCGGTGCCTTTGAGGAAACGGGTCATTACGCCGTTCACTCCTCGGTTTCGGTTTCGGGTTCGGTGGAGTCGGAGTCGGCGGATTCGGCGGAATCGTCAGCCTCGGCGTCATTGGCGGAATCGGTCTCGGTCTCGTCGGCCTCATCAGACTCGGCATCACCGTCTTCAGCCTCGTCATCCTCATCGCCGTATTCCTGCTCCGGATCCGGGGCGTACTGCGCCTCATCCGGATCGATGCCGAGCTTTTCGAGCACGTCGGAGTCGTCGGTGATGTCTTCGAGATCGTGATCGATCACCACGTCGTCGCTGTTTTCGTCAATCTCCTCGTCGGCATACTGGTCCTCAAGACGGTCCAGCAGGTCGTTGAGCTGCTCGGCTTCCTTGCTGCGGCCGGCCTCTTCAAGGAAGTACTGCTCGGCCTGCACGGCACGCATGCGGTACTCACCCGGCAGCCCCTGGGAACGGCCGACGGTGTGAACCACTTCAATGGCCTTGTCCCACATCTCCAAATCGCCAAGGGCACCGGCGTACACCAGGAACATCTCGACCTTGGGAGCGCCATGCAGCTGCTTGCCCTCATCGGACAGCGCCAGTTCCACGGCCTTCTTCGGCTCTCCGACGCCACGCTCGCAGTCAGCGATGAACGGCAGGTAGTCGAGGAAGCCGTTCATACGGTAGGCGGTGCGGAACTCACGCAGGGCCAGCTTGTAGTCGCCCTGACGGTAGGCCACGAACGCAAGCGTCTCGCGGGCGAAGTCGATGCGGGAGGCCTGACGGGCCACCCACTTGGCGTGCTCCAAGGCAAGTTCGGGGTCGCTCTCCTCCAGCGCGAAAGCGGCGAGGATGTGCAGACCAATGTTCTCCGCGTGCTCCTTGGACAGGCCGCGCAGACGTTCGCGCTCATCCTTGGACAGCATCGACCATTCCATGCCCTTGGGCATCTTGGGCTCGTCGGGACGACGGTCGGTGTACGGGTTCTGCGAGGGGAAGCTCATCGTGCCGTCGGAATTGCGACGCGGCTTCGACAGATACTCGCCACGCTTCGCCTCGCGGTACTCCATCTTCTCTTCACGGGTGAATTCGCGGCGCTCCTCGCCTTCCGGACGCTGATCGCGATCCTTGTGGAAATCACGACGCTGGTTGTCACGGCGGAAATCCCTGCGATCGCCGTCACGACGATCATCACGACGGAAATTACGACGCTCGCCATCACGGCGCTCCCCGCGGCGGTCATCGCGGCGGAAGTCCCTGCGATCGCCGTCCTTGTGGAAGTTGCGGCCGCCACGACGCTCACCATCGTCACGGCGGAAGTCACGACGGTCACCGTCATGACGGAAATTGCGACGCTCGCCATCGCGACGGTCATCATGGCGGAAACCGGAACGCTCGCCATCACGCTGGTAGCGCGGATTGTCGCCGCGATTGCCGCGATAGCCGCCGCGGCGGTCGTCACGACGCTCGCCATCGCGGTTGAACTTGCGCGGACCGTTGTGGAAACGACGCTCCTGGCCTTCGCTTTCGCCGTCGCGATGGAAATCGCGGTCGCCACGACGGTATCCGCCGCCATTGCCCTTGCGATATCCGCCCTTACGGTCATCGTTGTGGAAGCCGCCGGACTTGTGTCCGTAGGACTTGCCGCCGTTGCCGCGCGGCTTGAATCCCTTGCCACCGCGGTTACCCGGCCTGCCCGAGCCGTAGGACTTGTGGTTGCCGTAGGATTTGCCGCGCGATCCGCGCTGTTCTTCTGCCATGCTGTTCCTTATTGGTCTTGAGATACTTGCGATTATTTACTTACGATTGCCTATGCGTCTCACGCCTGTTCGACGACGCCGAGCGCCTTCTTGCCGCGGCGGATGAGCACGAAACGACCATGCAGGAAGTCACCTTCCTGCAACGTCTGTTCCTCATCCTCCACGCGCGTGTTGTTGAGGTACACGCCACCGGACTTGATGGTCTTGCGCGCCTCGGAAATCGACTTGAAC
>ENA-ORUO01003586-ORUO01003586.1-human-gut-metagenome-genome-assembly--contig:-NODE-3586-length-10177-cov-2.596325_pt1 | contig 10177 bp, 8 predicted proteins | sample MGYA00242082_ERZ509215 | MGnify/ENA primary metagenome ERZ509215 (study PRJEB26280, sample SAMEA2338829) | human gut metagenome | biome: human gut; feature: human-associated habitat; material: faeces... | reverse complement strand
TGTTCTGGAAGGTACGGGCGATACCCGCCCGATTGGCCTGGGCGATGGACATGCCGTGGGTGTCCTTGCCGTTTAACAGGATGGTGCCCCGGGTGGGCTGGTACACCTTGGTCAGCAGGTTAAAGACGGTGGTCTTACCCGCGCCGTTGGGGCCGATCAGTCCGGCGATCTCCGTCTGGCCCACGGTGAGGTTGAACTCGTTCACGGCGGTCAGACCGCCGAAGTCGATGCCCAGGTGCTGGCACTCCAGCACCGGCAGCTTGCCCAGGTCCCGCTCCGGCACGATGGAGTGACTGGGCACGGGGACCATCTTGCCCTTTTCAAATTTCTTAGCCATGGCCGTTCGCTCCCTTCTCCGGGGCGGAGCGGACCAGCTTGCGCCGCAGCCCCGCAAAGAACTCCTTGGAATTTTCGTTGTTGGTGGCGATCATCACCACGATGAGGACGATGGCGTACACCAGCATCCGGTATTTGTCCAGACCCAGGTTGCGCAAAAACTCAGGCAGCACGGTGAGGAAGGCCGCGGCGATGACCGAGCCGCGGATGTTGCCCAGGCCGCCCAGCACCACAAAGACCAGCACCAGGATAGAGGCGTTGAAGTCGAACTTCTTGGCGGCCACAGAGGAATAGTTCATAGCGTACAGGGCCCCGGCAGCCCCCGCCAGCACGGCGGAGGTAACGAAGGCCATCAGCTTATACTTGGTGGCGCTGATGCCCACGCTCTCGGCGGCGATGCGGTTGTCCCGGGCGGCCATGACGGCCCGGCCGGTGCGGCTGTTGACCAGGTTGAAGATGACCACCAGGGCTATCAGCACCAGTACAAAGCCGGCAATAAAGGTGGAGATGCGCTGGGTGTTCATCACGCCCATGGGGCCGCGGATGAGCTCCACCCCGCCGTCGGCCAGCTCGTTTTTGTTGGAGAGGAAGCTGAACTGGAGGCCGTTTTCATCCACCCCCAGGTAGACATTGGTGATGATGCTCTTGATGATCTCGCCAAAAGCCAGAGTTACAATGGCCAGGTAGTCGCCATTGAGGCGCAGCACGGGGATGCCGATGAGAAAGCCCAGCGCGGCGGCGATGACCGCGCCGAATACCATGGCCAGGGCCAGGCGCAGGGGGGAAAGGGTGACGGTGCTCTGGAGAGCCAGGGCCAGGGCAGAGCCGGCAAAGGCTCCAATGCTCATGAAACCGGCGTGGCCCAGGCTCAGCTCGCCGGAGACGCCCACCACCAGGTTCAGGGCCAGCGCCATGACGATGTAGGCGCAGATGGGGATGAGCTGCCCCTCCAGCATGGCGCCCACGCCAGGGCCCATCCGCAGGGCCTGCACCACCACAAAGGCCGCAATGACCAGCGTGTAGGTAAACAGGCTGTTTTTGGTGGATTTTTTCATCTGTCCAAGTTGTCTCATCGCGTCCACCTCACACTTTCTCACGGACGGTCTTGCCCAGCAGGCCGGCGGGCTTCACCAGCAGGACGATGATCAGCACACCGAACACGATGGCGGTGGACAGCTCGGTGGAGATGTAGGCCCGGGCAAAGGTCTCGATGACGCCTAGCAGCAGGCCGCCCAGCAGGGCGCCGGGGATGGAGCCGATGCCGCCGAACACGGCGGCGGTAAAGGCCTTGATGCCGGGCATGGAGCCGGTGGTGGGGGTCAGGCTGGTGTAGGTGGACAGGAACAGAACGCCCGCGATGGCCGCCAGGGCGGAGCCGATGGCAAAGGTCATGGAGATGGTGCGGTTGACGTCAATGCCCATGAGCTGGGCCGCCGCCTTGTCCTCCGAGCAGGCCCGCATGGCCTTGCCCATCTTGGTGCGGCCGGTAAAGGCGGTGAGGGCCAGCATGATGGCCACGCACACCAGGACGGTCACGATGGTCAGCCAGGAGATGGAGAGCTGGCCGTCAAACAGGGTCAGCTTGGCGGACGGGCTCACCACGGGGGTAAATACCTTGGGGCTGGAGCTCCACAGGAGCTGGGCCGCATTCTGGAGGAAGTAGCTCACGCCGATGGCGGTGATGAGCACCGCCAGGGAGGTGGCCTGCCGCAGGGGCTTGTAGGCCAGCCGCTCGATGGTGATGCCCAGCACGGTGCACACCACCATGGCCAGCACCGTACCAGCCAGGGCGGGAACCACCAGCGCGGCCAGGCTGCCCGGGGCGAAGAGGGAGGACAGCCCGTTCATGCTGAAAAAGCAGATGTACGCGCCCACCATGATGACATCGCCGTGGGCGAAGTTGAGCATCTTGGCGATGCCGTAGACCATGGTGTACCCCAGGGCGATGATGGCGTAGATGCTGCCCAGGCTGATGCCGTTGATCAGGTTGTTAAGGATACTCAAACCACTCACCTCTCTCTTTTTTGCCGGGGCGCTGCCCGGAACGGGTGCGGCCCATAGCGAAAACCTCGGCGGCAGACGCCGATCCCGCCGACGTTTTCGCCATGGGAAAATGCGGCCAGGAGAGGGCCGCCAGTTGGGGCGGTCCTCTCCTGAGATGGATGAACTAAGGATGGCCGTTACTGGGTCACATACTTGCCGGACTCGACCTTGACCACCACGGGGTCCTTAGAGACCTCGCCGTTGGTCTGCCAGTGCATCCCGGTGCCGGTCAGGCCGTCCACGGCGAAGGAGCCGTCGGTGAACACCTTGGTCAGCTTCTCGCACACCTCCTGGGGACCCATGTCGGCGGTGACACCGGCCTGCTGGCAGGCCTGATAGATGGCATAGATGCAGTCGTAGCCGTCAGCGGCGAACTGGTTGGGGATGCCGCCGGCCAGCGCCTGATACTCACTGACGAACTTCACGGTGCGCTCGTCCTCGCCCCAGGCATTGAAGGGGGTCATCAGCATCAGGCCCTCGGCCAGGCTGGTGTCAAAGCCCTCCAGGTCCAGGATGCCGTCCATGCCGTCGCAGCCGAAGAAGGTGGGCTCATAGCCCATGGTCTTGGCCTGGTTCAGGATCAGGGAGGCGGGGGTGTAGTAGATGGGCATGAACACCAGGTCGGCGCCGGCCTTCTGGGCCTCGCCCAGCTGCACGGTAAAGTCGGCGTTGGTGTCGTCGGGGAAGGTGCTGGCGGAGACGATCTCCAGACCGATCTCCTGGGCCTCCGCCTGGAAGGCGTTGAAGATGCCGGTGGAATAGGCGTCGCCGTTGTTATAGATGGCGGCGATCTTGGTGCCCAGCTGGTGCTCCTTGATGTAGTCCGCAGCGGCCTTGCCCTGGTTGGGGTCGGTGAAGCAGGCCTGGAACACGTTGTCGCGGCCCTCGGTCACCTTGGTGGAGGAGGCGGAGGGGGTCAGCTGGAAGATGCGGTCGTTAAAGGTCTCGGCGGCCACGGCCACGCAGGGAGTGGTGGTGGTGGTGCCGTACAGCACCTGCATCCCCTTGCCCTTCAGGTTGTTATAGGCGTTGACGGCCTTCTCGGCATCGCCCTCGTCATCCTGAAAGTCCAGGGCAAACTGCAGGCCGCCCAGGGCGTTGATCTCATCCACGGCGACCTGAGCGCCCGTCTTGGTGGCGATGCCGTACACGGCGCCAGAGCCGGTCAGGGGGCCGATACCGCCGATTTTGATGACGTTGCTCTGATCGGCAGAGCCGTTGGAAGCGGAGCCGGCGTTAGAGGCGGCGCTGTCAGAACCGTTGCTGCCGCCGCAGCCAGCCAGCAGGCTGACGCTCAGGGCGCCGGCCAGAAGCATGGCAAGATACTTTTTCATTTTGAATAACCTCCTAAAGAATCCCATATCTCTTGCGATGGGAAAATCCGCTCCGCCCGGCGGACTATTCCGCCGGGGGCCGTCTTGCTCGGCCTCAGATTTGTCGCTCATTATAGGTGGCAGAAAAACAAATGTCAATCGTAAAAATACACAAGCCGTCTCTCCCCCCGTCTGTTCTCTCTACGAAAATGCAGCAGGAAAGTTGCTCACCGCTGAAAAATTGTCGACTATTTCACAAGTTTTCCTGCGTTTTTTCGCCATCTTTGCCCCTCCGCCCCCGTCCCGTCCAATTAGAATATAAACCATGTTACAATTTAGCGTTGATTTATAAAAAATTTCATGCCTTTTTCTAACCCTCCTTGGATATTGTATATTTTGACGATGCATTTTCTGTCTTCCCGGAAAAAACTGTCGCCAGCCACAGGTTTCTCCCGTTTTCTGCCTTCTCGACGTTGATTTTTTATCGCCGCAAAAAAATCTTGACAGACGGGCAGCAGCGGATTATAATGCGTCCATAAACTGATGACGCAGGAAAAAGTCAGGTCGATCCCGGCACAGCGAGGAGAGGACGGTGCAAGCTCTCCCTGGGGCGCTGAGCAATATGGTCTGCGGAGGGCGGCCCAAAATGGGCCGACGTTGAGATGGACGTTACCCGTCAGGGATATGCTGGTATCCCGTGAAAGCACCTGTACCCCAGGTGAAATGCAAGGTGGCACCGTGAATGGTTTTCATTCGCCCTTGACCGGAGCAATGCTCCGGCCAGGGGCGTTTTTCGTTTCCTTTCAACCTTTTATGCCCTTCATCTCAAGGAGGAATTCATCATGCAGCAAGAAAAGATCGTCATCATCGGCGCAGGCCATGTGGGCAGCCACTGCGCCTATGCCCTGGCCCACTGCGGGGTGTGCCGGGAGATCGTCCTCACCGATATCCTTCCGGAAAAGGCGGCGGCCCAGGCCCTGGACGTGGCCGACAGCGTCAGCTTTCTGCCCCAGGACGTGACCGTCCGCGCCGGAGCGCTCTCCGAGTGCGCCGATGCCGATTTGGTGGTGGTGGCCATCGGGGAGGCCCGCCAGCCCGGCCAGACCCGGCTGGACCTGCTGGGCCGCTCCATTGAGATGCTGAAAAAACTCACCGTCCGGCTGCGGCCCATGGCCCTCACCTGTCCGGTGGTGTCCATCACCAACCCGGCGGACATCGTGGCCGACTATCTGCGCAAGCAGCTCTCCCTGCCCCGCACCCAGTGCTTCAGCACCGGCACCCTGCTGGACACCGCCCGGCTCATCCGGGCCATCGCCCAGGCCGCCGGGACAGATCGGCGCAGCGTGAGCGCCTTCTCCATGGGGGAGCACGGCGACTCGTCCATGGTCCCCTTCTCCGCCGTCACCGTGGGGGGCGTGCCCTTTGACAAGCTGGGCCTTGACAAGACCGCCATCCTCACCCAGACCCGCCAGGCGGGCATGGACATCATCGAGGGGAAGGGCTCTACCGAGTTTGGCATCGGCCTGTCCCTGGCCCAGCTGGCCGCCGCCATTCTGGGCGACCAGCACCGGGTGCTGCCCGTCTCCGTCCTGCTGGAGGGGGAATACGGTCAGCAGGGCGTCCACTGCGGCGTCCCCTGCCGCATTGGCCGCCGGGGCATTGAAGAAATCGTGGTCCTGGACCTGACTGAGGAGGAGCAGCAGCAGCTGGACGCCTCCTGCCAGGTCATCCGCAAGCACATCGCACTGGCTGATTCGCTGTAAATTCAACTACTATGATAGTTACAGCAATTTCAAAGAGGGGGTTGGGTCCTATGCAGAAGAAACAGAACTATATGATAATGTAGAATTGGTCCTTAATCAAAAAGGAGGTAATTATGCGTAAGCATTGCTCTCTGATTCTCTCTATAATACTCTGTCCGGGCACACGCTTATCACCAGCGAACTGCTGTATGTGCTCCCCGGCAGCCCCAGGACGTTTGCGCTTTCCCTGGAGCCCTATCGCTCCCATCTGTCCCCGGGAGAATACCGCTTTGTATTCGGCCTGCACGCCAGCGCGCAGTTCTTTTCCTATGAGTTTACGCTGACCGCTTCCTAAATCATATCGTCTGACCCACCGGGCGCTGTTTTTCATCGCGCCCGGTGGGTTTTTGTCTTATGGTCCGGCGCTTCCCCCGCAGGGCCCCGAAAAGATTCACATTTCCTTAACACTTTGACCGATTGACAGGGTAAAATCTCCCGTGTATAATATGTGACAGCTTGTCACAATGACAACCTGTCACATTGAGGAGAGAGACGATGCCAAGCAACACCTTTTTCCGTCTGCCGGAGGAGAAGCGGCAGCGGCTGCTGGACGCCGCCTGGGAGGAATTCTCCCGGGTCAGCTTTGCCGATGCGTCCATCAACCAGATCATCCACGCCGCCAACATCTCCCGGGGCAGCTTTTATCAGTACTTCACGGACAAGGAGGATCTGACTGCCTATATGCTGGGGGAGATGCGGCACTATTTTTCCAAGCTGATGTGGGACATCCTGGCCGAGGTAGAGGGCGACCTATTCCGGGCGATGGTCATCGCCTTCGAGCGGTTTTTAGACCGCAGCGGCATCACCGACCCGGTCCTTGCCAAGCTCATCCACATCATCCAGCTAAACCCCGGCATGGACTTTCACCGCTTTATGTGCAGTGAACGAGAGGCCTCTGAGCGGGAGATCTTCCGGCACGTCTCCAGTCGGAACTACCGCAGCCAGGACCGGGAGTTTGTGGGAAATGTCTTTTTCCTGACCATCGCCCCCCTGGCCTCTGCCATGATGGAGACCCTGCGTGCCCCGGAGCAGTGGGAACACCAGCGGGCGCTGCTGGAACAGCGGCTGCAAATCATTCGCATGGGCGCTGTGACCCCGGCGATTTCTGAATAACCGAATTCCAGATCGTGATCTAAGGAGGAATATGATGAAAGATCGTAGAACCATCGCCGCCATTCTGGCCGCCGCCCTCACCCTGACCATGTGCGGCGTGTCCGCCGTGGCAGCCGAAGAGGCGGACAGCTCCGCCGCGCCGGACAGCTCTGTGGCCGTCCAGGCCGACCAGTCGGACGCCAGCGCCACCGTGGGGGGCACCCCCGAGGACAGCTCCGCCGCTGACACCAGCGCCGCCGACAGCAGCCAGGCCGACGCCTCCGGCGAGGACCAGACCGCCCAGGACGCCGACACCGAGGAGCACCCCGAGCCGGAGATCATCACCCCCGACGCCGTGGGCACCGTGTCCTTTGCCAACGTGAGCCGCCGCCTGCGGGAGAACAACCTGTCCGTCCTCTCCCTGGAGGAAAACATCAACGCCATCAAGGCAATCGACTATGACAAGATGACCGACGACATCCGCAAGAGCTTGAACGGCATCGCCGACGCCCAGTGGTTTTTGACCATCAGCGGCAACTCCTTTGCCGCCAAGAGTATGTCCAGCAGCTATGAATCCCTGAAGGACACCTTCGACGACATCCGGGACGGCAAGCTCCAGGAGGACAACGAGGCCGTCATCCGTCAGCTGGAGAACGCCCAGGACCAGGTGGCCATGGCGGGGGAATCCCTTTACATCGCCCTGACCGAGATGGAGCTGAACGGCCAAACCCTGTCCCGCTCCATCACCGCCCTAGACCGCACCATCAAAGAGCTGAACCTGCGCTATGATCTGGGCCAGATCTCCGCCCTGACCCTGGAGCAGACCAAGGCCGGCCGCACCAGCGCCCTCAGCGGCCAGGAGACCCTGACCATGAACATCGGCACCTATAAGACCCAGCTGGAGCAGATGATCGGCGCAGAGCTCACCGGCAAGATCAAGCTCCAGGGGCTGCCCCAGGTGACGGCTCAGCAACTGGCCGCCATGGACCTGGACAAGGACCTAGCCGCCGCCAAAGAGGCCAGCTACACCCTCTTTGCCGCCCAGCGCACCCTGGACGACGCCCGGGACGACTTTAAGGACACCGCCGAGGACTATATGTACAACACGGGCAAGTATCAGTATGTGACCGCCCAGCACCAGTGGCAGGCCGCCCAGTATACATACAACGCCGCCGTCCAGAGCTTTGAGACCAGCTTCCGCACCCTGTATCTCCAGGTGAAGGACTATCAGCAGGTGCTCCAGGCCGCTAAAACCGCCCTGGCCACCGAGCAGGACAACTTTGCCGCCGCCCAGAAGAAGCACGATCTGGGCAACCTGTCGGACAACGCCCTGGCCGATGCCAAGGACAAAGTGTCTGAGGCCCAGGACAAGGTGGATGGTGCCGCCATCGACCTGTTCTCCGCCTATAACAACTACCGCTGGGCCGTGGACCACGGCATTTTGAACTGAGACTCAGGAGGAACCACACATTATGAATCAAAAACGCATCCTGTCCCTGGCCCTGGCTGCCGCCATGGCCCTGTCCCTCACCGCCTGCGGCAGCAAGAGCGACTCCTCCGGCAGCGCAGACGACACCCCCACCGGCGTGGCCGTCCAGGTCCAGCCCGTCACTGCAGACACCATCTCTACGGAGAACAAGGTCTCCGGCAAGGTCGTCTCTGACAACGAGAGCTCCGTCTTCGTGGCCAGCAGCGCCAAGTGCACCGCCGTGTATGTGGATGCCGGCGACATGGTCTCCGCCGGGCAGAAGCTGTGTACCCTGGACCTGGCCAGCACCATCTCCTCCTACAACGCCGCCAACATCAGCTACAACTCCGCCGTGCAGAGCTATCAGGACCAGAAGAACGTCTTTGACAGCCAGATCGCCCTGTACACCAAAAACGTCAACGATCTCAAGGCCCTGAAGGAGATCGGCGCCGCCTCTCAGACCGAGATCGACCAGGCCCAGCTGCAGCTGGAGTCCGCCCAGGCCACCAAAAACTCCACCCTGTCCCAGCTGGAGGCGGGGATGCAGAGCTATAAGTCCAATGTGGAGCAGCTGTCCACCGTGCTGGAGAATGTGGACGGGGCGGGCAACGTCATCGCCCCCATCTCCGGCACTCTGGTCACCCTGAATGCCGAGGAGAACGCCTTTGTCTCCCCCTCCATGCCCGTGGCCGTCATCGACGGGGTGGACCAGATGAAGATCAGCGTGTCCGTGTCCGAGGCCCTGGTGCCCAAGCTGACCATCGGCGACAGCGTGGACGTTGCCGTCAGCGCCGCCAGCCAGACCTTTACCGGCACCATCCGCTCGGTGGAGCAGGCGGCCAACGCCCAGACCAAGCTGTACACCGTCACCGTGTCCGTGCCCAGCGACGTGTCCGGCCTGCTGTCCGGCATGTTCGCCGATGTGACCTTCCACACCGACACCGCCAGCGGGGCCATCGTGGTGCCCACCGAGTCCATCCTCACCAGCGGCTCCACCCAGTATGTCTATGTGGTCCAGGACGACAACACCGCCAAGTACATCGAAGTGACCACCGGCCTCACCGGCAACGGCGTCACCGAGGTCACCTCCGGCCTGTCCGCCGGGCAGCAGCTGGTCACCGTGGGCCAGTCCTATCTCAGCGACGGAGCCGCCGTGCGGGTGGTCTCCGGGGAGGACTAAGGCCAGATGAATATTGCAAAGGCGTGTATCAAGCATAAAGTGGCCACCCTGCTGGCCGTCATTATGGTGGTCATCTTCGGCGTGCTGTTCGGCACCCGGCTGCAGATGGCCCTGATGCCCAACATGGAGATGCCCATGGCCGTGGTCATGACTACCTATGTGGGCGCGAACCCCAGCGACATCGAGGAGCTGGTCACCTCGCCCCTGGAGTCGGCCATCATGTCCGTCTCCGGCGTGGACGAGATCACCTCCACCTCCGCCGAAAACGTGAGCACCATTCAGATCACCTATCTGGAGGGCACCGATCTGGACATCGCCGCCACCAAGCTGCGGGAGCAGTTTGACCGGGTAAGTCTGCCGGACGATGCCTCTGACCCCATCATCGTGAACATCAACATCAGCGAGCTGATGCCCACGGCCATGATCGCCCTGGTTGGCGACGACCTGTCCCAGCTGCAGGCCAAGGCCGAGGACGACATCGCCCCCGCCCTGGAGCGCATCGACGGCGTGGCCCAGGTGCAGGTGAGCGGCGGCACCGAGCAGCACATCGCCGTGCGCATCGACCCGGCCAAGGCCGCCGGCTTCGGCCTGTCCAACTCCTATATTTCCCAGTTCCTGGCCGGGCAGAACCTGCTCTATCCCGGCGGCGATATGCAAAACGGCTCCAAGACACTGACCGTCAGCACAGACGCCAAGTTCCAGTCTGTGGAGGACGTTGAAAATATGCTCCTGGCTCTTCCTACCGGCGGCATTGTCCGTCTGGGTGATGTGGCCAATGTCTCCCTGCAGGCACAGGATACCGACACCATGGCGCAGATGGATGGCACCGCCTGCGTAATTTTACAGGTTTCCAAGCAATCCGGTGCAAATGAGGCATCCACGGCTCAGGCAGTGGATGCGCGGATGGCGGAGCTGGCAGAGGAGCTCGGAGAACCTGCCGGCG
>ENA-ORUO01003578-ORUO01003578.1-human-gut-metagenome-genome-assembly--contig:-NODE-3578-length-10206-cov-4.546843_pt1 | contig 10206 bp, 8 predicted proteins | sample MGYA00242082_ERZ509215 | MGnify/ENA primary metagenome ERZ509215 (study PRJEB26280, sample SAMEA2338829) | human gut metagenome | biome: human gut; feature: human-associated habitat; material: faeces... | reverse complement strand
CGGGGCCTCAGACTATCGATAGACCCTCTATCTGAAGGATTCGGAGGGAAAGATAGTGTGAAAGAAAACCGTCAGGGTTGTCTGAAGGTGAATTGGCCGCAGGCCAAGAGAGACCGGCCTGGGCCGTTCACGTCCAATCAAACGACTTTTGAGCACTTTTTTGAAGTGTTCAAAAGTCCAGCAGCTTGTCGAAAGGACTTTTTCGACAAGCTGGGGGGGGGGGACGTTTCCCCCCCCCCCCCGCCATAGCGTTTCAGCAGGGCCTGAAATTCCGGCTCGTCCTGGAGGAAAGCCAGTTCGGGCTCCCGCTGGAGCTCCAGCAGCAGGCCGGGCAACAGAACGGACCCGACGGCCACCTGCGTACCGGGCAGAAGGTGGGGATAGAGCCCCCCGCCGTCCCAGGAGCGGTTGAGCGCCTCCAGCATATCCCGCAAGGCAGACAGGGCGGCCGTCTTGTCCCCCTCTGCCGCGGCCTGTTGGAGCCGTCCGGAGGAGGCGACGCCGGGAATGAGGGCGTAACGCTCCGCCGTCTCCTCAATGAGGGCGGCCAGCCGGGCCCCGTCCTCCAGCCGCTCCGCCTGGAGGGCCAGCTCCTGAAGGCTGACCAATGACTCGTAGACCTCCGTCGCGGCATTGAGCAGCCGCCGCTCCCACAGCTCCGCGGCCTCCTCCCCACGGCCTGTCCGGCGGAGCAGCCCCGCCTGCAAAGCGTCCCGGTGGGGCCAGCGGTCGGACAGGGAGGAGAGCAGCTCCTCCGCCGCGGCGTACTCCTCCCGCCTCATGTGTCTGCCGATGAGCAGGTGGAGGGCCTGGTCCCGGATATCCGGCTCCTCGCTGTCGGCCAGAGCGCGGTACAGAGGCTCCAGACGGCGCTCGTAGGGCTCCGGCTCGGCCACGCCCAGGGTGAAGAACAGGCCGTTCAGCGTCATGGCCAGAGAGATGGTCAGGCGGTCGCACCCGGGCCACCGGTGGAGCAGCTCCTCCGCCCGCAGAAAGGCCGCATCGATGCCCCTGCTCTGGGCCAGGGTGTAAAGCTCCTCTGTAAACGCGGCGATCTCTGCACCGGTCAACTCCTCCCGGAAGGAGAGCAGAGTGTTCAGATCGGTGTCCAGCAGGCGGGCCAGCGGGGCCAGCAGGGCGAGATCGGGGCAGCATGCGCCCCGCTCCCACTTGTTTACCGCCGGGCCGCTTACCCCCAGGGCCTGGGCCACCTGCTCCTGGGTCAGCCCCTTTGCCCGCCGCAGGCGGCGGATCGTTTCGTTCAATTTCATACAGACGCCTCCTTGCTGCGCGAGAGCGGGTGGGCCGCCCCTGCGGTTCTATCCTAGCAGACGGCGGAGCGGAGGGCAAGGGCGCGGTGTTCAGGTTTTGGCCGGGAAAAGAAAACCGGAGGTTAAACCGTGCGGGGCCGCCTCTCATGAGGCGGCCCCGCACGGCGTTTCAGAATGGAAATTATATGGAAAGGGAAAAAGCGCAAAATCAGAGCTTGACCACCCAGCCGAAGGGATCGGGCCGGGTACCCCACTGGATGCCGGTGAGGGTGTCATACAGGCGCTGGGCCAGGGGGCCGATCTTGCCGCCGTTGACCACCACGTGCTGGTCCTCCCAGCCCATCTCGCCGATGGGGGAGATGACGGCGGCGGTGCCAGTGCCCCAGGCCTCTTTCAGCGTGCCGTCGGCCCCGGCGTCAAAGAGTTCCTGGGCGGTGATCAGCCGCTCCTCCACCTTCAGCCCCCAGGACTTCAGCAGCTCCAGGCAGGACTTGCGGGTGATGCCGGGCAGAACCGAGCCGGTGAGCTCCGGGGTGAGCACGGTATCGCCTACCTGGAACATGACGTTCATGGAGCCCACTTCCTCAATATACTTCCGGTGAACGCCGTCCAGCCAGAGCACCTGGGCGTAGCCGTTCTGCTCCGCCCGCTCCCCGGCGCGGATGGAGGCGGCGTAGTTGCCGCCGCACTTGGTGTAGCCGGTGCCGCCCTTGACGGCGCGGACGTCCTCGTTCTCCACATAGATCTTCACCGGATTGATCCCCTCGGCATAATAGGCGCCCACCGGGCAGGTGATGATGCAGAACAGGTAGTCGTGGGCGGCGTGCACGCCCAGGGAGGGAGTGGTGGCGATGATGAAGGGGCGGATATACAGGGAGGTGCCCGGCTTGGAGGGCACCCAGCCGGCCTCCAGGCGCACCAGCTGCTCAATGGCGGCCAGGGCGTCCTCCTCCGGCAGGGGGGGGATGCACATGCGCTCACAGGAGGAGTTGATGCGCCGGACGTTCTCCATGGGGCGGAAGAGCTGCACCCCGCCATCGGGGCCGCGGTAGGCCTTCAGGCCCTCAAAGACCTCCTGGGCATAGTGGAGCACCATGGCGGAGGGCTCCAGGGCGAGGGGGCCGTAGGGCACGATGCGCCCGTCGTGCCAGCCCTGGCCGGCGGTGTAGTCCATGATAAACATATGGTCGGTAAAGGTCTTGCCGAAGACCAGCGTGTCGGGATCGGGCTTCGGCTTGAGCACCGCGGCGCGCTGCACGGGATATTCCTTCATGGGAATGCCTCCTCGATCGTTCATTTGTTTTCCAAAAGTATGGCAGTGCAGGGGAAAAAAGAATGTAAAGCATGATACAATACCCGGAATATTCTATCACAAGGCAAGAACCAGGGCAAGCGGGCTTGTTTTTGGGGCGGCCCTTTGATATAATAATATCTCTTATTATGTGTGTTCTGCACCGTACGACCTGCTTGGGAGGTGTCTCAATGCGGAAAAATAAGCTGACCCATCTGCTGGAGCCCAGCCTGCGGCTCTACTTTGTGTTCCTGCTCCTCTTCGCCGCGGTGTCGGCCCTGTTCAGCGTGGCGGTGGCGGTGATCGAGGCGGCGGTGGTGGCGGTGCTCTACCTCTACTTCCGGCGTAGCAACGCCCAGAGGCAGAAGGAGATCATCAAATACATCGAGAGCGTCACCTGCAACATGGATACGGCTACCAAGGATACCATGGTCAACGCCCCGCTGCCCATGGTGATCTTCCGGCCGGAGAACGACGAGGTCATCTGGTCCAACGACCGCTTTCTCCAGCTCACCGGCGAGCGGGAGCACCTGTTCGACACCAAAATCACCGCGGCGGTGCCTGACTTCTCCTCCCGCTGGCTCATGGAGGGGAAAACCGAGTGCCCCACCGAGGTGCGCCTCGGGGAGCGGCGCTTCCTGGTCTTCGGCCACCTGGTCCGCACCGAGGATCAGGGCGGGCGGGGCTACCTGGCCACCACCTACTGGGTGGACGTCACCGACTTCGCCCAGGTGCGGGACATCTACTATTCCACCCGGCCGGTGGTGGGGATTCTCACCGTGGACAACTATGAGGAGCTGATGAAGGGGGCCACCGATTCCGCCCGCTCCGCCATGCGCAGCGGCATCGACGAGCGGCTGGCCCAGTGGGTGGCCCCGGCCCAGGGGCTGTTCTGCCGGTACGAGCGGGACCGCTACCTCTTTGTCTTTGAGGAGCGGTTTCTGGCCCAGTTTCAGGAGGGCAAGTTTTCCATCCTGGAGACGGTGCGGGAGGTGGTCAGCCCCTCGGGCATCCAGGCCACCCTGTCCATCGGCGTCGGCAAGGACGCCGACACCCTGGCCGAGCTGTTCCAGTACGCGGCCCTGTCGGTGGAGATGGCCCTGAGCCGGGGCGGCGACCAGGTGGTGGTCAAGAACAAGTTCAACTTCGAGTTCTACGGCGGCCGCACCAAGGAGCTGGAGAAGCGCACCAAGGTTAAGAGCCGGGTCATGGCCAACGCCCTGGGCGAGCTGATGGCCGACGCCTCCCGGGTGTTTGTCATGGGCCACAAGTACCCCGACATGGACTGCATCGGCGCCGCCGCCGGTGTGTGCGCCATGGCCCGGAAGAAGGGCGCGCCGGTGCACATCATCAAGGAGGCCGGGCAGAACCCGGCCAGCGAGATGTCCGAGCGGCTGGGGGGGCTGGGCGAGTACAAGGACGTGTTCCTCTCCCAGCAGGATGCCATCCTGCTGGCCGACGCCAACTGCCTGCTGGTGGTGGTGGACACCAACCGGCCCGAGCAGGTGGTGAGCCAGGATCTGCTGGAGGCGGTACACAAGGTGGCGGTGATCGACCACCACCGCCGGGCCTCCTCCTATATCGCTGACGCGGCCCTCAATTTCCACGAGCCCTATGCCTCCTCCGCCAGCGAGCTGGTCACCGAGCTGCTCCAGTACCTGCTAGAGCCCGCCGACCTGCTCAAGACCGAGGCGGAGGCCCTGCTGGCCGGGATGGTACTGGACACCAAGCAGTTTACCATGCGTACCGGCAGCCGCACCTTTGAGGCCGCCGCCTTTCTCCGCCGCTCGGGTGCGGACACCGGCGACGTCAAGAAGCTGTTCCAGAACGACCTGGAGGGCACCATCGCCAAGTACGACATTATTCAGAACGCCAAAATGTACCATGAGGGCATTGCCGTAGCCAAGGTGGACCACACCGTGGGCCGCATTACCGCCGCCCAGGCCGCCGACGAGCTGCTCAACATCTCGGGCATCGACACCTCCTTCGTCCTCTTCCCCGACCAGGAGGGGCGGGTGATCCTCTCCGCCCGCAGCATGGGGGACGTGAACGTGCAGGTGGTGCTGGAGAAGCTGGGCGGCGGCGGCAACGCCGCCACCGCCGGCGCCCAGGTGCCGGGCAAAGGCGTGGACGAGGTCAACGATATGCTCCTCCAGGCCATTGATGCGTATCTGGAGGAGGAGTGAGAAGTGTGAAACGACCGCTGGTGCTGTTGGCGGCCGGCCTGGCGCTGGTTCTGGGTGCCTGCGCCGCTCCGACGGCAGAGACCCCCACGCCCCCGGCGGAGGTCACTCCGGCCTCCACGGAGGCTCCAGCTCCGGCGGAGCCCCCCATCCCGGACTGGATGGCGGACCAGCCGGCGCCCGCTTTCCTGGACGCGGAGCAGCAGGCGCTCTTCCTGCGGGCGTACAGCGCCGCCAGCTTCCTCATGGGCTGCTCCACCAGCGGCGTGGACAGCTATCCCCTGGACGGCGGCGATCCGCCGGAGCTGGGGGACTATGAGACGGTCACCCTGGACAGCGGCTGGACCTATCTGGTGGCCCAGGGGCGGTACGCCCGGTGGGAGGACTTCCAGGCCATGCTGGACGGCATCTTCACCCCGGCGTACCAGGAGAAGCTGCTGTGGACGGAGAATATGGACGGGGGGCGATTCCCCATCTTCACCGCCGATGGGGAGGGCCGGACATGCTTCCTGGAGCTGGAGCGGGGCAGCAGTCTGGAGTATGGCTGGGCCGATGTGCCGGACACCTATGAGCTGGTGAGCCAAAGCGAGGACGCTGTGGAGTTTTACTTGGTGGGGCATTACGCCGATCTGACTGTGCAGCCGGATGAGACGGGCGCCCGCCCGCTCAGCACAGAGCGCTGGCCCATTCGTATGGAGCGCACCGCTGGCGGCTGGCGGGTGTCGGAATTTCACGTGCCCTATTGAATAAGTTTTGAGATTTGGAAAGGAAGTTATCCCAATGAAAGTGATTTTGCAGCAGGACGTGAAGGGTCAGGGCAAGAAGGGCCAGATGATCGAGGCCAGCGACGGCTACGCCCGCAATTTTCTCCTGCCCCGGAAGCTGGCGGTGCCCGCCACGGCGGAGAACGTCAACACCATGAAGATGCAGGAGAAGGCCAAAAAGGCCCAGGAGGCCGCCGAGAAGGCGGAGGCAGAGGCCACCGCCGCCAAGCTCAAGGAGCTGACCGTGAAGGTGGTGGCCAAGGGCGGCAACGGCGGGCGGCTGTTCGGAGCGGTGACCAGCAAGGAGATCGCCGACGCCCTCCAGGCCCAGCACGGCATCGCCATCCCCAAGACCAAGATCGTCCAGGACGAGCCCATCAAGGCCTTCGGCGGCTATGAGCTGAAGGTCAAGCTGGGGTACGAGGTCACCGGCACCCTCAAGGTGGTCGTGGCCGAGGCCTGAACCGGGAACGGGAGGGCAAAGAGGCCGTCCCTGTATACGCTCAGCCGGTCTGCCCTGGGTAGGGGCGGCCTTTATGGCCGCCCGCGGGCGCTCACAGGGGTCGCCCCTGCGGCGTTTGTGTTTTATCCCGCCCGCATTTTACGCTCCCGGAGGTGAGGAACATGCCAAGTGAAGAGGAGCTTTTGACCCGGCAGATGCCCCACAGCACCGAGGCCGAACAGTCCGTGCTCGGCTCCATGCTCATTGACGCCCGCTGCGTGCCCGAGGTGATCGAGGCCCTCCGGCCGGAGGACTTCTATCTGCGCACCAACCGGGAGATCTATGAGACCATCTACTCCATGTTCAACTTCTCCCTCACCATCGACCCGGTGACGGTGCTGGAGCACATGAAGCAGAACGGGGTGTATGACGAGAATACCTCCCGCAATTACGTCCTCCAGCTCATGGAGATCACCCCCACGGCGGCCAACGTGAAGGAGTACGTGGCCATCGTCAAGGACAAGGCCCTGCTGCGGCGCATCGCCGAGACGGCGGGAGAGCTGACCGCCATGGTGCAGGAGGGCACCGGCACCGCCCAGGAGGTGCTGGAGGCCGCCGAGCAGCGCATCTACGCCATCCGCCAGGGCCGGTCCGCCCAGGGTCTGGCCCACATCTCCAGCGTCATCCTCAATGTGTACGAGCGGCTCAACGAGCTGGCCGCCAGCGACTCGGCGGTACCCGGCCTGTCCACCGGCCTGCCCGACGTGGACATGGCCATCTCGGGCCTGAACAAGTCTGATCTGATCCTCCTGGCCGCCCGCCCCGGCATGGGCAAAACCTCCTTCGCCCTGAACATGCTCCTCCACGCGGGCAAGTTCTCCGGCAAAACGGTGGTCTTCTTCTCCCTGGAGATGAGCCGGGAGCAGCTGGCCATGCGCCTCATCTCCGGCGAGAGCTTTGTGGACAACAAAAAGCTGGTCACCGGCAAGCTGGGGGAGGAGGACTGGACCAAGATCGCCGCCGCCTCGGCGGCCCTCAACCAGACGCAGATTTTAATCGACGACAACCCCTCCCTCTCCGTGGCCGATATGAACGCCAAGTGCCGCCGGGTGGATAATCTGGGGCTGGTGGTCATAGACTACCTCCAGCTCATGACCTCCGCCGGCGGGCCCACCCGCAGCGGCGACAACCGCCAGCAGATCGTCTCCGACATCTCCCGCGCCCTGAAGATCATGGCCAAGGAGCTGAACGTGCCGGTGGTGTGCCTGTCCCAGCTCTCCCGCGGCCCGGAGAGCCGCTCCGACAAGCGGCCCATGCTCTCCGACCTGCGTGAGTCGGGCGCCATCGAGCAGGACGCCGACATCGTCATGTTCCTCTACCGGGACGACTACTACAACGACAGCGACGAGAACCACAACCTGGCCGAGTGCATCATCGCCAAGAACCGCCACGGCGAGACCCGCACCGTGGAGCTCCAGTGGCTGCCCGAGTACACCACCTTCTCGTCCATCGACCGGAGGCACATCGAATATTGACGCGGAATGGGGCGATGTAGGCATCGCCCCCTACGTAGGGGCGGATGCCCACATCCGCCCGCCGCAAAGGAGACTTTATGCTGGAAACCATCAAAGCCCTGACAACCGAATACGACATGCTCCCCCGGGGGGGCACGGTGCTGTGCGCCGTGTCCGGCGGTGCGGATTCCATGTGCCTGCTTCACCTGCTCCACACCTGGGCCGGAGAGGGGGGCTTCCGGGTGGCGGCCGCCCACTACAACCACAACCTGCGCGGGGCCGAATCCGACCGGGACGCCGCCTTTGTGGCGGAGTGGTGCGCCGGGCAGGACATCCCCTGCGTCATTGGCGCGGGCGACGTGGCCCATGAGGCCAGGGCCCGGGGCCTGGGGGTGGAGGAGACCGCCCGCCAGATGCGCTATGAATTCCTGCGGGGGGCGGCGGACGCCATGGGCTGTGGACGCATCGCCACCGCCCACAGCGCCGACGACAACCTGGAAACCCTGCTGCTCCACTTGGTGCGGGGGGCGGGGCTTCATGGCCTGGCGGGTATCCCGCCCCGGCGGGGAGTGGTGGTGCGCCCCCTGCTCACCACCTCCCGGGCGGAGATTGTGGCCTACCTGGAGGCCAACGGCGTGGCCCACGTGGAGGACAGCAGCAACACCGACGAGGGCTACGCCCGCAACCGCATCCGCCGCCAGGTGGTGCCGGTGCTGCGTCAGCTCAATCCCCGCCTCACTGAGAGCGCGGCGGAGACCATGGGCTACCTGCGCACCGACAACGACTATCTGAACGCCCAGGCCGCCGCGGCCTGTCAGAACGCCCGGTGGGCGGAGGACGACCTGGTGATCGAGGCCAGGTACATCGCCCAGCTCCCGGCGGCTATCGCCCCCCGTGCGGTGCGCCGCCTGCTGGAGATGATGGGGGACGGCAGCACCAACTGCTCCGCCGCCCACCTCAAGGCGGTGGTGGAGCTGGCCCGGGGAGACGACCCCTCCGCCGTGGTGTTCCTGCCCGGCGGACGGCTGGCTCAGCGGGTATACAGGGAGCTGCTGCTCACCACCCAGTCCGACCCCCTGCCCCCCTTTCTGCCCACGCCTCTGGCCCTGGACGGTGAGACCGAGGTGGAGGGCACGCCCTGGCGGGTGCGCTGCCGCCCGGTACGCTGCCCGGACGAGAGCGAGCGGAAGCCCGGGGCCCTGTATCTGGCCCAGGGGGCGCTGGAGGGTCCCCTGGTGCTCCGCCCCCGGCAGACGGGAGACGCGGTTACCCTGCCCGGGCGGGGTGGAACCAAGACGCTGAAAAAGCTGTTTATTGACGAAAAGGTGCCCCGCCGGGAGCGGGAGCGGATTCTGGTTCTGGCCGACGGCCGGGGCGTGGCCGCGGTGGCGGGCTTCGGGCCTGAGCAGAGCCGGACGGCCGTCCCTGGACAGGCGGCCTATGAGCTGTTATTCTGGAAGAAAGAGTGAGGGAGAGGTATGGAACACATGCTGGACAAGGACGTGGAGCGGGTGCTCTTTTCCGAGGAGGAGCTGCACCGGCGGGTGGCGGAGATCGCCGCCGAGATCGACCGGGACTACGCAGGGAGGGAGCCCCTGCTGGTCAGCGTATTGCGGGGCTCCTTCGTGTTTATGGCGGACCTGGTGCGCCAGATCCACCTGCCCTGCACCGTGGACTTCATGGCGGTGTCCTCCTATGGGGCGGGCACGGCCAGCTCCGGGCAGGTCAGGATCATCAAGGATCTCAGCGAGCACATCGAGGGCCGCGACGTGATCGTGGTGGAGGACATTCTGGACAGCGGCAACACCCTGAGCTATCTGCTCCAGCTCCTCCAGGCCCGCAGCCCCGCCTCCGTGCGGCTGTGCACCCTGCTGGATAAGCCCTCCCGCCGCACCAAGGAGGTGGAGCTGCACTACTCCGGCTTTACCATCCCCGACTACTTTGTGGTGGGCTACGGGCTGGACTATGCGGAAAAATACCGCAACCTGCCCTACATAGGCATTCTTAAGCCCTGTGTGTACGGAGGAGAGGAATAACGGGCGCCTGAGGCGCCCAATCTGCCCGGAAAGGACGTGTCCGCAGTTTGAAACGAAACGGAAGCCTGCGCGATGTGGGCTTTTACCTGCTCATCGCCGTGGTTCTGCTGATGACCATCTTCGCCCTCCGGGGCGGGATGGGGAATCAGGAGAAGGTCACCTATGCCCAGGTGCGCCAGCTGCTGGAGCAGCAGATGGTGAGCCGGGTCTCCCTGGAGGACAATACCGTGACCCTGTACCTGAAGGAGCCCCAGGGCGGCCAGAGTGTGCTCACTTATCAGATCGGCAACCCGGACTGGTTCTACCAGGACTTTAACGACCTCATTGTGGAACAGAAGCGGCAGGGGATCATCACCGACTACGACTATCCCCAGGGCTGGGTGCCTCCCTACTGGATGAGCTTTATCCCGTGGATCGTCATCCTGGTGGTGTTCGGCCTGCTGTGGTACTTCATGTTCCTGCGCCAGGCCGGGGCCGGCGGGGGCGGAGGAGGCGGCGGCGGTGTGGATCGCACCGCCCGCTTCGGCCGCGCCCGCACCCGCACCGGCGCCGACGAGCAGAAGAAGGTTACCTTTGAGGACGTGGCCGGCGCCGAGGAGGAGAAGGGGGAGCTCCAGGAGATTGTGGAGTTCCTCCGGGACCCCAAGCGGTTCCTGGAGCTGGGGGCCCGCATCCCCAAGGGCGTGCTGCTGGTGGGCCCGCCGG
>ENA-ORUO01003577-ORUO01003577.1-human-gut-metagenome-genome-assembly--contig:-NODE-3577-length-10209-cov-3.336222_pt1 | contig 10209 bp, 5 predicted proteins | sample MGYA00242082_ERZ509215 | MGnify/ENA primary metagenome ERZ509215 (study PRJEB26280, sample SAMEA2338829) | human gut metagenome | biome: human gut; feature: human-associated habitat; material: faeces... | reverse complement strand
CGGGGACATAAATTAATTCGTCCGACTATAGGCAACTTTGCGTCCGACTATAGGCAAACGTAACGTCGGCTATAGGCAAACTTGCGTCCGGCTATAGGCGGACGAATTAATTTATGTACTGAAAGAGATTATTTATTGCACAAGCCGGAGCTAAATTTAGTATAGGAATTCTTTATCCAATAAACGACTTTTAGATTTATATGATTTGAATTCATATTTGGACGATTTAGTTCTTTTGCGTATCGGTTAGCCCATTATTAAATCATTCAACCCATTTTAAATGATAAGCAAGAAGCAATAATTCAATTGCTGACTTCTATCAATTATTTGATTAGAACACATTTATAGGATATCTATCAAATTAAAGCTCCATTTAGTTATTCTTCAATGTCCGAACAACTAAATGGAGCTTTATCATATATTTCTAAGAATCCTAAATAAGGAAAAGGATAAACCTATTATTATTTAGCGCTTTCCTCTTTTCCTCCACTATATTTTTCTCTTTCGATTTTCAACAATTCCTCAAACAACTTCACAGCTTGATCCATTGAAAAGTGATTTATATTCTCAAGATTTGAGATTGTACCAATATTAGTAGCAGTCGCATTAGAATTCTCATAAAAGTTATTTGTATAGTACAGGACAGTTTCTTCGGTGAACTTTTTTAATCCTTCTTCAGTAACACCCAATGCCTCTGCTACTTGCTTCACTCTTTCATCGTCAAGCTTCTCTGTCTGCTCCATCTTGGAGACAGCTTGCTTGGTAATACCCAGTAAGTCTCCTAAATCAGTTTGAGTCATTCCACGAAGGCGACGCACTCTTTCTATTTTCCGCCCTATGTGTAAGGCATTGGTATAAGTCTCAGGTTTCATAATAATGGTTCTTGCTTAGAATTTATTTGTTCTGTGATTATTTGTTTGCGTTTTTCAACAACTCAATCTTTTCCCTTTCGCTCTGCAACAAACGTTCATACAACTCCACGATTTTATCAAGAGGATTAATTTGTTGTGTATGAGCATAAACAGTTGCTGTTGCTCCCGGAGAAATCGTTGCATCTTTATAACTATTAATATTATAAATCGCTCTTTCGACGTCAAAGTCTCTTATTACTTCAGCAGATACCCCCAAGGCAGTAGCTATCTGCGTTAAAAGCTTATCTTCTATTTCATCTTGCTTTTCTATTTTTGAAATCTCTTGTTGACTAATACCAAGATCAGCCGCCAAAGCTTCCTGCTTCATGCCTAAATACACACGAATCCTCTGTAAATTGCGACCGACATGCCTTTGGCTAGCCTTATCTTTTATTTCAACATCCATATCATTGTTATTTAAGTGAATACGTTTAGGCAAAGATAGTAAGAATCAACTTAATTCAAATAAAAGTCAACTTTATTTTTTTCAATCCCCAACGCTCTATGCCTACTTTTGTCCAATCAGTCTAAATAAACTGATATTGATAGTGGCGCCACATCAAATACATACACTCAGAGATTGACCGTCAATTCACGGTACAATCGCAGTTTTAACCAATAAAATCTAATAGCCTATGGAGTAAATCAAATCGGTATAATCGGAACATAGATTTAAATCATTCAGAGATTTAACTATTCAAAAACCAATTAGTGAACATACAATTAAACAAAAAACATGAAATCATTTTCTGATAAAACAAACATAGGGACAGACGTTACCCTAAAGACAGTTTATATGATAAGATTCTACCTGCTATTCCTTTTAACAGGAATAATATCGGTAGTCGGAGCCACACAAGTCTACGGCCAGCAGAGCAGAAGCATCTCCGGCGTAGTGAAAAACTCTCAGGGGGAGACGATAATCGGAGCTAATATTGTAGAAAAAGGCACAAACAACGGGACTATTACAAATGTAGACGGACTCTTCACACTGCGTGTGTCGCCCAACGCAGTACTCAAAGTATCTTATATGGGATACATAGAACAGGAAGTCAGCACACGTAATAAAAGCAAACTGGAAATCACGATGGTGGAAGATGCCCGACTGATTGACGAAGTGGTAGTAGTAGGATACGGTTCCGTCAAAAAGCGGGATCTGACAGGAGCGGTAACCTCTGTCAAAAGTGCCGAGGTACTGGCTGCTCCTACCAGTAATGTGATGGAAGCTCTTCAAGGAAAGATACCCGGCATGGACATCACCAAAACATCGGGACAGGTAGGTGGTGAAGTCAGCATCCTGCTGCGTGGTTCGCGTTCCATATATGGCAATAACGAGCCACTGTTTATTATCGACGGAATCCCCGGAAGCTATAGTCAGGTCAACCCTTCCGATATTGAAAGTGTCGATGTTCTGAAGGATGCTTCATCCACCGCCATTTACGGTTCGGCAGGAGCAAACGGTGTTGTGATTATCACCACCAAAAGAGGAAAAGAAGGCAAAGCCACAATCAACTTTGACGCGTATTACGGCTTCAGCGGATCGCCCAACTACAAACACGGAATGACTCAGGATGAATGGGTGACTTACCAGAAAGAGGCATACCGATATAAGAACGGTGATTTCCCCTCCGATATGTCTGCCCTACTGGGCAAGCAGGCTTTTACAGATGCGTATAATGCCGGAAAATGGATTGACTGGGTAGACGAGGTTTCCGGCAATACAGCTACCACACAAAAGTACAGCCTTTCGGTAAGCAGCGGAACGGAAAAGACAAGGATATTCGCTTCGACCTCCTACAACCGGGAAGAAGGCCTGCTCAGCAATGAAAATCTGAACCGGTACTCTTTACGGCTCAACATCGACCAGCAACTCTTTTCGTGGGCGAAAGTCGGTTTTACCTCCAATCTGGTGTACCGTGATTTGAATTCCGGCGTGAAAAACACGTTTACCCGTTCCCTCTCTGCTTTCCCGTTGGGGGATGCCTACGATGAGGAAGGCAAGATCAATCACGAATATATCACAGGGCAGTATTCGCCGATGGGAGATTTTATAGAGAATCAATATGCGGACAACACCCGTTCCACTTACCTGAATATGAGCGGGTATGTCGAACTGACTCCTCTCAAAGATTTCACATTCACCAGCCGGATCAACGGGACATTGAACCATTCCCGACGAGGACAATACTGGGGAAACCAATGCAACGCCAACCGTCCGAGTTATGCGGGTTCGCCTCACGCCTCCATCACCAATGACAACGCATGGAATTACACGTGGGAAAACATTCTGGCATACAGCACGACCCTTGCCAAAGCGCATACGGTAGGAGGTTCTTTAATCACTTCGTGGAACAAGAACCAGTCGGAAAGCAACATGGCTGCCGCAAGCGGACAGATGGTAGACCAATGGTCGTTCTGGCGGTTGACTTCGGGTTCCTCCCCACATGTGGAATCGGACTTCGCACAGACACAGAAAATGTCTTTTGCTTTCCGCCTCAACTATTCATACAAGAGCAAGTACTTATTCAACTTCTCCACCCGTTGGGACGGAGTCTCACAATTCTCCGCCGGACACAAATGGGATGCTTTCCCGGCAGGCGCCATAGCCTGGAGAATTTCCGACGAGGCTTTTATGGAAAAGACACGAAGCTGGCTGGACAACCTGAAACTGAGAGTCAGCTACGGCATCACGGGCAACTCCGGCGGAACGGACGCCTATAGCACCACTACCCAAGCCTACGTATATTCTGCCAGCGGAGTCTCTGTCAATGGAAAAATCGTTCCTTTCACACAATACTCGGAGACTTACGGCAGTGCCGACCTCGGTTGGGAAAAATCGTACAACCGGAACATCGGTCTGGACTTCGGCATACTGAACAGCCGCATCGACGGTTCCATTGAATGGTTCAGAACAACCACCAAAGGATTATTATTCAAGCGTATATTGCCCATCACCAGCGGACTGACCGGATGGGGTTCTCCTCTGTCTATCTGGCAGAATATCGCCCAAACCAGCAATCAGGGCGTGGAAGTGATATTGAACTCCCACAATATACAGCACAAGGACTTTACATGGAACACGACCCTGTCCGCCACCTGGAGCAAGGAGAAGATAGACAAGCTGCCCGACGGTGACCTGATCTCCGAGAACCTGTTTACCGGTGAACCGATTCATGCCATTTACGGCTATAAATATGCAGGTATCTGGGGAAGTGACACTCCAAAGGAGACGCTGGATGCGTATGGCGTAAATCCGGGATTTATCAAGATAGAGACTGTGGATAAAAACGGAGACGGCGGAGTGCATAAATACAGCACCGACGACAGACAAATTCTGGGACACACGAATCCGGACTGGATCATCGGACTGAACAACTCCTTCACTTACAAGAACTTCGATTTATCCGTCTTTGCAATGGCACGCTACGGGCAGACAATCAACAGTGACCTGCTCGGCTACTATACCGCAGAGCAAAGTGTGACCAAGAATCAGCTGGCAGGCGTGGATTACTGGACAGAGGACAATCAGGGCGCATACTTCCCGCGTCCCGGAACGGGAGACGAACAGAAAACGGTATATCCTTCGCTGAGAGTACACGACGGCTCCTTCATCAAGATCAAGAATATCACTCTGGGATATACCCTCCCCGCCAACATTTCCCGCAAGGTATTGATGGAGAAATGCCGCATCTACGCTACGGCCTACAATCCGTTCATCTTTGTGAAAGACAAACAACTGAAGGACACAGACCCCGAAACGAACGGTTCGGACGCGTTTCCCACCTATCGGCAATTTGTATTTGGAGTTAATCTCACATTCTAATTAAAGAAGAAAATGACAATGAAAAGTATACATTTAAAAACAGTTTTTTGCTCTGTCCTGCTGTCCGCACTATTCCTACATTCCTGCTCGCTGGAAGAGTACAACCCGGGCGCATTTACCAATGAAACATTGGCTACCTCGACCGAGGGATACGAAACACTGATCAACCAGTGCTACTTCGCAATGGAAAGGTTTTACTACGGTGCCGCAGACTGGATGTCGCTGACCGAAGGGGATACGGACCTCTGGACGTACAAGGCTAACCAATCGACAAGCTACACCGAATGGTTCTGGTTTTTCGCCGGCACATCGCCCAACACGACCTACACCAATAACTGGTGGAACGGGACATACGACGGAATAGGTTCCTGCAACGAAGCCATCGCCTTAGGCGACAAGCCTCCCTACGCCACAGAAGAGGAACGGAACGCGAAAGTTGCCGAAGCCCGCTTCATGAGAGCTGTCTATTACTTCAACGCAGTAGAACAATTCGGAGGGGTAACCATGCTTACGGAACCGGAAACCAGCCTCAACTACTCTCCTGTCCGCACCGACCCGATGACTATCTACAAAGAAGTCATCCTGCCCGACCTGAGATTCGCATCCGAATGGCTGTCAATCGGGAATCATGCCACGACTACCACTCCGACCAAGAAAGCCGCTCTCGGCTTTCTGGCAAAAGCCTGTCTGCAGACCTACGAGTATGGAAGCACGGAATACCTGCAGGAAGCTCTCGACGCAGCCTTACAGCTGATCTCCGACTGCGAATCGGGTGGCGGAAAATACAACACTTATATGTATCCTACGTACAGTGAAGTATTCGAAGAAAACAATAACTGGGAAAACAAGGAAGCGCTCTGGAAACATCGCTGGTATGCAGGCACGGACGGACACGGTTCGAGCAACGGTAACTACAAGCTAAACCGCAATGACGAGTATTTCCTGTGCGACATCAATAAGTTCGGTGCCCGTGAAGACAATCAGGAGACACGACTGACATGGGAAGGCTCCATCAGCGGTATCTTCATGCCTACGCAACACTTGCTGAATCTGTATGTACAGAATGACGGCACGTTAGCCCCCAGATTCCACCAGTCATTCACTACCCAATGGAAGGCCAATAAAAGTTATACTTGGGACGAAAGTGCCGTACACATGTACGATAAAGACGAAACAGTCATCGGCAAAGCTCTGAAGAAAGGTGATCCGGCCATTAAATTTATCATGCCGCAGGATGCGGATTATTCTACGGAAAAACAGAATGAGCACAAGACCGACTATTTGTTGATTGATTACAATCATGTCTACAGTGATGAAAACAACAATGTGAACATGAACTACTCGTATACAAATGTAACAGGGAATTACAAGAACGACGGTACCAGCGAGAATCTGTTCCGTTACTATTATCCGTCACTAAACAAGCACAACAGCAGTAACTATTACGTTGCAAACGCCTCCAAACAAAGAAACGGAAACTTAAACGCTACGTTTATCATGCGTATGGCGGAAGTCTATCTGATTGCCGCAGAGGCTGACATTTATCTGAACGGAGGAACGAATGCCGCCAAATACCTGAATAAGGTTCGCGGGCGTGCCGGAGCAAATCCGTTAACGGGCAGCATGACGGTTCGTAACGTATTAGACGAAAGAGGACGCGAACTATGCGGTGAATATTGCCGTTTCTACGATTTGAAACGGACAGGGATGTTCAAGAGTTCCGATTATCTGAAAGATACTCACCCGGATCTCGCACGGTTCTTTAATCCGAATTATGCTTTACGTCCCATTTCTACGACCTTTACCGCTACCATTATCAACGGCAGTGAGTATCAGAATCCGGGATATTAAATTGTAAGACCTATATACCCAATCATTATCGGTACAATGATCCATATAGCCACACTATTGACTGTACCAACGATTGGGTATATTTTCCACACCTTTCCACATTTTTCCACACCTCCCCAATAATATCGTTTTTTTCAACTCTGCTGTTAATCTGTATCTTATCCTTTCAGCATTTCTTTATATCCTATTGGTATATCCTTTGTATCGACTTTATAGCAAATGTATTTTTAAATATAAAAGTATGAAGATTAATCAAAGGTTAACATTATGTTTTAGCTTATTGTTTTGTTTGTTGAGTATTTCGTATGCGTCCGCTCAGCAACTGAACATATCCGGTGTTGTTATATCATCAGAGGATAATGAACCACTTATCGGTGCCACCGTCAGTGTAAAGGGGAATCCCACCAAAGGAGTGATTACCGATATCAACGGTCAGTTTCAATTGTCCGTGGAAACCGGAACCAAGCTGCTGGTCGTATCCTATGTGGGAATGAAGACACAGGAAATACGCGTCCCCCGCAAAGAGAAAGAACTCAAAATAGTACTGATCCCCGAAACGATGGATATTGACGAGGTAGTAGTAACAGGGTATGGTAATTTCTCCAAATCCTCGTTCACAGGATCGGCCAATACGCTGCGTACAGATATGCTGAAAGAAGTACCCGTGATGAGCGTTGAGCAAAAGTTGCAAGGTATGACTACCGGTGTACAAATAACCAGCAGTTCCGGTCAACCGGGTGCCAACCAAAGTATTCGCATCAGAGGAATGGGATCGTTCAACGCTTCACAGGAACCTTTGTTTGTCATAGATGGAGTACCGGTTACTTCCGGGAGTATGAGTTCCGGTGGTCCTGATGCAGCATATATGAACAACTCCAAGACCAATATAATGAGTACGCTGAATCCGTCGGATATTGAAAACGTAACTGTAATCAAAGATGCGGCAGCGGCTTCCCTGTATGGTTCCCGCGCCGCCAATGGCGTCATATTGATTACGACTAAAAAAGGAAATACCGGAAAGGTACGTGTGGATTTGAACGTATCAGGCGGCTTCTCTCATGCGGCCGTCGACTTCCGCCCTACCCTCAACGGTGACCAACGGGAAGAACTGCTCTATGAAGGATTGCTTAACTACGCAACAGACAATGGCATGGAGTCTCCGACTGAATATGCCAGTTCCAATATCGGCTCATATGCGTATAAGCCGGCCATGGGATACACGGACTGGCGAAAAGAACTGCTCCGCACCGCTACACATCAGAGTTATGAAGCTTCCGTCTCCGGCGGTAACGACCGTTCTACATTCTATGCCTCGCTCGGCTACAACAATCAGGAAGGATTGGCCAAAAACTCCAGTCTGAACCGTTACTCAGCACGCTTGAACATGACGCAGAAAGTCGGCAAATACGGGGAAGTAGGAGCAAATATGATGTTCTCGCAAATGAATCAGGAAATGAATGAGGAACGCGGATCATCTATTAACCCTTTCCTGTGCGTAGCCATGACCATGACACCTTCCATGGTGGTGCGTGATGAAGAAGGAAACTACGTAGGAGCTTATGACGGCACCAGCCTGAACCCGTTGCGCGACATACTCACCGATTACAACCGTGTGCGTATGACACGTATGTTTTCAACCGGTTACGCAGCGATAGAGCCGATCAAAGGTCTCAAACTGAAAGAGACATTAAGCTATGATTATACTATCCAGAAGGATTCACGCTACTATAACCCTTTGAGCTCGGCAGGTCCTAAAAGCGGAAGCGATGCCCAGACAGCCAAAGGCTTCATTGAATACGGCAAACTGATCTCATCGACCTCACTGAACTATGTGCGTACTTTCGCCCGCAAACATCATCTCGATGTATTGGCGGCTTATGAAATAGAAAGCTACCAGACAGACCACGCTTCGGGTGAAAAGTCCAAACTCCCCAGTGATAAACTGACAGAACCGGATAATGCCGCCGTATTGAACAGTTTCAAGTCTGCCACCCAAGCCTATCGGATGATTTCTTATCTATCACGACTGAATTATGACTATGACGACCGTTACTACATCGCCGGAAGTTACCGTCGCGACGGAAGTTCACGTCTTTCACCCAACAACCGCTGGGGAAATTTCTGGTCTGTGTCGGGTATGTGGCATTTGGGCAACGAGAATTTCATGAAAGCCGTAAAGCCGGTTCTGAGTGATGCCAAGATACGTGCCTCGTATGGTGTAAACGGAAATCAACCCGGCTCATACTATGGCTACAAAGGGCTATACAGTTATGGCGAAAACTACATGGAGGCAGCCGGATCTTATGAATCGTCACAACCTAATGATTTGTTGACATGGGAAAAGAATTACAGCCTGAATCTGGGTATCGACCTTTCATTTATCAATCGTATTTTTGCGAGTCTGGAATATTACAACCGGGATACCAAGGACTTGCTTTACAGTCTCCCCATCAGCGCCACTACCGGATTTACCAGTTATTTAAGCAACATCGGACGCTTGAACAACAAGGGAGTAGAGTTTGAATTGCGTACGCTGAACGTTGTTTCCAACGACTTTAACTGGACCAGTGTTTTCAACCTGAGCCATAACCGGAATAAGATCGTTTCACTCAACGGACTATTAGACCAGACGATTGAGGGAACATGGTTCATCCATAAAGTGGGACTCCCCTATCATACGTTTTATGTAAAAGAGTTTGCCGGAGTAGACCCGCTGACCGGTTCTGCCCAATATTATCTGAATACAAAAAATGAGGACGGAAGCTACAATCGGGAACTCACCACCGATGCTGCCAAAGCAGAATCCATTCCGTACAAGACCGCTACTCCCAAAGTATCGGGAGGATTCACCAATATTCTGAATTACAAATGGATAGACCTGACCTTTACACTGACTTATTCGCTGGGCGGTTACTCGTTCGACAAACTGGGAACTTATATTGAAAACGGCAGCAGTTCCATCTACAGTTCACGATACAACTTGCCCGCATACATGATGAACCGTTGGCAAAAGCCCGGAGATCAGACGGATATCCCACGTTTCGTATATGGTGAACCGGCTACTTCCACCAACTCTTCCCGCTATATCCACAGTACCGATCATTTACGTCTGAAAAACTTTACCCTCGGCTTCACACTGCCCAACCAGTGGACTCAAAAGCTGATGATTGACAAAGTACGGATATATTTCTCGGGAAACAATCTGCTGACCTGGGCCAAATGGAAACAGTATGACCCCGAAACACCCGTTAACGGTGAAGTCTTTTGCGAGGCTCCCGCCATGCGTACTTTCAGTTTCGGAGCTCAATTATCATTCTAACATCCCTATCATTCTAACTAAATAAACAACATAATGAAACGAATTCATATATACATACTTACAGCAATGGCTCTACTGAACAGCTCCTGCTCGGCAGACTGGCTAGACCTTAACACCACCAGCTCGGTAGAAACAGGACAGGCCATCGTCACATTGGACGATGCCCAGATCGCTCTGAACGGAATTTATCGTCTGGCATCTGGCCATAGCTATTACGGAGACAACTATTGGTATTACGGCGATTGCCGTGCCGCCGATGTACAGGCACGTATCACCAAAGGAGACGGAAAACGCGTATCTCCCTA
>ENA-ORUO01003554-ORUO01003554.1-human-gut-metagenome-genome-assembly--contig:-NODE-3554-length-10252-cov-3.723644_pt1 | contig 10252 bp, 6 predicted proteins | sample MGYA00242082_ERZ509215 | MGnify/ENA primary metagenome ERZ509215 (study PRJEB26280, sample SAMEA2338829) | human gut metagenome | biome: human gut; feature: human-associated habitat; material: faeces... | reverse complement strand
CCATTACTTAAATTTTTCAATGATGATTATGTTATGTTTATGGTATTTATGGTGGCTTCGGTAGTATTCAGCGTGCTTGCAAGAAAGCTGGTGAATAATAATACATTTATTATAAGGACAATAAGCATAGCTGTTTCACTTGTATGCAGTGTGCCAGAGCTTATAGCTGTGTATTATTTTGCAATGCTTACAATGGTGAAATATCCACAGTATGCCAATATACTTGGAGTAAGCGTGACACTTAATGATGTGTATACATCGTCAGCTGCAGTGTTTTTACAGAATAATCCTTATATGTTCTATACATTTTTTATTGGAGTGGCAGTATTTGCTGTGCTTACAATAACTTCAATATATTCACTTATAACAGGCAGAAAGACACAGCAGGTTTAGAAAATACACGAATATTAGAAAATATAAAGGGTTAAATTGTATGAATATCTTAGGATATATAAAGTAGAAGTACACTAAAAGAAAGGCAGAGCAGGCTTAAATGAAGATAGTTACACCAGATTATTATAAGAATTTTAAATGTATAGCGGGAGAATGTACGGATACATGCTGTGCAGGCTGGGATGTTGATGTTGATAAAGAGTCGTACAAGCAGTATAGGAGAGTGATTGGGTCATTTGGCAATAAGTTAAGAAGTGTTATGGTGCCATCTGAAGATGGTGGCTGTACATTTACGCTAAAAGAGGGAAGATGTCCATTTCTTAATAAGAAGAATTTGTGTGAGATTTATATCAAGCTTGGTAAGGATTCGCTGTGTGAAACGTGTGCAGAGTTTCCCAGATTTATTAATGAATATGGCAATACAAGGGAGATTGGAATTGCACCATCCTGTAAGACAGCAGGTGAGCTTATATTAGGATATAAGGGCGAGCTTAAATTCAGAGAGGTAAAGAACAGGGAGCAGATTAACAGCTACAATGATATAGACCCGCTTACCTTTGTACAGTTAAGGCAGGCAAGAATTATAGCATATAATATAGCCACGGACAGGGATTATACCATAATGGAAAGATGTGTGCTTATACTGATGTTTGCAAGAAACATACAGGATTATCTTGATAGAGAAAGAGATGAACTAATAGTGGGTGTATGTGGACGTTTTGCCAAGGAAGACTACAGGGAAAATAAGTTAAACAGGGCAAGGCGTATTGCTGCTGGAAAGAAAGATACATATAAGTATATAAGAAAGTTCTTTGAAAGTTTTGAGGGAATGGAAGTTATTAATAAAGACTGGAATATATACACAGAGGAAGTTAATAATTTCTTTGAGGAATGTACAAGTGCAGAGCAGTTCAGGGCTGTTGTGAAGGAATTTGACGAATACCACAAGGAAGATGAAACTGAATATGAACAGCTTCTTATGTATTATCTGTACAGATATTTTCTTGATTCAGTATATGATTATAATCTGCTTTTAAAAGTCAAGGGCGGTATTGTTGGAATAATTGCAATTAAAATGCTGAATATTGCTGACTGGTGGTATAATAACAAAGAACTTTCATTTACACGGAAGGTAGACCTTGCTCATCTGTATTCAAGACAGTATGAACATTCATATTATAATTATGAAGTGTATAATCAATATTTTATGAGCAAGAGAGCGTATGCATATGAGAATCTTTTATCAGAGCTTATAGATTTAGAGTAAGATAATCCATTGGCTGTTTAAAGATAAGGACAAGTGAGGTAAAGAGTAATGAAGATGATTCTAAAGTATCTGGAAGAATTAAAAAAAGAGTGTGTGTTAGCACCACTTTTTAAAATGCTTGAAGCACTCTTTGAGTTATTCGTTCCATTGGTAGTTGCTTCTATAATTGACAGGGGCATAGGACAGCAGGACACAGCTTATATAGTAAAAATGTGCCTTATGCTTTTAGGCCTTGCAATTATAGGTCTTGTATGTTCAATAACAGCACAATATTTCAGTGCCAAGGCGGCAGTTGGCTGTGCTACAGGAATAAGGCATGCTTTATTCAAGCATATACAGTCATTTTCGTTCACGGAGATGGACGACATTGGAACGTCAACTCTTATGACAAGAATGACAAGTGATATTAACCAGATTCAGAATGGTGTTAATCTTGTATTAAGATTATTCTTACGTTCTCCATTTATTGTATTTGGTGCTATGATTATGGCATTTACAATAGATGTCAAGGCGGCACTTATATTTGTCGCAGCTATACCAGTCCTTGCCGTTATAGTATTTGGAATTATGATAGGAACAAGACCTTTATATAAGAAGGTACAGGCAGGTCTTGATACAATCCTTGGAATAACAAGGGAAAATCTTACAGGTGTAAGAGTAATAAGAGCATTTAATAAGCAGGACGATGAATTTGCACGTTTTAAGAATAAGAATGAAGAACTTAATCATCTGCAGAAGTTCGTAGGTAAGATTTCAGGTCTTATGAATCCTCTTACTTACACAGTTGTTAATGTTTCAATAATTGCACTTATATGGGTTGGTGCAATAAGAGTTAATCAGGGTAGTCTTACACAGGGACAGGTTGTAGCCCTTTACAATTATATGTCACAGATACTTGTTGAGCTTATCAAGCTTGCTAATCTTGTAATTAATATAACTAAGGCTCTTGCCTGTGCAGGAAGAATTGAGTCAATATTTGAAGTGCAGCCAAGTATGAAGGATGGCAGTATGGATTTATCAGCAGATAAAGAAAATGTTCCTGTCGTAGAATTTAAGAATGTTGCCCTTAAGTATAATGGAGCTGGTGATACAAGTATTGCCGGCGTTAATTTTAAGGCTTACAGGGGACAGACTATCGGTATAATAGGTGGTACTGGTTCAGGTAAGTCAAGTCTTGTCGGACTTATACCAAGGTTTTATGATGCAACCAGTGGCGAAGTATTAATAAATGGAACTAATGTTAAAGATATTAATATAGAACAGTTAAGGGACAAAGTCGGAATAGTAATGCAGAAGGCAGTATTATTCAAAGGAAGCATAAGAAAGAATATCCAGATGGCTAAGGCAGATGCTACAGATAAAGAGATAGATGATGCACTTGCAATAGCACAGGCGAAGGAATTCGTTGATAAGAAGAAAGGCCGCCTTGACTATATGATTGAACAGGGTGGTAAGAACCTTTCAGGTGGACAAAGACAAAGACTTACAATTGCAAGGGCAGTTGTTAAAAAGCCAGATGTCCTTATTCTTGATGACAGTGCATCAGCTCTTGACTTTGCTACAGATGCGGCACTTAGAAAGTCTATAAGAACGATGCCTAATAATCCTACAGTATTTATAGTATCACAGCGTTCAGCATCACTTATGCACGCAGATAAAATTATCGTGCTTGATGATGGTGAGGTTGCAGGAATAGGTACACATACAGAACTTTTGGAGAATTGTGAAGTATACAGGGAAATATATAATTCACAGTTCAAGTCATAGGTCAGAATGGAGATTAGTTATGAAAGATAATAAGGATAAAAGAGAAGCGCAGAAGTCTACGCTTGGCAAAGTATTAAAAAGAATAAAGAAATATAGTGGATTTCTTGTTATATCAATCCTTATGGCTGCTGTAACAGTTGCTTCTACATTGTATGTGCCAATTCTTGTTGGTAGAGGAATTGACCATATTATAGGACCGGGCAATGTTGATTTTGCAGGCATAACAAAGGTGCTTATAACAATAGGAATTGTTGTTGCCATAACAGCACTGTCACAGTGGATAATGAATATATGCAATAATAAGATAACTTACCACGTTACAAGAGATATAAGAGATGAGGCTATGGAAAAGTTACAGAAGCTTCCTCTTAAATATATTGACGCACAGTCATATGGTGATATTGTAAGCCGTGTAATTGCCGATGTTGACCAGTTCGCAGATGGTCTTTTAATGGGATTTACACAGTTCTTTTCAGGTGTGCTTACAATTGCAGGAACACTTATATTTATGCTTACAATAAATGTAAAGATTACACTTGTAGTTGTTGTTATAACCCCGGTTTCATTATTTGTTGCAAGCTTTATTGCTAAGAAGACATTTTCAATGTTCAAGCTCCAATCAGAAACAAGAGGTGAGCAGACGGCATTTATTGATGAGATGATTGGCGGACAGAAGGTTGTAAAGGCATACGGCTATGAAGAAAGGGCAGTAGAAGAATTCGACGAGATTAATAAAAGATTACAGAAGTATTCTTTAAGAGCTATATTCTTCTCATCAATAACTAACCCATCGACGAGATTTGTCAACAGCCTTGTGTATGCAGCAGTAGCTGTTGCAGGTGCATTTTCTGCAATAGGCGGAGGCATAACAGTTGGACAGTTATCAAGCTTCTTAAGTTATGCTACACAGTATACTAAGCCTTTTAATGAAATATCAGGCGTTATAACAGAGCTTCAGAATGCCATTGCGTGTGCAGGAAGAATGTTCGAGCTTATAGAGGAAGAACCAGAAATTCCAGATGCACCATCAGCAGTTAGTGTTACAGATATTGATGGCAGGGTAGACCTTAATAACGTATACTTCTCATACACACCAGACAGAAAGCTTATAGAGGACTTCACACTTCACGTTAAGAAGGGACAGAAGATTGCGATTGTAGGTCCTACAGGCTGTGGTAAGACAACAGTAATCAACCTTTTAATGAGGTTTTATGATGTTAATTCAGGAAGCATAGATGTATCAGGTGTTGATATAAGGGATATGACAAGATATTCATTAAGACACGGTTTTGGTATGGTATTACAGGAAACATGGCTTAAGGCAGGAACTATCAGGGAGAATATCACTATGGGAAAGCCGGATGCCACAGAAGAAGAGATTATTGAGGCAGCTAAGGCTTCATACTCATACGGATTTATAAAGCGTCTTCCTAATGGGTTTGATACAGTGATTGGTGAGGACGGAGGAAGTCTTTCACAGGGGCAGAAGCAGCTTTTGTGCATAACAAGAATTATGCTTACAAGACCACCAATGCTTATTCTTGATGAGGCAACTTCATCTATAGATACCAGAACTGAAATAAAAATTCAGAACGCATTTAACAAGCTTATGGAAGGAAGAACAAGCTTTATAGTTGCCCACAGGCTTTCTACAATACAGTCAGCAGATGTTATACTTGTTATGAAAGACGGACATATTATAGAAAAGGGTAATCACGAAGAACTGCTTGCGGCTGGCGGATTTTATAAGAACTTATATGAGAGCCAGTTCGATACAGCAACAGCATAGGAAGAATATGAGATTGTATATAACGGACATATCTGATATAACCGAGGATATGTTTAACACTGGGAAAATGCTTGTGCCAGAGTACAGGCAGGAGAAGATTGACAGATATCAATATATGGAAGATAAGAGGAGAAGCCTTGTTGCAGGGCTTCTTCTTAATTATGCGACAAAGGACTATGGAGCTGGGAATTATATAGCTCATAATTATATAACTGGGAATTGTGTAGATAAGAATTATCTAATTGAGGCTTCCAAGCGGGAAAGAGAGAATATCCACGCAGGACATTTATGGGAAAGTAATTCGGAATATGATATAGATATAAATAAGCTTATCAGCGGATATGATAAGGCTTATGATTATGATATCAAACTTACTGCGAATAATAAGCCGGAGTATGCGGATAAGAATATACATTTTAATCTTTCCCACACAGGAGATTATGTTGTATGCGCCATATCAGAAAATGCAGTTGGTGTGGATATAGAGCATACAAGAAAGAATTATTTAAAGGTTGCCAGAAGATTTTTTACTGATAATGAATGTCGGTGGATTGGCGAAGATGAGAACCGTTTTCTTAGAATATGGACATTAAAGGAAGCATATTCCAAATATACAGGACAGGGAATAGCTCTCACGATATCAGATACAGAGTTCAGGTATGAGAAGAATGATAAGGGGGAGGATATTATTAATGGTTATATTAATAAAGATAAGATAACTAATATTAATATTGTCCAGCTTAATAATATTAAGTCAGAATACGTCATATCTGCCATAGAAAAGACATTTTATTAACGATTATAAAATGAAATAAATGTATCAGAATTAATACAGATTTAATTATAAAAAAATGTGGAAATTTGCAATTTATGACTGTATAATGTTGAAAATAATGTAGGAATGTTGATTAATGTGTAAGCCGAAAGGCGGATAGGAGGAATAATGTCTGTAAAATATGTATTTGTAACAGGTGGTGTAGTTTCAGGTCTTGGTAAAGGAATCACAGCAGCTTCACTCGGTAGATTATTAAAAGCACGTGGATTTAAGGTGACTATGCAGAAGTTCGACCCATATATTAACATTGACCCGGGAACAATGAACCCAATCCAGCACGGTGAAGTATTCGTAACAGATGATGGTGCGGAGACTGACCTTGACCTTGGGCATTATGAAAGATTTATTGATGAAAGTCTTAATAAGAATTCTAATGTAACAACAGGTAAGGTATACTGGTCTGTATTACAGAAGGAACGCCGTGGCGATTTTGGTGGAGGAACAGTTCAGGTAATTCCTCATATAACTAATGAAATAAAGAGCCGTTTTTATAGAGATTATTCAACTGATGAAACTAAGATTGCAATTATCGAGGTTGGTGGAACAGTAGGTGATATCGAATCACAGCCATTCTTAGAGGCAATCAGACAGTTCCAGCACGAAGTTGGACACGAAAATGCTATTCTTATACACGTTACACTTATTCCTTATCTTAAGGCTTCAGGCGAGATGAAGACAAAGCCTACTCAGGCAAGTGTTAAGGAATTACAGGGAATGGGTATTCAGCCAGATATCTTAGTATGCCGTACAGAGCACCCACTTGAACCTGGTATTAAGGATAAGATTGCATTATTCTGTAACGTGCCAAAGACACACGTATTACAAAATCTTGATGTTGAGATACTTTACGATGCACCACTTGCTATGGAAGAAGAACATCTTGCACAGGTAGCCTGCGAATGTCTAGAGCTTGATTGTCCAGAACCAGATTTAGATGAGTGGAGAGCTATGTGCAAGGCTTGGAAAAATCCAACTAAGAAGGTTACAGTTGCATTAGTAGGTAAATATATACAGCTTCACGATGCTTATATTTCAGTAGTTGAGGCATTAAAGCACGGCGGTGTATATAATTCTGCTGATGTCACAATTAAATGGATTGACTCAGAGACAGTTACTAAGGATAATGCCGCTGAATTATTATCAGATGTATCAGGTATTCTTGTACCAGGTGGATTCGGTGACAGAGGTGTAGAAGGAAAGATTCAGGCTATAAAATATGCAAGAGAGAATAACGTGCCATTCTTAGGTCTGTGCCTTGGAATGCAGCTTGCAATCGTAGAATTTGCAAGAGACGTTCTTGGATATGAAGATGCGCACAGTGTTGAGTTAAAGCCAGATACAACACATCCAGTAATTCACCTTATGCCAGATCAGGAAGGTATTGACGATATCGGTGGAACTTTAAGACTTGGTTCATACCCTTGTGTGCTTGCCAAGGATTCTAAGGCATATGAATTATATGGCGAAGAAACTATTAATGAAAGACATAGACACAGATATGAAGTAAATAATGACTACAGAAAAGTTCTTGTTGAAAATGGTATGCAGCTTTCAGGTATCTCACCAGACGGAAGAATTGTTGAGATGATAGAGATTAAGGAGCACCCTTGGTTCTTAGCAACACAGGCTCACCCAGAATTAAAGTCAAGACCTAACAGACCACATCCATTATTCAGAGGATTTATTGGCGCGGCACTTGAGTATCAGGAAAAGAATAACTAAATCTTAATAAAAAATAAATAGTATGAAACCTTTTATTAAAGGTTGATTTATAAATGTTCCTTCTTTATAATGGGTATTGTCTGTTAATGTAAGTTATCAGACGATGAGAGTATAAAGAACTAGGAATGGAGAAGCCGAATGGATAATTACAACAACGGTAATAATTACGGTGGTGGTAATAATAACAACAGGAATAATGGTGGCGGCAATAATAACAATAATAAAAAGCCTAAGAACACCAGTCTTATTGTCTTTATTATAATTGCTGCGGTTATTACATTTATTGGAATAACAATGCTTAACAATCTCGTAAAGAATGCTACTTATAAGGAGATAACTTATAATGAGTTCATAGAGATGGTTAATAATGATGAAGTAAAGAGCGTTGCACTTGAACAGGATAGAATTCTTATTACACCAGTTGACAGTGCAGGGGATACTCCGGAAGCGAACAAGTTAGGCTACACATACTATACAGGATATGTTAATGATGACACACTTGTTCCATTACTCAAGAGAAAAGGTATTGAATTCTCAGGTTATATACCAGATTCTAATTCATCAATAGTAGAATTTCTGGTTGTATATGTATTACCATTCTTATTCATATATGTAATATTTGCCTTTGTATATAGAAGAATATCCAAGGGCGGCGGTATGATGGGCGGCATGGGTGTCGGCAAGAATACAGCTAAGGTATATGTACAGAAGAAGACAGGTGTTACATTTAAAGATGTAGCAGGACAGGACGAGGCGAAGGAGTCACTTACAGAGATAGTAGATTTTCTTCATAATCCAGACAAATATTCAAAGATTGGCGCCAAGCTTCCAAAGGGTGCACTTTTAGTAGGACCTCCGGGAACTGGTAAGACACTTCTTGCGAAGGCAGTAGCTGGTGAGGCTAATGTACCATTCTTCTCACTTGCAGGTTCGGATTTTGTTGAGATGTTCGTAGGTGTTGGTGCTTCACGAGTAAGAGACCTTTTCAAAGAGGCTACCAAGCAGGCACCTTGTATTATATTCATAGATGAGATTGACGCTATTGGTAAGAGCCGTGATTCAAGATATGGTGGCGGTAATGACGAAAGAGAACAGACACTTAACCAGTTATTAGCAGAGATGGACGGTTTTGATTCATCAAAGGGTATATTTATACTTGCAGCTACTAACAGACCAGAAGTTCTTGATAAGGCTTTACTTAGACCAGGTCGTCTTGACAGAAGAGTTATAGTTGACAAGCCAGACCTTAAGGGACGTATTGAAACACTTAAAGTACATTCTAAAGATGTGCTTATGGACGATACAGTTGATTTTGAAGAAATCGGACTTGCAACAAGTGGTGCAGTAGGTTCGGACCTTGCCAATATGATTAATGAAGCTGCTATCGCTGCGGTTAAGGCCGGAAGAAAGTATGTATCACAGAAAGATTTATTTGAGGCAGTTGAAGTTGTCATAGCTGGTAAAGAGAAGAAAGACCGGGTACTCAGCAAGGAAGAGAAGCAGACAGTTGCTTACCACGAGGTAGGACACGCACTTGTTACAGCTTTAAAGAAAGACTCAGAGCCAGTACAGAAGATTACTATTGTACCAAGAACTATGGGTTCATTAGGTTATGTAATGCAGGTTCCAGAAGAAGAAAAGTACTTACAGAACAAAGATGAGCTTATGGCAAGACTTGTAACTTTAGTTGCTGGACGTGCGGCAGAGGAGATTGTCTTTGGCAAAGTTACAACAGGGGCTGCTAATGATATAGAAAAGGCTACTAAGATAGCCAAGGCTATGATTACACAGTATGGTATGTCAGACAGATTCGGACTTATGAATCTGGCAACAGTTGATGACCCTTATCTTAATGGTAATGCAAGACTTGACTGTTCTGATGAAACAGCCGCACAGATTGATGAAGAAGTCAAGAATATGTTAAAGGAATGTTATGAGGAAGCTAAGCAGCTTCTTATAGAGAACAGAGATGTCCTTGACAAGATTGCCCATTACCTTTATGATCACGAAACAATTACAGGTAAGGAATTTATGAAGATATTCCGCGAGGTCAAAGGTATTCCAGAACCAGTTGATACAACAGGTTTTACACATTCTGAAAAGGTCGCCGAGAGTGTAACATTTAATGAAGACGGAAGTTATTCATCTACACTTAACGGACCTACGGAAAGTGATATATGGAAGGGAATAGGAGATGCATCTTCTGATACAGCTTCATCCGGAGCAGATAATAAAGATACTGCGAAGAGCACTGTTAACGTAGAAAAGCCAGGTATATTTAATAACAGCAATAATGAGTAACATACAATTATAATAGAATAATAAAGCATATAAGCTGATGTATATAAGCAGCAGGAAGATATTGGAAATTTACAATATCTTCCTGCTGTTTTTAATATTAATATATAGTATAAGCTACGGAACAATTTATTTTATATAAATAAATTAAAAATTTTAAAATATATAAACATAGACTTAT
>ENA-ORUO01003553-ORUO01003553.1-human-gut-metagenome-genome-assembly--contig:-NODE-3553-length-10257-cov-2.278769_pt1 | contig 10257 bp, 8 predicted proteins | sample MGYA00242082_ERZ509215 | MGnify/ENA primary metagenome ERZ509215 (study PRJEB26280, sample SAMEA2338829) | human gut metagenome | biome: human gut; feature: human-associated habitat; material: faeces... | reverse complement strand
AAAATTAATCAACATTATAGAAATGCTTTTAAATAAAATATTATCAATGCGAAAGGCAAACGAAAAAATAAATTTCATAAATTTTGAATTAAAAATGAAAGCATGTAAAAGCAAATAATGAAACTTTTTGAAGACGATTTTGACTGTGAAGACGGATGACCGTTCCAGGGCCAAGGCCCAAAAACGCTGTTTGAAACGGACGAAATAACATTCTGCAGGTGAGGTGTCTTATGAGTTCTGTGATTTTGGAAACAAAGAATCTTACAAAAGCGTTCGCCAACAAGAAGGTCGTTTCCGGCGTGGATTTCACTGTGTGTGAAGGTGAGATCATCGCGCTGCTGGGAGAAAACGGCGCGGGGAAATCCACCTTCAAAAACATGCTCGTGGGGCTGCTGGAACCGACCGAGGGCACCATCACGTTCGACGGAAAGGAAATGCGCGAGATCAAGCGGGGCGAACTGCCCATCGCGGCAGTCCACCAGGAACTCAGCCTTTTTTTGAACCTGACTGTGGCGGAAAACATCTGCATCGAGAACTTCCCCGGGAAAAAGCCTCTGGTCGATTGGAAGAAGTGCCGGGAGGAAGCCCTCAAATATATGGATATCATGGATATCCATCTTGACCCGGACGCCATCGTCGGAACGCTGGGGCCGGGCGAACAGCAGCTCATCGAGATCGCCAAAGCGATCCGGCTTCAGCCCCGGGTGCTGATTTTGGACGAGCCCACCGCCTCCCTGACCGCGCCGGAACGTGAGCGCCTGTTTGAAGTGATGCGCACTTTGAAAAAGCAGCGCATCGGCATGATCTTCATCACGCATTTTCTGGATGAGGTGTTTGCGGTCTGCGACAAGGTGGTGGTGCTGCGCAACGCCAAAAAAGTTTGCGACGAAACGGTGGACAAGGTCACGAAGCGGGAGATCGAAGAGCATATGGTCGGCCACTCGGTGGAGGGCACCAGCTATGAGCTGGGCACGCCCGGCGCAGAGGTGGCGCTGAAGGTCAGCGGCCTGGAATCCGAGAACTTCGTGGGCATCAACTTTGAAGTGCACAAAGGCGAGATCCTCGGCATCGCCGGCCTGATCGGTGCAGGGCGCACCGAATTGATGGAATCCATCTTCGGGCTGCGCAAATGCGAAGTCACCCTGCAGTTCATGGGGGAAAACTTCCAGAGCTGGACCACTCAGCAGCTGATCGACAAGGGAATGGTCATGATCCCCGAAGACCGCAAAAACTGCGGCATCTTCCCCCGCAGAGATTTGAAGGAGAACATCACTGCGGCGCAGATCGACAAGTTCGTTGAGCGCAAGGTGAAAAATTTCGGCTTCAAAAACGAGCGCGCCAATGCGCAGCAGGTGATAGACCGGTTCCGCATCGCCTGCCCCGGGATCGAAGCTTACATCACGGAACTCAGCGGCGGCAACCAGCAAAAAGTCATTGTGGGCCGCTGGCTCAGCCATTCGCCGAAGCTGTGCATGTTCGACGACCCGACACGCGGCGTGGACGTTGGCTCCCGCGCAGAGATCGGGCAGTATATCGTGGACCTGGCAAAGGAAGGCAGCGCGGTGATCCTGGTTTCGTCCGACCTGAACGAACTGGTCTCCATGGCGCACCGCATCCTGGTGATGCGGCGGGGCCGGCTGGTGGCAGAGGTCCAGCGGAAAGACTTTGATGTGCGCGCGATTTTGTCCATCGCATCTTCGCAGCAGGAAAACGAAGAGTCGGCAAGGGGGTAACAATGGTGACGTTGCAAAAGAACCCGCTCAAGCGGGTGTTCAGCGAACAGTGGGCTGCCGCCCTGATCGGCAATGTGCTGCTTTTCATGGTGCTGGCCGTTTCGCAGCCTGCATTTCTTCAGGCGACCAACATGATGAATATTCTCTGCCAGTGCAGCCTTTTCGGCATCATGGCGATCGGAATGACCTTTGTCATCTCCACCGGCGGCATCGACATCTCGGTGGGCATGAACGCGCTGTTCACGATGGCGCTGATGTACCGCCTCAACTCCTACGGCATTTTCCCCGCGTGGGTGATTTTCCTGATCGCGCTGCTGGTGGGCTGCCTGATCGGCCTGCTCAATGGCTTCATGGCGGCCGTGCTGAACTTCCCCGACATGATCGCGACCCTGGCAAGCATGTCGATCCTGCGCGGCGCAGCCTATCTCTTGCTGGACAACGCGCAAAAGTTCGTGGATACGCCTTTGCGGGTGATCGGCAACTCCCGCATCTTCGGCCTGGTGCCCACTCCCACGGTCATCATGCTGCTGATCACTGTTGCCGGTGTGTTCGTTCTCCGCTATACCCGGTTCGGCCGTTATGTGCTGGCGGTGGGCGGCAGCAAGAATTCCGCTGTGTTCTCCGGCCTGGATGTGACCCGCATCCGCATCGGCGCCTACACCATCTGCGGCGCCTGCGCAGCGCTGGGCGGTATCGTTTACGCGGGGCGCATCGGCTCCATCGCCCCAAATTCCTGCATGGGATACGAGTTCACGGTCATCACCGCGGTGGTGCTCGGCGGCACCAAGATGAGCGGCGGCAAGTCTTCCATTGTGGGTTCTGTGCTGGGCTGCGTGTTCCTGTACCTGATCGAAAATGCTATGACGATGCTGGATATCTCCAGCTATTATCAGACGTTTGCCCGCGCGGTCATGATGCTGTGCGCCATCGCGATCGACACGATGACCACCATGCGCAATCAGGCAAGCGTTACCCGCGAGCGGCGGGCAAGGTTCCTGCAGATCAAAGAATAAAAGGTCGCAAACACGGGATGTCCGTGTAAAAGAATTTAAAGACAGGAGGATAAAAATGAAAAAGTTACTGGCTATCACTCTTGCGCTGGCTATGACGTTGGCGCTTGCCGCATGCGGAGGGGGCACACCTTCCAGCACGTCTGCCCCGGCCTCGGCGGCAACCACTGATTCCGGCAATACCGACGCTGAAAAGACCATTCGCATCGGCGTGTCCACCGACACCGCCACCACCGTCTTCCGCAAAGTGGAGCTGATGGGCCTGTATGAAAAAGCAGAGGAAGCAGGCAATGTGGAGATCATCGAGCTGTGCGCTGACGATGACACCACCACCCAGTACACCCAGTTCAAATCCCTGATCGACCAGGGCGTGGACGTGATCGTCTGCTGCGCCATCGACCAGGACGCCATCCTGACGGCTTATGATTACGCGCAGGCGGCGGGCGTGCCGGTCATCAACTATGACCGCAAGGTGGAGCATGAAAACGTCTACTTCACCGCCATGTACGATTCTTACAGCGACGCTAAGCAGCTGGCCGAGTATCTTCTGTCCGTGGATGACGGCGAAGAGCACACCATCTTCCTGACCGTCGGCTCTCTGGCCGACCCCAACGGCATTGCCCGCCGCGAGGGCTTCCAGGAGACCATCGCCGCTTCCGGCCACGACAATCTGAAAGTGGTGGAGATCATGACCGACTGGGACGTGGACAAGTGCCTGACCAACATGCAGAACGCTCTGCAGGTGTATGAGCCCTGGGCGGTCGCCAACGTTTCCGCTCACATGGACGGCTCCTGCTACCAGGCTCTGGAAGAGGCCGGCCTGAAGATCAAGCGCGGCGAGGAAGGCCACGTGTACTACACTTCGCTGTCCGGCGAGCCGCCGGCAATCTCCTACATGGAAGAAGGCTACACCGATATGGTGTTCGTCATCCCGGCGGATACCGCGGGCGCGGAGATCTTTGACGCTGCGGTGGCTTTGGCCAACGGCGAGACCCTGGAAAGCGATACCTTCTATATGCCTACCTTCGGCGTTGCCCCCGACGAGCTGGAGGAGAAGGCCGACGAGATCTGGACCATCAAGTATGCGGATCTCCTGGAGTGATCTCTGAGAAGGATCACAGCTTCTAAAGCGATCTAAACGGTCCCAAAGGCGCAGCGGCTTTCCGCTGTGCCTTTGGGAAGGATCGCAAAGCCCGGAAATGCTTCGATTTAGAGGTCGATGATATGGAAACAAAGACGAAAAACAATCTGTCACTGGACAAAAAGAATCAGCTGTGGAACGGTTTCAAAAAGTTTTCGCTGGACCTGCCTGTGGTGTATATGCTGGTGGTGGTCTGCATCGCGATGGGCTTTTTGAAGAGCGACTTCTTTTCCATCGCAAGCATCATTTCCATGCTGATTTCTTACTCGTATTACATTATCGGAGCGATCGGCCTGGTGTTCGTGTTTTTGTCCGGGAATTCCGGAATCGACCTGAGCATCGGTTATGTGATGGGCTTTTCCGCGGTGGTAGCGACCAAAGCCATGTCTTACCTTTCGGAAACGCTCCCTGATATGAATCCCTGGCTCATTATCCTGCTGGGGCTGATCGTCTCCTGTGCCATCGGCGCCGCGTTTGGCCTGCTCAACGGCATCGCAGTGGCCAAGTTCAATATCGCGCCGTTCATCATCACTTTGGCCAGCCAGCTTCTGGCAATGGGCCTGTGCTATGTGTTCACAAACGGCTACACTGTTTCCGGCGCGCCGCGGGAACTCACGCGGCTGTCCACTCTCACCGGTATCCGCATCGGCGATACCATCATTCCGTTGGCCGCCATCATTCCGGTGGTCATCTTTATCGCAATGGCCATCGTGCTTGGCAAAACCACCTTCGGCCGGCAGGTGATCCTTACGGGAAGCAATCCCAAGAGCGCCAAGCACGCCGGCATCCCGGTCTCCCGCATTTACATTGCAGTGTATGTTCTTTCCGGCGTGTTTGCCGGCATTGCGGCCATGTTCATTCCCATGTGCATCGGCGGCGTGAACCCCGATGTGGGTGCGAACCTGCTCATGCCCATGGTCGCCGCTGTCACCATCGGCGGCATCAGCCAGACCGGCGGATACGGAAACATGGTCCAGGCGGGATTTGGAATTCTGTTCATCATGCTGCTGATGAGCGCCATGACATTCCTGGGCTTCGGCCTGCCCACGCAGCAGCTTGCCTATGGCATCGTAATTGTGCTGACAATGACGCTTCTCGGCTACATCGAGAAAAAGCGCTTCAGAGAATAAAAACAAAAAGGGGTAATCAGCTATGAAATTCGGCATTGGTTCGTTCGCTTACAGATGGTCTGTCGGCCGTCCGTACTATCGCCCTGAAAATCCCATGAGCGTGGATCAGCTTATTGACCGCTGCGTGGCCCATGGGGTGAAAACGGTCCTTTTGTGCAACAACATCCCGTTGCACGAATACACCGACGAACAGCTGAGCGCGATCCGTGCCCGCCTGGAGAAAGAAGGCATGACCGTGGAGACTGGCTCCCGCGGCACCGACCCCGCTTACTTCAAGCGGATGCTGGAGGTCTCGAAGTTCCTCGGGTCCAAGGTGCTGCGGATCGGCTGGGACATGGACCGCACCGCGGATGCCGATGGCATCGCGCAGCAGGTCCAGAACGGCATCAAAACCATTGGCTCCCTGATGCCGCTGGCCCACGAGTACGGCATCCAGGTCGCCATTGAGAACGGCAAGCTGAATACCGTCCAGGAAGTGAAGGAAATCATCGAAGGCGTGAACGACCCGTTCTTCGGCTGCGCGCTGGACACCTGCAACTCCACCTGCTTCATCACCCCCACCGAAACGGTGGTGCGCACCCTGGCGCCTTATGCCAAAACGGTGCATTTCAAGGACTATGTGGTCACCCTGAACTCCCGCGGCGATGTGATCACCGGCGTGCCGCTGGGCGAAGGGTATGTGGATTTCCCGCTGATGCTCAGCATCCTCAAAGAGAACGGGTTCGACGGCAATATCTTCCTGGAGCTGTACATCGATCGGTGCGAAAATCACGCGGATACGGTGGCCTATGAGGAAGAATGTGTGACCCGCAGCATCGCTTACGCGCGCAGCGCATTGGGATTCTGAGAGGCCGAAAGCGGCCAAGGAGCACGTATGGAACAGGTATTTCTCGGTGTGGATGTGGGAACGTCCGGCTGCAAAGCCGTTGCCCTGGACAGCGAGGGCAGGCTGCTCGGAGTCCAGTCCCGCCGATATGACGACTCTCTGGTCTATCTGGGCGACGGAGGCTATGATCAGCCCGCCGAAGTGCTGCGCACCGCGGCGCTGGGCTGCATCAAAGCCCTGGCAGAACAGTTCGGAAAAGGGGTGGCCGCGATCGGGTTCACCGGGCAGATGCACGGCCTTGTGGCGCTGGATGACAGCCTGGCCCCGGTCCGCCCCATCATCAGCTGCGTGGACTTTCGCAACAAAGAACAGAACGACGCGATCTATGCGGCGGTGAACGGTGAGGAAGGCCTGTTGGAATATACCAACAACAAAATGGTCGCCTCCTGCACGGCGGGAAAGATCCTCTGGATGCGCGAAAATGAGCCGGAGAATTTTGCCCGCACGCGGGTCGTGCTCAATCCGAAAGACTATGTGCGCACCGTGCTCACCGGCATCCCGGTCACCGACGAGTCGGATGCCAGCGGTTTCGGCGTTTATGATGTGCGCAGCCACTGCTGGAGCAGCTCGCTGTTGGAACGCATCGGCCTTCCGGTGTCGATCCTGCCGCCGGTCTGCCATGCGGACGAGGTGGTGGGCACGGTCCTGCCGGATATTGCGGCGGAACTGGGCATCTCGCCGGACACACAGGTAGTGGCTGGCGAAGGCGACGCCATCATGCAGACCGTGGGCGCCGGTGCGGTGGAGGACGGGGATTACAGCGTCATCTTGGGCTCCGGCGGACTGATTTCCACGTCGCTTAAGCGTTGCGTTCACAACGAGGGTGCCCGGCTGCAGATCTATTCCAGTGCGCTTCGGGACCAATGGGTCGCGTATGTGGGCCTGATGAGCGTGGGGACCTCGGTCAATTGGTTCCGGGAAAGGTTTTACGCGGCGGAGTCCGCCGCGTCGGCTGCCGACGGCTTCAGCGCCATGGACAGGGAGTTTGAAAGCGTCCCGCCGGGCTGCGACGGATTGATGTTCTTCCCCACACTGCTGGGGCAGCGCAATCCTGTGGAGGACCCTTATGCGCGGAGCTGCGGTGGGACTTACGCCCCTGCACACGCGGGGCCATCTCTACCGGGCTTTGCTGGAAGGGCTGACCTTCGGCATGCGGGAGGTGTATGAGCAGCTGCGCCAGGCGGGCGCGCCCATGCAGCGCATACGCATCACCGGCGGCGGTGCGGTGAATCCCCACTGGTGCCAGCTTTTTGCGGATGTGTTCCAGGTGCCGGTCTGCCGCATGGAAGGATATGCCAGCGCGGGCGCCGTGGGCGCCGCTGTCCTGGCGTCTCAGTGTGGGAAGGACCCCCGGAGCCTGCCTGCCCGGTTCGGAAAGGTCGGAGTGGAAAAGGTCTTTGAACCGGACCCCTCCAAAAAAGAACTGTATGACCGGCTGTTCGCTCTGTATGTGCAGATCTATCCCAGCCTCAAACCGATGTTCCATGCGCTGAAAGAGTTTGAAACGGTCGTTTGAACAAACGGCCGCAAGTTCAAGTCACTACAAGATAAAACGGAGGTATTCGCCATGTATGAACAATTTATCTACACGCAGGCAGTCCGCCAGACCAAACGGGACATGCTGGACGTGGGCAAACGCCTTGCGGAAAAGGGCCTTCTGGTGGGAAAGGGCGGAAATTACAGCGTTCGCATCGGAGAGGACCGCATTCTGATCACGGCTTCCGGCTTCTGCAAATCGGAGATCACGGAAGAGCAGATCAGCCTTGTGGATATGCAGGGCAACCTGCTGGAAGGGCTCAAGCCTGCCGCTGACATCCGCATGCACCTGGAAGTCTATCGCTCGATGCCGGAGATCCGGGCCATCGTGCACAGCCATCCGCCCATCATGACCGGCTTTGCCATGTCCAACTACACCTTCGAGAATTTCTGCATGCCTGAAGCCATGCTGGACATCGGCGGCATCGAGGTCACGGATTTTGCAGTCCCCACCACGGTGCAGGTCCCGCAGGCGGTGCATAAATGCATCGTCAAAAACCCGGACGTGCGTGCGCTGATCCTGAAAGGGCACGGTGTGCTCTGCCTGTCCAGTGTGGACGTCACGGACGCCTGCTACAAGCTGGAATGTCTGGAAGCGGTGGGCAGCGCCATCCTGGTGACCCAGTCGCTGGGCGGCTTTTATCAGATGACGCCGGAAGAAGTTGAGGGCGTTCAGGCGATCCTTGCAAAGAAATAAGACGATGACGCGCTGCTGACGGAGGTGCATCATGTACGTTATTGGCCTCGATGTGGGCACGACGGGGTGCAAGGCGGCTGTTTTCAACGAACAGGGCGCCAGCTTTGGAAAATGCTACGAGGAATTCGACATCATCTGCCGACGCCCTGTGTGGGCTGAGCAGAGCCCTGCGGTGGTCCTCAGGGCGGTGGAGCATGTCATCAGGGAGGCGGTCAGCCGGGCCAAAGAGGCCGGCGTGAAGCCGGATGAGATCCTGGCCCTGAGCACTTCGGTGCTGGGAGAAGAGGTCATGCCGGTGGACCGGGATTACCACCCCCTGCGGGATGCGATCCTGGGGATGGACTATCGCGCGGACCGGGAGACACAGGACCTGGTGCAGGCCCTCACCGCGCAGAAGATCTATGACGTCACCGGTTTTCCGCCTCATCCCATGGGCTCGCTGCCCACGATCATGTGGATGCGGCGGCATGAGCCGGAGATGATCCCCCGCACATACAAATATGTGACCTTCACGGAATACATCATGCACTGCCTGGGGGCGGAAGAAGGAGTCATCGATTACCCTCAGGCGGGGCGCACCATGGCCTTTGACATTGAAAAAATGTGCTGGTCTGCGGAGTTGCTACGCGCTGCGGGGCTGGAGGAAAGCTTCTTGTGCAAGGCCGCGGAACCGGGCAGGATCGTGGGCTACATGTCCCGCGGTGCCGCCGAACGTCTGGGCCTCACCGAAAAAGTCGCGCTGGTGGCCGGCGGGCAGGACCAGACCTGCGCCGCCCTGGGCGCCGGCCTGATCAACGAGCACATAGGCATGGACTCCCACGGCACCATCGAAGGGATCGGCGTCATGTCCTGCAAAAAGCTCACCGGGCCGCAGCAGCTGGCGGCGGCGGTCTCCTGCTACACCTACACCATCCCCGGCCGGTATTTTCTCATGTCCTCCAGCCAGGTGGGCGGCCTGTTGCTGAAGTGGTTCAAAAACAACTTCTGCACCGCCGAGGAGCAGGAGGCGCAGCGGACCGGGCGCAATGTCTACGATGTGATGACCGGCCTTGCCCCCAAGGGGCCCAGCCAGATCATGGTGCTGCCGCATTTCATCGGCAGCGGCCCGCCCTGGAACGACCTGGATTCCCGGGGCGCGATCGTGGGCCTCACCATCGACAGCACAAGGCACGACGTGGTAAAGGCAATCATGGATTCGTTGACGTACGAATTCAAGATCAACATGCTCTATTACGAGCGGATGGGCTTCTCCTTTGACGAGATGCGCGTGGTGGGCGGCGCATCCAAATCTCCGTTCTGGATGCAGCTGAAAGCTGACATTCTGAACCGTCCGGTGTGCACCGTTCAGGAAAAGGACGCCGCCTGTTTGGGCGCCGCGATCCTGGCGCTGCGGGGCCTTGGCCTGTACGATTCCTGCGAAGAGGCGGTGAAGGCCTGCGTCAAGGTGGACAGGACTTATGAGCCGGACACCGCAAAGACGAAAGCTTATGAGGAGGCCTATCAGAAATACACCCACCTGTATGATTCGCTGAAAGACTTCCATCACATCAAGCTTCAGGAGGTTTCGCATGAGTAAGTTTAACCACAACGAAAAGCCCAGGATGGGCATCCTCCCCGTGGCAAAGACCAACCAGTATCAGGGGAATATCTGGAAGTACATCGACGTGGCCAAAAACACCTTCGGCCAGGACCCGGATATTGAGATCATCATCCCCGACGAGCCGATCTTTGACCTGGACAAGCTGATGCAGACCTGCATCAGCATGGAAAAGCAAAACTGCGATATGTACCTTTTCGTAATCGGCTCCTGGATGTACACGTCGCTGGTCACCACGGCAGTTCATTCGCTGCAGGGCAAGCCTGTGGTGATGTACGGCCTGTGCGACGAGATCGCCAACGGTTCTCTGGGCGTTTCGGTGCAGCTGCGCTATGTGATGGAGGAGATGAAGCTTCCCTTCGTTTACCTCTACGGCAAAATCGACGACGTCGAACGGGCGGCGGAGATCAAGAAAGCCCTGTGCGCGGCATGGACCAAAAACGAGATCATGGGCCGGAACATCGCGCTCATCGGCGGCAAGTGCATGATGATGTACCAGACCCAGGTGAACGAGGTCAACTGGAAAA
>ENA-ORUO01003536-ORUO01003536.1-human-gut-metagenome-genome-assembly--contig:-NODE-3536-length-10298-cov-2.108464_pt1 | contig 10298 bp, 11 predicted proteins | sample MGYA00242082_ERZ509215 | MGnify/ENA primary metagenome ERZ509215 (study PRJEB26280, sample SAMEA2338829) | human gut metagenome | biome: human gut; feature: human-associated habitat; material: faeces... | reverse complement strand
GTACTCAGCTACGGTGTAAGCATCCCAAAAACTTCTCAGGAAGTACAGGACAAGGTAAAGAGCGCGATTGAGACGATGACAGGCCTTACGGTTTCTGAAGTGAATATCCGCATAGCCGGAATCCAGATGGATTATGAATAGACTGACTACAAAGAATACACGGAAGATAACGGAGGTTTGACATATGAAGATGTCTAGAAGAAAAGTAAGAGAGACTATTTTTCTTTTACTGTTTCGCGTAGAATTTAATACACAGGAAGAATTACAGGAGCAGATAAAATGGTACTTTGAAGAAAGACCGGATATAGAGGGAAAAGACCAGATCTATATCGAGACAAAGATTGGAAGTATCTTAAAACGCCTTCCGGAGATTGATGAGCAGATTCATTCGATTTGTGAGGGCTGGAGACTTGAAAGACTTGGAAAGCCAGAGCTTGCCATTTTGCGTCTTGCAGTTTATGAGATTACAAATGATGCGAATATTCCTACGGGAGTTGCCATTAATGAAGCCGTAGAGCTTGCAAAGATTTATTGCAGCGAGGAAGCTCCTCGTTTTGTAAATGGAGTTCTTGCAAAGCTGGCATAGCGAATAATTCGTGACCTGTACCTGGATAACTGAAGAAGAATGAGGCGGCACGGAACAATATTCTTTGCCGCCTTTTTGATTGGGTATTTATAAATGAAGCATATTTTTTCTGTCACACAGATTAATTCTTATATTCATCGTATTTTTGAAAGCGATTATGCCTTAAAAAAAATATATTTAAAGGGAGAAGTTTCTAACTGCAAATATCATTCTTCCGGCCATATTTATTTTACACTAAAGGATGAAAAGAGTGCACTGCGCTGTGTTATGTTTTCTTCGGACCGCTATAAAGGGCTAACGTTTCATCTCGAAGATGGTCAGCTTATAGAAGCTTGTGGTAATATTTCTGTATATGAACAGACAGGAACATATCAGATGTATGTTCGAAAGATAGATCTCTCCGGAGCTGGAGAATTATATATTCGTTATGAACAGTTAAAGCAGGAATTAGCGCAGAAAGGATATTTTGATTTTGAAAGAAAGAAGCCGTTGCCGCCTTATCCAGAAAAAATTGGGATTGTGACAGCACTTACCGGGGCAGCAATAGAAGATATTAAAAGTATTGCCAAAAGACGAAATCCTTCGGTTCAGCTGTACCTCTATCCGTCAAAAGTACAGGGAGAGGGTGCGGCTGCGCAGATTGCAAGAGGTATTCGGTATTTTGATACAGCAGGGGTTGATATTATTATTATCGGCCGTGGTGGAGGCTCTATCGAAGATTTATGGGCCTTTAATGAGATAGAAGTTGCCGATGCGATTTATTATGCAGACACACCGATCATATCAGGAACCGGACATGAAATTGATATGACAATTGCTGACTACTGTGCAGATGTGCGGGCAGCAACTCCTTCTGCAGCCTGTGAACTGGCTATTCCGGATATGACTTCTTTTTACACAAGAATGCATAACTATCAGGAAGTACTCGGGACACTGCTACAGCAAAAACTGATGCTGATGTATGGGAAGACCGCTTTGTTAGAAAGGCAGCTTGAGGCACAGCGGCCAGATAAAAAGCTGATGAGTCATCAGCTCATTTACGAGCGGTTAGAAGGCAGATTGCAACAGGCAATGCGGGATAAGTATCAAAGCAGACAGCAGCAATTTACAAGATATGTAGACAGGCTTTCTGCCCTGTCCCCAACATCCCGTCTGAGAGGCGGATATGTATTTGCACAAACGAAAGAGGGAAATCCCCTTACTTCTGCCGGGCAGATAGAAAAGGAGAATCCTTTTTTCATTACTTTTTCAGATGGACAGGCTGAGGTAATGCCGGTTTCAGTGAAAAAGAATAAAAAATAAAGAGGTTTGTCATGGCAAAAACAAAATTTTCAATTGAAGGAGCTTTCGAGCAGTTAGAAGACATTATCGAACAGCTTTCTTCCGAAGAAATCAGCCTGTCTGATTCTATGGACTTATATAAAAAGGGAGTGAAGATTTTAGATAAATGCTCTCAGACATTAGATAAAACACAAAAAGAGATAATTATCTTACAGGAGGGACAAAATGATGCCATCCATAAAGGAACAGCTTTCGAAGAAGATTGAGAAGATTGAACAAACAATTGATTTCTATCTTCCAGAAGAAAAAGGATTACAAAAAACAGTACTTTCTGCAATGAATTATAGTGTAAAAGCTGGGGGCAAGCGTCTGCGCCCAATGCTTATGGCAGAGACATATGAGATGTTTGGGGGAGCGGATTCTTCTGTAATCGAGCCTTTTATGGCTGCCATAGAAATGATTCATACGTACTCGTTGATACATGATGATCTTCCAGCACTTGATAATGATGCATTGCGAAGAGGAATGCCTACTGCACATATAAAGTTTGGGGAGGCAATGGCGATATTAGCCGGGGATGCTCTGTTAAACTATGCATTTGAGACAGCAGCAAAAGCTTTTGACGGAACAAACAAAGATATACAGACAGCAAAGGCATTGCAGATTCTTACAAGAAAACCAGGAATTTATGGTATGATTGGCGGACAGACTGTCGATGTAGAACAGGAGAATAAGGCAATCAGTTTTGATACATTAATGTATATCCATAATAATAAGACAGCTGCGCTGATTGAATGTGCGATGATGATCGGAGCAGTACTTGCAGGAGCTTCCGAGAAAGAAGTATCCATGATCGAACAGATTGCCAACAAGGTAGGTATTGCTTTTCAGATAGAAGATGATATTCTCGATGTAGTAAGTACCAGTGAAGAAATTGGAAAACCAGCAGGAAGCGATGAAAAGAACGGAAAAAATACATACGTCTTATTCAAAGGTATAGAGCAATCTAAAAAGGATGCAGAACAATATACAAGAGAAGCGTTACAGATTTTTGATGAATTAGAGTATAAAAATCCTTTTTTACGTGAATTACTTCTATATCTGGTTGGAAGAAAAAATTAAAAATACCATTCGGAGGATGCGTAATGGGACGTTTATTAAATAAAATAAAAGAACCAAATGATATAAAGAGAATTTCTCCAAAGCTTTATCCGATTCTGGCACAAGAAATCAGAGATTTCCTCATAGATCATGTCAGTCAGACTGGCGGGCATCTTGCCTTGGGAGCAGTGGAAATTACAATGGCTCTGCATATCTGTCTTCATTTTCCAGAAGATAAGGTAGTATACGATGTGGGGCATCAATCCTATGTTCATAAGTTACTGACAGGAAGAAAAGACGAATTTACTTCTTTAAGACAAAAAGATGGTCTTTGCGGTTTTCCTAAGCGATGTGAGAGTGACTGTGATGTATTTGGCACAGGACACAGTTCTACCTCTATTTCAGCAGCATTAGGGCTGGCTGTAGCAAGAGACTTAGAACAAAAAGAAGAAACCATTGCTGTGGTAATCGGAGATGGCGCTTTATCTGGTGGAATGGCCTACGAAGCCCTGAATAATTTATCAATTCTTCGAAGAGAAAAGAAGAACATGATTATTATCTTAAATGATAATAAAATGTCGATTTCAGAGAATGTTGGGGGAATGAGCCGTTATTTAAACGATTTGCGTTCTAGAAGAAGTTACAGTGAGTTTAAGGAGAATGTAGAAAATGCACTAAATAATATTCCCGGTGTAGGAAAAAGTGTTGCGAGAACATTAAAGAAATCAAAAGATTCCATCAAGCAGCTTTTTATTCCAGGAATGCTATTTGAAAATATGGGGATTACGTATTATGGACTTGTAAACGGCCATGATATTTATGAACTGATTCACGCAATCAATAGAGCGAAACAGCACGAAGGCCCTATTTTGATTCATGCGATTACCCGAAAGGGAATGGGATATAAGTATGCCGAGAAGAATCCAGAAAAGTTTCATGGAATCGGGCCATTTGATAAAGAGACCGGAGAGGTTTTAGCAAAGAAAACGAAAAAGACCTACACAGATATATTTGCTGAGAGCCTGGTGGAATTAGCCAGGGAGAATAAAAAGGTCGTGGCAATCACAGCGGCTATGCCATCTGGCACAGGTTTAAAAGCTTTTAAAAAGCATTATCCAAAGCGCTTTTTTGATGTTGGTATTGCAGAAGAACATGCTGTTACTTTTGCAGCCGGGCTTGCTGCGCAGGGAATGCGTCCGGTTTTTGCGGTATATTCTTCTTTTCTGCAAAGAGGATATGATCAGGTCCTTCATGATGTATGTATCCAGAAGCTTCCTGTATTTTTTGGCATTGATCGTTCCGGTCTTGTAGGCGCAGATGGAGAGACACATCAGGGAATTTTTGATATTTCTTATTTGAGTCATATTCCAAATATGGTATTGATGGCTCCAAAGAATGAAAAAGAGATGCCAGCAATGATGAAGTTTGCCTTAGAGTATAATGGACCAATCGCTATGAAGTATCCAAGAGGTAGTGTATATGATGGTTTATCTGAATATAATGCTCCGATAGAACTTGGAAAGAGTGAAATGATTTACGAGGGACAGGATGTCGTAATCCTGGCAGTAGGAAATATTATGGAAGAATGTGAAAAAGCAGTGCAGCTTCTTAAAAGTCAGGGATATAATCCGGGGCTTGTAAATGTTCGTTTTATTCGCCCAATGGATGAAGAGATGCTGCATGTACTGTCCAAAAAATATTCACTTATTGTTACTGTAGAAGAGAATCAGTTAATCGGAGGATATGGGCAGATGGTTTCTGCTTTTCTCCATAAAAATGTATGCAAGAATCAGCTTCTTACTCTGGGTATTTCCGATTATTTTGTGGGTCATGCCACTGTGAATGAGCAAAGAGAAGAAGCCGGAATCAATGCGGATTCCATTGTAAAGTCGATAATAGATAGGATGAATTAGAATGAAACAACGTTTGGATGTATTGTTAGTAGAGCAGGGACATGCTGCGTCGAGAGAGAAAGCAAAAGCGATGATCATGTCAGGAGTCGTTTTCGTAAACGGCCAGCGAGAAGATAAGGCCGGAAGCACCTTTGATGAGAAGGCTGCCTCAACCATTGAGATTCACGGTTCTACGCTTCGCTATGTAAGTCGTGGTGGCTTAAAACTGGAGAAAGCTGTAGAACAGTTCGGCTTTTCCTTAAAAGATAAAACCTGTATGGATGTTGGGGCTTCTACTGGAGGATTTACAGACTGTATGCTTCAGAATGGAGCTGTAAAAGTATTTTCTGTTGACGTTGGAAGAGGACAGCTTGATTGGAAACTCAGGAATGATGAACGTGTTGTTTGTATGGAAAAGACGAATATGCGTTATGTGAAGATATTGGAGAACTGGCCGACTTTATTTCTATTGATGTCTCCTTTATTTCTCTTACAAAGATTCTTCCACCAGTAAAGGCGTGTTTAAAAGAGGATGGACAGGTTGTCTGTCTTATTAAACCACAGTTTGAAGCAGGAAGAGAAAAGGTAGGGAAAAAAGGTGTAGTAAGAGACCGACAAGTACATGAAGATGTTATAAAGCAGATTATGGACTTTGCCTTAACACTTGGTTTTTCACTGCTGCATCTTGATTATTCACCGATTAAAGGACCAGAGGGAAATATAGAGTACTTACTGCATTTATTAAACAGACCGGAGGAAAGCCAGATTAGTGATGAGATGATACCGGATGTTGTTGCGGCATCCCATCAGTCGTTGTCTCATCGTGAAGCGGCGAAATAGACAGCATGAATAATTTTTTAATTATTGCAAATAAGCAAAAAGATATTAATCTTGAAATTACAGAACAGATCAAACATCATATTACAAGAATGGGTGCAGTATGTAACGTATATGACCAGTATAACAGAAACGTTACTTCTATAGATATTCCAGAGGGGACACAATGTATTCTTGTTATTGGTGGAGATGGTACCATTTTGGCTGCTGCAAGAATGCTTGTTGGAAATACGATTCCGTTACTTGGAATTAATCTTGGAACACTTGGCTTTCTTGCCGACGTGAATCTTGCTGATCTATCAAAGACATTGGATTTATTATTAAAAGACCAATATCAGGTAGAGAATCGTATCATGCTTACAGCAGAAGTGTATAAGCAGGGGGAAAAAGCGGCAACATATATCGCTCTCAACGACTTTAATATTAACCGTTGTGGAGCTTCGAGAGTTATCGGTTTAAAAGTGGGTATTAATGGCTCAACAATTGACTGCTACCGGGCAGATGGTGTTATTGTTTGTACACCAACTGGTTCTACCGGCTATAACTTGTCTGCTGGCGGCCCGATTATTAATCCAACTTGTAAGAACTTTGTGATTACCCCAATCTGCCCACATTCTCTTACTGCGAGAAGTATTGTACTTGCCAAGGAAGATGTGGTTACGGTGGAAGTAGAACAGATAAGAAGTAATATTAAGGAAGAGGCTATTATTTCCTTTGATGGAAGAGAAGGGTTAAGCATTGTTCCGGGAGATCAGGTAAAGATATATAAATCACAGGAAGTAACACCGTTTATTAAAGCAACGGAAGTCAGCTTTGTGCAGATTTTAAAGGAGAAGCTTTTATAAAAAGAAGTGGAGATAAGAATGAAGGGAAAACGACAGGAAAAAATACTGGAGATTATTCGGACAAATGATATAGAAACACAGGAAGAACTGACCAAAAAATTGTCAGAGGCAGGATTTTCTTCGACGCAGGGGACGATTTCAAGGGATATTCGTGAATTAAAACTCACAAAAGTTACCGGTGCAAATGGAAAACAGAAGTATGCACCGATTCAGACTGAGGATATTCATGTTTCCAGCAAGTATAAAAGAGTATTGTCTGAGGGAATTCTTCACATGGATAATGCAGAAAATATATTAGTAATCAAAACAGTTCCAGGCATGGCAATGGCATGTGCCGCGGCGATTGATTCTATTTCTCTTCATGGAGTACTTGGCTGTATTGCCGGGGACGACACGATTATGTGCGTGGTGAAAGAAACCCCTATGGTGGAGGAAGTTATGAAGGAAATTGACACGATTATGAAGGGACATCGTTAACATCGGAGGGTGCTATGCTCATAAATTTACACGTTAAAAATCTGGCACTTATTGAGGAAACAGAGGTAGATTTTACAGATCATCTCAATATACTTACAGGAGAAACAGGTGCAGGTAAGTCGATTCTCATTGGGTCGATTCAATCTGCGCTTGGTGCGAAAATACCAAAAGATATGATAAGACATGGCTGTGACAGTGCACTTATTGAACTGATATTTCACACAAAAAGCCAGGCAGTCCAAAAAAAGATGGAAGAATTTGAGATTCCATTTGAAGATGGAGAGATTATTATATCAAGGAGGATTACCAATAACAGAGTTATTAATAAGGTAAATGATATCAGTGTTACAATTGGCAGATTAAAAGAACTTTCGCCGCTTCTTCTTGACCTAAGTGGACAGCATGAGAACCAGCTTCTTTTAAAACCGCAGAATCATTTGAAAATTATTGATAGTTATCATCGAAGTGTAATCGCTCCTGTAAAAGAAAAGACCGCTTCCTTATATCATGAGTATCAGGAACTTCAAAAGAAATCCCTGTGGCTTTCGCAGGCGGACGAGCAGGGAACCTGCGCCGCAAACCTTACGATTGTGAAAAATGAGAACGAGCGCCAGCAGGCTCTGAACACGGCCGGCGGCGCGGGCTATCTTGCGGCCGATGGCATGCTTACCGCGCCGGACGGGCTGGTTTATTACAACGCGCTAAAAGCGGACGTGAACAGCCTGATCATCATCACCGGACACGCTGCCGCGGGGACGGTGGGCGCGGGCCTCTTTGACGAAGAGTATCGCCGGAAGAACGACGTTTCGGTCCGTGCGGAGAAGATTATCTGCAAGGTGCACCTGGACGAGCAGGACGCACTGAGTCTTCAGGAACGGCTTGGTTTCGAAAAGGTGATCCTTTTCCATGCGATAAAGGAAAAAAACAAGAGCCTCCTGGAGAGCTTCAAGGAAAGAAACATAGAAGCTCTCGCGAGCAGTTTGCCTCAGACGATCACGCTGTGAGAAAATTCAACGAGTAAATACAGAAATTCGAAAATCCCGAACCCTCTGCCTGCCAGGTGGAGGATTCGGGATTTTTGAATTGGTGAATACGGAGCATTATCAGTGCTGATTGCATAAGCAAAGCCCGAACTACGTAAAGCGGTGCGCGCCTTGGTCCCTTGAACTTGCGGACGCCTGCTCGAATGCCTTGACAAACGCGAGGGTCCTCCATATAATTACCAATGGTAATTATATGGAGGGTGACACTTGTGGATATTCAGACGATCAAGGCGCTGTTCGACGCGTTCTACCAGGCCAAACGGATCCGGGAGCTTCTCCCAGCGCTGCCGGATGGGGTCACGCCCACCTACATCCATATTCTGGACATCATTGAAACGTTGCAGCGGCAGGGCGCGGAGGTTAGGGTGTCCGACATCAGTGACGCTCTGCGCATCCCCCGTCCGGGCGTTACTCGGGCAGTGAAGGAAATGGAGAGCAAGGGCTATCTTGGCAAGCGCGCCTCCCCAAAGGATGGCCGTGTCACCTGTGTTTCGGTCACGCCGGAGGGAAAAAGACTGTCCCGGCGGTACAACGAGCTGTATTTTGAACGCCTGGCCCCGCTCCTGACAGACATTTCTCAGGAGGATGCCCGGTGCACTATCGAGACCATCCGGCGATTTTACGGGGTCATGTCCGAAAGGAGAATTTCAGTTGACTAAGGAAGCGGCGGATTTTACCCAGGGAAGTATCCTGAACAAGCTGGTCCGTTTCATGGTCCCCATTCTGGGGGCACTGATTTTGCAGGCCGCCTATGGGGCGGTGGACCTGCTGGTGGTGGGAAGGTTTGGTTCCACCTCCGGCCTCTCGGCGGTCTCCACGGGAAGCCAGGTCTTGAACCTGGCCACCTTTGTGGTGACGCAGCTGGCAACGGGCATCACCGTTTTGATCGCCCGGTATCTGGGCGAGAAAAAGCCCCAGCAGATCGCGTCGGTCCTGGGCGGGGCGAGCTGTGTGTTCGCCTTGATCTCGGTGGGCCTGTGCATCCTGCTGGTGGGCTTTGCCCGGCCGGTCTCTCTGCTGATGCAGGCCCCGGCGGAATCCATGGAACTCACCGTGGCCTATGTGCGCATCTGCGGCGGCGGCATTTTCTTCATTGTGGCCTACAACCTGCTCTCGGCCATCTTTCGCGGCATGGGCGACAGCAAGTCGCCCCTGCTGTTTGTGCTGGTGGCCTGCGTGGTGAATATCGTCGGCGACCTGGTGCTGGTGGCCGGATTCCGGATGGACGCGGCGGGGGCGGCGCTGGCCACGGTCCTGGCGCAGGCGGTCAGCGTGGGATGCGCCATCGGCCTGCTTTTGAAAAAGAAACTGCCCTTTGCCATCCGGAAAAAGGATTTTCGCTTCAATCCCCAATGCCGGAAATTCCTCCAGATCGGGCTGCCGCTGGCCCTGCAGGAGTGCCTGACCCAGCTATCCTTCCTGGCCCTTTGCGCCTTTGTGAACCGCCTGGGCCTGGAGGCCTCCTCCGGCTACGGCGTGGCCTGCAAGATCGTCAACTTTGCCATGCTGATCCCCAGCGCGCTGATGCAGTCCATGGCCTCCTTTGTCTCCCAGAACGTGGGGGCGGGCAAATGGAAGCGGGCGAAGCGCTCCATGTTCACAGGCATCGGCGTGGGCCTGGCGTTCGGCTGTGTGGTGTTTGCCCTCATTGTGCTGAAGGGCGATCTGCTGGCGGGCTGCTTTTCCACCGACGGAGCGGTGATCCAAAACGCCTTTGCCTATCTGAAAGGGTTTGCGCCGGAGACCATGCTCACCGCCGTGCTGTTCAGCATGATCGGTTACTTCAACGGCAACCAGAGGACCCTCTGGGTGATGACTCAGGGATTGGTGCAAACGCTGCTGGTGCGCCTGCCTCTGGCGTATTTCATGAGCATTCAGCCAGACGCCAGCCTGACCAAGATCGGCCTGGCCGCCCCGGCCTCCACGGCGGTGGTGCCCTGCCGGTGGATGTTGGAGATGACCGTCCGCTGGGACTCGGGCACTCCGATGCGCGCGGCGTAGGTGAGATAGGCGGACATGCTCTCGGCGGTGACCAGGCCCGGCCGCTCGCCCACCAGCATGCAGACCACCTGGGCGCCAGTGAGCTCCCCGATGTGGTCGGAGGCTCCCACCCGGCAGTATTTGACGAAGAGGGCGGGTCCGGGGTCGATGCCGAAGGTCTTCAGGCCCGCCCGGATGGCCTCCAGGCAGTCGGCGGCGTTGGCCTCGATGGCGGCGGAGGACAGCCCGTCCCCCA
>ENA-ORUO01003521-ORUO01003521.1-human-gut-metagenome-genome-assembly--contig:-NODE-3521-length-10319-cov-2.296083_pt1 | contig 10319 bp, 6 predicted proteins | sample MGYA00242082_ERZ509215 | MGnify/ENA primary metagenome ERZ509215 (study PRJEB26280, sample SAMEA2338829) | human gut metagenome | biome: human gut; feature: human-associated habitat; material: faeces... | reverse complement strand
ACAATTTAATATTCCATATATTGGATCCTTTGAGGGATTGTGCTATAACCAGAAGATATTTGATGAGTACCGCCAGGTGCTGGGTGCTGAAAAGATCCGCACAATACTTGTCCAACATGGCCATCAAGTCAGCACAGAATATGTGGCAAAACTGATGAGAGAGATGGGCCTAGCTAGTATCCGCAGCACTGCAAAACAGGACTACATGAAACTTCATGAACCGGAAAAGAAACGGAACATCCTCCAGCAGCAGTTTCAGGCGGACAAGCCCAACCAAATCTGGGTCAGCGATGTTACTTGTTTTAAGCTGGGGGAGTTCTATCTTTACACCTGTGTGATTTTGGATTTGTTTTCCCGCAAAATTGTCGCATACAAAGTATCCAGAAAGAACAGCACCCAGTTGATCACATCTACTTTCAAAATGGCATGGGCACAAAGAAACCCAGAAACAAAACTCATCTTTCACAGTGACCGAGGTGCTCAATACACCTCGCATCGATTCAAACAGCTACTACATGAGCACGCTGTGGTACAATCTTTCTCCAATTCAGGGCGGCCTCATGACAACGCTGTTGCTGAATCGTTCTTCGCTACACTCAAAAAGGAGGAGCTTTACAGGAAGGACTACACTTCCGAAACAGATTTCAAACGATGCCTTGCATCTTATATCGAGTTTTACAACACACAGCGGCCACATCGCACATTGAAAAACCGAACACCTTGTCAGGTAGAAGAGTTGTTCATGAACGGCAAATGAGGAGAGCAACTTACTGACATAACAGGGGTTCGAATCTCGTCGATTACACGTTTTGTGTTTTGATTTTACCCTGTTTGTATTTTTCAGGTGACACAAGACATGAAATACAGAAAGGCCTGAACCCCTTGCAATGCAAGGAGTTCAGGCATAAAATGACCCAACCCGTTCTGAACAACGACAAGCGTTTGTTCAAATTGGGTGGGGTCATTCAGCTCCAGCCTGCCGCCGTTCTCGGCCGCGATGTAGTTGATCTCGACTGTGGAATTTTTCACCACAGCGCTGCTGCCACTGGCCGTCACACCCCAGATCTTACCTGTGCCGGTGACTGTCAGCTGGATGCCTTTTACAGTGATTATCACACCCGAGGCGTTTTTGCCATTCACGTCCAGCGTTACCGGCCCATGGGTCAATTCATAGGACGGAGCATCTGTCTTAACATCCTGATACAGCTTGAGCGTCTTTTCGCCATCAGCCCCATTGGCCGCCTCGATGGCTGCGTCAAGGGTCAAATACCAGCTTGTTTCATTGCCGGCAGTCAGGGAGGCCGCCATCTGCTTCTGACAGACACTGCAAATGCCGGTTTGCTCATCCACAGTGTGGGTATGGGTCTTCACAGTCACATTGTTAAGTTCTGAAACTCCGCTGCCCGATATGGCGCTACCACTCTGATCGTAGTAAGCCGCACCATCCGCCAGCAGGCTGCTGAGCACGCCAAAAGAAGCTGTGCTCAGCTTAGTGAAGCTGCCTCCGGCAAGCCAAGCTGTGCCGCTCCCATATAAGTAAAGATCGGCAAAGGAGCCGCCGGAGATCGTTCCCTTCGCACCGTTGTCATAGGTCACTTTATCAAGGTCGGTTCCGGTAAAGCTGCCGCCGTTCACATTCATTGTTCCGTCGCCCTCGACGACAACCGCAACATCAAAGCTGCCGCCTTCCACAGTCAGCGTACCTTTAGTCACCTTAACATCTTCACGAAACGCAGCTGAGTTCTTCACCACTGCCGCACCGCCGTCCTCGACCTCCAGGTATTGATACGCACCGCCGCTGAAGACCGCCTCTGCGCCGGCGGCGGCAGTCACAAGGCCCAGGTAGGTGCCGCCCACGAAAGACGCCTTGCCGTTGACGGTGATATAATAGAATTGACCGGTTTTGAAGGTCACATCTGCGCCGGCGGCGACGGTCGTAGAATAGATGAGATGCTCTCCGCCGTCCACGGTAAGCTTTCCGGTCAGGGTGACGCTGGCAATGCCGATACCGCCGGAGTTATTGTGTACATTACAGAGCGGCATCAGGGTCGCATCAGTGTACCCTTCGGCGCTCCAGCCGTTCAAGGTCTGGATGGCCTCTACATAGCCGTCCCCGTTTTCGATACCGCTGTCCACCGGGAACCAGGCCGTTTTTATTTTGCCATCGGAAGCAGTGGCTGTTATCTTAACGACCAGCACCTTGCCGCATTTGGAGCACACAGGCTTTTCTACCGTATCATTGTCACACTGATGGACGCACTCTGCGAACTGTACCTTGTACGCCGTATAACCAGTCAAGTCCACAATTTTAGTGCTCTTATCAACGATGCTCCATGTACCGTCCTTTTCGCCGTACAGTTCACACTTTGCATGGTTGGTTTCCAGCAGGCCGCCGACGGTAAGGTTCTGGTCAGCATTCTCGGCCAGCGTAATTGTTTTGACAGTGCAGCAGTGGGCGTTATCCTTCCACAACTTCACGCTATAACCGGTTCCATTACCCGTTCCCAGGAGCAGTTCCTGAATCGTACCGGTGTAAGCTTCCAGCGCGCCGCCGGTACGAAGCTCCACGTACGAAATGTCGCCGGTGTAGGAGTCGTCAACCGCCAGCGTTCCGTTGGACCCAACCGAAAACTTGACATTGAGCGCCTGCGTTCCGCCGCCCTCGCTGGAATCCTTGACCGTCAGTTTTTTGTTGACATTGAAGAACTTATCCTCGCTGGTGATCGTCTTTCCATGCAGATCCAGCGTTATAGTATCGGAGGCGGAGCAACTTCCATTAAGGTTCACATCCCGCATCAGTGTTATCGTGCTGCCATCCCACGCATTCTGAAACGCCTTTGCAAGCGTCTGATAATAGGCGCTCTCGCCTATACGTGCATCGAACTGCGTATGGCACTTTTTGCAGGTGTAGCCGGTATCGTCCATTTCATGATCGCAGAGGGAGAGATAGACCTTGCCGTCCTCGCCCAGACTGGTCACGCTGTCGGCGGCGTCCGCCTGGAAGTTCTCTGCTTTGAGGATCACGCCGCTTGCCGGTTCGGCAATGAGGAGACTGCCGCCGGCATTAGGCTTTATGCCTTCACGCACGCCCACACGGATGACCGAATCCTCACTCAATGCGCCTGATACAAAAATGGGCAGCTTCCACGCATAATTGGCGTAATAACCGGCCTTCACCGAGCCGGAAACAGTGAGCTCAGGAGCTGAGCTTTCCTCTCCGTCGTAGTAAACGTCATATCGATTGTTGTCGGTAACGGTAGCATCGGTGAGGGTAATAGCGCCCTTTCCATAGATGCCGCCGCCCTCGAAGGCGCTGTTGTTTCCGGTGATCGTCACATTCTTGACGGTTACCCCTCTCTCCGAATAAATGCCGCCCCCGTGGCCATAACTTGTATTCCCCGTGGCGGACGCCTTGTTGTCGGTGATCGTGGCGTTGGAGATCGAAACATTGCCGGCGTTAAAGTGGATATAGATGCCGCCGCCGTTGCCGGCGGTCGCTGTGTTGCCGGTGATGGTGCCGCCGTCCATGGTGAAGCTGCACTTCTCACCCACATAGACGCCGCCGCCACCGCCGTCAGACGCACCCGCAGTGTTATCGGAAATGGTTCCGCCATGCATGGTGAAGCTCGGCGGGGCGATATGATTCGTCGTGCCGACAAGGAACACACCGCCGTAGTCTTCATTACCGGTAATCGCTCCACCATACATGGTAAAGGACGAGCCGGTCTGATAGGTGCCGCCCTTTTTACCGACCTGCACGCCGCCGGTGATCGTGCCGCTGTACAGCTCCAATTTGCCGCCATTGACGAGCACTTCGCCTTGAACCTTGCCGCTGTCGGAGCAGTCAGTCAGCGTCAGCGAAGCACCGCTACCGACCGTGATACTGCCGGAAATCGTCTGCCCATTTAGGCAGAGGTTGACCTCACCCGTTGGCACAGTCCAGCTCCCCGACACAGACTGCGTCAGATAATAGTTACCAGCAGAATCAGGCAGGGAATCGGCAGTTGTCCATGTTACAGCAGTATCATGTTCGTGCCCGTTGACATCTCCATTCCCGCCGCAGACGCAGTGGGTATGTACATCGCCGCTTTCATTAGGGTCGGTATGATATCCGCCGCTTCCGGCGCTGTTCTGCGGATAGGTTCCGAAATAAACGCTGCTGGCCTGCCCGCCGCTGATGTTTGCGGCCGTTCCGCCGTCCACAAGCTGTATCGCCTTGCCGGTGTCTGCTCCGGCGGCGAATGCCGTCTGCGAAACCGTGGAAATCATCAGCGCGGCGGAGAGCAGCACAGCGGCAAACCGTCTCCAGTTTTTTCTTATGTGCTTCATCAGATCGCCTCCATATAAAAATGTGGGACAAGAGGGATCAACCCCCGGAGGGGTCCCTCCGGGGGCAAGGGGGTTCCCCCTTGCCAATGGGTTTTGCGTGTGGTCACCCGGCGCTGCCGGGCGGGCCCAGGATGCGGTGCAGGGTATTTTCCGGCTCGCCCCGGGGCAGGGGCTTGACCAGGAAGCCATCTGCTCCCATGCGCTGACTGCGGGGGGCAAAATCCGCATCCTGGGTCACCCACAGCACCCGGACTCCGGGGCGTATATGCCGGGCGTAGTCGCAGTAGTTCATGCCGTCCGCCCCGTCAACCGCCACCACTGCCAGGTCGCAGGGACCGCCATGCTGCAGGTAGTATGCCAGCGTCACCCCGTCGGGAAAGGCTTTTATCTCTCCCCAGGGGGACAGCACCTCCCTCCAGAAGTTTTCCCAGCTGTCACAGATCAGCGCAATCATCCCATCGCCTCCCATCGTTCTTTTACTCCGCACCGGCGCAGGCCATCGGCCAGTTCCCGGTCGGTACAGTTCAGAGGAAGCAGCATGGCCGCCCCTAAGTCAAAGGCCGCCAGGCCGAATTTCTCGTCGTCGCTGAGCCACAGCAGGGGCAGGGCGGCAGACCGCTCCCGCAGGGCCGTGGCCAGTTCCAGCCCCAGCGCCCCCTTCATAGCCACCACCCCGGCATCATACTGGAAACCGGGGATGGAGCGGACCTCCTCCGGGCGGTAGAACTCGTCAAACTCCAGCGCCGCCCGGGGCGCAGCCCGCCGCAGCCGCTGCTGCCACAGATCGGACTCCATAAACGGGGCACAGATGGCCAGCTTCATCCGGGCGCACCTCCTTCCGCCAATTTTGAAAATAAAAAACACCAGGCTTTCACAGTCTGGTGTCATCTATACGGTATCAGGTTGTCAAGGGGAGCGCAAGGTCATTGGCACGAAGTGCATTTTTTTGGCGCGAAATACACGTCCGGGCCGGTAGATTTATGGTATACTGAAACTGGGATTTTATGCGGACGGGAGGGATCAATATGACGCCATACCGCATTGCCGTGGTGGATGATCTGGAGCGGGACCGGGCGTGGCTGGCGAAAAAGCTGGCGGACTATATGGCCCGGGAACGGTTGGAATACGAGTTGACTGCCTTTGCCAGCGGAGAAGCGTTCTCTGCGGCTCTGGAGCAGGGCCAGCGGTTCAATCTGGTGTTTATGGACATTTACATGGACGGCATCACCGGCATTGAGGCCGCCCAAACCCTCCGGGCCAGGGACATGGACTGCAAGCTGGTCTTTCTTACCACCAGCGAGGACTTTATGCGCCAGGGCTTCTCCCTCAACAGCGCCCACTACCTTATCAAGCCGGTGAAGGACGAGGACTTTGCCCAGGCCATGACCAACTGCCGCCTGGGGCGGGCCCTCCAGGTACCCACCCTTGCCGTTACGGTGGAGGGGCGGACGTTGGAGGTGGACACCCGTCAGATCCGGTATCTGGAGGTACAGCAGCGCAGCGTGGTGCTGCACACCACCCGGGGAGACCTGCCCCTGGGCCGCAGCTTTTCCGCCGCGGCCGCCCCGCTGGAGCGGGACCGGCGGTTTCTCCTGTGTTTCAAGGGAGTGTTGGTGAACATGGACCACATCGCCGCCCAGACGGGGGACGAGCTGCGTCTGGACGACGGGAGCATCCTGCCCATCGCCCCCCGGCGCAGGCGGGAGATCCTGGCCCAATACCGGGCCTATATGTTTGGAAGAATGAGGGAACCGTAATGAGGAAAAGAAACAGAGGGGGCGCTCTGCTGTTGGTGCTGCTCCTGACCCTGGGCGGCGCTTGGCCCGCCTATGCCGCAGAACCTGAGACCCCGCCGCCTGCGGCCACAGAAGAAAGCGGCCTGCCTGCGCCGGAACCGGAGGAACCCCCGCAGCCTGCGCCCATGATCTCCGCCGTCGTGACCGGCTTTGCTGGAGACGGTCTGCCCGCTCTGCCCGCCGTTACCCTCCCGGTGCAGCAGACGGGCAACAGCGACGACGATCTGGAGCCGCTATACAGGCTGGCGGTTCAGCATCAATCGGTGACCGCCCTTGTAACGGCGGGGGAGGAGAGCCGGCAGGAACCCCTGGGCGTGGCCTGGGATTTTGGCGACATCGACCAAACCAAGACCGGGACTTATCAGGCGGTGGGACGGATCGAGCTGCCCGAGGGCTACGTCCTCGCCGAGGGTGTGCCGGGGGCACTGTACATCCCGGTCACGGTGGAGGATCAGTCCCCGGAGGTCATCACCGCAGTGGAATCCTGGTACCCCTATACTGACGCATTTGCCCTGCCCCTGGGCAGTGCTTTGGAGGTTCTGGAGGAGAAATTTTGCTTCTCCCCCTATACCCTCCAATGCGAAACGGAGAGTGGGAAAACCGTGACCGCCGCCATCGAGTGGGACTTCTCCGGCGTGGAATTCCAGACCGTGGGGGTCTATCTGGCGGTGGGCACGGTGCTCCTGCCGGAAAACACGGTCTTTGGGGATGGGCTTGTTCTGCCCCAGATCACCGTTCCCGTCTCCGTCCAGCAGCAGGGCAGGCCGGAACTCAACTGCCTTCTGGCCGCACGGGGGGCACTGGTCTTTCCCTGGGTGGCCCCACCCGGCGATCTGGCTGCTGTGCGCGTATGGCTGTCGGAGGATGGCGGGCCGTGGGAGGAGATTACGGACGGAGCCTACTGGGATGAAACCCAGCTGTCCCTGTTCACCGATCTTCTGAATACGGGGTGCCATTACCGCATCCAGGCCGACTACGATGGCGGACAGACGGGAATCTTATCCTTTCTCTACGCCGACGAGATCGTGCTGGAGGGCTACCACGACGGGGACCGGGACGGCGGGGACACCGGCGGAAATCCGCCCCAGGACATCGTCCAGCCTCCCGCTGACACCGGAAATGACCATACCGATGCCGCCCCGGAGCCATGGGAGCCGGAGGAGGATCCGCCCCGCCGCCCGGAGCCGCCAGAGGAAGATTCGGAGGCTTCAAAACCGGAGCCCTTTCAGGAGCGGGTGACGGAGACCGAAAGCCTGCTGTCCGGGGCCCGGGTGCTGACCATGGCCCAGGTGGGGCCGGTGCGCTTTTCCAAGCAGGGGGTGACCCTCACCCTGTCTGACGCCGCCTTAGACGCTCTTTCCCTCCATGCTGACAGCGTCTTTTACATTGAGTTGTTTCCCACGGAGGACGGCTTTTCCCTCACTGTGGAGGTGGACGGGCGGGGAATATCCGATTTTCCGGACTGTGAGGTGATGCTGCCGGTCACGCTGGAACAGGATGGAGCTGTCCTCGTGCTGACGGGGGAAGATGGTACGGCCGCTGCCGGAACACTGGATGCCGAGCGGGGCATCGCGGTCTTTCCTATCCGGCATACGGGCCGGTACACCCTGTCAGAGATGCTGACCGAGCAGTCGGAGACGGAACCCGTGCCGGATGCACTCCCCGCCGCCCAGTCGGAGGAACCAGTCACAGCAGAGGAAGAAGCAGGGGCCGCCGTTCCCGCGCAGACGAAGTCCTGTGCCGTGTCCACACAGCCGTCTGACTCGTCGGAGCAGACCGCCAGGGAGCCTGCCGCCCCTTCGGAAATCCCGGAGCAGGCTCCTGCATCTCAGGAGCCTAAAGAACTGTCCGAGCCGTTTCTGCCTAAACGGGCAACAGTCCTCTCCGCTGCTCTGGTTCTCCCGGGCGGGGCGGTGCTGGTTGGCCTTGGAGCCCTCTCTGGAGGAGGTGGCGGCGATGAAGCCTGTCCACCGTCAGCTGCTGGCCCTGCTGCTGGCCGTGGTGCTGGGCTCCGCCCTGTGCCTGAGCCTGTATGTCTGGGACAACAAATATACCCGCCCCGGCGCCCAGCCTATGGACGGCCTGCTGACCCTGACGGATGAGGAGCTGGAGCAGACCGACCTCCACTTCCTCATCCACGGCTGGGCCTTCTATCCCGGCGTGCTTCTCACCCCGGAGGAGTGGACGGCACACGGCACGGAACACTACATGATCTACACCTCTATCGGGGAACGCACCCGCTTTGACCAGCCGGACGGGGTGACGCCCCATGGCTACGGAACCTATGTGCTGACCCTGGAGCTTCCGGAGGATCCCGCCCAATACGGCCTGGAGCTGCCGGAGATCTACTCCGCCTATCGGCTCTATCTCAACGGAAATCTGGAATTGCAGGTGGGGGAACCGGACTTGGAGCACTACCAGCCCCGCACCCAGAACCGCATGGTCACCTTTACAGGAAGCGGTTTCACCACCATCCTGCTGGCGGTGCGGGATGACTCCCATTTTTACAGCGGGCTGGTCTATCCCCCGGCCCTGGGCACACCCCTAGCAGTCAACCTCAGCCGGGGGCTGCGGTTGGGACTGGCGGTATGCGTAACGCTGTGCGGGGTATTGGGGGCGGCGCTGGCCGCCTATTTCGGTGTGCGGATGCGCCACAAAAACGCCCTGCTTTTCGCCCTTTTGTGCCTGGCAGGATCGCTGTTCACTGCCTACCCCATTCTGCACAGCGCCGCCGCCCTGCCACCCCGGCCCTGGTATGCCTTGGAGATCTCCGTGGGTTATGCCATGGTGGTGCTGGTGGTAACGCTGCAAAACCGGCTCTGTCAGACCCGACGCCCAGTTGCCCTGACGGTGGAAATCGCGGGCTGGCTGTTTTGCCTGACAGCCCTCTGCTACGGACTGCTGTCTCCATACCTGACGATCCCGGTGATGAAAGTATTCTCCCTGCTGATTTTCTGCTTCAAGATTGGTTCCGCGGTCTATCTGTTGGGAGCGGCCCTCCGGGCGGTCCGGCAGCAGGTCCCCCAGGCTGCGCCGCTGTTTTTCGCCGCCGCCTTCTATGCAACGCTTCTTCTCTGGGACAGACTGCTGCCGGCCTTTGAGCCGGTGGTCACCGGCTGGTTCGGTGAGTGGGGCAGCTTTGCCATGACGCTGACCATTGGGTATGTCCTCTGGCGGGACATCGTCAGCGCCTACCGCTTCAATCTGGCCTTCGCGGCGGAGTACCGGCAGATGGAGCGGCAACTGGCCATGCAGGTGGAGTACGCCGACCAGCTCGCCCAGCGCTCCGACGAAAACCGACGGCTCATCCACGACTTCCGTCAGCACCTGCGTACCATCACGGAGCTGGCGGGACAGATTGAGAGCCGTCCGGAGACCGAGGAACACCGCCGGGAGCTGCTGCGCTATCTGGAGGATTTCCCTTCCGTTCTGGCACGGCGGCCCGGGGTGTCCCCCGGCAGTTTCTGCAACCGGGCGCCGGTGGACGCCCTGCTGCAATATTACAGCGCCGCCGCCCAGCGGCAGGAGATCCGGGCGGACCTGGCTCTGACCATTCCGGCGGGGGTCCCTCTGGGGGACGTGGAGTGGTGTACTGTTCTGGGCAACCTGCTGGAAAACGCCCTGGAGGCCTGCCAGCGCCAGAGCCGGGGGGAGCGGCGGCTGTCCCTCACCAGCTGGGCTACAGAGGGGACTCTGTTCCTTCTGGTGGAGAACACCTACGACGGGCGGTTTGTCCGGTCGGAGGGACATATCCTCTCCCGCAAGGCAGGAGGTGTCCGCTGTGGCATCGGCCTGAGCTCGGTGCGGGAGACGGTGGAGCGCCACGGCGGGACAATGGATCTCTACCCCGGAGAGGATGTCTTTCAGGTGGGGATCACCCTGCCGATTCACAACAGATGATGAACACTCAAATTGGTAAAGAGAAGATTACTGTAACACACCCACAAACTTATAGTAGATTGTATGATTTTTTCCTTGCCGATGCGGTTGATGAGTTCGTTGAGCATACTTTGCCATACATCGCAAAAGTTGCGAGGACATTGGATGTAATTTCTATTCCTCTCTCAATTCTCTTCTGTCTTAGTCTCTCCTTAGAGTGGGATCTTCTGGCTGGTTCATCATGAACCTATCCTCGGTCCACCGCCAGGGCTAATTCTCCCCTTGGCGGTGGACCTTTTATTTTGAATTCATAAT
>ENA-ORUO01003519-ORUO01003519.1-human-gut-metagenome-genome-assembly--contig:-NODE-3519-length-10322-cov-2.267946_pt1 | contig 10322 bp, 7 predicted proteins | sample MGYA00242082_ERZ509215 | MGnify/ENA primary metagenome ERZ509215 (study PRJEB26280, sample SAMEA2338829) | human gut metagenome | biome: human gut; feature: human-associated habitat; material: faeces... | reverse complement strand
GATCTTACTAGCATTAGGCTGCTCTCCTGCATCACCGGCATTGCCGACATCATCGGCATCACTGAATAAATCCATGTTATCAAGTGTTTTTAAAGCTTCAGACTTATATGCCTTAACTACTTCACGAATTTCATTTATTGTTAAATCATCACTGATTTCAAACAGCTTTTTTTCTTTTTCAGCTGGTTTACAGTAGGAAAGTATTTCAAGAATCTCTTGTACATTTTCAATCAGCTGATTGTATTGAACCAATTCATCGTCAGTGTATGATTTAATCTCGTTTGAGAAAATAGCTTTAAATTTAGTAATGTCGTCAATAGTTCCTGTGTATCTAACAAGCTTGGCTAAAAAGTCAAGCCGTGTTATTTGCGGTTTTGAATGTGCTAACCGTTTTTCACTGTCGTTTTCGTATGACTTGTCTAAATCATTCCAAACAGCACAAACTTTATGTAATCGTTTCATTGTTTAATCCCCTTTCATGATTTCACTTCTTTGGATGTAACTTCTTTACATATTTAAGATGTTTACTTCTATACTCATCACTTCTGTTTGAAATTATATCCAATGCTTCTTTAACGTAAATCATTTTCCAAAGTGTTGGAATCTTTTTCCTAGAGGTTGGAATGTTCTTGGCTAGAAAGTCAAATAAATCTTCAATTTCAACCAAAGGCATTAAAGCTTTATTAACATCTGTTCTAGCATCAACTATTTCTCCTTTTGCTAGGCTAAAGAGAGCCAATTGTATTGGAAAAACTTGTGAAGATTTATTACAACGGTATGGTGTAAATTGTGCTAAAAATGTCTTAGCATGTAAATAATTCTGTTTGTAAACATCGAACGACCTAGCAGGCGTTGTAATTGTACACTCATTAGTGAGTACCTTGTTACCTGTATAAGATTTGCATTCAAACAAATATATCATTTGTGGTGTGGCTAAAACCAAGTCAATCTCAGTCATAAAGCCATTGTTAGGATCTTCGATATCTTTTATTATCAAGCCTTTCTTTAGTACCCAATGCTCGCATGCTTTTGGATATCGTTTCATGAATTCTAGAATACCAATTTCTAAAACCGTCTCGCACACTTCACCATTCATATCAGTCTTAAAATTTTTCTTAGCATTCTTTAAATTTACGTTATACATACTTTTTGCAACGGCTACAGTTTTCTGAAATCCATTTTCTTTATAATAATCTAAAAGTACCTCATTAGTACTGTCCTTGTAATTAATTGTAATCACCTCCACCTTGGCTAAAGCTTGCCAACACCGTGCTGTTACACTGATTGGTATTTAAGTATTGCCCACCTTGGCTAAAGCTTAGCTCCGCAAATAATTTAAATCTCCAACGGTACGGAGAAAATCTAAATCAGTTTGAATAGGTTGTCTATACTTATCCTCAATACCTAATTTCAATGCCCTTTTGTATGCAATGCATTGCGTAATTTTTTGTGCTTTAGCAGGCCCTTCTCCACTAGCTTTAATTAATTTAAACAGAGTTCTATCATTTAGATACAATTTATCGTCGTAATAGTTGTTATAAATCATTACTGCGAAATAACCTTGGCTAAAGGCTTTTTCTTCTATCACAGGAAGTTTACTGTACACATACTGTTTAATCACGTCATCGTCTAATGTTTTGATTATTTTAGCATCAATACGATTTTTATCTATGTCGCAGAAACAAAGTAATGTACAATCCTCTAGCTTCTCATAGTAAATTGACATATTTAAGATAGGACTAATTGGATAGTACTCCTCTCCACTGTTCTCTTCATCGCTTTCAAAGTATTCAATCTTATCAGCGTTTTCTTCATAACTTTGCTGCATCTCTTTTTGCAGATCTTCATCTATTTCTCTGTAGTAGTATCCTGGGCTAAAGTCAATACGAAGTGGAACCCAGTTATCTACGATAATGTCCGTAGCTTGCTTGAATACCCATAAATCCTTTTTAGCTGTCTCCTTAACTTTGAAGACAGGCTCATCGTGACGTACCATGTAAACGCTAACATCATCTTCTGTGTAACCTAGCTCATAAAACATATCCAAAATCTTATTTACTGTTAGAATTACAACTTCTGATGTACCAGCTTGTATTGGTGTATTTAAAGCTTTGAAAAGTGGATTTCTGTCATAGGAATCTACATTAATTATCTCTTCGTGACCAAAGTAGCTTTTTACTGCAAAAGGCATTCCTAACGCAATACGTTCATTAATTCTTTTTTCATACTCAACGTATTTTGTACAATTTTCTAAATAATTAGAAAGCATTTTAATAAACTCTTGCTTTGGTTTTTCAATTGAATCTCTTGTTCCATACATTGTAGCTAAAGTTAAAGTTTTGTACATTTTTCGCATTTCTCTAAACTTAGCTAAATCAAATGTAGTACCTTCATGCTGTGCAATTAACCTGGCTAAACCTTCATACTTATCTTCAATGTCACTCATAAATTTAGTGTTGTTTTCATTACGTAAAAGTAAATTGAAAGCAATACGGAAATCAGACTGTGCAAAGTCACCCCATACTAAGAAATACCCATCCTCAGTTGTGAAGGTATTAGTATACGTTTTAGGGAAAGCAACAATATCACGATTTTTATAGTTAAACCGTAAATTTTGTTGAACATTTACATCATAGTAAATGGCGTGCGTTTTAACACCGAATTGATTAACTCCTCGTTGCTCCGTGCACTCTTCTAAAACTTTTCTGATAGTATTACAGTATGATTCGCAGTTTCTGTATCTTTTATAATTCTCCAGAAATTCTTCTGCATAGCCATTAGAAAGTAATTTATCTATTACTTTTTTCATATCTATAGAAATACCTTTTACTCCTTTTTTCTTAAAATAGTGCTCAGGACAATGTTCACAATAAGTTAAATATCTATACAAGGGTTCCTTTGCTACAGTGCTATAGAAACCATTACTGTGATGTGACATTACGTCTACAGCAAGATTTTGATACGTAATCTTTTTTGCACTTTCATAATAAAAGATATCTTCCATCTTTTTTCTATCATACAGAATATATCCGTTATAATGTAAATGCTCATTGTAAGTATCTACATCAACAAAACTATCTCTTGTAAATTTAAGCATAGCTTACCTCCTTCTCTTTGTTATTTAAATAAAGCACTTAGAAGAAATTAATCGTCTAAATGCTGGGTTCTTACTTATTTCAGCAGATGTTTCTTGGCTAAAGCTTTGGACAATTCACCTGTGGATGAGTGCTTGGCTAAAGCTGATTACCCTACTGGTGGCAATTCACCATCAAGAAACATCTTTTTAAATTTACAACATCTATTCTTTGACAACGATGGCTCAAACAGTACTTCAAGACCTCCGCCTACTTGATTAGGATAGTCGTCGGTAGCTTTAATTCTACCAATATTTTGTGCACTTAAATCTTCACACAAATACCAACGCATACAATCTTTTAGGTCGGTTAAGTTCTCAAAAGTTGTCGTAAACACTAGATAACGAATATTTACCTGTGAGCAGTCCATAAGAGACTGTTTAAGACTATTGATAAATTTACTCTTCATATCTCTACCAAGTCCCTGAATTTTATTAAGCCCAAGAAGCCATACATAGACTTTTGGCAGCTTTTCGTAACTTGCGTATTCATTAGCCAAATTGTAAGATTTGTATAGGCTAAACATTGCTTTTATAACCTTTGCTAAATGGTCATTTGTGACTTTTGTAATACCTGGGAAGAATGCTTGTCTAAAGGTTTTATCTGTACTGAGTGTTTGAAGCATGTAATAGCAACGTGATTTATTTAACTCATTGTCGAAACCTACAGGTACATTAAGAGAATCAAAGAACTCATCACTTTTCATGTCTGAATATCTTCTTGCATACACTTTCTTATCAATCTCCAATGCAAGCTTTCTTCGATCTATCATGCTTTGTGCGATTGTAAAACCTTGATTAGTTTCGTAAGATTTACTATCAAAAAACAATGATATTCCATTACCGGTCTTTGTAGCAATTTCAGATGCTTTACAGTCATTTTCAAACATGACATCACCACAAATCACAATATTCATAATATTACCTTTTCTTGCATTTTTAAGGCTTTCTTCTTGTAATTTAACATTTGTTTCTAACATCTTAAAATTTCTTTTGAGATTTTTGTTAGTTCCTGTGAATACACAAATGTTTTCAATATCTTCTCCAGTTAAGTTCAGTTTAACTATCTGTTCATCGTCATTCATTACAAAAGATGGTTCACCCAACAGAAATCTGTTTGGATCTGGGCTAAAGCTACGAAGATATTGCTCATAATCTTTCTGATAAACATGTTGCTGTTCATCATAAAAAGAAAGAGTTCTCTTGTAGCCAAGTGTATCCCCATTTCTTATGATACTTGTACCAATTTCTGCAAGCTCATCGTCTGGTGCGAACGGAACTCTATACCTAACATTTTTTTCTTTATTTTTGTCCTCATTAGCATTAGTATTGATGATTAATGCTCCTTTTGTTCCATAAATTGCTGCAGCACCATCATTACCCAAAATTGTTGTACTTACAGCTGGAGAACAACCCATGGCTGCTCTAACTTTAATATTTCCAAGCATACCTTTTGGAATATCACTACCCAACTCCTGCGAAGCTAAAAGTAAATGATAACCAGTGTTTCGACCAAGCCTTCCAAAGCCATCCAAAATATCAATGATTTCTTTGGTTCGTTTTGCTGCCATTTTGAACATTGTCTGGAACTCGTCTATTACAATTAAATTTTGTGGAAGCGCCAAGTAGTAAACGATCTTTCCGTCTGCATTTCTCTTAAGGAATTTCTTTCGGAAGCTTTTAATGTTCTTTACACCAGCTACAGTGAAGACTGAGTTCATTACTTGCATTTCATTGTGAAGATTTGCAAGGACAGAAATCAAGTAATCTGCATCTCCTGTAGCTGCAATTGACCTGATGTGAGGCATTGGGAATTTTGTGGCATACGTCTTAAACTCTACGATCTTAGCATCGCACATGGTTAAATTTAGCTCCCACGGAGCATACTCTGAGCACGCCGTAAGAATGATAGAGTTTAATGTTACAGACTTACCTTGTCCAGTTGCTCCGGCTAAAATCATGTGAATGTCAGCATCGTCAAGTTTCTGCTTAGCTAAATACCTGTTGTCACCATTGACGTAACCACAACCATGTAAGTAAAAACCATCTATTGTATCGCCAAACCAATTCTGTGTGTAAATTCCTTGTACAGGTTTGGTTACTGTAATTGTGTAGGCTGGTTCGAAATCTCCTTCTAACATAGCATTCAAAGATTTTGGAATTCCTACCTTATACGGATAAGCAAACTCAGTGTGCTGGGCTAAAACGGGAAAGATCTCTTCAAAGAAATTCTTTTGCATTAAAGCACCAACCTTACTATGTTTAAGCGAATCCATGTACAAACCATGTTGTCTAACTGCTCCCATGTTGTCTATTGTTAGCATACTAAACCTCCTAACTGTTTGTTTTGATTTGGTCTTAGTAATGCCTCAAAAATTTATTTTATAATGTCTTTTCTAAGTATTTAAACTTCTGTTTAATGTCATTAAAACTTCCATCTTCATCCCCAATTTCTAAAATGTAATGTACCTGATAAAGCTTACATTTATCTTTGTCTTTAATGGCGATCTTTGTTTTATCACCAAAGATAGACGTGGCTAAATCATTGTCAAGGTATTCTTTACTTTTCCAAGGAGACGTTCCTTTAAGTCCAATTATTTCACAATGGTCTTTTATAAACTCTGAATTGCAATACTGTATGTCGTCCGATGTTAAAATGAAATGATAGCCATACTTAGCCCCTGCTGACATAAGCTTGGCTAAAGCACTGAGTATAGAATCCTTGTATTTTTTGATTTCATCATTCGTCATAGTATCAAGTATTTTGTCTGCTGTGCCATTAAGTTTGGCTATTTCATCACCATTTTTACCTCTTGTTTTTGCATACTGCTCTAATCTAAATAGGTTTTCGATGTGGTCGATTACAATGATTTTTGCAGGCATTGTAGCAGAACTCCCTGTGTTAACTCCATTGCATTTTCTTCGGTACTCATTGAAATCTTTTGCATCGACATCAGAAAACTTATTCTGTCTTTCTTCCATTTCTCTTTTGATTTCTTTGAGGACATTTAAAAATATTATTGGGTTATCTACTCTAGTTTCGGATTCACAATGTGGAAAATCAACCAAGGATGGCAGAAAACTCCATTCATTACAATGTAACTCCCTGTATTTTAATTCGTAAGGTGAATACTCGTGAAATAATCCAATTATCATGGTAAATAAGGCAGCGTATGCATTTCCACCTGAAGAACATCCAACAAAGAGATTTCCATCCAAAGTTAACTTGGCTAAAGTGCCTCCAGCATCAATTCCAATGCCATCCAAATCAATTCCATTTACTGCTGTTTTAAACCAGTATTTTGTACCGCAGGCAGAGATACAATCTGAATCGTTTGCTTGTGGCTCTATAAATTTTTTGTAGAACTCTTTAAAGAAAATTAACAAGATTATTACCTCCCTTTAACACAGAGTCAAAACCTAGATACTAGGCTAACACTAGAATACTTGGCTAAAACTCTGTGGTCACTAAATTTAGAGAAAGCTAACAAGTACATTTGCAAAATTTACGTAAGCTTTTAAACTATTAAAGTAAACGCAATCATCGTAGTTTTCTAAAGAACCAGTATAGATACACTGTTTTACAAATTTTTCTACTATTTTCTTTAAACGAATAGCTTTACTTAAATTGTGATATTCACTTTCTCCAAAGATATTAATGAACTCGGCTAAAGTGAAAACAGTAAAGCTTTTGATATTACCGTCCTGTTCTACTATTAAGGCAGCGAATGGTTTATTATTTTTGTCAATTAATAATTTAGGAGAATAGTGTGCATTCTCTTTGTTTGTGAAAGCTCTAATTATTTTTACATCTGGAGTTGCCTGCGGTTCTGTTGTCCTAGAAGTTGTCTCACTGTTAACTTCTTCCACTTCTTTAGACTCTTCTTTAACTGATTTTACTGGTTCTGTAGCATTGTTAGATGTTGTAGGCTTAACTTTGTCCTTCACCGTGCTAAAGCTGTCCATCTTTCTGACCTCAGCGTCGCTCGCAGTGTTCTTTGCTAAATCGTTGTTTTGATTTGCAGATTGGTAGAAAGCTATCTCTGAAACAAAGTTTTTATCAATTACTTCTTTGTAGACATTAGCAATGTTGTTCACGTTACCAGCATTATTTGTTGCATTAACTTCAAAGAAAATAGGTAAAACTTCTTTCAGAATACACACATCGATTGCATTCTGTAATGAACCTACAATCTGATAAGTACGTTTCTTTTCTAGTAATTCTTCTTTAGAAGAAAAACTAATTGTTTTAAATCCCATAGCCAAGCTTGGTGAATCAAATTTACTATTTAAAATTGTTAGGATAGATGGTGGAAGTTCACTGTCCATTTTTGCACCAATCTCCATGTAAATCCCTGTAAGTTCTTCACTTCTGAAGAAAGGATTGTAGCTTTCAAGCATACTACTGTTGTGAAGTTTTTCAAGAATTGATGTAATTGTTTCTACGTGGTCTAACTTAGCTAAATTGATTGATGTACCATCATAGGTAACTCCAGAAAGATTTTCAACAAAATCTTTATCATTTTCAATCAGTTTAACAAAATCAATAAATGAATAGTATTTGTAATTTGTTGTCACATCATCTTTGCTAAAGCTTTGTGACTTGGCTAAAGCTTCTGGAAAAATAGTAAGTTCCTGATAAAGTGGAATAAACCTATCATAGCCTGGTTTTAGTCCATTTAGTTCATAGTAGTATTTACATATTGCTGGTATGATTATTTGCACAGCTAAAATGATACCTACCAGAACAATAAAGTAAATCTTCTTTGTAATGAAATTAAAAAAGAAAAATAGTAAAATACAGCCAACCAATGTCCCAAGAATTAACATGTTATCCTTATCTTTTTTGTTCATTTCAATACCTCCTATTCAAACTCATCGTCGTCTTCTTCATAGAAAGCATTGCTGAATTTTTCTTGCAAATTATTTAAAGAAGAAATGATTTCTTTACAGCTTTCTCTCATAAGTTGAATTTCGTTTTTAGTTTCTAAAACACTATCAGTGTTAACTTTAAATTTATCACTTAAGTTATCTTTTAACTCTGCTAAGGTTCCCTTAACATCTTTAATCGCAGCCAGTACATCTGAATTGATTGTGAGCTTTTCGCTAGTGTCTTTGCTAAACTCTGCTAAAGCTCCCTCTACTTTTTTAATTAAAATAGTTAACTCTTCTTTGGTGTCTAATTGATCTTTAGAAATTGTGTTACTAACTTCAGAAATCTGTTGCAGAAGTTCAGTTACTTTTTCAGAGTTATTATTGTCAACAATGTTTTCTAAAAGTCTTTTGGTATCTTCTAAATGCTCTTTAGTAATAGCAAAGTCTTCATGTATTTCAGTTAATTGTGTTTTGTCAACTATTGACTGATTTTTTAAACTTCTTCCTAAATTTTCTTGAAATCTATTAAAGCTTTCTTCAAGATCTTCATTGAATTCTTTCTTGAACTCTTCTTTAAATTTTTCTTGAAGTTCTTTTTGAGTGTCTTTTAAATCTTTTTTTAAATCTTCTTCCGAATTTGCCATCAATTCAGTTAAATGTCCTATTAAGTGTGGGACTTTTAAATCATCAGCAATCCCACCATTTACACCAGCTGTAGCATCTTCAACATCTTCATCATTTAACTCTTCTTCATCCATTTCTTTACTAAAGAGATTTGTTGTAGGGTCTTTGCTAAAGAGTTCCTGCCCTGCATTTACTTCTTGGTTTTCCGTTGCAATCTTCTGCTCTTCCGTGCTTTCTTTTTGCTCACTGATTGGCTTTGGTGGACTATTGTTTTGGCTAGAGGGGTACTCCTTGTCGTCTGATTTTTCTTTAAAAGTGTTTTTCCTGGGAGAAGATTTATCAACTTCGCTACTAAACTTTTTACTCTTCTCCTTCTACTTTGCTAAATCCCTGGCTGAAATTCCGAGATTAAGTGAATCATTATTTACATTGTTTGTTTTGAGTAAAGAGTTAAGTTCACTATGTAATTCTCTTTTTTTCTGTACCAGTCTTTTCTTCTCTTCTTTTTCTTCTTTTTCTTCTTCCTCAATTTCTCTCGAAATTATCATTGAATCAATAAAGTCTTCAATTTCTTTTGCTTTATTGTCAGCAACTTCTTCGTTAGTTGCTTGCTTGGCTAAAGCTTCATCAACTTCTGGCACTTCATTTAACTCCTGGGCTAAAGCTTCATCAACTTCTGGCATTTCGTTTAACTCCTGGGCTAAAGCTTCATCAATTTCCGAATGGTCATCAGCATCAGAATTGTGATTGTCACCAACTTCAGAGCTGTGATCAGCATCAATACCACCATTGACATCATCGGAAAAAATACTCTGCTGCTCTTTAACCAATTGATCAGTTTTTCCCTTATTTAAGTAAACAAAAATATTACTAACACTACCATACTGATTAATGAAATAATCTGTAAAAGAACTCCAACCACTACGCATTAAAATCATTTTGTATGCTTCTTCCGGAATTTGTGTAAAAAGCTGTGCACAATGATGTGCTTCTAGAGTTCCTAATGCAATGATGGCATCTTTAATATTTTCTATATCTTCATTATCAAAATAAACATAAACTCCGCTCAACTCTTTACTAAAGTCTTTACACTTTTCAACAATTGTGATTGGAAATTCAATAGGTTTATTTGCAATTTGTAAATACTTTAAAATATTCTGATATTCCAAATTAATTACCTCCTTAAGTATTTGTTTGTCCTCTTGTCTCTTTGTTTCTTTAAGTTTTCATTTGTCTCTTTGTTCCTTTAAGTATTCGAAAGCTTTTTGGCAATCGTCTGTAGTCATTGTGTAACGTTTACGATTGAACGCATCTAACCTCTTTTCAGAAGTTTTTAAGTCTTCTTTAACTTTTGAAGAGATTTTTGTATTTATTTTTGTAGATACTCTGGCTTCAACTCCTGGTTTAGCATTAATTTTTAACAAAGCTACAAAGTCAAAAACTCCAGAATAAAATTTCGGTGAGATTTGTTGCAGCTTTAATTGTAAAAGTATTAAATAATCGTATGAGATTTTATCAAAGCTCTCTACAATTTTATAAAGTCTAAAATCATGAAGATTAGAGATTTCTTTATCCTGCAAATCTTTCTTTTTAATTTTACAATTGGCTAAAGTTAATTCACCATCTAGAATTAGATTGTAAATTTTAATGTACATGGTGATCTGGGCTAAAGTGGTTTTTAGTAAATGTT
>ENA-ORUO01003513-ORUO01003513.1-human-gut-metagenome-genome-assembly--contig:-NODE-3513-length-10338-cov-2.644753_pt1 | contig 10338 bp, 8 predicted proteins | sample MGYA00242082_ERZ509215 | MGnify/ENA primary metagenome ERZ509215 (study PRJEB26280, sample SAMEA2338829) | human gut metagenome | biome: human gut; feature: human-associated habitat; material: faeces... | reverse complement strand
CTCATTATTGATTGTTATTTCGAATTTTTTGTCTTTTTTTTCACTTTTTTTACTTCCGCAGCCAAAAATGGTCATGATACTTAAACAAATTACTGCACCTATTATTAATCTTTTTTTCATTTTCTTTTCCTTAATATAATTGCCAGAAGCATCTTTTCCGACACCTCTGGCAATTAAGTATTACCTTATTTTACTTAAGACTGTTCTTATTAACGAACGTGTCTTTTTCTGCAAATTACAGTAACAATTGCAGCTGCACAAATAGCCATTACAAGAATGTTCATTACTACATGAGCTGAATCTCCTGTCTGAGGTGTTTCTGCATTTTCTGCTTTCTTCTCAGCTTTTTTAGCTTTGTTTGCTGTTTTATCTGCTTTTGTGTTGTCAACTTTGCTGTTATTTTTGTCATCAGCTTTGTTGTCATCTTTTTTAGTATCATCTGGTGTTGTCGGCTCAGTCGGATCTGTTGGCTCAACTGGATCTACTGGATCAACTGGATCAACTGGATCAACTGGGTCTACAGACTGAATCTTTTCTACGATCATTGTATGTCCACCAGTTGCTCCAAATGGAACCTGAATGTTTGTTACCTGATCTACACCTTCTGCAAGCTGATAGCCTTCTGGAAGCTGGAAGTCTGTTCCAAGCATGAATGTCCATGCTTCGCCTTCTCCACCTACTGCTGTTGTGGATGCTGTTGTTTCTCCAACTTTTTCTCCATAGATTGTTTCAAATGTTACATTTAATACTGTCTCTACTGTTTCTGAAGGAACTGCTTCTACGATCATAGTATGTCCAGCTGTTGCTCCAAATGGAACCTGGATATTTGTTACCTGATCTACGCCTTCTGCAAGCTGATAGCCTTCTGGAAGCTGGAAGTCTTCTCCAAGCATGAATGTCCATGCTTCGTCTTCTCCACCTACTGCTGTTGTAGATGCTGTTGTTGTACCAACTACTTCTCCATCAACTGTTTCGAATGTTACATTTAATACTGTTTCTTTTGCTGGTTCAACCGGATCTACTGTACCGTTGATTGGTTCTACAATAAGAACATGTCCACCCATTGCTCCAAACGGAACCTGAACATTTGTTACCTGATCAACACCTGTTGCAAGCTGATAGCCTTCTGGAAGCTGATAATCTGTTCCAAGCATAAATGTCCATGCTTCTCCATCTGCTCCTGTTGATGTTGTCTTTGCTGTTGTTTCGCCAACTTTTGTTCCGTCAACTGTTTCAAATGTGATAGTTAATACAGTTTCTTTTGGTGTAACATCGCTCTTGATTGGTTCTACAATAATTGTAGCTCCTCCTACAGCACCGAACGGAATCTGGATATTTGTTGTCTGATCCTTACCTTCTGCAAGTTTGTAACCTTCTGGAAGCTGATAATCCTGTCCAAGCATGAATGTCCATGCTTCACCTTCTCCACCTGTTACTGTTGTCTTTGCTGTTGTTTCTCCAACTTTTGTTCCGTCAACTGTTTCAAATGTGATATTTAATACAGTTTCTTTTGCTGGTTTAACTGGATCTACTGTACCGTTGATTGGTTCAACAGTAAGTGTAACTCCTGATGCTGCTCCAAACGGTACAGAAACAGTAGTGTATTTTTCTTCTCCTTCTGCGAGTTTGTAACCTTCCGGAAGTTCATATCCATCACAACCAAGCATAAATGTCCATGCTTCACCTTCTGCTCCTGTTGCTCCTGTTGTTACAGTCTGAGTATCAACTACATTTCCATCTGCCAGCTTATATGTTACATATAATGTAGTTACAGTCTGTACAGTCTGCTGAACCTTTTTCACATAAACCTCTCTTGAAGTTCCATCCAGATAAGGTGTAACAGATACTGTTGTAGATTCTGTAAATCTACTATCTACCTCATATCCTTCTGGCATAATAGAACTAAAGTCTACATCCTGTGCCACCCCTTCTGTACCATTTACAGTCAGATACTCTTCCTTGATGACCTGATCATTATTATCAGTGTCATGGAAAATAAACTTGATATTAAAATCCCCGCTGACAGCAGCAAAAACATTCAACGAGTTAACCATTAACATCGCTAATGTAAGGCATGCAACAAGGATTTTTCTCATACTCTTTTTCATAACCTTTTTTCCATCCTTTCTTAATTTTGAGTATAAGTCTCTCTCGTATGTCCCCCTTTTTATTCAAATTTTCGCAGAAACTATTTTCCTGCCTGTAAAAAAAGTTTCTACTATTTCAAAAGCCATCCAACGCGTAGAGACAAATATTTTCGTTAAATGGCTTCTGACTTTGACTTCATTTCCGAGAGGTTATACCGCCAATATCTCCTCTTGTGTCTATTATCTAGTTTTCACATTGCGGCATATTCATACACTATTAGTATACGTCTTAGTTTTTAAGATGTCAATTGATTGTGTTCGGATTCTAAGACTTTCTGTGTTTTTTCTCATAAACATCCTTCTCTTTTGTTCACTTTGGCGAACCGTTAATTATTTCATTATCAGTCCCACTCTTTTCCAACTTTTTTAATATTTTTGTCATGTATTTTATTATTTATCGAAATCTATCGAAAAACTCCGCACCAATACCCTTTAGTCTTATTTTTTAAGATTTTTATTATTAAAAGTACCTTTTTTAAGACTTTCCACTTCCTAATATCAATTTCCATTATAATAGGTAATAACATATACAGATTTCGCTTATACTATATAAGAACTCTTAGAAAGGAAGACCTGCTCATGGAACATATTGGAGAAATTCTCCGGACAGCACGTGAAGATAATTTTTATACTCAGAAGAAAGTAATGGAACTGACCGGTATCAACCGCAAGACTCTGTCCGGCTATGAGAACAGTGTAGCTGAACCAGATCTTGACACATTTGCCAGATTACTCCGCTTATATCAACTTTCTGCGGATGAAGTATTAGGAATTAAGACTTCTACCCCCCCCTCGCATTTTTCCCTTTCGCGCTGCGAACGAAAAATGCTTACTCTTTTCCAAAAATTTGACACCAGCCACCAGGAAGAGCTTTTGATTCAGTTTCAATCTCTCGCAGACTATCTCGATAAAAAATCAAAATAAATTGTTATTGCTTTTTCCTGCTCTGACCATTTATAATGAACTTATACTATGTTTGAAGGGGGAACATTTTCATGAAAGATATTGGTAAAATTCTGAAAAACGCCCGTGAGAATAAAGAATATACCCAGAAACAAGTGATGGAATTGACCGGTATCCACAGAAAATCTCTGTCCGGTTATGAGAATAACGTTGCCGAGCCGGATCTCTCCACTTTCGCAACCCTTGCCAATCTGTATGGCATCTCTGCAGATGAAGCTTTGGAAATTGGTGAACCGGATCCTTCTGTTTCTTTGCTTCGTTTTGAATTCCAAGTTCTTTCTTTATTTAAAGAACTCGATGCAAAGCATCAGGAAGAACTTCTGATCCAGATCACCGCACTCGTCAGATATTTAAATGCAAAAAATATGGTGCCGCAAAATCATCAATCCAGATAATTTTGCGGCACCACCGATTTATACATGTAAATTCTTTTCCATTTCCTGACGCATTTCTTTTCCCTTGAAAAGCACCAGTCCGATCAGCATCAGCACGCCCATCCCAATTGAAATCACAGACGGAAATACAATTCGTACCTTACCAGTCAGCAAAAAGATAAATGGTAAGATCATTCCGTAAAGCGCCGCCATCACAAAGTACACCAGATAATCCTTCGCCTGACGGTAATACACCCTCGATATGATCAGCATCGAAATCATAATCAAGCCACTGACTCCCGGAAGCACAAAGTCAATCGACCAGCCATGCCACCTGGTCAGCCAGTCCCAGATGATACAGCCTACTGTTACAATGATCAGCTGCCACATGGCATTTTTCAGCAGATTATAACGTTTAAAAAATCCAACCGCAAGCGCAAGCCACATGCTGAATGCACCTCCACAAACGAATAGCGATAAATAAAATGTCTTATCAATACTATAATCCACGCCAAGTGCCGTTACGATAGCGATCATGCAAAGGAATGTAAATATTTTGAATATCTGCATCCCCTTCGCTTCTGTCATGACGCTTTCCGGATATTCCACCTTAAGGATCTCCGTTTTCACTTCCTGTTCTTTCAGAATCTGGAAAAAATTCTCTTTGATTGCGTCACAGTCATATCTGGACGTAAATCCCAGATAAATCTTATCCCGGAAGGAACACATACAAAGCTCTACTTTCGGCGTACTTGTATAAACACCAAAATACCTGATATACGTCTCATAGCTTTCCGGCATCCGGATGATTCCCATGTTAGAAAAAATAGCGGTCACATCACTTTCTGCCGTCCTCGCCCCGATATTGATACAGACATTTTTCAGTTCCAGCGGCGCAAATTTCAGAATTGGATGCACCTGCAAGGCGAAGTAATCGTTCATCCGCTTCTCCATCTTTTCCGCTGTCAGTTCTTCTTTAAAGCATACATTTACTTTTTGCACAACATCTGTGAACTCTTCTTTTCCACCCTGAAAATGATATCCCGGTTCGATCCAGTTGAAGAAATTGAGCATTGTATTGGTCGGAAAGAAATTACGCAGATTTACCGGAACCATCAGTACAACCGGCTTGCTTTCCTGCCGTCTTGTCATTGTCCGGTGAATCGCACACAGATATACCGCAGTCAGAAATACCGTCATCGATACACCATAAGTCTTTGCCTGATGCCTCAGTTCTTCGACCGGAATTTCTGCCTCTGTCGTCTGCAGGCTTCCAAGCTCGCGCCGGTTTCCGCGAAGCTGATGCGCTGCCGGTTTTTTCTCCTTTTTGCGGTCTGCCTGGCGGGAATAATATCTTTCAAATCCATCCGCTTCCTGATCGGAAAGGCTCTCCGAATACTCTGACAGAACCACATCCTCCAGTCCATCCTCATGATGTGCCAGATACAGATAATTTTTCACCAGCTCCCGTACAAATTCACTGGCACCGGTTCCGTCCGTCAGCACATGAAAGACCTCAAAATTGATTCTCTTTTTGTAATAAGTCACTTCAAAAAGCAGATCTCTCTTATCACGGATATAAAGGCTGCTGCACGGCTCCTTATACTCTTCTCTTACAACCGGTCTTTTATTACTCTGTTCCAGATAATGCCAGAACAGTCCCTTTCGCAGCACGGACAGAAAGATCGGATATTTTTCCAGTGTCCTGTCTACCGCCTTCTGCAGGATCTCCTGCTGTATATCCTCTTTCAATTCACAGTAGAACCGGAATACACGGGTATCTCTTTTACTGCTCGCCGCCGGAAAAAGCTTCGCTGCATTGTCCAGCCTTCTCCAGTGCTTTACATTTGTCTGCGGCATTTTCTATTCCCCCTCCAGAAAATGATTGATATATTCAAAACTTTCCTGTACATGCAGACTCCGGATTCCCAGTGCAAAATATCCGTGAAGTGCATCCTTGATCCGGTGTACTTCCACCCGGTTACCTGCCTCTGCAAGACGTCTTCCATACGCTTCTCCCTCATCCCGGAGCGGATCAAATTCTGACGTCAGGATCAGTGTATCCGGCTGCCCTGACAGATCTTTCTCCAGAATCGGTGCAAAATATGGATTTAACTTATCCTCTTCCGAACCTGCATAAAGATTGATATAATCTTTTAATTTGCCTGCCGTCAGAAGATAATCCTGCCCATTCTCCCTTACGGAAGAGAACAGACTCTTCTCTGAATAATCATTGTTGACTGCCGGATAGATCAGAATCTGTCTCTTTGGCATAAATTCGCCACGGTCCCGTGCCATAATGGACAATGCTGCCGCCAGATTGCCACCTGCACTGTCTCCAATCAGAGTAATATCCTCCGGCTTTGTATCCGGATGCGTATACAATGCTCTTGCCACGGCATAGCAGTCCATAAGCCCGGTCGGGAACTTGTGTTCCGGCGCCAGGCGGTATTCTACTGCTGCTACAGTCTGCCCTGTCGCCTGTGCCATCCGGGAACATACTCTCTCATAATTTTCCACATGCTCAGTCGCCCATCCTCCTCCATGAAGGAAAAGCATGATCTTTCTTCCCTTGATCTGATCCTTTTCCAAATAAGATTCCTCGTCCGGGAAAAATACCCGGATCGGAACTTCATAATCGCCGTTATATACCTGCAGATCCATTTTTTTATAAAAAATTTTCATCGGATCCAGTCTTTTCAGATCCGCAAGCTGCCTTGATACTTCTACATCAATCCCTCCAAAAGACAGGATTTTCAGGATTGCTTTTGTTGCTATATTGATCGCCATATTTTTCTGTCCTCATTTATTTTTTCATACAGATTTATTCTACCATAGAATGATGTCCCCTACCACTCTTTCTCTTTCCATCTTTGCTACATTAACCCATTTTCAATTTCTCAGATTTCACAATTATCTCATTATTTATTTGACACAGACTGTCAAAACAGTTACCATACACTTATGCACAAGGAGGGTGTATTTGTTTTATGAATAATAAAAAAAATATAGACGACTATTTTGATGACAACTTTGAAGTAACTTATACAGGCGATCTCCCGTCGATCCCTGTGGGGCAGGATGATTATGACGACCGGTATGACGACACAGACTACCTTAACGATTATGAAACTGACGACTACTACGATGAAACAGACAGGCTTGCTCCTGATTATGACGATGATTATGAAGAAGAGGATTCTTATTATGACCGCCAAAGACCAGCCAGACGGACAGAACGGAGAAATTCCCGCAGACGTCCCGATTCCTCTTCCGAAGAACTGGCTGCTCCAATCCGGAATATTGCCCGCACCGGAAGTACTGCCGCTGAGAAACTGACCACTTTCATCCTTCGCCCGGCACCGGTTCTGATGTCCGCCATCATCCTGGCGATTACCTTTTTTTCATTCTGGAATCAGCTGTCTGATTATGGAGATATCAATACACTGACATCCAATCCAGATCTTACTCTGATTGCTTATCTGGCTGTCGGAGCGGTTATGCTGATCTGGATGCTGTCTACGTTCTTTTTCACATTAAGTGGCATCCGACACGGAACCGGACGCGGACTTACTTATTTTGTCCTGGTATATGTTCTGTCCTACCTCTTCAGTCTAGCCGCAGCTGCAATTCCTGCTGATGTTCAGTTACTGACCGGTATCAGAGGCGGTATCCTGGTATTTGGTTCCCTTTATCCGACATACTTTCCATTCTGTGTCGTTGGAATCATTACCTGTATCCTGCGAAAGATTTTGAAGTAAAATATTCCTCATACTAAGGCATATGCCTTAGGGCATCCTCATATGGTGTTTTGCTTTATAAGTGAACAACAACTAATTACATGCGAAAAAAGAGTAAGTCAAATCACTCATCTATCTGATTTGACTTACTCTTTTCTTACTTTTGTTTCATTCCTGATGTGTTTTCCAACTTTTGTACTATTTTTTCTATATCATATTCCGGTGCATAGGTATTGGCAATATCATAGATTCTCTGTATCGTCAAGACATCCTCTTCCAGAAAATCTGCAATTTCCTCTGCTGACATCCCTTTTTGCAATTTTTTTATAACAATTGAAACTAATGCTTCCCTGTACCCTTCTTTACGCCCTTCTTTACGTCCTTCTTTACGTCCTTCTTCACGACCTTCTTTACGTCCTTCTTCACGACCTTCTCGTATCCCAATTATTTTTGCACTTTTCATAAACGAATTATGATCCCACAAAATTTTTTGTCTTTCTTCGTATTCTCTTCTTTTTCTTTCATCTGCACTCATCTTCTCCAGACATTCATAAGCTTCTTTAATATATTCATTTTGCTCTGCCATCTTTGCAAAATCCTTTCTGTTCTTTCCGCTCATAAATCGCATCCACTGGATGATCCCAGTTTCATTCTGACTTTTCTACTATAAATATTTTAACATACTGTCATCCTTTGTAAAGGCAAACTCCCATACTTCTATATTTTCTTTTGCTTTGTTCATTGTCGGGAGTTTACTCGAAAATTGAGCACCGAAAATGAGATACCTTCTGATTATGGTTAATTAGATACTTTTTCGATTTTAGAACTAAATCGAAGTAAAATAACTCTATCACATTTTCCTGAAATCTTATACCCTGCATAACATTTTCGAGCACTTTCGTTGCATTTCAATCATCAGACCATTTTATATACATATCCAAAAAATCCCGTACTCCATGTACAAATCACATGAAATACAGGATCTTTTTATTTATCTAACTAGAATTTGATAACTCCAAGAATTATACCTGAGATCAGACAGATAATACTTACACCCCAGATCCAGAAGAAACTGTTCTTGATGTGATCTTTGATCTCCACACCGGCAAGTCCGGTTCCAAGGAAAGTAGCAGGAACAACCGGGCTGATGAAAGTTGCACAGTTACGGCAAACAACCATTGCAATGGCAATATGTGCCGGATTTACACCGAATTCGTTTCCGATTCCGATCAGTACCGGAAGCATTCCGAAGAAGAAGGAATCGGTATCAAACATCAGTGTAAGCGGTACAGATACCAGACCTACGATAAGCGGTAAAAATCTTCCCATAGACTGTGGAACTACGTTTGCAAGTACGTTAGCCATATGAGTCATGATCTCTGTTTGCTGCATCACTCCAAGGAATACACCTGCACAAAGAATCGTAGATGCCATGGTAAGTGCCGGACCTGCATGGGATTTAATAATCTTACCCTGCATTTTTGCACCCGGGTAGTTTACAAAAAGTGCTACTGCACATCCTACCATAAAGATATAGTAAGACGGTACCTTTGCAAGAACCAGGTTTACGATCACTACCAGTGTTACGATTACATTGAATACAAAGAGTTTCGGTCTTGCAAGCTCATTCTTTTCATCATCTGTTACGGCTTCATCTTCAATTCCGCCATACTCGATCTTTTCTGCTGAAGAAGTGCCCGCACCTCTCTTCTTTTCGATATTTCCCCAGATAAATGCTGTTCCAAGTGCAATAAAAATACCTACAACCTGCATTGGAATGATCTGTTTCCACAGTGCATTGGGTTCAATTCCAAGGACAGTAGCCGCACGCATTGTCGGTCCGCCCCATGGCAGAAGGTTCATTACACCCATTGCAGATACACAGATGAGCATCAGAGTTGTCGGTCTCATATTCAGACGTTTGTAAACCGGGAGCATTGCCGGAATTGTGATCAGGAATGTAGAGGCACCGCCTCCATCCAGATGTCCGATCATAGCAATGATACAGGTCATCATGGCAACACCGACTACATTACTTCCGACTTTCTTCATCAATGCATTGATGATCTTGTCGAACATTCCTACATCTGTCATAATTCCAAAGAAAAGTACAGAGAAGATAAACAGCGCTGCAGTACCATGTACTCCTGCTACACCGGCTGTTACAAATTCCCCCATTTCTTCAATCGTAAATGTTCCGGTTGCTACAAGGATCGCACCTGTTACAGTTGATACACTGACAAATGCAAGAGCCGGTACCGTTACATTTCTTAAGAGCAACGCAATCACAATAATGATGGTTGCAAATCCCAATAAGGCAAGCATTGCTTCACTCATGGCATTTTCTCCTTCCTTTTGTACGGGTACTTTTTCGTACCATTTATTTGATGATTCCATTATAAAAACCCAACCTTACACTCTTACAGATTCCTCCTTACATTTTGTTAAGGTAAATCTTTAAAAGTATTAAGGTTGGGTTTGTCTTATCTTACACCTTACAGATATCTGCGTCTTTTTTCTTATACCGGCCGGCTGGCACAATTCCGAATTGCCTCAAGAATCGCGGTATCCGATACCGGTTTTTCTACATATCCGTCAATGATTCCTTTCTGCCGGGCCTCTGCCATCTCACGGCTGACTCCATCAATAATAATAAGCTTCAGCATGTCCGGATATCTGCCTGCAAGCGACATACAGAAATCCACTCCACTGCAATCCTCCATCGTCTCGTCTACTACCAGCACATCTGCCTGCTGCTGTTCCAGACATTTTTGCAGTTCTTCTCTTTTCATACAGGTCTGAATCTGGATCCCGATCTTCTCAAAATTCTTTTTCAGCAGCTGCAATACCTTTGCATTGTCATCTGCCACCACGATCCGATAATCCTTTCTGGGAATATTCTGCACAATCTGTGGCATATGCTCTGTATCCAGTACCGGAAGGTAGATATGAAAGGTACTTCCTTCTCCTTTTTTGCTCTCTGCATAAATATATCCCTTATGTGAAGTAATAATCTGCTCCGCAAGTGCCAGTCCAAGTCCGGTACCCTCTCCCCCTTTTTTCGTTGTGAAAAATGGATCAAAAATCTGACGCAGCGTCTCTTTATCCATTCCA
>ENA-ORUO01003498-ORUO01003498.1-human-gut-metagenome-genome-assembly--contig:-NODE-3498-length-10389-cov-37.336849_pt1 | contig 10389 bp, 4 predicted proteins | sample MGYA00242082_ERZ509215 | MGnify/ENA primary metagenome ERZ509215 (study PRJEB26280, sample SAMEA2338829) | human gut metagenome | biome: human gut; feature: human-associated habitat; material: faeces... | reverse complement strand
ACCAGGCTTTCTTCTCGCCCATATAGTAACGCACTTCCGGGGTCACTTCCCAAAGGGCATAGCGGCGGTCCTTGTCGCTCCAGCTCCATGAAGTCCATGAGCCGTTTACGGCAATGCCCCACGATGGGCTGATACGCCATTCCACGCCAAGGTCGGGTGTCAGGGTTACAATCCTTAGCAGATTGGTACGGATGGCAAAATGATAATTTTCGGCAGTTGCTGTTTCCGACGGACGGTCGGTAAGGATATTTTGCTGTGTTGCCGTCTGTTGCTGTTGGGCCGTTCTTTCGGCTCCGTCCTTTTCATCGGCAAGTCGGGCCTCTTCCGCTTTGCGCTGCTCCTCGGCGAGGCGCTCCTGTCCGGCACGTTTCTCGGCTTCCATGCGCTCGGCTTCCGCCTTGCGCCGTGCCTCTGCTTCCACATCCGTTACAGCAGTTTCTTTTACTGGTACCGTCAGGCGCACGGTGACGAAATCACCCTCTGCCGCATGGTTGCGGGTGACGAAACTTTCTTCCTTGATTCCCGCACGGACAATCAGTTCTGATTTTACGCGGTTGGCACGGATTTTCGCCGTACCCAGGTTATCGGCTTCACGGCCTAATGAATTGCAGTAGCCATCGACATAAAGCGGCAGCTTGCCGTCAAGAATGTCCGTCTTGTTGCTTTCGATGCACTCCAGCAGACGGGCAAGTTCCATGTCATTGCCGCTCCAAGGCACATAGAACATGTCTTCCCGTGGCACGAACCGGAAAGTGTAGGTCGTATCTGCTTTCTGCTGCGCCGTCACCGGTAGCAACAGCAGCGACAGCAGTGCGGTCGTAATCCATTTATTCAAGTATGTCATATTTTTATTTGTTTAATAGTTAAATCTACAATACGAAAACTCCGTTATTCAGTCTGTGTTCTCCGTGCATGCCTTCAAGTCTCTTTCAAAATCTAAACGGGCACGTGACTCGTAACGGAAAAAATTATTATAGTATGTGTTCCAGTATTGCTCCAGCAGTTGCAGCCGGAAAAGGCTGGCTGCGGATAGAGAATCGAATTTCCTACAGGTCAGGACACGTATGTTTCCATTGAGAAGAATCCTTTTTTGACGTTCCCCCTCAGTAGTAAGCTGGAACTGGTAACGGGTGGAATGGCAGCGGCGGCTGACAACCACGTAATAGGGACGTGTGTCGGCAAATATCCCTTTACCTTTCTGCGCCAGACGGTAAATCATTTTTGCATGGTCTGTTGTCATTTCACGCGGCATGTACCAGATGTATTCGCTGCGTTCATGTTCATCTCCCCGGATTGCCGGATGAAAACGGCATACTGTCTTCGTCAGGCTGAAAACAATCAACCCCGTCCCATATACGATAATACAGGACTCCTTGTTTTGCCATAGGGACCATAGCAGGATAACCGAACAGACCGGATAGGCCAAAAGGTACAGGCTTTCCGGATACATTTCCTTCCAACCGATGTCTTCGGTATATTCGTAATCGAAACGCTTCCTGTAAACACGTCTATAATCGTAAACAAGAAAGGTGTATGCCAGCAGATTACAGGAAAGTACCGCAAAACGGTATATGGAAGAATCCAACAGACCGGCAACGTATGGCAGCCACAGAAGTGGTATCAGGCAAAGAGCGGCTGCGACTTTCCATATATTGAACCCGGTAAGGCGGTCGGCATACTCAAACGGATCGTTGTATTCCTGACGCAGGAACAGGATGCACGACACCTGGCAGGCAGGAAGAACAAGGGCAAGGCTGTCGAACCACTGCCCCGGTGTCACCGTCCGGGACAAAGACTTGTCCAGCAAGGTAAGTAGTGACATCGCTCCCACAAACATCGTCAGGACGGAGAAGAATATATGTATGCCGCGTGCCGGATAGTCATAGCGGAACGGACGTTCCATGTAGTCCACGTCAGGACGCATCCATCGGGGCATCCATGAAGTATTGCTGTAATCGAGCGTAAACGGAAACGCTGCCAGTCCGCCCAGCAACAGGAATATACTTGCTATAATGGTTATTTCGGTATTCATACGACTTTTGTTTTAATGGGTTAAACGGGGCATACGAATACGGAAAAGGGCGGAAAGCTCCCGTAAAAAGGAGTTTCCACCCTTGCATGTATTGATGATAATAAGTATATTAACGCGCGAAGATACGCCGGTCGCAATGTGTGTGTGTGTGTGTGTGTGTTTACACAAATCTCACACATATCCAAATTTACAAGACACTTTTTTGAATAAAGGTATATGCACGATGCAGCGGACAACGGAATGTTGCCTGAACAGATTGCCATATTTCCTGAAATGTGCTGTAAATCAAAATACATTGTCATTCAATTATTAAATTCCGCTTGCAAAGTTAGCGGATTTTAACGGAAAGTGAGAGGACAATCTTAGAAAATTTGAAGGACAATTCAAGGAAAAATGCTCATAATGAGGGACAATTCAGGGAATTTCCTTAAATTGTCCTTCTGTGTTCTTGTCCTGCATCCCGGATTTCAGGTTTCGGCTGTAAGTCCTTACATTGGAAAAACCGCAATGTGTAGCAATTTCTTCACGGCTTGCCGAAGGGTGTTCTTCCCGGTATCGGACAGCGGCCTCAATCCTGAGCCGGTTCAGTTCCTTATAAAAGGAACCGAAACGTTCTTTCATGACAATGGATACATATTTCCGGTTGCTCTTTACCGCATCTGCCAGTTCGCCGATTTTCAGGTTCGGATTCAGGTAAAGCCTGTCCTCGGTCAATGCTGCCCGTATTTTCGCTTCCAGTTCATCCTTGGCATCAACAGACAGCAGGCTGCTGCCGCTTCCCCGGTCGGACAGTACCGTTTCTATTTTTTCCGCTATGAGTTCTTCCGTTTCTTCTACCACCTCCCGATATTCTTTTCGTTGCGGATGCAATATCCGTATCAAAAGTACGATGTGCATGACAGAAATGACCAGCTGGAACCACATGTTATAATTATGGTCGCCTGTAAAAAACAGCCACCATGCGGCTCCCAGATACAGCACCGGCATGAATACGACAAAACCGGCAAAACGTACCGGAAAATCTTCACTGTTGGAATATTCTTCCTGCATGTGTAGGCGAATCTGGCGCAACAGCCAGCTTGTGGTATGCAACAGCATGGCTGTAAGCAGCAGGGAATATCCTCCGATAAGGAGAAGAAGCATATCACGATGGCGGTAGAGGGTATCTCCACCAATCCAGCCGTATATCCAACAGACCAGTATAATGACAAGAGGAATGATACCGGACAATACAAATATCAGTCTGCGGTGTCTTGTCTTGCTGAAGAAAAACCGGCGGAACGACAACACGCCCGCACCGGGCAACAGCAGCATAAGAAAAACACGCATAAAGAAGTATGCGTCCGGGCTGTCCATGCGGAAAAGCCATACCACAGGCAGGGCGAAACAGGCATAGACAATCGTGATGAGCTTGCGGGCCGGATAGAAATAGGCTTCTTCCTCGTCAAACGGACGGCACATGTGGAAATAACGCACCAACGCACAAAACAGTGACGTAACGACCAGTATCAGGCAGGATGCCGCATAATATATTTCAGGACCTTGTATTATCATTTCGGATTTCTAAAAATTTTGCGAATTTACAAAAATCCGTTCGTATTAGGCCTCTAATCAGAGCTTTTTATCATCTAACCCCCTTATTTTTCATATGTATGTCAAAGAACAATGGATTATTTCTTTATTTTTATGGCTTTTACTAAATGAAGCTCCTTTATACCGAGTTTACGAAGTTCGGGTGAATGCACATAAATGACACCGACCTCATAAGTGTCGGGCTTCACATGAAAACTGTAAAGCAGATAACCGGTATATGGCTTGGCAAGCAGGCACGCATGGTAATGATACTTTCCGTCACATTCACTTAAGAATGTATTTCTTTACAATTGCAACAAATAATCTCATAATAAAAGACGGCTGCCTTATGACAACCGTCTTTTAATTACAGTTTCAAACCTTTCGGTTTGTTTTCCTTTTGCAAATCACCCATGACATAGCCAGATTGCAGCTGCGGCTCCATAGACACCGGTTTTGGTTCGGCTCCTTCCTGTAAGGACGGCTTTTCTCCGTTGGGGACATTCTCACCGGGCGGAGCCAGCTCCAGCTGTATTTTGCGGTCCAGTGCAGCGAGTTCGGACTTCAGCTGTTTCAGCTCGTCTTCCTTCTTCCATGTCTTGCCGGCTATCGCTTGGAGTTGCGGAATTTCTTGCTCCAGTACTTCGTTCCTCTTTTGATGCTGGTCGATGATGCCCGGTATCTTTTCCAGTGCGTTCAAGAAGTTAGTGGCGGCGGCGTGCGTGTCAGCCATCGCCAGATGCCCATTATTGTAGTTGTACCTGAGATTTCCCTTCACCACAAAACGGTTGTCGGTAAATTCCAGTCCGTCCCTGAGCGTCGGCTCGCTGACCACCTCGATGGGGAAGCCGTACAGTTCTCCAATGCGCTTGTACTGCCCGCCGGTCGTGGCATTCTTGGCTATCTCCTGCAAACGCTTTCCGATTGTCTTTTCGTCTGTCGAATCCAGCCCGTCAATTTTTATCGGGTTGAGCCGGTTACCCTCACGGTCTATCTGTACAGTAGCCATGAACTTCTCCCAATCCTCAGTCATGGCGGCTATGGCAACTTGGTTGTTCCTTAATGCCAAGGTCTTTTCCTCCAGCTTCAGCTCCGACTCGCGCCTGCCCTTGTTGAAGGACTTGCGCTCTCCCTCCAGCGAGGCTATTCTCTTTTCGAGCTTCGCCTTTTCCAGCAGATCGGTGTTCCCGGAAAGGATAGCCATGTACTCCGAGAAGTTCATGCCCGACTTCTCGTCCATCGCCCCCTCGTCTATGGTTCGTGCGCCCAACGCACCGCTCTTCAGCTGCGAGATGAACGTCTGTTTGCAGTGTAGCAGGTTGAACTTGTACGAGTCCAGCGACTTCTCCACCGCATAGATGATTACGTCCACTTTGTTGTCGGCATACAGTTTCGCTATCTCGTTGCCCTTTCTGACCGCACGTCCGTCACGCTGGGCAAGGTCGGACGGTCGCCACGGCGTATCGAGGTGGTGAATGGCCACCGCCCTGCGCTGTGCGTTCACCCCCGTGCCGAGCATCGAGGTCGAGCCGAACAGCACGCGCACATATCCCTCGTTCATCGCCTCTATCACCGCTTTCCTTGACTTCTCGCTTTTGCATTCCTGAATGAAGCGGATTTCATGGGCGGGTATGCCGTAGTCCTCCACCAGCTTGCGCTTGATTTCGGTATATACGTTCCATTGCCCCGGCTGGTAAGTACCCAAGTCCGAAAACACGAACTGCGTTCCTTTCTGTGCGTCATACCTGCGGTAGTATTCCGCTATCATCCTTGCGCAGTGGCTCGCCTTGTTGTCCGGGTGGTCTTCATACGCCGGGTCTATCATGCGCATGTCCAGTGCCATCTTCCTTGCGTAGTCCGTGGCGATGAGCATCTTCGCCTTCTCCTCCGTTTCCGACAGCTTTCCGCGTCCCAGCAGTGTGGCGTCGCCTGTCTTGGCAAATTCCATCAGCTGCTTGATGAAATACTCCTGGTCGGGCGTGGGCGGTATGTTATGCAGTATCTCGTTCTTGTGCGGACGGTCCACGCCCACATCCTCTGCCGTGCGATAGTCCGTTATCTCGTTGTAGAACGCCGCCAGCTCCGGCACCTTGATGAAGTAGCGGAAGCGTTCCTTCTGCACGATGTTGTTCGTCACATTGAACTCAAAATCCGTCGTTTTTTTGGCGAAAATTGCCGCCCATGCGTCAAAGCATCGGATGTCCTGCCTTTCCAGCTCCTTCGGACGCAGGTACTTGAAAAGCAGGTACAGCTCCGTCAGCGAGTTGCTGATGGTCGTGCCCGACAGGAACGTCGCCCCCAGATCCTTTCCCGTCCGCTCCTGAATGGTGCGGATGGCAAACAGCAGGTTCAGTGCCTTCTGGCTGCCTTCCGAGTTGCCCAGACCCGCCACACGGTCATGCCGGGTGTTGAACGTAAGGTTCTTGAACTGGTGCGACTCATCCACGAAGATGTGGTCGATGCCCATCTGCCTGAAGTCTGCCACATCGTCCGTCCTCGACTTTATAGCGTGTTCCACCTTGTCCAGCTTGGCTTGCAGGTTGAACTTGCGCTTCTCCAGTCCCCTCAACATTGCCCGCGACACGTCCTTGCCCTGCGAGCGGAGCACTTCCAGATTTTCCTCCACCGTGTCCAGCTCCGCCTGCAATATCCGCTGTTGCAGCTCCGGCGACTGCGGGATTTTTCCGAACTGGTCATGCGACATGATGACACAGTCCCAGTCGTTGTTCCGTATATCGTTGAAGAATCGCACGCGGTTTGCCGCCTCAAAGTCCTTCTCCGATGCGTACAGCACGCGGGCATTCGGGTATGCCTTGCGGTAGGTCTCCGCTATCTCGCGCACGTTGGCTTTCAGCCCGATTATCATCGGCTTGTGTACCAGTCCCAGCCGCTTCATTTCGTATGCCGACACGCACATTATCAGCGTCTTGCCGGTTCCCACCTCATGGTCCGCGATACCCCCACCATTCTGTTTCAGCATCCAGATGCAGTCCTTCTGGCTGGGATACAGGTCGGTGATTCCCAGCCCTTTCAGGTCAAGTCCGGGAAAGGTCTGGTGCGAGCCGTCGTACTTCGGACGCACGAAGCAGTTGAACTTGTTGTTATACATATCTGTCAGCCGTTTCTTGAATTCCGGCGACTGTTCATCCAGCCACTCAGTAAAGCCGTTACGGATTTCGTCAATCTTCGCATTGGCGAGCTGGATGCCCTCGCTGTCACGTGCCTTGATGTCGTTTCCGTTCTCGTCCTCGCCGACCTTCTTCATCATGTCGGGGCAGGTGTTGTGCAGAGCGTGTTTCAGCAGGTGCATCCCGTCATAGTGGCGGTAGTACCCTTTTACCAGAAACTCGTCGGTGATTTTCATCGTCCTGTGACTGCACGCCACCGAATACTCGTCAAGGCTCTCCGAGTAGCTTATCCGCACGTCCGTGTCAAACAGACGGCTCATGTAGGCAGCATATACGCCTGTGGGTATCCATCGTTCCCCGAAGTTGAAGTCCAGGTCCTCAAACGGGATCTGTTCGGGGATGTTCTCGTGCAAAGCCGCCAAAGACTCCCGTGCCTGCGGCATCATCCCGTGCCCCTCGTGTTCCTTTATCCATTCCTCCACCTCCCTCGCTTTCACCACCACGTTACCGGCGATGAAGCGGTCGGCTATCTCGTAGTTCCCCGCTATCGGGTTGTAGTACACCTTGCCTTTCAGTGCTTCCAGCATGTCCTCCTGCGGCATGTCGCAGATGGATTCCATGTACGGCAGGTTCACCCCGCCGTAGCGGTTGAGCGAGGCGGACAGGGCTTCTTCCGGCGATTCCGCGGCGACTGCCGTTTCCTGCGAAAAGGAAACGGGATGGTCGAAGATGTCCGCCTTGATGAACTGCCCGTTCTCTCCGCGCTCCAGCGAGAGCATGTTGCGCCCCGAAGCATCCATCAGGATGAGCTTGGCGTTGTGCTTGGCGTTCAGGTTGCCGTAGCGCATGACAAACTCGTCATAGTAGGTGTTCAGGTTGCGGCGTAGCAGGGCGTTTTCCTCGTGGTTTTCCGCTTCATGGGCGTAGAGCCGCTCGTAGGTGTTGCGCAGGTCGATGTAGAGCTGTGCCTTCTGCGCCTGCATCCCCTCCATGTCGAGCGGCTGGAAGGTCGCCCCGTACCGGGTGACATCCTTCAGCACCCCGATTTGGAAGCGGACACCGCCGGTGTGTTCCCATACCAGCGAGCCGTCTTTCAGGTGCGCTTCCATGATGCCCTTGAACGGGCGGGGCATCATCGCCTCTTCCTTCCGGCGTTGCCGCTCTTCCGGTGTCAGGACTGCTTCCTCCTCGCGCATCTCCCTTTCCGCACGCTCAATCCGTCTTCTTCCCTCTGCCTCAAAGCCGTTCTCTACCGGATAGACCGGATGTATGGATTGCGGTCGGGCTGTATCCGCTTGCTTGGCGGCATTGGCATCCATCTTTTCCTTTCCCATCCGGCGCAGTTCGGCACGCCTTTCGGGTGTGAGTGACATCATCATCTCATAGAATCCGTTGATGGGCGGGTTGGTCTCCCAGTCCAGACTGCGGTAAACGGCATCCTCCGGGTCATCGTCTTCGGCTGGGGCAGTAGCACCTTCGGTCTTTCCGTGCATGGGTACTGGCTCTTCGTGCCGGCTTTCCGGTATTCCGCTCGCCCCTTGACGGATGATTTCCTCCATCTCCCGTACCTCTTCGGGGCTGATGGCAGGAGCCGTTTCCGCACTTCTGCCTCTTGCCGCTTCATTTTCTTTTTCCGCCGTTACCCCCTGCCCGTCAGCAGGCATCGGGAACAATGACGGTTGCACCGGCTTCCGGCGTTTGGACTTGGCTCCTTTCTTCCTCTCCGGTTTCAGTCCCCGTTCCGCCAATCTGCGCTCTTCCTGCGTGTAGCCGAACAGGTCATACAAGTCCATTACAGGAGCTTCGTGCTGTTTCGTTTCCACGACCTGCGGTGCGGATTTTACCGCTTCTGCATTTGGCTGTACCGTTTTTTCTTCTATTTCCACCTTCGGCTGTTGTACTTCCTGAACTTGCGGCTGGACGGAAATCGTCTGTGTTTCACGATTTTCAGCCTTGACACCATTGTAACGTTCCAAGTCCAGCCGTGCCGACAGGTCCGCCGACAATATCCGGTACAAGTCCGTGGCGATACCCTCCACGCCGCCGCTGTGCGTATATACCATAGCCGGCTTGCCATAGGGGTCGGTATCCCTTTTCGCGTCGGTGTGGATGATGTATTCCGGGTGGTCAAAAAAATACCCGTTGGTGGAAATTCCCGTATGGTTGTTCTTTACGACATCGCCCAACCTCCTGTCCTCTTCGGAAAGCTCTTCCTTGCCCTCGTTCTTTTGCAGGATAATCAGGTCGCACCCCACCTCCGTGTTGGCATCTTCCGTGAACAGGTTGTTCGGCAGGCGGATGGCGGACACCAGATCCGCCTTTCTCATCATCATGTAGCGTGTGCCGCCGTTGCCCTCCGTATCCAGCACGCCCTGCGAGGTGATGAATGCCACGATACCGCCGTCACGCACCGCGTCCAGCCCTTTCAGAAAGAAATAGGTATGCACCTTCCTTGCCGCTATCTTTTTGAATACCGAGCCATTGGTGTATTCCGGGTCGAACACCGCTATATCCCCGAAAGGGATGTTGGAGATGGCAAGGTCAAACCGGTTCAGGAACGGCTTTTCTATCTTCTCGAAGCCTTCCGTGCGTATCTTCTGCTGCGGGTACAGGTGTCCGAGCATCTTGCCCGTCAGCAGGTCTTTCTCGAAAGCCATGATCTCCGCCTGCGGATTGTCCGACAGTACCGGGGCGATGAACGCGCCCATGCCCGCCGACGGCTCCAGCACGAGCTTCGGTCGCACCTTCTTGTCGTGGAGCACGTCCACGATGGTGTCCGTGATGGCTTGCGGCGTGTAGAACGCCGTCAGCACCGAGGCTTTCAGCGAGTCCACATACCGCTTGTACTCCGTTTCATCCCTGCTGTTTTCCCTGATGATACGGTACAGTTCCACCGTCGGGGCGAACAGTTCGAGGTCGGATTTCGCCCAATGCACGGCATCTGCCAGTTCCTTTGCCGGGTTCAGGATGCACTTCAGCCCTCCGAAGCCGCAGTACCGCTCCAGCAGCGCACGTTCCCTTTCCGTCGGGGTGCGCCGTTCCCGGTCAAGCGTGAACGCCGTGCGTACCGCCTCGATGTTGTCCCTCAGTTTCTGTTTCCTATTGAACGCCATAGGACTCCAGATAAAGCATGACGGTTCCTACCAGCTCCGTGTAGAGCAGGTCATGCGCGGGTGACAGGGCGAAAGTGTCGTCCGACGTGTCGTAACCGGCGAACAGGTTTGTCAAGTAGGGGTAGAGCCTGCGGCAGAACGCCTCGCGGTCGGGTTCCGCCACCTCGTCGGCAAACTCCCTCTCCACGACCTCCGTCAGCAGGGCGTAGGGAGAGAAGTGCAGCCCTTCGAGCAGCACGCGCATGGCTTCCTCGTGGGCGTCCTCCACCGTGCCGCCCGCCAGCCTTTCCTTCTCGAAAGTGGCGGTGGCGGCTTCCTCTCGTCCGGCAATGAAACCGGTATCCGATGCTTTGTCAGGATGGTATTTTCTCAGGTAGTCCAGTAGGTACAGCCCGTAATAGGACAGTTCCGCCGGAACGGTTTTCTTGTTCTGTTTCATCTTTTTATGGATTTAGTGGTGAAAAAATCGGATATTGATATGGATAAAGGAGAAGAAAAAAGGCACCCGGTATCCCTCCGAGTGCCGCCACTAAATCCATGTGAA
>ENA-ORUO01003489-ORUO01003489.1-human-gut-metagenome-genome-assembly--contig:-NODE-3489-length-10411-cov-2.253187_pt1 | contig 10411 bp, 6 predicted proteins | sample MGYA00242082_ERZ509215 | MGnify/ENA primary metagenome ERZ509215 (study PRJEB26280, sample SAMEA2338829) | human gut metagenome | biome: human gut; feature: human-associated habitat; material: faeces... | reverse complement strand
AGGTGGCTACGCCTCCTAGGACAACGTTATCCATCAGTTCTTCTTTTTTGACGCCCATTACGTCCATGCTCATCGTGCAGGCGATCATCTCGATACCATTCTCTACGGCTTGTGCCATAAGGCTTTCCAAGCTGTCGATCCGTTTCTTCTTCATGATAAGGCGCATCATCCAACTGCCGGCTCCACCCATATTCATTTTAGATAGTTTCAGCTTTTCGCTATTTGCCGGAAGCATCCAGCCAAACATCTTGCCGAAGATATCTTTAGATACGGCAGGTTTTTCCCGTTTCTTAATCACGTTGAGCCCCCAGAAAGTAAAGAACATAGTCACCTTCTTTCCGGTGGAGGCAGCCCCGTTCGCTATGACGAATGAGGCCAATGCCTTATCGAGGTCATCGCTGAAAACGATCAATGTCTTGTTGTCGGCACTATTACCACCTGTCGCTATTTTGCATTCAGCTTTTTTTTTTCGTACCGTGGCGGCGATCGTGCCTCCCTTATTTTCCAGAGAGACTAACTCTGCCCCGGTTATCTTGCACCATGAAGAGACATCTTTTCCGAAAGCCTGATCTGTTGCGGTGATTTCCAATGACTCATCTTCCCGCAAGTTCTCATAGTTCTTTTTCAACTGCATGATCGGTCCCGGACACATTAATCCGCAAGCGTCTACCTTAATCGCCGTAGCTGCCGGAGTCGATTTGCAAGAGCTACTTTTACCAGATGCCTTATCAGAAACAGCTTCGGACGAACAAGGTGCGCAGGCCGGCTCATTCTTGATCTTTGCTGTCGCTACACTCCAAGTCTTGCAACCACCGGATAGGTTCCGGACATTCGTGAAGCCATTTTGAGTCAGGATGCGATAAGCCAAATAGCCCCTTAATCCAACGGCGCAAGTCACTACGATCAGTTTATCCTTGGGTAGTTCCGCCAAATGTTCTCTTAACTCATCAACCGGGATATTGATGAAGCCGGGGATTGTCCCTAAGCTGTACTCGTCACGGGTACGGACATCGATACGTACGGTATCTGGCGATAAGTTCTGGATCTCTCTCCACTGGATCGCTTTCGCTTTTCTCGTAAGCAGGTTCTCCGCTACGAACCCGGCCATATTTACGGGATCTTTAGCGGCTGAATAAGGAGGAGCATACGCATGTTCCAACTCCGTCAGGTCATAGACCGTACCTTTCCGCTGGATCACTTGCGCTAACATCTCGATCCGTTTGTCTACGCCTCCGAAACCTACGACTTGCGCCCCTAACAGTCGTCCGTCTTCCGGCGCAAACAATATCTTGATCGATAAAGGCACGGCTCCCGGGTAATATCCCGCATGCGAGGCTCCATGCGTATAGGAGGATTGATAAGCGATTCCTTCCCGTTTCAACAGCTTAGCGTTAGCTCCCGCCGTGGCGACCGTCAAGTCGAATACCTTGGCGATAGAGGTTCCCATCGTCCCGTCATAAGTTTCCTTATTGCCGGATACGATATTATCGGCTACGATACGTCCTTGCTTATTCGCTGGACCCGCCAATGGGATCAAGGCTGGTTTGCCTGTCACGAGGTGGCGTACTTCCACGGCATCTCCCAACGCATAAATATCCGGGTTCGAGGTCTGCATATATTCATTGACAGCGATACCGCCGAGTGCTCCGATCGTAAGTCCCGCTTCCTTGGCCAATCGGGTTTCCGGACGGACACCGATACTCAATAAAACCATATCCGCCGGGATCTGCTTCCCACTTTTCAAATGAACGGTCACGCCTCTGGAAGTCTCCTCGAAACGAGATACGCCATCTTCCAGCATCAAGCCTACCTGCTTGCCGATCAATTGCTGATGTACGATAGCGGCCATGGAATAGTCGAGGGGTGCCATCACTTGGTTAGCCATTTCCACGACGGTGACGTGGACACCCAGCTCATGCAAATTCTCCGCCATCTCCAAGCCGATGAAACCACCCCCTACAACAACGGCGGTACGGGGCTTTTCCGTGTTCACGTAATTCTTGATCGTGTCCGTATCCGGCACGTTACGTAACGTGAATATCTTTTTACTCTCGATTCCTTCGATGCGTGGACGCAAAGGCTCCGCACCGGGAGAGAGCACTAGTTTATCGTAAGTCTCCGTGTAGGTTTCTCCTGTGCCGAGTTTCTTTACCTCCACTTGCTTGGATTCGGGAAGGATTCGGGTTGCTTCCTGCTCCGTACGGATATCGATGCGGAATCGATCCGTGAAGCCTTTCACGGTTTGTACGAATAATTTATTCCGGTCGTTGATCGTGTCTCCTATATAATAAGGTAATCCACAGTTTGCGTAAGAAACATATTTTCCACGTTCGAAAAGGATGATTTCCGCTTTCTCGTCCATCCTACGCAGCCGGGCTGCTACGGTAGCTCCACCGGCTACACCTCCAATAATCAAGTACTTCATATCCGTTTATATTTAATTTATATTATACATATTTGTTAGTAGACAATAATTAGTTAAAAAAAGGGATTCATCCCTTTTGTATGTATTCCTTGAGTTGATTGAACAGGCTGTCCATGTTTAGCTCGGCCTGCATCATCTGTTGTATTTTCTCTTTCCCTTTTGGGGTGAGCGAGAAAAACATTTGCCGCTTATCCTCTTTATTGATGTTCCTGCGGATAAACCCCTTGTTCTCGACAGAGGTGATCACCTTTGAGACCCGGGAGTTTGAAAGACCGATATAATCGCAAATCATTCCTGCCGACTTTGCCTCATTATCCTTTAAGCAACAAAGCAACATGGCCTCGTTGATGGTGATAGCATGTACTTCCGAGAAATTTTTCTCGAACTGGTACAGTATCTTATAGATATCCTTTATGGCGCAAATTGGTTCCATATTTCTTTATAACTTGTTTGATGATGCAAAGATATAACTATTTTCTAATAAAAATACTTTCTAGTGGAAAAATAATTAAGACTATTGTATATTACCCTATAGTAGAGACAGGGCGTGCCCCGTCTCATCACAGGGGACACGCCCCGTCTCTACAACTAGGTTCTTTGAATAATGGCATATTCTATATGCTCCGTATGCCCAAAACGGTCTGTTATCTCCAACTCATTTTCATAGAGGGAGAGTAAACGGCAAAATAACGTAACCTTCGCCTCGAAATCCATCTCCCGGTTATACTCGTAGCCCATCACGAAAGAGAACAAATCCCCTCCGGTCCGGCTAAAAACATCCATCATCTTCCGGGTATTGATAGCGGCCTCCCCCACTTCTTGATTCTCCATCTGCTCGGCGGAGATCACGCCTAGCTCCTGCCGGTGGATCACCTTGTCCGGCCGTATGCCGTCGGCCACCTTCAAGATGACATCCAGCGCCTCGTCCGTTTGCAAATAAGGAATCGAAATCTTGAATAAGGTAGGCTGCACGCCCTCCAATACCACGGAACGCTCCGCATCTACCACCTCCCGTACATTCGTGTTCTCCTGTAACTCAAACTGCTCCCGCAGATATTTGATACGACGCAGCTTACGGGTAAAACCCACCTGCGTACGGATCTGGTTCAAGTAATCAATGATATCCTGTTGGGAATGGATCAAGCTATGGCCGGCGCTCAATAACTCCGTCTTCAACTCACGGGCGATCGTCAACAGCTCCTCGTCCGGGGCTTGGGCGAAAAAGGGAGTCCGTTCCCGATCCAGCAGCTTCTCCACTTCCACGATCAGGCGGTTGATCTCGATTCGTTTAGCGTCCAGATTCTCCAGTTTGGCGATCTTCACCTTATAGCTCGGCTCGTTCTTGAACGTATTATCGATCACCCGTTGCAAGGACACCACGTTACGTACCAAGATCTTCCCGATCTTCCGCAAATGCGCCTTGACCGATCGCAGATAGCCCAGCTTACGCAAATCGTTATCCTCCTTACCATAATAATCGATCAGTTGATACACCAACTGGATATTCTCATCGATCACCGAGGTAGAAATCTCCTCATTCGCCTCCAGAAGCAGCTCATAGAAAGAGAGATAATGCTCATCCATCTCGATATAAGGACCGTTCCTGCGGATCACCTCACGCTCGATCAAGATATTCAATTTATTCTCATCGATAATATCCAACGCATAATCATAGCGAAACGGTAATGATTTTCTTTTCTCAAATAAGACCTCCAATAGGTCCTTTCCCAGATTTAGCGTGTTCGTTATATGGGGTATTGAATTATATATGTACATCCTAAACAATTAAGGACACAAAGGTAATAAAAATACAAGTAACCCTTTTTTCTCCGTGATGAAAAAGGATTTCCATCGTAGTGAAAAAGCTTTTTCATCACGGTGGAAAAAGTTTTTCACCCCGATGGAAAAAGAGGAAAATCACGAAGAGTTATCAATCCGCCGGATAGACAATTCCCAACTGCCGGCGTACTTCATCGATAATCTCCAATGTAATCAAAGAATTATCAAGGCTATTGATTTCTGACTCCCGCTTGCCAGACAAGACGAGGTTGATAAATTCCGCTACCTCATAATAGTACTCATCCTTATCGGCGACCACGCTTAGGTCTTCCGGAACCGGTTCCGGACCTTTTCCCATCGCCGGAGCTAAACGGGGAGAATACGTCACTTTACGGATGATATTGATCCGGTCCAAGGTCAAGTTCCCCTCCTCCCCTTGTATCTCGGTAGGCAAGGCGGAGTTGACGATCTTAGAATAAAGCACCGTGGCGTTCATCCCCTCATACAAGAAATTCACGGCCCCTTGCCCGTCCGCTCCTGAGGACAGGACTATGCCCGAGGCATCTATCTTCTTTGGGCGACCAAACAAGACAACCATCGGATAGACCGTATAAATACCGATATCCATCATGGCCCCATTAGACAACTCCGGCTTGAAAGCGTTCAACACGATTCCTTCCTTGAACTTATCATAACGGGAGGAATACTGGCAATAGCAGGCGAAATAACGACGAACCGTACCTACACGCCCAAGATTCTCTCGTACGGCAAGAAAGTTCGGCGTAAGCGTAGGCTTCATCGCCTCCATCAACGTGACATTATATGTACGGGAAGCCTCGATCATCGCACGTACTTCTTTCGCGTTGGAAGCGAAGGGTTTCTCGCAAAGAACATGCTTGCCATAGCTCATGCAAAGAATACTCTGGGAGGCATGAAGGAAGTTCGGGGAGGCAATATACACGGCGTCGATCAACGGGCTTTTCGCCATCTCCTCCAAGGAGGTAAACGTATACGGTATATTATGTTTCGAGGCGAAAGCATCCGCCGTCTCCTGAGTTCTCGAATATACAGCTACCAGTTCAAAACGCTCATCCTGCCGGGCTCCGGCAATTACCCAATCACTTATGAAATTGGTTCCGACTACACCAAAACGTACTTTATCCATATTCTATCGTATTATGTTCTTTATTTACAAATGTACGATTTCTGTTTAACATAAATACTCCGTGGAAATGTTATTGTATCTATAAAAATGATAAGTCACAGGAACTTTTTCGCGACGACGCTGTTTAATCTATACAATTTAAAACCGTTTTAAAACTAAATCAAGTATGAAAAGAATTGTATCTTTTATCGTCGTTCTCGCTGTCGCTATGTGCGGAATGACACAAGTAATGGCTCAAAAATCGATAACAAAGGAAGCCAAAAAAGTAGAGAGAGAAATCAAGAAACAAGAGCGTCTGGCACAAGATGCCGTAGAAGGCCAAGAAGAGTTTAACGCCGCTGTACAAGCTATCAACAACCAATCATTCGTATTGGAGGCTAACAACATACAACCGATGAACGGACAGGTATTCTACGTAAATTCAAATACGAACTTCGTATCTTTGAATGACGGACAGGCTATGGTCCAGATCGCATCCAACTCTCCGTATCCCGGTCCTAACGGATTAGGTGGTATCACCGTACAAGGTAGCGCCTCCAATATCCAGACCAAACAGGATGACAAAGGCAATGTTTATCTGAACATGAACGTACAGGGTGTGTTTATCTCCGCTACCGTTAGCTTGATGCTTACCAACGGAACAAACAACGCGACCGTTACCGTAGACCCGAACTTCTCCGGTAGAAACTTGAGAATGACCGGTACCCTACTTCCGTACTCACAATCGAACATTTTCCAGGGAACAACATATTAATCATGTCCAACTTTTCTATAATAAGGAAGGCGGTGCTCCGTGAGGAACATCGCCTTCGAACTATTTATAGATAGCCTTATCTCTTATTTACGGAAAGGAGCCTTTACCACTTGAGCCTTCAAGTTCTTATTACGCACCTTGATAAATATATCCGTACCAGCTTTCGCAAACTCAGGTCTCACGTATCCCATACCGATCCCCTTCTTCAATACCGGAGACATCGTACCGGAAGTAACCACGCCAATTACATTCCCTTCCGCATCGGCGATCTCATAGCCATGACGGGGAATTCCCTTTTCCTGCAACTCGAAAGCACACAACTTACGGGTTACGCCCTCTTTCTTCTGACGCTCCAATTCCGCACGATTCGTAAAGTTCTTACCCTCGGCGAACTTCGTGATCCAGCCTAAACCAGCCTCGATCGGAGAAGTCGTATCATCCAAATCATTTCCATACAGACAGAAGCCCATCTCAAGACGAAGCGTATCGCGTGCTCCCAAACCGATCGGCTTGATGCCTTCTGGCTTACCAGCCTCGAATATAGCGTTCCAGATCGTCATCGCATCACTCGGATAGAAATACAACTCGAAGCCACCCGCACCGGTATACCCCGTGTTGGAGATAATCACGTTCTTGCAACCGGCGAACTCACCCGTCACAAATGAATAGTAAGGAATAGAAGATAAATCAACCGGAGTAAGACGTTGAAGAACCTCCTGTGCTTTCGGTCCTTGGATAGCCAATTGAGCCGTACGGTCGGAAGAATTCTCCAATTCGGCACCTACCGTATTATGGCTTACGCACCAATCCCAATCCTTGTCGATATTACCGGCGTTTACGACCAGCAAATATTTCTCCGGCTCGTAATGATATACCAAAAGGTCATCCACGATACCTCCCTTGTCGTTCGGGAAGCAAGTATATTGAGCCTTGCCAAGCGGCAAGACAGAAGCGTCGTTAGAAGTTACGCTTTGAATGAAAGCCAAGGCGTTCGGGCCTTTTACCCAAAACTCGCCCATGTGGGAAACATCGAACACACCTACACCATTCACTACAGTCATGTGTTCGTCGATAATTCCGGAATATTCGATAGGCATATTGAAACCTGCGAATTCGTGCATCTTCGCGCCCAAGGCGATATGCACGTCGGTAAACGGAGTTGTTTTCATGTAATTATTGCATTTAAGATTTACGAGCCGATAGCTCTATGATTTTTATAACTGTTTCCATACTCTTCTCCAACGAATGAACGGGCAAGAACTCATAACGTCCGTGGAAATTCAGGCCTCCCGCGAAAATATTCGGGCAAGGCAATCCCATAAACGACAGGCGGGCACCATCCGTACCTCCCCGGATCGGTTTCACGATCGGTTCTACCCCAACGGAGGTCATCGCCTCAAACGCCAAATCAACGATATGTTTCTGGGGCTCCACAACCTCGCGCATATTGTAATATTGATCCCGAAGCTCTAAATGCGCACATCCCGGATGCGCTTCATTCATCTTATCAACCAACGTACGAAGCAATTCTTTTTTCTCCTCGAACAACTTCCGGTCATGGTCACGGATGATGTAAGATAGAGTAGCTTCCTCGACTGAACCGGTCATACCGGTCAAATGGAAGAATCCCTCATAACCAGTCGTATGCTCCGGACGTTGCTCGGCCGGCAACCAAGAAGCAAACTCGATCGCACGCAAGGAAGCGTTTTGCATCTTATCCTTGGCGTATCCCGGATGTACGTTCAAGCCCTTGAAGATAATCTTAGCGCCGGCGGCATTGAAATTCTCATATTCCAACTCACCGATTTGTCCACCGTCAATCGTATATCCCCAATCACAACCGAACTTCTCCACGTCGAAATGATCGGCACCTTGTCCGATTTCCTCATCCGGGGTAAAAGCGATACGGATCTTACCGTGCTTGATCTCCGGATGATCCTTCAAATATTGCATAGAGGCGACGATAGCGGCTACACCTCCCTTATCATCGGCACCTAATAAAGTCTTACCATTCGTTACGATAATATCCTGTCCCTTATAATCTGAAAGCTCTGGGAACATCGATTGAGATAGTACAACATTTTCTTCCGCATCCAAGACAATATCACCACCCAGATAAGTCACGATACGAGGCTGGACATTCTTACCCGACATATCCGGACTCGTATCCAAATGAGCGATAAAACCGATAGTCGGGATTTTCTCGTCCGTATTAGCCGGCAGAGTAGCCATTACATAACTATTCTCATCCAAGGAGATCTCCTCCATACCAATCGCTTCCAATTCCTTCACCAAAACCTCGGCAAAGACACGTTGTCCCGGCGTACTAGGAGTCGTACCCGTCTCCTCGTTCGACTGGGTATCGAACGTAACGTACTTTAAAAATCTATCTAAAACTGTCATAACTCACTCTTTTTAGCCATTAAAACATTGCAGGCATAAAAGTAGGTAAAATTTTTCTAAAAACAGCTTGAACCATCAAAGCAATGCGTACAAACCTTACACTTAGGAAGGTCGATCGCCTCCACCAAGGTTTCCAGCGTATTAAACTTCAAGGAACTCAACCCGAAACGCTCGGCGATAATTCCGACCATCTTCTTATATTCCGGAGAGTCTGTCGTAGCATATTTATCCAGATTCTTATTCTCATCCCCTTCCAGTTCCTTGATAATCTGACGAGTTATCAACTCCAAAGGACTCTTGGAAGAAGTAAAACCGATAAACGGGCAACTATAAATCAATGGAGGGCAAGCGATACGCATATGTACCTCTTTCGCCCCATAATCATATAAGATCTTCACGTTATCACGAAGCTGTGTACCACGCACGATCGAGTCGTCGCAGAAAAGGATGCGTCTGCCTTCCAGCATCGCACGGTTCGGTATCAATTTCATCTTAGCCACCAAGGAACGCATCTCTTGGTTAGCCGGGGTAAAACTACGAGGCCACGTCGGTGTATACTTAGCGATAGCCCGATGATAAGGCACCCCCTTACCTTCCGCATACCCCAAAGCCATACCCACACCGGAGTCCGGTATACCACAAGCGCAATCCACCTCCGAGTCATCCTTCTGCCCCATCTTATAGCCACTCATAAACCGGACATCTTCCACGTTCTTTCCCTCATAGCAAGAAACAGGGAATCCATAATATACCCAAAGGAAAGAGCAGATCTGCATCCCTTCATTCGGTTTACGCATCTGCTCCATACCATCGGCACGCAAACGGACGATCTCGCCCGGGCCTATAAATTTCTCGATCTCATAATCCAAGTTCGGAAGACTGCTGGACTCGCTGGTCGCCGCATAAGCCCCGTCTTTCCTTCCGATTACGATCGGCGTACGCCCCCATTTGTCACGGGCAGCGATAATACCATCCTCCGTCAGGAGCAACATGGAGCAAGAGCCCTTTATCTTATTGTAAACATTCTCAATGCCCTCCACGAAGTCCTTGCCTTGTGTAATCAGCAAAGCGACTAACTCCGTCTGATTCGTTTTTCCTGAACTCAATTCCGAAAAATGCATATTCGCCTTCAATAACTCATCCTCCAATTCGTCCAAGTTATTGATCTTTGCCACCGTCACGATCGCGAATTTTCCTAAGTGAGAGTTGATAACGATTGGCTGCGCATCCGTATCGCTGATAATACCGACCCCGGCATTTCCTTTGAATTTAGGAAGCCCCGGTTCAAACTTGGTGCGGAAATAAGAATTCTCCAGATTGTGGATCGAACGCGTAAATCCTTCTTCCTTATCGTACGTAGCCATACCGCCTCTGCGGGTTCCTAGATGAGAATTGTAGTCCGTACCATAGAATAAATCCGTAATACAGTCTCCATTAGAAATAGTTCCGAAAAAACCACCCATTGTTTTTTATGTTTGTATTTATGTTTGAGACCGCAAAGTTACAAGTTTATTTATATATGTTCCAAAATTTACTTCATAACGTTTATTATCATCGGCAATAAAAAAAGGATACCCCTTTTCGGGATATCCTTTTCCTTATTCTTTGGTCGCAGAAACTTAAGCCTCAGCAACAACTTCTTTTACAGAAACGAATGATCTGTTTTCTTTTCCTCTACGGAAAGTAACAACGCCATCTACCAACGCATACAACGTATGATCCTTACCGATACCTACGTTCTCGCCCGGATGATGAACCGTACCTCTTTGACGAACGATGATGTTACCAGCTTTAGCAACCTCACCACCAAAAAGCTTAACACCTAATCTTTTACTTTGTGATTCACGGCCGTTCTTAGAACTACCCACACCTTTCTTATGTGCCA
>ENA-ORUO01003488-ORUO01003488.1-human-gut-metagenome-genome-assembly--contig:-NODE-3488-length-10413-cov-23.922379_pt1 | contig 10413 bp, 8 predicted proteins | sample MGYA00242082_ERZ509215 | MGnify/ENA primary metagenome ERZ509215 (study PRJEB26280, sample SAMEA2338829) | human gut metagenome | biome: human gut; feature: human-associated habitat; material: faeces... | reverse complement strand
TCAGGTGCGTGTGTCGAGAGGCGTGCAGGTTCGACTCCTGTCCTGGGCACCAGAACCCCGTCAGAGTTTCCTCTGACGGGGTTTTGCTTTTTCCATACAAGGCGTCATCCCTGACGAACGCAATACTCCGACACACCCCTTCGCACTGTCCGACGACGCTCCTCTTTTCCGGATGACAAAATTTTCCCATTGGGTCCGTACGCATTTCTTCTCCGATCGCGTTCTATAAATGCGACAGAAAAACAGTATCTTTGTTTCATGCTCCAAGAATTTCTGCAATACTTAGCGACGGTCCGCCGCTTTTCCCCATTGACGGTGCAGAATTACCGCCGTGACGTGACAAACTTCCTTGAGTGGCTCGATGTTCCGGAAGCGGATTTCGATCCCCGGCGAATCACCGTGGAAGACGTCCGCGAATGGATCGTGCACCGTACGGAAACAAAACATCTGGGAGCCGCCTCGATGAACCGGGAGCTCTCCTCCCTGCGGAGTTTCTTCCGTTACCTCCACCGTACGGGGCGAATCGACAAAGAGGTCATGTACCGCATCCACGCACTGAAAACCTCCCGGCGAATCCCGGCATTCGTTCCCTCGACACGCATGGAGGGGATTCTCGACGAACTGGACCGGGAGAGCGAAAGTCCGGAATTCAAATTTGTCCGAAATTCGCTCATCGTTCTCCTGTTTTACAGTTGCGGACTGCGGCTTGCGGAACTCGTAGGTATCGACCGCGACGATTTCTCGGGCGACTATACCGCACTCAAAGTCCGTGGCAAGGGCGATAAAGAGCGTATCGTCCCGATCCTGCCGCCCGTCCGGGAAAAAATTTTGCACTATTTGGACGAAATTGACCGGCAGGGAATTTGCATTTCTAAAGAAAAAGCACTATTTTTAAATCAGCAAGGAAAACGAATCTCCCGCAGCACCGTCTATCGGACCGTACAGAGCCAATTGCGACAGGGCGGCGTTCAGGGCAAAAAGAGTCCGCACGTACTCCGGCACACCTTCGCCACCGAATTGCTCAACAACGGCGCCGACATGAGGGCGATACAAGAATTGCTCGGACATGCGTCCCTGCAGGCGACGCAGGTCTATACGCACAACAGCATCGCCAAGTTGCAGAAGATCTATTCCAAAGCTCACCCGCGCGAGAAAAACGGAGCGGAGCAAACAAAACAACAGAATTGATCGGCCGGAGCACAGTTCCGCAGATAACGAACCTTATAAAACATAGTATTATGAACGTACAAATTCAATCCGTAAAATTCGACGCCGACAGGAAGTTGGTCGAATTCGTAGAGCACAAAATGGACAAACTCGACCGTTTTGTCGAACGGGCTATCGGAGCCGACGTCATATTGAAACTGGATAAAGACCACGAACTCGGAAATAAAGTCGCCACGATCAACCTCCATATTCCGGGAGACGACCTGGTGGCCGAGAGCCGGGGCAAAAGTTTCGAGGAGGCGGTCGATCTCTCGATCGAAGCGCTCAAACGCCAGATCGACAAGTACAAGGGCCGGCTCGAAAAATAGAATAATGTTATGGTAATGCATAGCGGCGACCTTAAAAGGTCGCCGCTATGCATTTATTCACCTCATTTTATCCGTAAAATTCCATCGTATTATATCAATCGAGAAAATTCAGCAATGCAAATGACGCGACAAGCGGCCAAAACAGAAAAGCCAACACAATTCCAACGAGCAATAAAAACACCGCTTCTCCGAAACTAAATACCCCACAAAGGGTTAAAATAACGAGAACGATAAAATAACCGATAAAATTAAACAAAACGGCTCCTACTACCAAAGAAACATAACCGAAAAAAGAAGAGAGACATCCAGTGGTTTCCCGGGTCGATTCGGGTTTCCTCTGATCCGTCGGAATAACCTTTATCACCGTTTCCTGTTGGAGAGGCCTTATCAAGTAAATCGAATGTCCGCATCGGGGACATGTCGGAGCATAACGCGACACCTCCAATCCGCAAGCAGGACAATGGATCAACAACGACTCTTCGGAATTATCTTTTACCTCCGGAAATAAAGTCAAATCAACCGCCGACGCACATTCATCGTTTGACAAGGATTCCTTTCGCATATTATCCTTTTTCTTCTTCAAGTGCCTCCGCCATACAAGTAACACAACTATTCCCGCAAGTGTTAACCCAAGTAAAATTTCCACAAAAGCATCCATCGTATTAAACACTTTTAGCAATTTAATTAGAAGCCTGCTTCAAGCCTAAAACACCCACTATTTCACTAAAATCACTCCTTCTTCCGCCACTCCTGCACTTCATTCTCCCGTCCGAACGGATTACGAGTCATCAACCGTCGTGTCTTCTTTATGTCGAGTTTCTCCTGATTCTCGGACAAATACGCTCCGATTTGGGAATGAACCCGATGAAATACACGCGACCGATCGTTTTTATAGGCCGCAAATAATAACTCGACATAGATAATTTCATGTTTATCGACAAATGCCTCGATAAAATTGCGGGTCGTAAAAATTTCACCCGCCATCTCCGCAATCACCTCTCCGGCATACTTGGTCATTACTTCATAAACCGATTGTTCGTTTTTCTGTTCCATAGTTTTTTCTTATTTCAGGGTTAAAAATTATAGTCGTAAAGCAGCTCGAAATCATCCAGGCAAAGGATTCTGGAGCCTGCATCACAGGCAATTATCAAATGAGTCGGTTTCCGGTCTGTTCGTAAATACTCCAGAGGAATCGTAAATTGCTGCCAATCGACATCCTCAGCCACTTGCAATTCACCGTAAGCAATCAAATCGGAACAGGATGGATCCAAGGCCTCTTCAAGATACTGATCAACAACAGGATGCTCCGGGATTTTAACGTCATGATCTGGTGCCGGAGACCATGTTCCCAATGCGATCCTAATTGTCGCCTCCTGCTCCTTCGTATCTGTACTCATCACGTTCCTGCATTGCAACCACCCCCGCAAAGCAGTCGGTGTCGCTTCGAAAAGCTGTCCGTAAATATTCCAAAGCATTGAAAGCACCCCAATAACACCACTACCAGCAGCAGGATCTACATTTATCCCAGTAAAAATATGCCCTCCATATAAATCTTTTACTATACTACCCCACTCTTCTTTCTGGAGTTTCACGGCATATTTCCCAGAACTCCCGGGGCGAATCGTCGGTTGGGGCAATCCCATCTCTGGGTAACCCCTCACGATTGAAGTTGCCCAAAACGCCCCCTCCTCCGAGAAATTCCACTCTTCAAAGTCGCCGTTCGGGAGTTTCAATGCGGGCAGCGTAGTCACGATATGAATCCGACTCTCCTCATCTCGCCAGCAGGCCATTATCTCGTAGGTCGTCTCTGGTTCGGCTTCTACGTGTGCAGAAAAACCGTTGCTCGAACCCGCTCCGGCAACTTCCACCCACTCTTTATCACCTTGTTTCCGATAACGGAAGCCCGCCTGCGCAACATCGGATGCACACGAGCCGGACAACCAAATCACCTGGGTCCAGACATCGGCACGTTCGAGTCTGACGTTGACAGAGCCCGAAGTAGCCTGTGTAAAACAGATACTGTCCAGTAAATTCCCCTCGGAATCCACCAGTCTAACCGTAGCCTGGCGGCTTTTCACATCGGAATTGGGGCGGAAAGAGAATACGAGCGACTCTTCTCGCTGATCGGTACGGGAGGTCTCCACACTGATCCACGTCCGATCTTTCTCAGCAATCTCAACCGTGTAATCGATGTTCGTAATAAGCATTACTCGCAAAGAGGTGCCTTCAGCCTCGATAAGGTAGGAGTTGGCGGAAAGATCAAAAACAACATCCGATTTCGCCTTGACCTCTAAATCGATATAACGGCTTACTGTCTCGTTCCCTTCATCGGAGAGGATCACGACAATCCGCTCGTCCGTCGCAGCATCGGGCAGATAGATAACGATTTTCCCCGACCAGTAATTCGTTTCGATGACCTGAACCCGATAGCCGTCCGGAGCGACAACCCTCACTCGTGCATTTTCACTCGCCCCTTCCAACGTATATCCAACCTCACAGGTTTCACCGGCAACAACCTGCAGCGGCATTGAACAGTCGAATACAATATTCAAATTCCCCGACCCTCCATCCGGTCCATCACCACTACACCCCGCCAACCATAGACAGGCGGCCAATAAAGCAAGCATTTTTTTCATAATTATAAAAGTCTGTTGCCACCCGGCTCCGACATGGCGGGTTATAATTAGGGGATAAAAAAGAAAGCGTGGAACTGCAATATATGATATTCGAGAAGTCGAATAAAGTCGAAAATGAAAAAAAGAGCTAAACAAGTGCAAATACAACCTCTAATATTCAATACTTTATGTGGTATCAGATTCGGGAATGACTTTTTAATTTGTCTTAATTCGTTGCAAGTTTCCTCGGGATATATGGGAACATATTCGGGAATTTATTTACCTTTGTCATGTAATCAAAAAGGCATAACAAATGAAAATTTCCGTCTATCTGAAAAAATGTTCCGCGACCACTTCAAACATCTGCTTCCGGGTACGGGAGAAGAACGTGGACATCAAAGTGGTTTCCCCCATCGCGGTCCATGACAAGTATTGGGATGCCGATACCTTATGTTACAGGCGAACGACTGCCGTGACGGCCATTGAACAGAAACGGGTACCCGAACAGATCGCCGCCATCATCGAGAGAGCGGAAAAGACCTTCTCCGAGAAGGCTGACGGCAAGTGGATGAAACAGGTCATCGAGGATGTCCTACATCCCGCACGGGCTTTCGAGCGTGATCACCCGAACCTGCTCCACCGCATCCACGAGTACCTGGAAAAATATGACGGCGCGGAAAGAACCAAGGAGCACATCGTCCGCTTCGAGCGAACGATGACCAGGTATCACGAGTACCGGCGTGAATTATTGGGCGATACTGATTTCACGCTCTTCGTTGAAACTGTCACCCTGGGGCAGATGAACGACTTCAGGGAGTACGTCGCCAACGAGTACCTGCTCCGCCAGGAGTATCCTGACTTTTATATTCCCCGTATGCTCATCAACCACAAGCCCAAGCCTCTCTCCAACACGACCGTCATCAATATCATGAACCTTTTCTGCACGTTCCTGCACTGGTGCAAGAGAATGAAGTATTCCGACAACGAAGTCTATGCAGTTTATGGCTGCAAGGAGCCGACCTATGGCGACCCGTTCTACCTCACATCGGAAGAGAGGAATGTCCTGTACGACGCGGATCTGAGCGACTGCCCGAAACTGGCTGTCATCCGGGACATATTTGTATTCCACTGCTATGTCGGTTGTCGTGTCGGTGATCTCTACAGGATGACAAAGGAGAACATCAAGGACGGCTTTCTGGAGTATATGCCTCAAAAGACAAAGAAGTGCCAGGCGAAAACCGTCAGGGTCCCATTGCATGAAAAGGCGGTCAGAATACTGGAACGCTATAGCGGGAATACCGGCAAGCTGCTTCCCTTCAAGCCCATCAACACTTACAATCTGGGTATACGGGAACTGCTGAAACATTGTGGCATTGACCGCATGGTGACCATTCTTGACACGCACGGCTACAACACCGTACAGAAGCCCTTGTATGAGGTGGCCAGCAGCCACACGGCACGCAAGACTTTTGTAGGCAACCTGTATCGGCAGGTTCCGGACCCCAACCTGATAGCCTCCATGTCAGGCCACGTGGAAGGCAGCAGGGCCTTCCGGCGTTACCGGACGATAGATGATGACATGAAACGAAAACTTGTGGAAATGATAAACTGAGGAGGATATATACATGAAAGTAACAGCATTTATCAGAAAGACATCGGCGAAAAACAACGTGACGGATCTTGCCCGGGTCTATTTCCGTGTCCGGGATATCGGTGGTGTGGACATAAAGGCCGCGAGCGAGCTGTCCATCAACCCGAACCATTGGAGCCCGGAGAGGCAAGGCTACAAACCACGTGTGGCTCTTGTCTCGGAAGAGAAGAAGAACGCTTTCGACAGGGATATCCAGCAAATTACCCACCTGATCACCAGGGAATACAGCCGTGGAGTTGACGGAAACTGGCTCAAGGGGCTGATAGAAGAATACCATCATCCTAACATCAATGCAAGGGGCGGCAACAAGGCAGAGGAATACCTGTTGTCATACCAGATACAAAAATATGTTGACGAGACCCCACTCGCGTTCGAGAGCCGGAAACATCATCTTGACAATCTCAACAAGGTACTCCGTTACGAGCGTTTCCGCCATGAGGTCATGCACCAGAGAGGCTTCCATCTTTGCATTGACTCCATCACGGCAGATGACATAAGGGATTTCAAATTCTGGCTGCAGGAAGAGCACAAGTATGTTGACATGTATCCCGTGTTTTACCAGAACGAGGTCCGCCGCAATGTCGAGCAGGTACGTTCCGAGAACAGCATGTCGGGAAGCCTGTACCGCATACGCACCGTCATCAAATGGTGCATCAAGCGTGGCCTTACACGAAATAACCCTTTCGACCAATACCAGATCGCGCAGCCCATGTACGGTGACCCATTCTACCTGACACTTGAAGAACGTGACAAGGTATATTATGCCGACTTAAGCGGCATGGGTGCCAGCTATCCGGTCTATCGTGACATCTTCATGTTCCAGTGCCTGATCGGTTGCCGTGTCAGTGACTTGAACAGGCTGACCAAGGCGAATATTGTGGACGGTTGCGTGGAGTACATCCCCCAGAAAACCAAGCTGGAGCACGCAGGCACGGTACGGGTCCCGCTTAACCAAAAGGCCTTGGATATACTGGAAAGATACAAGGACCTGGAAGAAGCGCTGCTCCCGAGATTCTCGCATTTCGGCTACAACAAGAAAATAAAGGAGATTCTCAAATACGTGGGAATCGACCGCATGGTCAGGGTGCTCGACCCGAAGACGCGCGAGGATGTGGCAAGACCATTGTACGAGGTGGCCACCACCCACACGGCGAGGAAGACCTTCATCGGAAACCTGTACAAGCAGGTCAAGGACCCGAACCTGATTGCCTCCATGTCCGGACACTCTGAAGGTAGCCGTGCCTTTGCCCGGTACCGCAAGATAGACGATGAAATGAAGAAGGAGCTGGTAAATCTTCTGGATTGACCGTTCCTTTTTTCCACCTATCCTTTTATATCCACCGATAATGCAATATGAATATGGACGAGCAGAAGTTGACATACGAACAATTCAAGGAGGATATTCTCCAGTGGAAGAACACGCACCGTGAAGAATACAACCGCTTCTCGCGCCTGATGACAAACGGTGACGAGAGGCAGTATCTTGCCATCTGCAAAGCCATATTCAGGCAACTCCCCGGCATCAGGCGGGAATGGGAATTGTCCTGGAACGATGACAGCACGGATGGCCTTGCAAATATAAACATGCAGTTCGCGGAGAACGCGGTACCCGGGCAGATCGTGGAGCTGTACACGAAACAGAGGGAGGAAAACAATCCTCTGCCCGACAACATTCCACCGCTCACATTGTGGGGCAGGATAAAGTCCTTTTTTAGCGGCAAATCTTCCAAGCCGGGTGTCACCCTTTCGGCACCGCTCGTGTTGAGCTGGCTGTATTATGGAAAGAGCTTCGAAGCGATGGTTTCCATGATAGAGAAACAGATGAAGAATCCGAAAGCTGACAATGCTGACAGGCTGGGCTGTTCCCTTGTAGTCAAGCAGATAATAAACGTATCCATCAAGAACGGTTTCCGAACCCGGGCAGACTGGGACAGGTATTTTGCCATGAACAACGCCATTGAAAAAGGCCATGTCGGCGAATGGGCCTTGCAAGCCATCACGGCTGACATGGAAACCGATGAAGAAAGCAGGGATACGATTACAACCCGGACCGAAGACAACGTCAGGGGGCCTGTTGTACAACGCGTGGCCGGAAAGAAAAAAATCCAGGAACGGCCACTCGCCGATTATCTTGATCACGAGAACAAGGAAGTTGTATTACATCATATCCGCGACTTTATTTCCGTCAATACAAGTGCCATTCATCAGGCATTACCGTTCTATGTATTGAAGGAGCTCGGTCTGGTTGCCGGTATGCATACAGCCAAGGAGTACAGCATGGGGCTGACATTGCAGTTCACGGATTTGCCGTCATTGAAAAGCGAGAGCGCCATACGGCAGTCGGTCGGGTTCCTGAGAACGGCAAAACATGTGATCAAGGACGGCAAAGACCAGATGGCACCCCTGATAGAGAGTGACGAGAACCGGGAACTGTTCCAGAAATTGGCACAGGCTATCAGTAATATCCCAGGTACAGGCACGATGGCCATTGCAGAGAAATAAGGCTAATTATAACCTTTTCACGTTGTCACACGGACTTATATTGTCATGACAATTTAAGACAAATCATTATATATCAACCACTTTTAATTTACACATACATTTGCACCGTCAATCCTTTCCCGAGGGCTGGCGGTGCTTCTCTTTTATAAGCCATCGGAAGCGGGGCACCAGGGAACTTTTGAAGATGGTCATCACAAACTTCAAAACTGATATTTATGATTACCATAGAGAGTCTGGTCGAGCAAGGAGCGAACGTGAAACTGGAAGTTACTCCCGCTGACCTTAAAATGTTCGCTGAATCCATCGTGCAGCGTACCATCATGGCGCAACAGGAAGAACAGAGAGCCGCGATACTGCGTGAAGCGGAGGAGACTTATCTCAATACAAAACAGGTCCGTGAGTTGCTGAACGTGTGCGAGGGCACGCTCAACCTGTGGGCGAAACGAGGCTATCTCGTACCGGTCAAGGTCGGTAACAAGAACATGTATGCCAAATCTGATGTACGCCGGGTACAGACAGGCAACAAGTCCGAGAGTGTAACATCCTATTGCAAGAGAAAAAATGTGTGATATGGCAACCGGCAGGCTAGAACTGTGTAACAGAATCCGCATGGAGGCGGAGGATATTGAAAGAACGGGATTCCCGCTGGAGGTCCTGCCCCAGGCCGTGCAGTCTGTCATTCTCGATATGGCCACATACGAGAACTACAAGATCGAGTTTATCGCTACGGCCATGTTGTCGGCTGTATCCGCGGCCCTGGGAGGCGCATACCGTATCCGCATCAAAGGAGACTGGCAGAGCAGCGGAGCGTTGTACGTCATTCTGGTAGGCAGGCCCGGACTGGGCAAGACCCCACCGCTGGAGGCCGCATATCGCCCGATCCGGAAACGTGACTATGCCCTTTTCAAGGTGTACGAGACAGAAATGGAGGCATGGAAAGCCGCGGGAGAAAACGGGAAGAAACCTGTCCTGAAACACACTGTAGTCTCTGATTTCACTCCCGAGTCGCTTTTACTGACCCACCACAACAACCCGAGAAGCGTGGTCATTCTGGTGGACGAGATCATGGGCATGTTCAATTCCGCCAACCGTTACACGAACGGGCAGCTCATAGAACAGCTTCTGACTGCATGGAGTGGCGGGGCTTTGGATGTTACCAGGGTAAACTCCCCTGTTCCTGTACACATCGAGCATCCATGCATAAACATCATCGGAACCACGCAGACCAAGCGTGTACACGAGCTTCTGAAAAAGGGGTTCGAGGAAAACGGGCTGCTTGACCGTATCCTGTTCGTGATGCCCAAATCCCCCAAGCTTTCATCCTGGAAAAACCGGGACGACGATGGGGAAAGGACATCCCTCGCTGCAATCCGTTGGGAGAATATATTGAACAAGGTCCTTGCGTTGGACTATGACACCGAAGCGGAAGAAAAAATACCCCACGTGCTGTCCATGGACAGGGAGGCCAGGGAATACTTCTTCTCCTGGTGGAACAGGAAGGTGGAGCGTATCAACCGGATAGAGGATGATGCCGAGGTGGACAGCCGGGAAATGAAACATCCGGCCCATGTAGCCCGTCTAGCATTGATAATTCAGGTTTTGCGCCACGCGTCCGGTGAAAGTCACCTGCAGTTTATAGATGTATCATCGGTGAAAGCTGGCATACGGCTGAACGACTATTTTGAGGAATCATATACGCGTATCCGTTCTTTCGTGGCGAATGACGCCTGTGAAGACCCTCCCAAGGTGCTGCTGTCTATGTTGCCTGATACCTTTGATACAAAAACAGCAATAACCGTTGGAAAGGAACGGCAGTGCGTCAGCGAGCGGACTGTCATGAATTACCTGAAAGAGTTATGCCGCAGCAGGCTTCTCCGGAAATCAAAAGCCGGACATTACGAGAAAATCATGTATGATAAATCTGGAAAATTTAGTTATATCTCAAAATTTCACATCATAATATCTTGTAAATTAATAGTTTATATTGTGATGTGTTTTTATCAAGAAACAAATTAGGAACAGAAACACGAATTATCTTATTTTCTTGTTTTTTTGTTTGCACTACCTTTCTTTCTCTTCACTTGTTCGTACTTTGAGTATTTTTCCAAGT
>ENA-ORUO01003471-ORUO01003471.1-human-gut-metagenome-genome-assembly--contig:-NODE-3471-length-10462-cov-2.762660_pt1 | contig 10462 bp, 9 predicted proteins | sample MGYA00242082_ERZ509215 | MGnify/ENA primary metagenome ERZ509215 (study PRJEB26280, sample SAMEA2338829) | human gut metagenome | biome: human gut; feature: human-associated habitat; material: faeces... | reverse complement strand
AGCTGCCGGAGCGGTGCTTAAGCCGCAAGGCGGGAATTGTGCGGTGTTGCCTTAGCCTAAAGGTATTGTTTCGTGCCTTAAAGTGCCTGAATGAGATAAAGCAATAACAGGTGTACCGTGTAGGTTTTGACAATTCCGGCTTTATTTCTTATAACAAAACCGCTTCTGTTAGTTCATTCTAATTCTTGTGCGTGGTAACATTGTGCGGATTGAAATGGTATAGGAGAGTGCTCCCCTGCCGGATGCCATTGATAGCGGCTGCCAGCGGACGGAGGGTGCGCCAAATGAGGAAACGCAGCATGTTTTTTTGAAAACACCTTATTTATGCGACCTTGACACCGCTCGCTATAAAGGAAGGCTGCAGAGCCGCAACCCCGGAATGACCGGCATCAGCTTACACATTGATCGACATACAAAACAATAAAACCCCTGCCGCCGTAGAACAATTACATTCTACAGCGGCAGGGGCTGCTGCTTTGATTGGGCTATTTACTGCTTGATGATTGCCTTATTTTTATAGCGCTTGCGCACGGCACCATATTCCAGGTGCGGCTGGCCGCCATTCACTGTGTCCGCATCAATGGTAACACGGGTAATAGTGGGGTCAGACGGAATTTCGTACATGATGGGGATCAGGATATCCTCCACCACGCTCCGCAGGCCGCGGGCGCCGCTCTTGCGTGCAATGGTCTTTTGGGCGATAGCACGCAGGGCAGCATCCGTAAAGGACAGTTCAGCGCTGTCCATAGCCAGCAACTCTTTGTACTGGCGCACAATGCTGTTTTTCGGCTCGGTCAGAACACGGATCAAAGATTCCTCGTCCAGCGGGTCCAGCACCGTCACAACCGGCAGACGACCGATCAGCTCCGGAATCAGGCCAAACTTGACCAGATCATCCGGTTCCACTTTGCGCAGCAGCTTTTGACGGGTTTCCTCGCTGTCCAGGTTGGTGCGCAGCTGGCTACCAAAGCCGAGGGTGCTCTTGTCGGTACGGGTCTGGATCAGCTTTTCCAGGCCGTCAAAGGCACCGCCGCAGATGAACAGGATATTTGTGGTGTCAATGGGGATCAGCTCCTGCTGGGGATGCTTTCTTCCACCCTGGGGCGGAACAGAAGCTACAGTTCCCTCTAAAATCTTTAATAAAGCCTGCTGTACTCCCTCACCAGAAACATCTCTTGTGATAGAAGTATTCTCTGACTTTCTTGTAATCTTATCAATCTCATCAATGTAAATGATACCAGTCTGTGCACGCTCGATATCGTAATCTGCTGCCTGAATCAGCTTCAGTAAGATATTCTCTACGTCTTCTCCTACATAACCTGCTTCTGTCAATGCTGTCGCATCTGCAATGGCAAATGGTACATTTAACTGTCTTGCTAATGTCTGTGCAAGAAGTGTCTTACCAGAACCAGTAGGTCCAAGCATGATGATGTTACTCTTCTGAAGTTCTACATCATAGCTTCCACCTGCCAGTATACGCTTATAATGGTTATATACTGCTACGGATAAAACCTTTTTCGCCTCATCCTGACCGATAACGTAATCATCTAAGAAAGCCTTCATTTCTTTTGGCTTCATCAGATTGATTTCCTGTGTGTCTTCATTAAAATTTTCAAACTCGTCTTCCATGATTTCTGTGCATACTTCAATACACTCGTCACAGATATAAACGCCTTTTGGACCAGCTACGAGCTTTCTTACCTGATCCTGCGTTTTATTACAAAATGAACATCTGAATTGCTTGTTGTTGTCGGATCGTGTTGCCATATTGTCACCTCACTCCTGCTTGCAATCTGTCTCATAGAAAAGTTACCACAACTATAATTGATAGCTGTGGTAACCCTATTATTTCATGTATTTCCGAAATCTTTCAGCCCGCCCTAAAACGTTTGTATAACACGCATCTTTATGAAAGCATTTTCCAAACACACACTAGAAGCAGATATACTGAGATTTCAAAAATACATCTTACTGTCTTTTCTCAACCACGGCATCAATAAGACCATATGCTTTTGCCTGCTCGGCTGTCATATAGTTATCTCTTTCCGTATCCTGAACGATTTTCTCGTATGGCTGACCAGTATTCTCTGCAAGAATTCTGTTTAATTTTTCTTTTGTATGCAGAATGTGTTCTGCCACAATCTCAATCTCTGTAGCCTGTCCCTGAGCACCGCCGGATGGCTGGTGAATCATAATCTCAGAATTTGGAAGAGCCAGACGTTTTCCTTTTGCGCCGCCGGCCAGAAGGAATGCTCCCATACTGGCTGCCATACCCATACAAATTGTGGATACGTCGCACTTTACAAACTGCATGGTGTCATAAATCGCCATTCCAGCAGTCACAGAACCACCCGGACTCATAATGTATAAGCTGATATCCTTCTCAGGGTCTTCAGACTCTAAGAAAAGGAGCTGAGATACGATTAAGCTCGCTGTGGTATCGTTCACTTCTTCACCAAGAAAAATAATTCTCTCTTTTAAAAGACGGGAATAGATGTCATAAGATCTCTCCCCATGACTTGTCTGTTCAATGACATAAGGTACTAAACTCATAATTCCTCCTGTTTCTACATAAACAGCAACCAGAAATTTTAATTATGTGTAACTATCTTTAAGTTACTCCTATTTTTCTTCAAAATCAAGCTCTTCAGTAGCTTCTGTTACATTTGCCTGATCCAGTACAAATTCAACTGCTTTCTGGACTGCGATGTCTTTCTTCATGTTCTCTTTCTGTTCTTCTGGAATCATGCCTTCGATCTGACTTGCTTCCATCTGATACATCTGAGCCATCTTTTCAAATTCTTTCTTTAAGTCTTCTTCGTTTGCTTCAATATTCTCTGCTGCAACAATTGCTTCAAGAACAAGGCTTCCCTGTACTCTCTTTAATGCGTCGCCCTTCATGTTTTCTCTTAAAGCATCCATGTTCTGTCCGGAGAACTGAACATACTGTTCAAGAGAAAGTCCCTGGTAAGAAAGTCTCTGTTTGAACTCATCTACCATCTGGTCTACCTGGAAGTCAACCATAGCATCTGGGATATCCATCTCAGAAGACTCTACGATCTGCTCGATAAGAGCGTTCTCTGCTGCAGATTTAGCCTGCTCTTCTTTTGCTGTAGCAAGTTTTTCTTTGATATCGTTCTTGTACTCTTCAAGAGTATCGAACTCTGTTGTATCCTGTGCAAAATCGTCATCGATTTCTGGGAGCTGTTTTTCCTTGATTCCAAGAACTTCTACATGGAATACTGCAGCCTTACCAGCTAAATCTGGTGCATGGTATTCTTCTGGGAAAGTAACCTCTACGTCTTTTTCTCCACCGATTTCAACGCCGATTAACTGCTCTTCGAAATTATCGATAAATGTGTGGGAACCGATTACTAACTGCTGGTTCTCTGCTGTACCACCGTCAAATGCAACACCATCAACAGTACCTGCATAGTTAAGAGTAATGATATCTCCATCCTGTACAGCTCTGTCTTCTACAGTGATTTCTCTGGCATTCTGTTCCTGAGCCTCTTTTAATTTAGCTTCTACTTCTTCATCAGCTACTTCTACAGAATCCATCTGTACGTCTAATCCTTTATATTCTCCTAATTTCACTTCTGGTTTTACAGCTACTTCTGCTGTAAAGATGAAGTTCTGTCCTTTTCCAATCTGAGTTACGTCTACTTCCGGACGGGAAACTACTTCAAGACCGCTCTCTTCTAATGCTGCTGCATAAGCTTCTGGCATAAGTTCGTTAGCTGCATCTTCGTAGAAAACTCCTGCGCCATATTCTTTCTCAATGATATACATAGGTACTTTTCCTTTACGGAAACCTGGCAGATTAAAAGAGCCTTTCTTCTTATTATAAGCCTTCTTCATTGCTGCATCAAATTTAGATGCCTCTACCTCGATAGTAAGCTTGGCCATATTATGCTCTAATTTTTCAACCTGTACGCTCATTTTTAGTATCCTCCTTAATATGTTCCTTATTTAAAGTTTATTCATAGTAAACTCATTTTGTATTTTAATTATATGAAAACACATTTAAACATTATAGCATGAGAAATATTCACTGTCTATAACTATTTGACGAAAAACTGATAGAAAACTTGCAGAAAATCACCGAAAAAACATCAAAATAAGCCGTCTGTCCTCATTTTCAAGGGCAGACAGCTCATTCTTACGGTATTCTGATTTCAGTAAGGGACTCTTCTAAAGAACCAGCGAAAATTTAGCGGCTCTGACCAGCCATTTCCTCTTCCTGTCTCTTTATCATCTTACGAACCATTTCTCCTCCAATGGAGCCGGCATCTCTTGCAGTAATATCTCCGTTATATCCCTGTTTTAAATTCACACCAAGTTCGTTGGCTACTTCCATTTTAAAACGGTCCATTGCGTCTCTTGCTTCCGGTACTTCTACTCTGTTAGATGAAGAATTTTTATTACTTGCCATTGTCTCTACCTCCGTAATGAATCTTCGATTTGAATACCGTAATCCTATTGTGTGCAAATAGGGAGAAAATATGATGGTAAATGTAGGGAGATTTTTGTGATGATTTTTGTTTCAATAATCCAAATGAGCTGTTATTGAAATGTTGCCAGGGGTTCTGAAATTAAAATATCTGCGATTATCCTTAATTTTCGAGTCGTTGCCATCCCAAGGCTTCTATTCCGCTGTGTTGTTGCAATATGTGCAAATACTCGAAAATTAAGGATAATCGCAGATATTTTAATGTTGAAGATTGTGACAACATTTCAATAATTTTAGTTTTGGAATTGAAACAAAAATCATTCATCCAAATTATGGGTACATTATATAAACAGACCCCAGAATCCTAAATAATCTATATTTATGACCTGGGAGCAAGGTTTGAATGCGAGCGCATAAGCGAACATTCAAACCGTTGCGACGAAAATCACAAATATAGATTATTTAGGATTCTGGGGTCGTCTGTTTCCCTGAGGAGGGGTGCTACTCAATCCCTATGAGGGATAGAATTTCATCCGGCTTTTTGATTATGATTTTGGCTCCGTGTTGTTTTAAGAATTCTTCACCCCGGAAGCCCCAGTCGCATAGAATTTCATCCATGCCGCTGTTTCTTGCTGTTTCAATATCCACATCGGAGTCTCCGATATAAACGGAGTTTTCTGCAGTGCTTCCGAGCTGTTTCAATGCTTCGATTACCGTATCTGGTGCTGGCTTTTTTCGGATTCCTTCGCTTTCTTTTTCTCCAATTGCAACAGGAATTAAATCTTTAAAATAGATTGCATTTAATTCTTTTACTGCAAAGTCTGCCTTATTGGAAACAATTGCAATCTTGATATTATTTTCTTTTAAAGTGTGAAGTAACTCCATAATGCCAGCATAAGACTTTGTTGTATCGTTACAGTGCTTTCCATAATGTTCTTTGAACAAAGTAAATGCCTTATCAAAGTTTGGATCGTCTTTTCCTCCTGGAATGGCTCTCTGCATTAGCAAAAGAATCCCATTTCCTACATATCTTCGCACTTCATCTAAAGTATGCTCTGGATAGCCACACTGTGTCATTGCATAATTCACACTGTTTTTTAAATCTTCTAATGTATCAAGTAAGGTTCCATCAAGGTCAAATACTACGGTGTCTTTTTTATTCATGTTTTGTATTCCTTATCCTCTTAATATATCTTTTTATATGTTCGCATCTAATCATAACTCAATTCGTTAGTTTATTATTATAAACTTCAGATATATATGTATTCTATTTCCAGAGTGTGCTTGAGAAATCAAAAATATCTGCGCACACTGTAGTTTCGGACAAACCACATATGTCATTTGCCCGAAATCAAAAATCTTATTTAACTATATCTACATTGGACGATACAGCATACTGCGGTTGATGTCTTTAATGGATGCGGCTCCGCACATTGCCATTGTGTCAGAAAGTTCTGCGGCAAGTTTTTCGATGTATAGTTTGACACCTTCTTCTGCGCCGCCGTAAACTACCTGTACAAATGGACGGGCAATAAGTACGGCATCAGCTCCCATTGCTAATGCTTTGAAAATGTCGGTTCCCTGACGGATACCGCCATCAACAAATATCTTCATACGTCCCTGATTCCACTCTACGATTCTCTCCAATACTTCTGCAGTTGCTGGTGTCTGGTCAAGAACTCTTCCACCATGATTAGATACTACGATTGCACTTGCTCCGGCATCAAATGCTTTTTTTGCTCCTGATACTGTCATAATCCCTTTTACAATGAACGGAATTCCTGCCGCATTGACAATCTCACCAAGCTGCTCTACTGTCTTACTTCCTGCCGGTGGATTAAGATTCTTAAGAAATGGAAGTCCTGCTGCATCAATATCCATGGCAACCATTTTCGCTCCACAATCCTGCACCATATCCATCTTTTCACGGATTGTCTCGATATTCCAAGGCTTAACTGTTGGGATCCCCTGTCCGTGATTCTTCTTAATCGCTGCCGTTGCTGCCTTAAATACATCTGGATTTGTACCATCTCCTGTAAATGCTGCAATTCCATTTGCTGCACAGGCAGAAACTAAAATATCATTATAGGTCAAATCATCATATTTATCCCCGTAGTGAAGCTTCATTGCTCCAACAGGTCCTGCAAAAAATGGATAATCAAACTTCTCTCCAAACAACTCAATGCTTGTATCTGGTGTTACATTCTCGCAAATAGTATCCATATTAATTCGGATATCTTTCCATGCGTCATAGTTTCTTATAGCAACGTCGCCTACCCCTTTAGCACCTGGGCCTGGCATCTGGTTTTTGCAGGCTTTTCCGTTACACTGTGGACAAACTTTACAGTATGGTCCAATCTCTGATTTTGCTTTTTTCATTACCTCTTCATATGTCATACCACTACCTCCTAATTCAAATCGCATAGTATAGGTTATTTATACACCCTCGGAAATAAAAATGCAATTTCTGATTTTGTGCCAGCATCCACAGTCAGCTCTCAGAGAATGAAATAACCTATATTTGTGGTCTCGGAGCAAGGTTTGGATACGAGGCCACAAATATAGGTTATTTCATTCTCCGAGCGCGTCTCTTTGCCTGCGGCAATCAGGATTTATGATATTTTTCCTCGTAATCCGTTATCATGGATTCTCTCTTATGTTTGCGAAGTCCGCGGTAAACCAGTTTCCTTATGATGTCATAAATAACCGCAAACAGTGGAACTCCGATAACCATACCGACAACTCCCCACATTCCGCCAAATAATAAAATGGCAAATAATACCCAGAAACTTGAGACACCAGTTGTGTTTCCAAGAATCTTCGGTCCGATAACATTACCATCAAGCTGCTGCAATACGAAAATAAAAATAATAAAGTAAAGACAATGCATTGGATTTTCCAAAAGAAGTAATAAACCGCATGGAATTGCTCCGATAAATGGACCAAAAAACGGAATAATGTTTGTAATTCCGATGATCACACTGATAAATGCCGGTGCTTCAAATCCCATGATGGATGTTCCTGCAAAGCACAAAAGTCCGATAATTGCAGAATCAATAATTTTTCCTACTAAAAATCCATTGAACATTTTGTCTGTGTAGCGGATTTCTTCCTCAATAATTTTTGCCCACTTGTCAGAAAATACTCCGTGTAAAATGAGTCCAGCCTGCGCCCCAAAAAGCTTTCTGCTTCCAAGAAGATAGGCCGAAATCAATAATCCCAGGAAAATATTTTTAACAACGCCAAGTACTCCAAATAACTGTACGCTGAGGCTGTTGATAATACTCTGCACTTTCTGTATCGTGTCTACATTTAAAAGACTGTCGATATTGCTTTCTGCCTGACTTGAAAATTCTTCAAAATATGCCTGTAATTCTGGCTGATTTTCAAGCATATGTTCAATCCAGTTATTTACTACAATAAGTTTCTGCGGCACCATCTGGATAATCTTCATAACACTATCCCATACCTGCGGAATAATCATCATGATAATGAGCCATATAACCGCAATTGCTACGCATAATGATATTACGATTGCTATAAAACAGATAAATCTTCTTGCTTTTGCCTTTGCTTTCGGGAAAAACTGAAATAGTTTTTCTTCTATTTTATTACACAAAGGAGCCAGAAGATATGCGAATACCACTCCATATAAAAATGGTTTCAAAATCTCAGTAATCCCCTTTAAAACGGAAATAATAACTGGCATTTTAAATAATACAAATGCACATAAAATCCCCGATGCCAATATCGCCGCTCCGGTAATTCCTATTTTTAAATATCTTTTCATCTCGTCATCCTTCACCTGCTACGCGCTTCCTTCCTTCCGATGTTTCGCATAATGCTTTCGTAAATTCCCCTGCATTTTTAAAGTTCCCATATAAAAAGCAGATGAAACAGATTCCTTCATTTTCGAACAAACTTTAGTATACATTACCTTCCTGTATTTTACAACTTACAAAATGATTAAAATTCAAAGCTATAGCAGACGCAAACTTAGAACCCCAAAAGACAATATCCCCCATATCTGTGACCTCGCAGCTCCGAGGCCACAGATATGGAGGATATTGTCTTTTGGGGTTCGTCTCGTTCGTCTGTCTTTTTAATAAATCAAACCATATGCAGTACATGAATCAGCAACAGCCATGCTAATCCATAATAGGTAACAACTGCAACCAAGTCATTGATTGTCGTAATCAGTGGACCTGATGCAACTGCTGGATCAATCTTAATTTTGTGAAAAAACATTGGCACGAGGGTTCCTACCATGCTCGAAATGACCATTGCTGTCATAAGTGAGAATCCAACGCAGCCGGAAATTACAAAGGCATGTGCAACTGGATTATGCTTGAGCAGCCAGATATAGAATCCGATAAATACAAATGCTAAAACGCCAAGGAAAAGGCCATTGCACAAACCGATTCTCATTTCTTTTACTACAAGACCAAGTTTCTGTTTTGTGCTTAATGTCTCGTCCATTAATACACGGATCGTTACAGCTAATGACTGGGTTCCGACATTTCCTGCCATGTCAAGGATTAATGACTGAAAACACATAACAACAGGAAGTACGGCAACAACAGTCTCAAAAACACCGACAACAGAGGAAACTCCCATTCCGAGGAATAAGAGAATAATCAACCACGGAAGTCGTTTTTTCATACTTTCAATTGTTGTTTCTTTTAAATCTTCTTCTGCAGTAAGACCGGCTAACTTTGCATAGTCTTCTCCCATTTCTTCATCAACGGCCTCAATGATATCCATTGCTGTGATAACACCGATTAATAAATTATCTTCTGTCAGAACCGGGATAGAATCCTCTGCGTAATCCTTGATTCTCTCAATACAATCATCTATCATTTCGTGGTCATTTACATAAGGATAAGAGGTACTGATAATGTCTTCTAAATTGTCTTCCTGTCTTGCCACAATTAAATCTTTTAAATCAATCGCACCATAAAATTTATCATTTTCATCTAAAACATACACTGTGGAAATGTTATCGTTTTCCCCTGCCTGCTGTACTAATTCACGCATCGCCTGGCGAATCGTCAGATTATTATGAATCACAATGAAATTGGTAGTCATTTTGCTACCCATCTCATCATCCTCGTAAGAGAGAATCATCTTAATGTCATGTCCTGATTCCTCATCGAGCAATCCGACCAGTTTTTCCTGCGTGGAATGATCCATCTCATCTAAAATATCAACCGCATCATCGGAATCCATAAAAGAAAGCACTTTTGCAGCCTCATCTAAAGGCAGTTCCTTCAAATAAGAATCCGGGTCATCAATATACGAAAAAATCTCCGCAATCTGTTCCGGCCCAAACATCTGGTACCAGCTTTTTCTCTCGGACTCTGACAGAAGCTCAAAAGACTCCGCAATATCATTTTCATGGTAATCAGCAATTCGGTCAAGCATTTCCTCTTTTGAAAAAGAGCCATGCATAATCGCAAGAATCTCTTTTGCATAATCCGGTTTCTTTAACATTTTCTCCATCATATCTCTCCTTTCTTCCCCAAAAAGGGCATAAAAAGTCCACCGCTTTCTGTGTACTGTCTCTCGCCTTATAGCCAACAACATAATTTTCATAAAAAGAAAATAAGTTATTCAAAAATATCACTACTACAGGTACACCGGTTCAAAAACCATTCGGCAGTTCATCAGCCAGCTATTCACTGTATGCGATTCTCTCACATACTGAATTTGTGTGCGAACTGTACAGGAATCCATCCACGCGGTGGAGAAAAAAGAAATATTTAAAAAATATCATATAGAGACATCCAAAATCAGGCATAGCTAAAAATGAAATCCACGTTCAGCCATGTCAAAATCTTCTTACTGCCACCGCAAATCATACTTCGCCCCGCACTATCACAACTGTCCATGTATTTCACTTCCTTTCCTGAATCTAATCTTAAAACCGCTTGCCATTCTACTATAATGCATCCGTGACATCCTCCCCCACCTGTAGAGGTGGGGGCTTCCCAACCTCGGCAAGTTTGG
>ENA-ORUO01003466-ORUO01003466.1-human-gut-metagenome-genome-assembly--contig:-NODE-3466-length-10482-cov-2.626451_pt1 | contig 10482 bp, 10 predicted proteins | sample MGYA00242082_ERZ509215 | MGnify/ENA primary metagenome ERZ509215 (study PRJEB26280, sample SAMEA2338829) | human gut metagenome | biome: human gut; feature: human-associated habitat; material: faeces... | reverse complement strand
CAGATATTCCAGCGCCTGGCGGATTCCGCCGTCTTCCAAGGCGCCGGTCACATAATCAGCCTGTGATTTCAAGTCTTCAGATCCATTTCCCATAGCAACCTTAAATCCGGCAGCCTGGAACATTGGCAAGTCATTATTGCTATCGCCGAAAGCAATAACATCTCTCTTTTCGTATCCAAGTACATTACTCATAACACTGATCGCAAGTCCTTTGGAACAGCCTTTCATGACAAATTCAATCGTTCTTCCAACAAAAGATCCACTGTGAATAATATAATCATACCATAGGGATAATTCCTGGCATAATTTCTCTGGATTACATCCGGGTGTGCGCTTGGCACTTATTTTGTTAAAGTGAAGATTATGTTCATTTCCACGAATAGGAAGCAGTTTGTCACCGAGTTCCTGAGTGATCAGGTCAGCAAACCAGTCTATGTCACTTGTATATTCATCCAGATTATAGTACATATAATCATTGCCTTCTAGTACAGGGATAAAACCGTTTGCCTTAATGATCTCTACGGTCTTCCATGCCAGATCGGTTGGCATCTCACGCTCAAATACCCGCGTTCCATTATATTCGATATATGCTCCAAGATTAGCGATAAGTCCGTCAAATCCAATCTCCTTCATAAGATATTCAGGAACAAAAGCGTTTGAACGACCGGTACAGATGAAAGTCTTATGTCCGTTTTTTCTCAGCTGTTGAAGTGCAAGTTTTGTATCTTCTGGTGTTCCTTTTACAATATCTAAAATTGTTCCATCTGCATCAAAGAAAAGACATTTTCCCATTGTAAGTATTCCTTCTATATTATAGTATTATCTCTCACCTAAAAATCCCATGAATTTACGCACAGAGTAATTCAGGATAAGATCCTCCGGAATGTCAGCTTTTTGAGCCAAAGCTTCGGCATACTGGAAGTCACCGATATGTTCGGTGCCGTGGCTGTCACTGGAGAACAGAACCGGATAATTAAAGTGCTTGGACAGATTCAATATTAAGAGATCAGCGTAGGTCGTATCCCCACGATATCCATCCGGACTTAAAGAACTGTTATTGATCTCAAGCAGAACATGGTTCTCCATTGCAGCACGGAAAAGCGCAAAATAATCTACAGGGAATTTTTCGTCATCGCAATGACCGATGATATTAACATTAGGATTCTCCATAGTCTTGATATAAGCACGGGTGTTCTCATCTGCTGTTCCGGATTTAAAAATTGGACGATGCATACTTGCTATAACATAATCCAGAGACTCTAAAATTTCATCATCAAGATCCAGTTTTCCTTCCTGATCCAGAATATTTACCTCTGCACCGTAAAGCATTCTAACACCGAGACGCTTTGGTTGTGCAAATGCAAGGCTGCGGAAATAAGAAATGCGTCCGCCACCAAGCGTTTTCGGACCATGATCGGAAATTCCAAGCATCTTAAGCCCGGCTGCATTGGCAGCTTTTGCCATATCAGTCATGGTCGCACAGGTTCCGTGCCCGCTGGCGATGGAATGTGTGTGGATATCAAATTCATAAGAAGCCATATAATCCAACCCTTCTTTCTAATCGTTCACGCGGCAGACATTGTGTTGATTCATTCGCCATGCCGCATATATACCTTAAGTATGCGGTATTTTAAGTAAAATGTCAATAAATTCGAGGTGAAACGTAAAGAAAAAACAAATAAAACACAACATGAACCGTATTGGGATTTATTGTAACTTTACAGAAATATAATGTGGGATGTATTGTGTTTTGATTGACTTTGGGGGATAAATAAAGTATAATAAATGTTAATATTGGAAGAAAGGAGTTTAAGAGCAAAATGGGACTTTATACTTATGACAGTACTCCCATCCCGAAGTCGGACAGAATTCCAAAACTGGTAGAAAACCTGTATGCGAAGATGCCTGAGATTGAGTCGGCGAGAGCGGTACTGATTACGGAGTCGTACAAACAGACTGAGAATGAACCAATGATCATCCGTAGAGCAAAAGCGTTCCAGCATATTTGGAGAATATTCCGATCACGATCCGTGACTTGGAACTTGTTGTTGGAAGCAGCACACTTGCCCCAAGAGGATGCCAGACATTTCCGGAGTTCTCTTACGAGTGGCTGGAGGCAGAGTTTGATACAGTTGAAACAAGAAGTGCTGATCCGTTCTACATCTCTGAGCAGACGAAGAAGGAACTGAAAGAGGCGAATGCTTACTGGAAAGGCCGTACAACAAGTGACCTGGCTACAGCATACATGGAGCCGGAGACATTACTTGACATTGAACACAATATCTTTACACCTGGAAACTATTTCTATAATGGTGTAGGACATGTGACAGTTAAGTATGGTGAAGTTCTCGAGATCGGATTTTCCGGAATCCGCAAGAAAGCAGAAGATGAGCTTGCTTCTATGAAGGTCAGTGATGGTAACTATCAGACAAAATCACGTTTCCTTGAGGCAGTGATGATCAGCTGTGATGCAGCGATCACATATGCCCGCCGTTATGCAAAGCTTGCACTTGAGATGGCTGAGAAATGTTCTGATCCGGTAAGAAAGAAAGAACTTCTTATCATTGCACAGAATTGTGCGAATGTACCGGAGAAGGGTGCGACAGGATTCTATGAAGCTTGTCAGTCCTTCTGGTTTGTACAGCAGCTGTTACAGATCGAGTCCAGTGGACATTCAATCTCCCCTGGAAGATTCGACCAGTATATGTATCCTTATTATAAGAAGGATCTCGACAGCGGAAAGATCACAAGAGAGTTTGCACAGGAACTGTTGGATTGTATCTGGGTTAAATTAAATGACCTGAACAAGTGCCGTGATGCGGCTTCAGCAGAAGGATTCGCAGGTTACAGTCTGTTCCAGAACCTGATCGTAGGAGGACAGAATGAAGAGGGCATAGATGTTACGAATGATCTTTCATTTATGTGTATTACATCATCTATGCATGTATTCCTTCCAATGCCTTCTCTTTCTGTAAGAGTTTGGAATGGATCACCACATGAATTCCTGATCAAGGCTGCAGAGCTTACAAGAACAGGAATCGGACTCCCGGCGTATTATAATGATGAGGTTATTATCCCGTCACTGGAGAGCCGTGGACTGACTTTACAGGATGCGAGAGACTACAATATCATCGGATGTGTAGAACCACAGAAGTCTGGTAAGACGAACGGATGGCATGATGCAGCATTCTTCAATATGTGTCGTCCGCTGGAACTGGTATTTTCAAATGGTGTGGACAAGGGTGTACAGATTGGTCCAAAGACAGGTAATGTTGAGGATATGAAGACATTTGATGAATTCTATGATGCTTATAAAGCACAGATGGATTACGCAATCGCACTACTTGTTAATGCTGACAATGCTATTGATATGGCACACGCAGAGAGAGCACCGCTTCCGTTCTTGGCAAGTATGGTCGATGACTGTATCAAGAGAGGAAAGACACTGGAACAGGGAGGAGCTGTATATAACTTTACAGGTCCGCAGGGATTCGGTGTTGCCAACATGGCAGATGCACTTTACGCAGTAAAGAAACTCGTTTATGACGAGAACAAGATTACAATGCATGACCTGAAGATGGCTCTTAATACAAACTATGGAAAAGGTCTGAGAAGTGATGATGTTGCAGAGATGGTATCAGAAGTGGCTTCTGCTATGAAGTCTGCCGGACAGCCGGTAGGCGAGAAAGAAGTTGCGGCAATCCTGAAGACTGTTGTTGCAGCGACAGAATCAGAGCAGGTGAAGGCGAATGGTGAGAGAATCCTCAAGCTGATTGATGCAGTGCCGAAGTTCGGAAATGATATTCCGGAGGTTGATGCATTTGCAAGAGACGTTGCCTATACTTATACAAAACCACTGGAGAAATACAAAAATCCACGTGGAGGTATGTTCCAGGCGGGATTATATCCAGTATCAGCGAATGTACCGCTTGGCGGACAGACAGGAGCCACACCGGACGGACGTCTGGCACATATGCCGGTAGCCGATGGAGTATCGCCATCAGCCGGTAAGGATGTGAACGGACCGACAGCAGCTGCAAACTCCGTTTCCAGACTGGATCACTTTATTGCTTCGAATGGAACACTGTTCAATCAGAAGTTTCATCCGTCTGCACTGAGTGGAAGAGAAGGACTTGAGAAGTTTGTAGGACTGATCCAGTCATACTTTGATCAGAAGGGAAGCCACATGCAGTTTAACGTTGTCAGCCGTGAAACACTTCTGGACGCACAGGAGCATCCGGAACAGTACAAACATCTGGTTGTACGTGTAGCTGGATATAGTGCACTGTTTACGACATTGTCCAAGTCACTGCAGGATGATATCATCCGCAGAACAGAGCAGGGATTTTAAGAATAAGAGGGAGACAGCATGGAAGAATATCTGAAGACCAAAGGAAGAATCTTCGATATCCAGCGGTATTCCATCCATGATGGGAATGGAATTCGAACCATCGTGTTCCTGAAGGGGTGCGTGCTCAGATGCCGCTGGTGCTGTAATCCGGAATCGCAGCACTACGAGATCGAGACAATGATGGTGCAGGGAGAACCAAAAGTGATCGGTGAGGACACAACGGTTGCGGAAGTGATGAAGACGGTAGAAAAAGACCGTACTTATTATAGAAGAACCGGAGGCGGACTTACACTTTCCGGAGGCGAAAGCCTTTGCCAGCCGAAGTTCGCAAGAGACCTTCTGCGGGCAGCGAAAGAGTCAGGAATCACAACTGCGATGGAAAGTATGGGATGCGCACCATACAGCACAATCGAAGAGATTCTTCCATATTTAGACCAGTATCTGCTGGATATCAAACACATGAATCCAGAGAAACATAAAGAATTTACAGGACGCTCGAATGAACTGATGTTAGAGAATGCAAAGAAGATTGCAGACTCTCATATGACAGAGTTGAGCATCCGTGTTCCGGTAATCCCGGGATTCAATGATACAGAGATAGAAATCCGTGATATTGCCGAATATGTCCGCAAACTTGGCAATGTAAGAAGAATGCATCTTCTGCCTTACCACAGGCTGGGACAGGATAAATATGACGGACTGAACCGCCCATACCTGATGGGGGATGTAAAACCACCGACAAATGAAAAGATGGAACGACTTCTGAAAGTAGCAGAAGAAGTTTCCGGTGTAGAGTGCCGGATCGGTGGTTAAAAATAAAAAACACAATCAGATAATCTACACGAAGTCGAAAACAGAGAAAATAGTAAAAATAATCACAAGAAACAATAAAAACAACGGCTGTTCAAATTGACTAATGTGGGATTGTGTGGTAAAATAAGTTAAGAAACAACACAAAACAAAAGTTTTGACACGATTCCAAGGAGGAGAAAAAATGCAAAACGAATACGAAATCAAAAAAGAAATGTGTGAAATCGGAAGAAGAGTTTACAACCGTGGAATGGTTGCAGCTAATGACGGAAACTTTTCTGTAAAACTGAACGACCATGAGTTCCTGTGTACACCAACAGGTGTCAGCAAAGGATTCATGACACCAGAGTACATCTGTAAAGTAGATGAGAATGGTAATGTTCTTCAGGCAAACAAAGGATTCAGACCATCTTCAGAAATTAAGATGCACATGCGTGTGTACAGAGAGAGACCAGACGTTCAGTCTGTAGTACATGCTCATCCACTGTACGCTACAACATTCGCTATCGCTGGTATTCCGCTTACACAGCCAATCATGCCAGAAGCAGTTATCGCTCTTGGATGTGTTCCGATCGCTAAATACGGTACACCTTCTACAATGGAGATTCCGGACGCTGTCGAGCCATACCTTCAGCACTTTGATGCAGTTCTTCTTGAGAACCACGGAGCACTTGCTTACTCAGACAGCCTTCTGAGCGCATACCACAAGATGGAGTCTCTTGAGTTCTACGCACGTCTGTTATGGCAGTCCATGCAGATTGGCGGACCTCAGGAACTGAACGATGAGCAGGTTCAGAGACTGTACGAACTGAGAAGACAGATGGGACTTCCAGGAAAACACCCGGCAAACCTTTGCCCGAACGCTAAAGCTGGTAAGCCAAGCTGCCATTCATGCGGTGGAAACTGTGGCGGATCTTCAGCAGCAGCTCCAGAAGGAACAGATGCTGATCTTGTAGCTTCTATCACAAAGAAAGTTATGGAACAGCTGGGAAGGTAATCTGACAGATTAGTAAAGGAGCAATGCTATGAATGAGCAGGAAATTACCAGTGCAGTTCAGGCTGTGCTGGATCAGATGAAGGAAGCAGCTCCACAACATACACACAAACATGTCTGTCAATGCAAAAAGCATCAGATGACATTGAAGCTTGCTAATGCCTTGATTGAAAAAGTTAAGGCAGAAGCGGCACGTGTGGGTGTGAATGCGGTTGTAGCAGTTTCCGACAAGGCAGGTAGACCTGTAGCCGTCCAGTGTATGGATGACGCCTACATAGCGAGCTTTGACATTGCATTAAACAAGACATATACTTCCGCGAGCCTTAAGATGTCCACAGCAGAGTTGAGTCAGTTGAGTCAGCCGGGACAGCCATTATACGGAATTCAGTTTACGAATGATGGTAAGATCGTGATCTTCGGAGGCGGAGAGGTACTCGAAGCTGATGGTAAGATCGTCGGTGCACTTGGTGTCAGCGGCGGAACTGCTGAACAGGACACAGCAATCGCAGCTTACGGAAAACAAGTCTTCAAGGAGGTATTAGAGTGTCTATAAATGAACAGATGGTTCAGGACATTGTACAGGACGTTCTTGCAAAGATGCAGATCGCTTCTGATGTACAGGGAGACCGCGGTGTATTCAAGGATATGAACGAGGCCATTGAGGCAGCGAAAGCGTCCCAGAAGATCGTGGCTGAGATGTCACTGGATCACAGAGAGAAAGTTATCTCCAACATCCGTAAAAAGATCATGGAGAATGCAGAAATCCTGGCCCGTATGGGAGTTCAGGAGACTGGCATGGGAAATGTCGGACATAAAATTTTAAAACACCAGCTGGTAGCTGAGAAGACTCCGGGAACAGAGGATATCACTACACAGGCATGGTCAGGAGACAGAGGTCTTACATTGATCGAGATGGGACCGTTCGGAGTAATCGGAGCGATCACACCTTGTACAAACCCAAGTGAGACAGTTCTCTGTAACACAATCGGAATGTTCGCAGGTGGAAATACAGTAGTATTCAACCCACATCCGGCAGCAATCAAAACATCAATCTACGCAGTTAATCTTCTGAACGAAGCATCTGTTGAGGTTGGTGGACCGGACAACATTGCTTGTACAGTAGAGCATCCGACACTTGAGACAAGTAACATCATGATGAAACATCCTGCAATTCAGCTGATTGCTGCAACAGGAGGTCCGGGAGTTGTTACAGCAGTTCTTTCTTCAGGAAGAAGAGGAATCGGAGCTGGAGCAGGTAACCCACCGGCACTCGTTGATGAGACAGCAGATATCCGTAAGGCAGCTGAGGACATTGTAAACGGATGTACATTTGATAACAACCTTCCGTGTATCGCAGAAAAAGAGATTGTTGCAGTTGATTCTATCGTTGATGAACTGATGCACTACATGGTAAATGAGCAGGGATGCTACCTGGCTTCCAAGGAAGAGCAGGATGCACTGACAAATGTAGTTCTTGCAGGCGGAAAGCTGAACAGAAAATGTGTTGGACGTGATGCAAAGACACTGCTTGGAATGATCGGAGTTACAGTTCCGGACAATATCAGATGTATTACATTTGAAGGACCAAAGGAACACCCACTGATTGCAACAGAGCTTATGATGCCAATTCTTGGTGTAGTAAGAGCGAAAGATTTCGACGATGCTGTAGAGCAGGCTGTATGGCTTGAGCATGGTAACAGACATTCCGCTCACATTCATTCCAAGAATGTAGATCGTATTACAAAATATGCAAAAGCAATTGACACAGCAATTCTTGTTAAGAACGGACCATCCTATGCGGCACTTGGATTCGGAGGCGAAGGCTTCTGTACATTTACAATTGCCAGCAGAACTGGTGAAGGACTTACAAGCGCAAGCAGCTTCACAAAGAGAAGACGTTGCGTAATGACAGACAGCTTATGTATAAGATAACGGAGGTATAGACAATGGAAATGAATTCTGCTAATGTAGAAGCTGTTGTAAAACAGGTACTTGAGAGCATGCTGGAAAAGAAAGTTCCAGAAGCAGCTCCGGCACAGAAAGCAGCAGGAAATGAAATTCCAAAGACAGCTCATGTAGCTATGCTTACAGCACTTGAGCATTTTGAGATCAAAGAGTATCCGATGCCGGAAGTTGGTGACGGAGATATTCTTGTTAAAGTTGAAGGATGTGGTGTTTGTGGAACAGACGCTCACGAATTCAAGAGAGACCCATTCAGCCTTATTCCTGTAGTACTCGGACATGAGGGAACAGGTGAGATCGTTAAGATGGGTAAAAACGTTAAAGTTGACAGCGCTGGAAAAGCTCTGAATCTTGGAGATAAAGTTGTTACATGTATGATCTTCAAGGATGATCCGGAGATCACAATGTACGACCTCAACAAACAGAACGTAGGCGGAGCTGATGTATACGGACTTCTTCCGGACGATGATGTTCATCTGAATGGATGGTTCTCAGATTACATCCTGATCCGTGAGGGATCTACAGTATTCAACGTAAGTGATCTGGATCTGAAATCCCGTGTACTGATCGAGCCATGTGCAGTACTTGTACATGCAGTAGAAAGAGCTAAGACAACAGGAATCTTAAGATTCAACAGTAGAGTTGTTGTTCAGGGATGTGGACCGATCGGACTGATCTGTATCGCAGTTCTTCGTACAATGGGTATTGAGAATATCGTAGCTGTAGACGGAGAGCAGAAGAGACTTGACTTTGCTAAGAGAATGGGAGCTGAGAAGTCAGTTAACTTCAAAGATTTCCAGGGAATCGATGCACTTGCACAGGGAGTAAAAGATGCATTCGGCGGACATGCTGCTGACTTCGCATTCCAGTGTACAGGATCACCGATCGCTCATGCAAACATTTACAAATTCATCCGCAATGGTGGTGGACTTTGTGAGCTTGGATTCTTTATCAATGGTGGAGATGCAACAATCAACCCACACTTCGATCTTTGCTCAAAAGAGATCACACTGGTTGGCTCATGGGTATACACTCTGAGAGATTATGCAACTACATTTGATTTCCTTAAGAGAGCAAAAGCAATCGGACTTCCGATGGATGATCTGATCACACACGAGTTCCCGCTCGAGCAGATCAATGAGGCTCACCAGACAAACCTGGCTATGAAAGGTCTTAAGATTGCAATCATCAACAAATAAGGTGAGAGAGTATGGAAGCAGTAGGTATGCTGGAAGTATTTGGACTTGCAACGGCATTTGCAGCGGCTGACGCCGGATGTAAAGCAGGAAATGTAAGACTGGAGAACTTCGATAAAAATAAACCTGCGAATGCAGACGAATTGCCTGTACCGTTGATCGTAATGGTCAAGTTCCGCGGACAGGTTGCAGATGTGGAGGCAGCACTTGAGGCTGCTACAGCGAAAGCAGAGTCAATGACAGGAATTGTCACAAAGTATAAGATCTCAAGACCGACTGAGGACACTGAGAAGATGCTTAAGCTTAACGCATTTGATAAAGGAACACCACACAAAGTAACAGACGAAGAAGTCGAAGAAATTTAGGAGGATATTACAATGGCAATGGCACAGCTTGCATTAGGAATGGTAGAAACAAGAGGACTTACAGCAGCAATCGAGGCTGCAGATGCAATGACAAAAGCAGCAGAGGTTACACTTGTAGGAACAGAGAAAATCGGATCCGGACTTGTAACAGTTATGGTTCGTGGAGATGTTGGAGCTGTTAAAGCAGCAGTTGAGACAGGTGCTGACGCAGCTGGAAGACTTGGAGAACTCGTAGCTACACACGTAATCCCAAGACCACACAACGACGTTGAGAAGATCCTTCCTACAGTATAGTTTGAAGTCAAACAGCTAGAAAAGGAGCAGTCTCATGGGAAAAGCGTATGGATTCTTTGAAATCCCAAGCGTTACGGCAGCAGTGGTAGCCGTGGATATCATGTGCAAGACTGCTGATGTGCAGTTCGTTACATGGGAGAAAAAACTTGGTGGAAGACTTGTCACGATCATAATTCGTGGTGATGTATCCGCAGTTGCGCAGGCCATTGAAGCTGCCGAGCAGAATGGAATCAAAAAACCAGTGAGCACAGTAGTGATCCCAAGTCCTCATGAGGAGATCTTGAGAATCATTAACACAAGTGTAAACAAGGTTGTATAGGAGGCAGCTACAGATGGCAGACGAAAAAGATAAGAAAACAACAACAGCCAAAGCGCCAGCCAAAACTGTACGCAGAGTAAAAAAGACGGCGCAAAAGGCAGAAACGGTTCAGAAGAAACCGGAAGTTCAGAAGGAGGAACGCAGAATGTCACAGGAAGCATTAGGAATGGTTGAAACAAGAGGACTTGTAG
>ENA-ORUO01003461-ORUO01003461.1-human-gut-metagenome-genome-assembly--contig:-NODE-3461-length-10489-cov-2.202990_pt1 | contig 10489 bp, 8 predicted proteins | sample MGYA00242082_ERZ509215 | MGnify/ENA primary metagenome ERZ509215 (study PRJEB26280, sample SAMEA2338829) | human gut metagenome | biome: human gut; feature: human-associated habitat; material: faeces... | reverse complement strand
GGCTGCCCGTCGCGCTCTTCGGCCTCCCCGCGCGCCGGTTGCGCGTCGATCGGCGAATGTTTCACGTGAAACATTCGATCCTCGTCAGGCATTTCGCCGGTTTTGCGCGGTTTCTCCAGCTCTACGATGCGAGCGCCGCCCAGCAGGTCGTCGTCGAAGTAGGCGAGGTTCGTCGTGGTGATGAACGTCTGGATGTCGCCCGAGATGAACGCCACCAGCGCGCGGCGGCGCGCGGCGTCCAGCTCGCTCATCACGTCGTCCAGCAGCAGCACCGGCTTTTGGCGCAAAATGTCCTGGATCAGCGTGGCCTCGGCCAGCTTGAACGCCAGCACCACCGAACGCTGCTGCCCCTGGCTGCCGAACAGGGCGGCGTTCTTGCCGTCGATGAAGAACTCGATGCGGTCGGCATGCGGGCCCACGAGCGCCCGCTTTCGCACGCGCTCCTCGCCGCCGCGGCGCGCAAGCGCATCCGCCAGCGCCTCGCGCGCCTCGTCGCGCCCGAACGTGCGCGTGGCGAACGAAAGGGGATCGTGCTCTTCCCACGAAGGGACGAAGCCCGCGTCCAGCCGCTCATGCCCGTCGGTGATCTCAGCGTAGTACGACGCCATCGAAGCCGCCAGCTTCTCGAACAGCGCGGCGCGGTAGCACGAAAGCTGCGCGCCGCACGTGACCAGCGTCTCGTTCATCGCCCCCACCAGCGCAGCCGGCGCCTCGTCCTTCAGCAGGCGGTTCTTGTGGCGCAGCACCTTCTCGTAATCGCGCCGGATGAGGTAGTGGTTGGCCGACAGCTGCGAGCCCAGCGCGTCCAGCGCGGCGCGGCGCACCGACATGGCCCCTTTCGCCAGCTCCAGGTCGTCGGGCGTGAACGTCACGGACGGTACGAGGCCCTTCAGGTCGGCTGTGCGCTTGGGCTTCCCGTTCAGCAGGTGCTTCTTCTTGCCCTCGGCCATCTGTACCGCCAGCTCAAGCTGACGGCTGCCGTCGGTGACGTCGGCCGTCAAGCGCGCGAAGGGAGCCCCGGCGCGCACCAATTGGTCGACGGGCGCATGTCGAAACGACGATTGCGCCGTCAGCAGGCCTATTCCCTCGACGACGTTCGTCTTCCCCGCGGCGTTCGGTCCCACGAGCACCGTGAGCGGACCGATGCCGTCGAGATCGAACGCCTCGTAGCTGCGGAAGTTCAGAAACGAGATATGGGCGATGGCCAGATCCACGATATGCCGCGCGCGTCCTTACGCGATGCGCACGGGCATGACGAGGTACAGGAAGTTCTCGCCCTCGTCCGCCTTGAAGATGCCGGGCTTCATGGATGACTGCACTTCGAGGAACACGTTGTCAGTGTTCACGGAGGACAGCCCGTCCAGCACGTAGGCGTAGTTGAACGCAATCTCCACGTCCTCGCCTTCGCCCTCGCACGACAGCGTCTCCTGGGCCGAACCCACGTCCTGCGCCACGGCGGACAGCTGCACGGTCTGCGACGCCATATTGATGTCGAAGCGCACCGGCGAGCTGGTCTGTCCCAGCAGCGACGTGCGCTTCACGCCGGCCACGAGGTGCCCCACGTCCATGCTCACGCGCGTGGCGTAGGAATCGGGCAGCAGCTGGCGGTAGTTCGGGAAGTTGCCTTCCAGGCGGCGGTTGATGAATACGGTGTCGTGGTACGTGACGACGATCTGGTTCTCAGCCAGCGCCAGCTTGAGGTCGTCCTCCGAGCGCGGCAGCGAAGATATCTCCTGCAAGAACGATCCCGCGATGACCGCCTGGAACTCCTCGGCGCTGGATTCGGGAAGCTCGGCTTCGGTGATGGCGAGGCGATACGAGTCGGTGGCCACCATCTTGAGCGTGGTGTCCTCCAGCGTGATCAGCACGCCCGTGAGGATGGCGCGGCTCTCGTCCTTCGACACCACGCGCGCCACGCGCTTCACCATGGAAGCGAACTGCGTGAAGGGAATGGACACTTCCTGCTGCACGTCCACGTGAGGGAATCCGGGGAAGTCCTCCGCGTCGAGCGTCTTGATGGAGAACGACGCCGTGTCGCACGTGATGACCGCCGAGTCGTCCTCGGCTGCCACGTGCACGGCTGCGTCGGGCAGGTTCTTCACGATCTCGGAGAACAGCTTGCCGGGAACCACGGCCTTGCCCGTCTCCTCGATGAGCGCCGAAACCGAGTACTGGATGGACAGCTCGAGGTCGGTCGCTTGAAGCGTAAGGGTGTCGTCGTGCGCGTCGAGGTAGATGCCCGACAGAATGGGAAGCGTCGATCGGGTTGCGATGCCCTTGAGCACCACGGATAACGCGTTCTGCAATTCCGATTGGTTGATGCTGAATTTCAAGACGTTCCCTTTCTCTAGAAGCAGCGAGCGCTGCCGTCATTATAGAGGTTCGAATGTTTCACGTGAAACATTGCGCATGATCGGCATGACGTATGAATGCGGGTTTTCGGGTTTTGCTCTTTGCTCTTGATCTTCTCTAATATATCTAAGGTTTTAATAGTTGTAATAATAAGGGCGGTGGAAATGTGGAAAACCTACGTTATCGCATGTCAACCCTTGGAATTCTTCCTGAATCGATCGTGCAGACCGAGCACCCTCCCTCAACATCAATTATCGCTTTTATTATCTTTCCATAGGGTTGCACCGCTTTTCGGCAACTTGTCAGTCATGTTTCAGTCATCTTTCCGCCGAACGCGCGTACGCTACATCTCGTTGATGAGCCCGCGCAGCGCTTCCAGCTCCTCGCGCAGCTCGCGGTTCTCCTTCATCTTCTCCTCGACGTTGGTCACCGAGTACATTACGGTGGAGTGGTCGCGGTTGAACTTCTTGCCGATGTCGTTGAACGGCAGGTCGAGCATCTGGCGGCACAGGTATATGGCTATCTGGCGCGCGTAGATGATGTTGCGCGTGCGCTTCTTGCCCACGAGGTCGGCGTGGCTCACCTTGTAGAAGTTCTCCACTTCCTTTTGAATGTCGGCGATGGTGAGGCGCTTCGAAGGGCCGCCGGTGAAGTGGTTCTCCAGCAGCGTGCGCACGTCGTCCAGCTTGAGGTCGGGCTGGTTGAAGAACGTCATCTGGTAGATCACCTTCGTGACGGCGCTCTTCAGCTCGCGGATGTTCGAGCTGGAGCTTTCCGCGATGTACATCTGGATGTCGTCGGGGATGTTGAAGTCGTGCGACCCTTCCGACTCGCGGTACTCGTCCACGAAGCTTTTCACGATGCCCAGCTTCGTCTCGATCTCGGGGGGCTGGATGTCGAACGTGCCGCCCGAGTTGAAGCGGCTGCGGTAGCGCTCGTCGATGTCGATGTTCTTCGGCGCGCGGTCGGCCGACAGCACCACTTGGCGGCCCTGGCTGGTCAGCTTGTTGAATATCTGGAACACGATGTCGAGCGTCTGCTTCTTGCCCTGCAGGTACTGGACGTCGTCGATGAGCAGCACGTCGGCTTCCTCGTAGCGCGTCTTGAAGTTCTTGTAGCTGGATTTCTGCTTGTCGTGCGCCGCGCTGGCCTCCATGTAGTCGCTCAACAGCTCGGCCGAGTCCACGTAGATGGTGGAAAGCTGCGGCATCGTCTCGTTGATGTAGTTCTGGATGGCGCGCATGAGGTGCGTTTTCCCCAGACCCGACTTGCCGTAGATGAACAGCGGGTTGAGGTGCGCCTTGCCCGGCATCTCGGCCACGGCCACGGCCATGGAGTACGCCATGCGGTTCGAATCGCCGATGACGAAGTTCTCGAACGTAAGCGTGGACGCGGGGCTGTCGGGGCCGTCGAGCGCTATTTCTCGTTTCGCGCCGACGCCGGCGACCTCTTCCCCTACCGCCCCTCTATGCGCTTCGGGACGGCCTGCGTCGATTTGCGGCGAACTTGCGGCATTCGCGGCAGGAGCCGGCGCGGGCTTTTCTTCCAGAATTCCGAAATCGAACGCGGCCTCAGGCGTTTCTGCCGCCGTCGCCATGGTTGCCGCCGGGGCTGCCTGCGCGGCGGGAGGAGCAGGCGCCGGAGCGGGAGGTTCGGCGGCTGTGATGTCCACTTCGATGATCACGGTGAACGGCATGTGGTACAGGTCGTTCACCGCGCGTTTGATGAACTCGACATAATGACGCTCGATCCATGTCTTTATAAAGTCGTTGTCCGCGGTGATCATGAGGAACCCGTCGCTCATAGCCTGCGGATGCAGGCGTGAGAAGAACGCGTTGATCTGCGACGGATCGATATTGTTGTAGCTTTTCACCTGGCCGCATACTTCGGACCAGACCTGCTCGAGTTTTTCGCTGTTCATAGCTTGCTTCCTTGATGGGGGCATCGCGAATGTTTCACGTGAAACATCTCTCTCGTGCGTCAAGCGGGCGCCACCCGCCGCCGCTTCGATTGTATTAACAGATCGAAGCCGGGTAAAGGCCGATTATAGGGAATTTGCCACGTGGTATCCCAGATCGGTCAGAATGCGCTTCTGTCCGACCGTTTTCTCGATAAGCCCGGCTTCCTCTAATTTCGACAGCGCCACGTACGTGCTTGATTGCGGCACGCCGGTCAAACGCGACAGGTCCGTTACTCCCAGGGCTCCTTCGCTCAGGAAGATGGGCAGGAAGTCGCGCTCGCGTTGCGACAACGGGGGGATAAGCGGCGCCATCGCATGCTGGGCTTGCATGTCCATGCCCTGAGCGCGATGAGCCGGGGCACCGTGCTGGGGATAGTAGGGCGCGCCTGCCGCGTAGGGATTCTGCGCATAGCGCGGGGGCGCGTACTGCGGTTCGGGCTCGTAACCGTAAGGCGGTCGTGCGGGCGCGGCTTCCTGCGGATACGGTGGGTTTGCGTATCCGTATTGCGCCGGGTAGGCGGGTTGCTGCATCGGCTGCTGGGGAGGAATCTGCTGCTGCAGCTGCTGCGGCGCCTCGTGCATCGGGTAAGCGGGTTCCATGGCCGATGGTTGCGCGGATGCAGGGTGAAGCGCGCTCGATTGGTCGACGGGCGGCATATCGGTCGCCTCGCCCGCACGTAGGCTGATGGTCACTACGGCGCCTGTTCCCAGGTTGTCCTCAATGGTGATGGTGCCGTGCGAGAAATCGAGGTACTCTTTCACGATGGGCAAGCCCGACCCCACGCCGCGAATATAGTGTTTCATCGGCTCCACGGCGGATGTGAACCCGGGGATCTGCGCTTGATCCTTATAAGGTATGCCCGGGCCCTGGTCGGCGAAACGGATGGTATTGCCCTCGTCCAGGATGGACACGGTAGCCTCGGCGAAACGCGCGTGGATGAAGTTTTCCGATACTTCGCGGATGACGGTGTACGGAATGGTCCCTCCGGCGTTTTTAGCCTGTTCATAAATTTTCGAAGCAAGGCTTTCAATGAATTCAGCCGTCGGCGCCGGGTGTATCTCCGTCACGCGCGGGGCGCTGCGAAGATCGTCATACAGCGCGATGCGCGCTACGGCGTGTACATGCGTGTAGTCGAAAGGCTCCACGTTTTCATCAGCGGTTTCATCCTGATGATCTGCTTTTTCAATCTGGTTGTCCAATGGTGTTCCGTTTTCAGATTCGATATTCAGCATTTTTCAGCAACATTCAAAGGCATTGTAGCGTTTTTTCGATTCTGAATCTATCCACCTGGGGAATTCATAGCATTCAAAACTATGTATTCATCTATTTCTAAATCCTGCACTGCTTTCCACATGGGCTTTTCAACGTTTTCCACTTTCTATTCAGAAAATGTGGAAAACGTTGAAGAACGTATTCTGGAAAACGTACGAACGTTGGTGAAAAACGTGCAAAAATGTTGATAGCCTCCAAGCGGATTGGCGCTTCCTGGGCCGAAACGCGTCCTCCGGCAGGACGTGACCGTTTGAATTCGTTTACGTGAAGATTGGGTAACATATTGCCCGGTCGTATGGGTGAATCACACGGCAAGCAATATATAACACCAGGTCAAAGCTTTGTTAATAACTACGATCACCTTTTATGCCTGATGAGAGGCTTGTAAAAGAATGAGAAAATATCCCTTGACAAACCGATGACGTTAGAGATTTCCACAACGGCTCTCGAATGAATCGAGAGTTTTCAACATTTTCCACAATAGAGCTGCGCAAAAAAGAGGAAAACGGTTGAAAAAATAGCCATCCAAGCATGGTCGAGGACATTCAGAACAAACTTTCGAGGTTTTCCACGGCGAAGAGACCTTCCCTTGGGTTCGTTCTATTCGAAGCGACCTGGAAAAAATCATGAACCATTCTTGTGAGTTTTCCTTGACTCCCCCGTAACGTGAGCTATACTTTCGAGGTTGCTCTAAAACCATGAAAGGGAATCAATATGAAGCGCACGTATCAACCTAACACTCGTAAGCGGGCTAAGTGCCACGGTTTCCGTGCTCGTATGTCGACGAAGGGCGGCCGCAAGGTGCTGGCTGCTCGTCGCGCCAAGGGGCGCAAGCGTCTCTGCGTGTAAAGAGAGCTTTAGGTTGGAGACCATTAAATCCCGCGGGGATATCTCCGATCTGTTCTCATGCGGTAAGCGTCTGCATACGCCGTACCTTACGTTCATAGTGTTACCCACGAAGCAGCACGGCCAGCAAGGTCGTGTTGCTTTTATTGCGGGTAAAAAGTCAGGGAACGCGGTATGGCGCAACAGCGCTAAACGACGCATGCGAGCCATATGTCACGATCTGGGCGGTCCGTGGGCGGGCTACGATGTGATATTTCTCGCGAAGTCGGGTATCATGAGGAGTTCTTATAGTAAAGTGCATACAGCATGTGCCGAGACGTTGAAGCGGGCTGAATTACGTTAGGGACGAGAGGAATGAAGGCATTTCTGAAACAGGTGCCGTGCAAAGTGGCGGTGTTTCTCATCACCTTCTACCGGGCTGCCATTTCCCCTCTGTTCCCTTCTTGCTGCCGCTTCACGCCGACGTGCTCCGAATACGGGCTCATAGCCTTCCAGCGCTACGGGTTCTGCCGGGGTCTCAAGCTCACGGTGAAGCGTGTGCTACGTTGTCGTCCGGGGGGTTCGCACGGCTACGATCCTGTTCCTTGAGGTCGTCGCGCGGGCTTCTTTGGTATAGAGGAAGGAACAACTGAACATGTGGGACGTATTTAAGGACTGGATATTCGACATTATCCATTTCTTCTATGACTTCTGCGGCGACTGGGGCCTGGCCATCATCATCGTGACGGTCATCTTCCGTATTCTGATCTCACCTTTGATGCACAAGCAGACGAAATCGTCGTTTCAGATGCAGAAGGTGCAGCCGCTCATGCAGGAGCTGCAGCGCAAGTACGCTGACGATCAGCCTCGCTTGCAGGAAGAGATGCAGAAGCTCTACGCCGAGGTGAAGTTCAACCCGCTGGCGGGCTGTCTGCCCATGCTGCTGCAGATGCCTATCTTCATGGCGTTGTTTCAAGTGCTCAGCGAGATGGGTTCGCGCACATCGGGCACCACCTACGAGTTCTACAACCTGGTTCCCAGCTTGGTTATGAGGCCTTCTGAGGCTCTGGCCGTTGGTTTTGGAACGTTTGTTCCCTATTTGATCCTTATGGTGATCTTCGCGGGCGCCACGTTTTTGCCCATGGTTCTCATGCAGATGGGAAACAAGGACAACCCGCAGCGCAAGCAGACCATGATCATGGCCGCTGTGATGAGCGTGTTCATGCTCTGGATCAGCTGGAGCTCGCCCGCCGGCGTGCTTCTGTTCTGGGGCGCGTCCTCCCTCATGGGCATTGCGCAGCAGCAGATCTCCATGCGCATCATGAAGAAGCGCGACGCCGAGGCCGCTGAAACCATCGAGGTGAAGCCTATCGAGGTGGACGTGACCCGCAAGCAGAAGAAGCCCCGTCCGACCAAGAAGGATACGACGAAGCGCAAGTAACCGCGATTGTTTCACGTGAAACATTGAGGAGTCTGTCATGGCTGAAGAATTGGTTGATGAGAAGCCTCTTGATGAGGAACCCGCTGAACTGACCGACGAGGATCTGGATCGCATTGCCGATACGGCGATTGGAGCGCTCCAAGATATTCTCAAGTACTTCGAGGTGGGCGAAGTGACCATCGACGAGTACGAAGGCGACGAAGGCGAGCTGATCCTCGACATCACGGGCGACGATCTGGCGGTGCTGATTGGCCGTCACGGCAAGACGCTCGACGCTCTGCAGTTCCTCGTGTCGGCGATTACCGTGCGCACCATCGGGTTCCGCTACCCGGTCATCGTGGACGTCGAAGGTTACAAGAGCCGTCAGCGCGAGAAGCTCGAATCGATTGCCCGTTCTTCCGCGAACCGCGCAGCTAGCCAGAACCGCAGCATCAAGCTTCGTCCGATGACACCGTACGAGCGTCGTATCGTGCATATCTGCCTGCGCGACGACGACCGTGTGGAGACGGCATCTGAAGGCGAAGGCAGCGCTCGTCATGTGGTGATTCTTCCTCGCTAAACTTGTAAGTCTCGGTTTAGCCGCAAACCCGCATCGAAAGGTGCGGGTTTTTGTTTTTAGTGTTTCACGTGAAACATTAGAAGTTCCTTTCAATCGAGATTTTCGATGATGGCTCCCCCGTCTCCCTTCGTGTTTCGAAAGCGAATCGCCTTAAACCTGATTCTCCTTTGTCCTTACGCTAAATGTTTCACGTGAAACATTAGAAAAGGGTCAAGAGCTCGGTTTATTGTCGTGAGTGTTTCACGTGAAACAATAGACAATGGTCTAACCTCAGTCTGTTTCGCGTCATGAGTGTTTCACGTGAAACACTCTTACCTGAGGTGCGTTTCGCTCAAATGTTTCACGTGAAACATTTGAAACGTCGTGATTTGAATGTTTCACGTGAAACATTCCTCTATACTGAGGGCATTCAATTGTAGAGGAGTGAACATGCGCGAGGATCTTTTGAAACGCCATCTGGAGTTGGTTATCGAGGCCAATAAGACCACCAACATCACGCGTATTTCGACATGGGATGAAGGGATGCTTCTCCACGTGCAGGATTCTTTAGTTGGTCTGCCTGAATTGAGAGAAGCACCGGAAGGTCGAATGGTCGATATTGGATCAGGGGCAGGTTATCCGGGTATTCCCCTAGCTATAGAGAGCGGTCGTTCTACGCTTCTAGCTGATTCCGTCGGTAAGAAAACCACGATCCTCGCTTCGATGGTGCAAACGTTAGGTCTTGATAACGTTGATGTGTATACCGGCCGAATCGAAGACCTTGCTCGTGAAGAACCTGCCTCGTTCGCTGCGGTGACCGCTCGGGCGCTTGCTCAGCTGTCGATACTCATGGAATTCGCCAGCCCGTTGCTGCAGGAAGGTGGGCGGTTGATTTGCTATAAAGCCAATGTATCCGATGAAGAGATGGAGCATGCCCTATCGTTGCAAAACCGCTTGGCGATGAAGCTTGTATCCGATCGTATCGTTGAGCTTGGCAAGAATCACCGCCGCATCATTTGCTTCGAAAAAACGGGTACCCCGCATGTAAAGCTTCCGCGCAAAACAGGTTTCGCGCAAAAACGCCCGCTCTAATGCAGAATGTTTCACGTGAAACATTCTGCATTAGAATCTAGCGCTAACCTTACGCGGATTCCATTCAGTTCTAACACGCAGCCTACGCGCATTTAGCTCGGATCCAGAGTAAACGCCAAACGCCGCGTTCTCGCATAGACAACGCAGATAGTGAATTGAATTCGGATCCAGCGGAGTCTAATGTTTGTCCTTCATTTTTTGGAATAGGCTTCCGTGAACGTCGTTACGACGCTTGAGGACTTCAGCGTGGATCGCTTCGCACACGCCTTCGAGGTTCTCCATTACTTCGTTATTAGCGAATCTCAGCTCTTTGATCTCGAGCATTTCGAGAAAGGTTGTTCTAACGCGGTCGTATTCCTTCTGGCTTTCGGTATAATGGCTATCACCGTCCAGTTCAATGCTGAGACGCGCCTTTCTGCAATAGAAATCAACAATGTATGATCCAATCACTTTTTGAGCTACGAACGGTGTAGGATATTCTCGTAAGAACGAGAACCAAAGCCTTCGCTCTGGATAGGTCATTTGATTACGCATGTTTTTTGCCCGCTGGGCGAGCAATTGGCGCCGCGTGGTATTCATCAGCAACCTCCTTTTTCCTATCTAGTATTGTACAGATGTGGTCTTACGTGCATATGGCAGGTTTCTAGCGTGCGGTCTATGCGGATCTCACGCCGTTTACCTCATTTTCCAACGCGGTTTCTATATTTGTTTCACGTGAAACACTTTTGGTTCTAGCAGGCTCCCGATGTTTCACGTGAAACATTTTGGGCGAGTGTTTCACGTGAAACACTAAACAAGGTATACTGTGTTCGCGGTCAAGAAAGGGGGTCCCTGTGGGACTATTCGATGGTCTCAAACGAGACAAAAAAGCAGCAGAGACTGTCAAGCAACATAAAAAAGAAGAGATCGTAGAGGACGAGTTGATCATCGACCATATTGAAGTGGTTGAACGAGAGACTGTGAAGCCTTTGGTAGAGCAAGAAGTTCCTCCTACTCCTATCAAGACGA
>ENA-ORUO01003449-ORUO01003449.1-human-gut-metagenome-genome-assembly--contig:-NODE-3449-length-10544-cov-2.592430_pt1 | contig 10544 bp, 7 predicted proteins | sample MGYA00242082_ERZ509215 | MGnify/ENA primary metagenome ERZ509215 (study PRJEB26280, sample SAMEA2338829) | human gut metagenome | biome: human gut; feature: human-associated habitat; material: faeces... | reverse complement strand
ACAAGCGCGTATCTATGGCAGGAAGGAGAACTGTATGGAGAAGACAAAATATAGAGATTTGATCATGCGGTATCTTACTGCATTGGACCCGAATCAAGTAATTACAACAGAACAAGTTGCTCAGTATGTCGCAGAACAACTTCAACTCGAAACAGCAACAGTAAAAAAGACAGTCAATGTAAATATGGCCCGTCTTGAAAAAGAAGGGGAAATTGTGCGTTTGACAAAAGGCATTTATTGTAGGAAGGTAAAAACAGCATTTGGATACTATACCCCGGATAAAGAAACGCTTTTTTGTAAGCAACTTCTTCGCAATGAAAACGAAGTGATTGGATATGAAACAGGATTATCTGCCCTCAATCGCATTGGTCTGGTATCTCAGATGCCCAAAAAAAGGTGCATTGCAACAAACTTGCACATGAAAAGGATTCCGAAAGGAATGCAGATAGAGATTCGGAAACCGCCAATTATAGTCAATGCCGACAACTTTCGATATCTGCAAATTTTGGATGCAATTCGAGAACTGGACATGGCACCTGTCGATACAGCGAGGCCGGTTGATGTAGTAAGAGCAACAGTTCAGAAATTTGCGTTAGAAACGGATCAGCTGATTCTGATGGCTCGAAAGTATTATGGGCAAAAGACATTAGTTCGGACGATAGATATTATGTTGGAGGGTAGTTATGAATCTGCACGAGGATAAGTTTGCTTTTTTGAATATTATCAATCTGGTTTATGAAGATAGCGGCATTAGATCCGATATTTTGGAAAAAGACTATTATGTTACGCTACTGCTTAGAGAGTTGGCAGGCAAGCAAGCAGAGCTGCCGGCTTATTTTAAAGGTGGAACAGCTCTGTATAAAGCACAGAAAAGCATCCGTCGTTTTTCTGAGGATATTGATTTGACGGTATGTATTGATAACTGCAGTAATAATCAGGCAAAGAAACGACTGGAACTGGCAACAAAGAAATATCAATCGCTCCCCCGCACATCCAGAAAAGAACTGGAGGACGACCGTAAAGGCAGTATCACAGCAGTTTACGACTATGCTCCACTCGTGGGGATTGACTCAGATGATCCACTACAGCGTTTCGGATATGTGAAAGTAGAAGGCACCTCTTTCACTGTCAGCGAACCCTTTACTCCACTTGAAATTGAACCGATACTTTATACTTATGCTACAGAAGAACAACGCCAAATCCTTCAAGCGCAATATGATGTTGGACCTTTCCGGATCAATACAATCCGCCTGGAGCGTATTTTTGCAGACAAAATTTTTGCAGCTGAGTTTTATTATGAACGTAAAATGTATTTTGATGTGGCAAAACATCTTTATGATGTCAGTGTCATGCTCGATTTAGAGCAGATTCAAAAAATGATTGGAAACCAACAGATGTTTCTTGAAATGCTGGGGTATAAAAGACTGGAAGAAACCAGACGAACAGGCAGCGACTTGGCAGAAAAGAAGTTTTCCGATTTTCAACTGCTTGGAGGGTTCGGTGATAACGCTGCATTGCGTAAAGATTATCAGCATATGCAGCGGAACTATGTTTTTTCAGAAGAAGATGTGCTGTCTTTTGATTATGTAGTAGAACAATGGAAAAAACTCAGAGAGATCCTACTTGCGCTTGCATGACAATAACACATCGATTTTGCAAAAAGTAATGTGCGATTGTCAGGTCGAGGGCGCTTTGTATCTATCTATGTAAGTGAGCTGTAAGTCGAAAAAATAGTCGCCTGAGAAGTATGTGTTCGATACTTCCCAGGCGACTTTTACATTACAGGTTCTGCCGGATGATCCGCGTGATGATGCCCACGGCTACGCCACGCTCCATGTCCAGGCGGGTGACGGCAAAGGACACATCATCCTTTTTCCCGGGCATCCGGTAGTCATAGCAGGAGTGGGCCACCGCATTGACGCCGTTGGAAAGCCTGACATAGACGACGCCCTTGTGGACATCGGTGACCTTGCCGGCGTACTTGCCCTGGATGCGGCACTTCTGCAGGTTGTCCCGGTCGGTGTTTTCCGAAGTGCTCTTGATGTCAGCCCGGATGCTCAGGTCTTCCGGACTCTCGCGCCGCACGCTGAGGATGCGGACCAGCACCTCATCGCCCACAGCAAACCGCTCATGGGCGTCGCCGATCCAGTCCCAGGCCAGATCCCGGGCCAGGATGGAGCACTCGACGCCGAACACTTCCACGCGGATGACTTTCTCGGCCACGGCGATCACACGGGCCTGCACAATGCGGCCTTCGTAGACACGGTACATGCCGTCAGCATCCAAATCGAAGTAGAAGATCTGGCGTTTACGCATCATCGCCTCCCGGCGGCTGGCGACCACGCTGCGGGTCTTGGAGTCAATGCCCCGCACCACAAAGTCGATGTCGGCGCCCAGCATGTTGCCCAGGATCTTGTTCTGGCGCAGCATCAGGTCGGCGTAGTCCTGGCCAGAAGGGCTGCGGCCCAGGTTGATCATCATTTCCTTGATGGGAATGATGATGCGGAAACCCTTGTAGTCCACCACGGCCACCGTCTTACGGTTGTCCAGCTGCTCGATGCCGCCCAGCTGGCCCGTCAGAATACGGCGGGTGCGATAGGCGTTATGAATCTCATGCCAGATGACATCCTCACGGTCTTCCGCCGTCTCTACATCCTCACGGCTGCGAATGGTCAGGATAGAGGGCTCACGGCGCGTCTGCACATTCCGCCGGCGAGCGGGCGCCCGGGGAGTGGTGGCTTCAGGCACCTGCTCCTCCATCGGGGCGGAATCATCCTCCAAAACGGGTTCACCCTCTGCAGTAGTATCCTCGGCCGGGGCCTCATCCATCGGAAGCGGCTCAGCGTCTGCCTGCGGAACAGGGGCCTCCGCCTCAGCAGTGGTATCCGATACCTTCTTCTTGCGGGAGGTGCGCTTGGGCTTTGCGGCAGGCGGTCCTTCGACGGCCTGGGGATTCGGCTCAGAAGCAGCGGTATCGTCACCTGCGCTGTCTTCCTCTGCGGGGAGATCTCCGTCGCCGTCAGCTGTTGCCTCATCGTCCTGCTCGAAGTCTGCGTTCTCGTCAGAAGTAGCCTCGGCGGCGTCCTCGTCGCTGCTCACAGCATCATCGCCGAACACTTCGGCTTCCGTAAGCTCCGGCAAATCACCGGTGGTATCATCGGAAGGGGGCGCGCTGTCGGGCTGATCCATAGCGGCCAACAGAGCGTTCAGGTCCTCGCCGTCAACCGGGGCAGAATCAGGAGCAGTCGTATCCTCGGAGGGAACGGGGGAATCCTCCAATGCGGTGGTCTCAGGAACAGGGGCCTCCTGTTCCAGAAGTTCTTTTTTCTTGGTTGCCATATAAGTAAAACCTCCTTAATTTGGTGTATTACGAAAGGATCGAATCCTTGTCGGTTGAAACAATGCCCTCCGGGGGTTTGGCTCCAGGTTTTTTCACATCAGTAGCAGGATCGGAAGGCTTGGGCTTTTTCCGTGCCGGCTTTTTCGGTGCCGAGGGCGGCGGGGGAGGAGCAGCGGGGGCAGCTGGCTGGTCCTGCTGCATCTGCCGCCATTCAGGAATGTGGGAAGAGGCTTTGCAAGAATGGAGCTTAGGTGCCTCCGGGTGCTTGGAGTAGTCCATCTTGTCAACTTTCAGTACCTTCTGACCGCGGATGATGACCAGAGCCTGCGTGATGGGCAATCGCAGCACTTCATCCGGGGTGAGCACAGGCCGCTTGCCAACGCCGGAAGTTTCCCGGAATTCCGGAGTGTAGTTGGAAATGCGCCAGGTGCCCAGCTGCTTGGATTTGCTGGATACTGACACCGAGGCCAGACCGGTGCGCTCGGAGATAAACTCGGCTGTAAGGCCGTCCGTACAGCCCAGAAAGAGTTGTGCGTCGCAGTTGCCCAGAATTTCCTGCCAGAGATTGAGCGGGTAGCGGTTCTGAAGACCCGCGAGATTTTGGAACACGCAGCTCATGGAAATGTTGCGAGAGCGAATCACACTGAGTCGCCGCGAGAGATCAGGGATGGTGCCGCAGGCGGTAAGCTCTTCTCCTAAAATGTGGACAGGAATCGGAAGTTTGCCGCCCTCACAGTTTTTGTCCGCATACCGAACCAGCTTGATAAAGCAGAAAGAGAGAAACAGGCTTGCCAGAAAATCAAAGGTACTGTCCTGGTCGCTGGTAACAAGGAAGTAGGCGCACCGCTCCTGGCCGGGAAGTTCCAGATCGATTTCATCCCGGGTGGTAATTTTCTTGATCAGTTCTGACTGGAATACCTGCAGGCGGGAACCCAGACCGATGATGACACCGCTGCGCACGGTATCGCTGGCCTGCTTGAACAGACTGTACGGAGCTTTGGCAGGATGAGTGGGAGGCAGAACATCGAACAGATTGTCCAGATCGGATTCTCCGTTCAGCGTCAGTAAGCGGTACACCTCACCGATATTGCGGTTCTCCGCCGCATAACTCTGATCTACATAAAGGACAAGGGCTTTCAGCAGATTCATTTCGCAGCTGTCCCAGAAGTGGTCGCCCTTGCCGGTGCTGTTGGTGTTCTTGATGATGACATCCACAAAGAGCTGAGCCATCAGTTCCTGCCCTTCCACTTCGGAAAGGCAGTTCCAGCTGTCCGAGTTTTCCGGGAGTACCAGATTGAACACCTTGACACAGTAGCCTTGATAGCGCAGGTACTCGCTGGATTTTTCGTAGAGCTCGCTTTTGGGGTCAGAAATGATCAGGGATTCCCCGCGAATCACCGCCTGAAGGATGCGGTTCATACAGAAGGAGCGGGTTTTCATGCTGCCGCTGGAGCCGTATACGGCCAGATTGCCGTTGATTTTGGGATTTTCAGGGATGCAGACCGCTTTCCCATCTAACATTCCCAGCACAACACCTTTATGCTTGCGAAGGTCGGGCACCAAATCGAGCACACCCGCCATTTCCTTGCGGCTCATCCAACCAGAGGTGCCATAGGTCCCCTTGGCCGAATAGATGAAATTCCGGTCGGTATCATATTCGCCCGTATCGCTGTAGCCCATCTTCATCACCATCAGGAGCAGGATAGCCAGCAGGCCGATGCAGATCAGGACGCCGTATACCCCATAGGGAGGGCGCAGCACTGAGGTCAGGCAGGTAAAAAAGTCGGGCGACGCCGCCACCGGAGATGTGCCGTCCCCGGGAACGCCGCCGCCCTGTTTCCAAGCTGCGTAATTGCCCAATATCTGCCCCAGAAAGCCGCCAGAATAGAGAATGGCGAGGATGGCCAAAGGAGCAGCCATCAGGCAGGCAATCATTTTCTTTTTGTTTATGGGAAGAACCTCCTCTCAAATTTGATGAAGTCAATGGTTTGAAAGTGCACCCTGCTGCCGCAGTAGCGCCGCAGTACATCTGCCTGAAAATCAAAGCAAATGATCGTTCCGGAACTGTCCATAAGATCGAGGGCGCTGTTGAAGCGTGCAATCCTGGGCAAATCGAAGAAGTAGCAAAACAAAACAGGTGTTCCATCCGCTTCAAAGGCATCGTGTTCGACGGCTCGGCTCGCAGCCCCGGTTGTAAGGCCCTGCTTCAAGATGTCGTTGAGCTGCGCTGTCTTGGCGCAATCGCACAGCAAGGCCAGCAGCACTTCTCCCTGATGGTCGTTGGTAAAAAAGAAAAAATGGTCGTAGCTTCCGTCCAGCATGAAATAGTCATGTTTGGCGCCGCCAGTGCTGGTCAGCATCTGGTAAGCGAGTTCCATGCTTTCCCCCAGAACGACCCCCTGCACAGCGTCTGCATTGTATTGCCCGGTGAGGCGCTGCTGACACAGAACGATCCACATCAGAGCCTTTACCCGCATCTCGGACTTGTAGCGCCATTTCATCAGAGCTGCGCTGCTGTTGTAAGTGACATAGATGCCGCTGGAGGTAAGGAGCACACCAGTGAAGCGAGAACTGCGGATCTGCGTGGTATCCACCCCCATCTCCTTGACTTCACGGGAACTGTAAAATGAGGGATACTCCACGGCCCCATCGGAATAGCCCTGCGGGGCAAAAACCTTCGGTTTTTCATCTTGGAAAAGTCCCACCCCAGCATTGTCCATCGTGACATAGGTTTCTGCCAGACGGTGAAGACGAAGCCGACGCCCAATCTCGCTTTTCAGCCGGTTGGTGTCGGTATCGCCTGTCAGATAGGGAGCAAAACGCTCAGGCCAGTTGTCCAGCAGCCTGTTTTTGGCGCGAACGCCTAAACGATAGCCGCGGAGTTTGTCTCGGTAATAGGTGCGGAGTAGCCCGCTCTTTTTCAGATCGGTCACAACCGACTCCAAATAGTAAGGACTGGCTGGGAGACGGTTGAGCTGGCTGGTGGGGAACTCTCCAGAGATGGCTGTCAACGCCAGAAGCCGGAATGGGAGCGTGTCCGGTTGTGGAAATGTCCGGCTGCTTTTCCCAAGTGATCACCTCCCTTGTGAAGTGTTTTTTTACCGTGATGACTGAGAACTTCGGTAAAATTCTGCGGTGGCGCAAGTCTGGAAGCGTTGAAAATCCGGGCTTTTTTGTGCCATCAAGGTATGTCGGGAAAAATAAGGGCCAAAAGGCTCAAAAATCCGAGATGGTTTTCAAGCTCTCTTTGCGCTCTGCAAGCCATTGGGGAAACCGCTTTTTTTCCATGACAAAGATCTTGGTGCAGTCTTGCTCTCCCAGCTCTGTGGTATTATAGGCGTCGCATAGCAAACCGGTATCATCGGCCATCACAAAGGTGGACAACAGATCCAGCAACTGCTTTTCCTCCAGATTGTCATAATCACGCACCCGCCTGGTGGGAAGTGTTTGATCGTAAACTTGGGCAAAGCAGACAACACAATTCCGGTAATGGGGGAGAGGCTGTTCCTTTGCGTACTGCTCCAGAGCGAAATAAAGCGGGTCTAACAGGAACTCGGAACTTTGCCGTTGCCGGCGCTTCGGGAGAAGCCCGGGAAGGGTCACTTCCAGGACCCCGTTTTCATAGGCTATCGAGATGCCCTGCGCCACGCTGGCGGATTGGAGATACTCGCCCTTCTGGATGGAGGTGCTGGAATATATCAAATGCCGCAGCCGGCAGGCGATCCGTTCCGCCCGAAGCGCAGCATCCGTAGAGAGAATTTCGTAATTGTCGGGATAGCGTTGGATGTCTGTTGTGTCCATCGCATACAGCGCATTACTCAAACGGGATATATCGTCAAGAATGCTCCCTATTCTGCGGGAAATCAGTTTTCGATCCAAAAATCATGTGCCTCCTGCTTTCTTGAAATACTGGGTTTGTCCATCTTGGGATACGGTGCAAAAACCGGATATGTCGGGACAGTCGATTTTGGCAATCTGTGTCGGAGAATCGACCACGATGATGCGGCGGCTACCGCCCTTGTTGCCCCGTAGGGCATGACAGACTAACGCTTCCTGTCCATGGGCGACATAGGCGACTTCATACAGCTCCCCGTCGGCGAAAAAGACCAGTTTGACAGGGAACTCCGCAGGTGCATGATAATCAGCCTGCTGAATGAAATCCAAAAGGACCCACACCGCCTTGATAAGCGCCTGATCAGCTTTGGGCGAATAGCCGGCAGGAAAATATCCGCCGTTATCACTTTGGAAAATGCGGCCCTGCCTTTCCAGATGGGAAAGCAGGGTTTTCGCTGTTTCAGACTTGCCAGGGTGAAAGCAAAGAAGCTGCTGCTGGCTGAGACCAGGATACATAGTCACCGTCCGTAGTAGCGTTGCAGCTTCGTTTCCATAGATTTCAGCCCTGGTCTTCATGAGCTCACCTCCTGTTTGTAAAAATAGATGACGCATAAAAGACGCCATCGGGGCGCCTTTCAAAAATAGTCGCTGAAAGGCGTCATCGCAGCGTCTATTTGGCGTGTTTTGAAGAAATGTAGGAGAACAAGGGTTATGCAGACTCCTGTTCACGGCGCTTGCGCTCCAGAATTTCACGAAGTTCACGCCGGTCGGTGGTAATCAGGTCCTTCTCAAGAGGGCTGGCCTTAAACTCAACCATGACATTGTTGTTGTTGGTCGAGATCAAGCCATTGCCACGCTCAAAATGGGTGACCTCCATCGTTTCCGCATCGGACAGATGCAGGGTCTCCTGAACCCGTTCCGCTTCATCATCTTCCAGGTTGAGAATGATCTTTGTCTTGCTGTTGTTGATGATACCTTTGCCAAAGCGACCTTCATCCAGATTGAAGAAATCGTTGAGGTCTTGGCTCGCGAAGACCGCCGAGCCTCCATACCCACGTATCGTTTTTGCAATCTCCAAGAGGAAATCGCCGGCCAGTCGTGTGCCTGTGGCGCCGGCGCCGGAAAGGAGCTGCCAGCATTCATCGATGAAGATGGTTTTTTCTTCTGTGCGGTCGGCCTTTGCCCGGTCCCACACGAAATCAAGCGCCACAAACATACCTACAGTCAGCAGATCGCCGGTGAGCGAGGAAATGTCCAGCACGGTATATTTGTTATCCAGACTTACATTGGTCTGCTTGTTAAATGTACTGGCCGAACCGTGAACCAGACGGTTGAGAATGTGAGCCATGCGGGTAGTTTCCGGCGCAGCTTTCAGAATCTCATGCAGGTCGCCCAGCACCGGCATTTCCCGGTACTGACCCGGATTGGCCGGGTCATCCAGTGAAGCGTTATCATGCGTAATGCCCTTTGCGTTGTAAGTGCGGATCAACGCTTCGTCCAAAAGCTGACGCTCTTCATGGCTCATATCGGGAATGAGCAGGCTGAAAAAGATGTGCAGCTGCTGGATTTTTGCCGCCAATTCAGAAAGCTGGATTCCGGGGCCGTCCAGGAGTTCATTGACAGACCGATCAACCTTGCGGATCTCCATAACATTGATGCAGTGAGGGCTTGCCGGGGAGATTTGGATAAACTCGCCGCCCACATTTGCACAGGCGCGGTGAAACTCGTGCCCCTTCAAGGGAGCGACGATGAAAATAGGGATATTTTTACGCCGCATTCTTAACGCCATGAGCTGCATTGTGAAGGTTTTGCCTGCGCCGCTGGTACCTAAAATCGAAATGTTGGCATTTTTGTAAATCGCGGAATTGAAAATATCCACGATGATGAGGGAACTGTTGTACTTGTTGACCCCCAAAAGGATGCCGTTGTCGTCACACATCTCAAAGGAAGTGAAGGGGTAGCAGCTTGCGGCGCCGCCAGTCAGCAGGTTGCGCTTGCCACGCTCAAAAAGTCCTTTCTCCATGGATACCAGCGGGAGCGCGGAGAGAAATGCCTGTTCCTCACGAAAATGGCAGGAACGGACATCCATATCCTGCGAAAGCAGAAGCTTTTTCATCTCGCTGACCTTCCATTCCAAATCTTCCTCAGTAGGGGCAGTAACGGTAATCAACAGATTCAGATAGTAGAAGTCCTCGTTGTTGGCAAGACCTTCCTTCAGAAAATAGCCGCTTCGGATGGCGCCGTCGATGTCGTCAAAATCAGTGTTGGTGTCGCTCGCGTCCTTGATTTTGGAACGATTGATGCGGAGCTGCTGGCCTACCCGCTGGATGATGCGCTCTTTGGGCTGCCTGGAAAGGAACATGTCCATGTCGATGCCGTCGCCGGCGTTGACGATTAAACTCAGCCATCCGGCGGGAACCTGCGTCTTATAACCATCCGACGGAATCAGTAAATAGGCGTAGTACAGCCCGTCTATGCACAGATAGCGCCCATGAGTAAAATCAATACTCTTGGGAGCGGCAAACTCGGCTGCAGGGATATGGTCAATCTCGCTTTCCCGGCCTTTTGCCGCATACTGTGCAACAACCTCCTGTGCCCGGAGTGCCAGCGGTTTGATGACGCTCTCATTTCGGCAGAGGAGATTATAAAGAACATCAACCGTAAATTCGTCCTCGTTTTCGGGGATAATCACTTCATTACCGCATTGCCGGAGGTAATTGGATGCAGTATGTACGGCGCTTTGCAGGGATTGAATAGCTTCCTCTTCCTGTTCCGAACGCCGGGTGTTGTTCCAGGGCTCATACTCAAAAATCAGGAAAAAGCGCCGTGTGACAGCTTCCCGGGCGCCGATCTGCTGCACAAAGCTCAGATAGTCTTCCTGCATCAAACGGCACTGCTCATTTTTCTCCTGAGCCATCTCCCTGCGTACTGTGTCCAAATGACGGTTGATGTCCGCCCGACGGGTCAGCACCTTGATCTGCAGCTTGACGGGAGAGATTTTCAGATACGACACAAAAGAGTAGATGATATTGCGCTGCTCTCTCGCGCTGCGGAGCATAAAGTTGATGGGAACCACCTCGACCACCTTGACATACCGGTGGTCTTTGGTGTAGATGATGCCGTTCTGGATCTTTTCGATGGGAAGATAGTCTGCCACCGGATTCAGGCAGGCGGGCGGCTGCTCTTTGATATGAGCGGGGCGCTTGGACGGACGTGCCTTCTCCTTACGCTTGTTGGGTTTTTTCTTCGCTTTTTTGGACGAAAGTTCTTTCTTTGGCTTTTTCTTGGGCCGGAGCTTCTCACGAATCTCGTAACTGCGAACCTCGTCAAACTCAGCTGGAAAATCCGATTCACCGGAACGCCTGCGCTT
>ENA-ORUO01003437-ORUO01003437.1-human-gut-metagenome-genome-assembly--contig:-NODE-3437-length-10564-cov-2.048625_pt1 | contig 10564 bp, 9 predicted proteins | sample MGYA00242082_ERZ509215 | MGnify/ENA primary metagenome ERZ509215 (study PRJEB26280, sample SAMEA2338829) | human gut metagenome | biome: human gut; feature: human-associated habitat; material: faeces... | reverse complement strand
TCCGCAACAAACGGGAAAACCCGTTTGTAAGCTTCCAACGACACCCCTGTATTCCCCGTCATTATCCCATTAATCAAATCAATATACCCATACAAGTAGTCCTGACCTGTCAGCTTAAACGTATCTAATGTCACCTTTAATTTACCAACCTCCTGTAAAGTAATATTTTTGTTGGCTCCCCGGAGAATACTTTCCAATTGGAGAGCGAACAAGATTCCTAATTTTTTATCTACCCTCTCTACCCCGATACCTTGACGAAATTGTTCTACATGTTTTAGCAAATAAGCTAAATTCCCCGATCCGACAGGAGACAAACGATAATCTTCATAAATAAACCAATAGGGTGCCGTACACTTCTGCTTATCTTCCAAAGAGGTGATTACATCCAATGCGATACTTTTTGCTTTTGTCGTGTTTTCGGAAGCCAGTAAAGCTTTGATGTATCTCAACAGGAAATCCATCTTACGATTCCCTGCCATGTACTCCCCTTCCAACTGAATAACAGAATTTTCCATAAAAACCGAATCCACTCTCTTAATAAATTTATCCTCATCAAGAATCGCCCCCACAATCCGAGATAACAGTGTTCCGTCAGTCTTCAACACCAAAAAAGTTGGGTAGGACATAATTTGATATTTCTGCTGAATATCAATTCCTTCCTCCTTTTCCATATCAAATTTCACACAAACAAACTTATTATTCATGTAATTCCCAACAGTTTTCGAGGGGAATACATTTTCTGTCATCAGTTTACATGATCCACACCACGAAGTATAACAATCTACAAAAACATACTTATTCTCTGTCTTTGCCTTTTCTAATGCATCTTTAAGAGTTAATTCTTGAAAAGTTGTCTGTGCAAATGTCGGTATAAACAAGCATAGACAACAAAATAGTGATATTAACCTTTTCATTTCTTACCCTTTCCTAAAGGAAACACTATTGAATAAATAGCTACAAATTACTTTGTAATTCTCCGCAGAACAAACCACGTAATCCACCTGCTCCTTACCATTCACTTTATAACGAATGGCATATACCCGATCTCCAATTTTTACTTTATTCTCGATTTCCGCTTTACGAAGTCCCAAATGATATAGATGATCATCTCGTATCCCTTCTTTATTTTCCGTAGCATCCTCCACCATTTGCGCAAAAGAGGTCAATCGTACAAAAATTTTCTCGCTCCATTTTCCATCTTTCACGGAAGCTTGAATATTCATTGCAAAAAAAGGAGTCTCCAACCGAGAATGTTCTTTAGCATACTTGGTTATTTGTTTTTTATTTTTGTAGTTATTTTAAGAATAAAACAATAGAATGGAGAATAACAGATCGAGAATTCAAGCTTGGTTAGAGGCGGCACGTCCGAAAACGTTGCCGGCATCATTTAGTCCGGTATTAGTTGGGTGTGCGCTGGCTTACAGGGATGGAGTATTTAAATTGGTTCCGGCGATCCTTTGTGTTTTGGTGGCTTTACTCGCCCAGATAGCCAGTAATTTTGCCAATGATTATTTTGATTTTAAGAAGGGGGCGGATAAGGAGGACCGGTTAGGCCCGGAGCGAGCGGTGGCTTCCGGTTGGATAACTCCTAAGGCAATGCTATGGGGGACTTTTATCACGTTGGGGCTTTCTTGTCTATGTGGCTGTTTCTTGTTGTTCTTTGCCGGCTGGGAGCTCATCGGTGTAGGAATTGCTATCGCGATTTGTGTCTTGGCTTATTCAGCAGGGCCGTTTCCTTTGGCTTATAACGGGCTGGGGGATGTGTGTGTCGTATTGTTTTATGGGATTATTCCGGTTTGTTTTACGTATTATGTACAAGCTTTATCGTTTTCCTTATTGTCATTCTTGCTTTCGTTGTCATTGGGGCTGTTGTCCGCTAATATTTTGATCGTGAATAATTACCGGGATTATGAGCAAGATAAGGCGGCTCGTAAACGGACTACGATTGTGCTATTCGGGCGTACGTTCGGGTTGTTAGCTTATTTGCTGAACGGTATATTGGCTGTCTTGATCACGCTGCCTTTATTGATGGATGCCTCACCTTGGCTTGTTTGTTTATTCGCGGCTTTTAGCGTGCTGTTTGCCGCCACATGGCTGGAGATGAAACACTATCAAGGCCGTGAGCTTAATAGAACTTTAGGGCATACGGCACGGAATGTATTTATCTATGCCGTATTGCTTTCGATTGTATTATTATTTGGTTCTTAAGATGTGCCGTGCTTTGAACAATCGCTTGGCCTCATGGAGACTTTTCTGTATGTATTTGGACAGGATAATCAATGTAACCGCTACGATAATCAGTAAGATTCCTAAAGCGAGGTGAGGGGTGAAAGGCTCTCCAAAGACTAAAACACCTACGCAGACGGCTGTCACGGGTTCTGTTGCTCCCAGTACGGAAGTTAGGGTGGAACCGATATGGTGTACGGCTTGTACCAATGTAATGTTAGATACTACGGTTGGCAAGAAGGCTAATAAGACGAGGTTAATAAAAGAGGGCAGGTCTGGAATGGGTTGGATTCCTGTTCCTGCCTGTGCTTTTATGAAAAATAAAGAGGTACTGACGATAAATACATAGAACGTAAGTTTTCGTCCCGGCATATCATGTACCCTCGATTTATTGACGGTGACGATATAGAGGGCATAAGCGACGGCGGAAAGTAATACGATGATTACGCCTAGCCCGTTTAATTGCATCTCGCCTCCATAGATTGATAGGCGGGCTACTCCACAAATAGCGAGTCCGATCGCTAAAAGCGTGATCCATGATGTTTTTTCTTTAAATACAAAAAGCATGAAAAGGGTTACAAATATTGGATATGTAAAATGTAAAGTTGTCGCAATTCCTGCCGCCATAAAATTATATCCCCAAAACAGGAACATAGCCGAACCTGTATAGAAAGTGCCTAATAAAATCAATATCGGTAGGTTTCGCATCTCTGTTCTAAAAGATTCCTTTTTCGCTAGAAGCATACCCGATAAGGCGATGGCCGCGAATAAGAAACGATAGAACAATATCGAATCAAACCGCATACCCTTCTCCATAAGAGGCAATGTAAACAAAGGGATTAAACCGAATGTAACAGAAGTCGCTATTCCATAAGCGAAACCTTTTAGATTATTATTCATATTATACTTTTTGATAAAATGACCGCAAACATACGAAAAAGTCTTGAAATCTTGAAAACAACCTTCTCCTGTCGCTTGTTTTTATCAAAAATGATGTTTATGAGATATTTCTTTATTTTATTTGCGATTGCCGGCTTACTTATTAATCCTTCCGCTACGGAGGCTTGTACCGGTATTACTTTAAAAAGCAAGGACAGTACGACTATTGTAGCACGTACGATAGAGTGGGGTGGAAGTAATTTGAACAGCCAGTATGTCGTGGTTCCAAGAGGATATACCGAACAATCGTATACCCCGGATGGAGTTGATGGAATGACTTTCACGACACGTTATGGATATGTGGGCTTGGCAGTGGAGCAAAAGGAATTTATCGCCGAAGGACTCAATGAGGTTGGGTTATCGGCTGGATTGTTTTATTTTCCAAAGTACGGTGAATATGAGAAATATGATGCCGCAGTTCGGGATAAAAGTATCTCTGATCTGCAATTAGTGTCTTGGCTGTTGGGGGAATGTTCAAATGTAGAGGAGGTGAAAGAGGCTGTTAAGAAAGTGCATGTTATCAATATAGATCCTCGTGCGTCTACCGTTCATTGGCGGTTTGCCGAGCCGTCGGGGCGTCAACTGGTTCTTGAGATTATTAAGGGTGAGCTACACTTCTATGAGAATACGTTAGGAGTTCTGACTAATTCTCCCAGTTTCGAGTGGCATCTGACGAACCTGAATAATTATGTTAATCTTTTCCCGGGTACGGCCCCCAATCAACAATTAGGAAATATAGAGTTGTCTTCATTTGGTGCGGGAAGCGGTTTCCTTGGGATTCCGGGCGACGTAACTCCACCGTCACGTTTCGTTCGTGCGGCTTTTTACCAATCTTCGGCCCCACAACAAGAAACCGCATTGGAAACGGTCTTCCAGTGTTTCCAGATATTGAATAATTTTGATATTCCCGTAGGGATCGAATTCCCATTAGGGCAAGTACCTTGCGATATACCGAGCGCTACTCAATGGACTTCGGTTACGGATATGCGAAACCATGTGATTTATTACCGTACGATGTACAATAGCGTTATTCGGAATATAGATTTACGTTCCATTGATTTCTCCACGGTTCGTTATCGTGCGATACCTATGGATGAGACAAAGCGACAAGCGGTTGAGACGATCAAAATAGAATAGGGGAGAGCTCTCTTTGAAGTACACTTCGTAAGTCAATGGAATAGGTGATAAAACCCAATGGAATAGGCAACATAACTCAATGGATTACGTTCCCTATTCTATTGGGTTTCGACTGATGATCTAAATCTTATAATAGTAATCCGGCCGCAACTTCCTCCGCAACCGCGTCACCTTTTAGTACAGATACTAAAGCTAGGCCAAAATTGAATACCAAGCCCGGTCCTCTACCGGTTACCACATTTCCATCTACCTCGACAGCCTCGCCTGTTACCGTGGCACCAATCAATTTCGGTTCGAACCCGGGGTAGCAAGTCGCTTTACGGCCTTTTAATAAGCCAAGGCCGCCCAATACCATCGGGGCGGCGCAGATAGCGGCTACGATACCTCCTTGGCGATATTGTTGCAATAAGGCCTCCTTTACCGCCTCAGACTCGTTTAGATTGGATGCTCCGGGCATACCTCCCGGTAAGATCAAGGCGTCTATACCTGAAAAATCAGTTTCGGAAAGTAGGGCATCTGCCATATATTCCATATGATGGGCACCCACCACTTTACGGTCGTCTGTGATGGAGACTGTTTTCGTGTCTATACCTCCGCGACGCAAAATGTCTACGGTTCCCGTGGCTTCCATTTCCTCGAAGCCATTCGCTAAGAATACGATCGCTTTCTTCATAAGATTCAATTATTTAAATTTGTACACGTAAGTAATAGTACCACTCTGGTTATTAGCGCCACTGATACTGTTGAACTTCGCCTTTCGAGCTGCGTCCAAAGCGCTTTTACGCATGGAGGCGTTGTCGATATTAGTTCCCCGACCTACCTCGGCAAATATAACATTGCCTTTCGGATCTACGGTTATATTGATAACAATACGACCTTCTTCTTGGATCGTGTAAGCGGGACGAGGGAGACCTCCGGCACCAATGGAACGGCCGTTCAAATTAAATGATCCGTAACCGCCTACGCCTTCATTCGCCCCATGATCAGAGTTACCGAACGGACTTCCTTGGTTACCGGTTCCGCTTTCAGCGTCACCTTGGCTGTTACCCTCGGCGTTTCCCATACCAAAAGCTCCGGCCACCTTGTTGCTAATGGCTTGTTCCTTCTTGCGGCGTTCCTCGGCCAGACGTTTCTTCTCGGCTTCTTCCCGGCGGATACGTTCTTTCTCCTCCTCTTCTTTCCGTTTCTTCTCAGCCTCTTGTTTCTTGCGTTTCTCTTCCTCTTTCTTCTTTTTAGCGTCCTCAAGGGCTACGCTTTCCTCGATATCTTGAGTGATGAGTTCCTGCTTGGGCGTTTCCACTTGCGGCTCCGGTACGGGAGGAGGGGGAGTGGTCGTTTCCTGAGGCGGTTCTTGCCCGGTATACTTAGGCTCGAACATTCCGGCGGCGGCATCTACATTCCCGAAATTAACGAGTACACCCCCGTCTTCATCCGGTACCTCGGTTTTCAATACGGTAAACCAAAGTATCAGTAGAATGACACCGTGAAAAGCAACGGTACCGATCAAACTGTATATGTCATCCTTATTCAGTCTCATATCTGTTATTTCTGCGGACGGGTGGCAAGCACCATCTTGAATTTATTCTCGTTCGCTATATTCAGTATCTTTACAATCTCTTTGTAAGGCACGGTCTCGTCGGCATATAAGGCGACGAACATCTCCGGTTCCTTCGCGTAACTATCTTGCAAGAAAGGAGTGATCTCATCAAATGAGACCTGTACCTCTTTTTGCTTTCCAAATGCCACGTAGTAATTCAAGTTCGCGTCTATCGTTACCCTCGTAAGAGGTTTCGCCGCTGTTTGCTTTTGCGCTTGCGGCAAGGTAACCTTGATGGCGTTCGGGATTACTACGGTAGAGGTAACCATGAAGAAGATCAGCAAGAGGAATATGACGTCGGTCATAGAGGCCATGCTGAACGCTTCGTTTACCTTTGTTCTTCTTTTTAGAGCCATAATTTTTTATAATTGAAAATTGAAAATGGAGAATTGAAAATTAAATAGAGGAGAGTTGGCTCATTTTCAATTTTCAATTCTCCATTTTCAATTAATTAGCCGGTTCATTTAATAAATCCATGAATTCCATCGTACGAGCCTCCATCTTGTTCACGACGTTATCTACTTGAGATACCAGATAGTTGTACGCGAACAATGTAATAATACCAACTACTAGACCACCCACGGTTGTCACCAAGGCCTCATAGATACCACCGGATAATAAGGAGACATCAACATTGGTACCTGCGTTTGCCATATCGAAGAAAGCACGTACCATACCGGTTACTGTCCCAAGGAAACCAAGCATGGGAGCGCCGGCGGCGGTCGTCGCGATCAAGGGGAAACCTTTTTCCAGTTTAGCGATCTCCAAATTTCCGACATTCTCGATCGCTACGAGCACATCGTTCATCGGACGGCCCAAACGGGTAATGCCTTTCTCGATCATACGGGCGGAAGGTGTGTTGGTGCTCCGGCATAAATTGAGAGCCGAGTCCACTTTTCCTTCATGGATATAGTCCTTAATACGATTCATGAACGTCTCGTCTTCTTTTCCCGCACGGCGAATGATGATCAGACGTTGAACAAAAATATAAATAGCCATCAGAGAGAGCAGTAACAATACCACCATAATCCAACCTCCCTTAAAGGCAAGGTCTATCACATTGATTTCCGCTTCCGTAGGAAGGGTTACAGCCGTTAAATCCGGCATTTGATCTGCCGCCTGAGAGCCTACGGCCTGTAGTGAAAGTAAAATACTCATCGTTTTGAATTATAGGTTATAATTTTCAATATTCAATTCTTCTCCATTCTCAATTATTCAAGCATGCCTTGTATAAAGCGATCGTCTCTTGCAAACCATGATAGAGCGCATCACAAATCAAGGCATGGCCGATAGAAACCTCCTCCAGCCAAGGGATATTCTTGTTGAAGAAAGCCAGATTTTCTAAGCTCAAGTCGTGTCCGGCATTTACGCCTAATCCTAAGTTTTTAGCTAATTGAGCGGCCTCTACAAAAGGAGCGATCGCTTTGTCACGATCTTCCGGATAAAAGGTCGCATAAGGTTCCGTATATAGCTCAATACGGTCCGTACCTGTTTTCGCCGCTAGTTCGATATTCGCCAAGTCTGTTCCGACGAAGATGGATGTACGGATTCCTTGTGAGGTAAAGGTGTCTACCAATTCGCTTAAGTAATCGAAATTGTCCTTTACGTTCCAACCTGAGTTCGACGTGATGGCATCCGGAGCGTCCGGAACCAGTGTGACTTGGGTCGGTTTTACCTTCAATACCAAGTCGATGAATTTATCACAAGGATAACCTTCTATGTTAAATTCTGTCCGGATAAGAGGTTTTAGTCCATAAACATCGCTATAGCGTATGTGTCGTTCATCCGGACGGGGATGAACCGTAATTCCTTGTGCCCCGAATAATTCACAGTCTTGCGCTACTTTCAGCACGTTTGGCATATTGCCACCTCTCGCGTTACGAATAGTAGCAACCTTGTTAATGTTTACACTTAAATTTGTCATTGTATATCGTATATCTTTTTTCTTTCATTACATTTGCACAAAAGTATCGGCAAATTTAGCAGGATTTAGGGAATTAACAGAATAATGTTGGTGAAAGATTTCATAACAAAGGAAATTCCGGTGTTAAAAAGTTTTGACACAGCGGAATATGCGTTGGCGTTAATGGAGGATTTTAAACTCAAGCATCTTCCGTTATTGAGTGATAGCGCATACCAGTGTTTAGTGTCGGAAAAAGACTTATTGGCGCTGCCGGATCCTTCGGCTACGATCGGTGAGCCGTTTTTATTCGCTCCGGCGATTTCGGAAAATAGACATTTACATGAAGCGTTGGCAATGATAACCCGATATGGATTGAGCCTGTTGCCTGTGGTTTCCGTGGACGGAACTTATTTGGGGGCGATTACCCGGGATCGTTTGGTGGATGCTTTATCCGAGCTATGTAATGCGGAGGCGGCTGGAAGCGTGATCGTATTGGAAATGATGCCACAGGATTATTCATTAACGGATATCGCCCGTTTGGTAGAGGCGAATAATGCCCATGTCCTTAATTTGTTATCCCATCAAGATAAAGATACGGGCCGTCTGCTTATAACCCTTAAGATTGATTTGGAAGATGCCTCTCCCGTGATCCGTAGTTTCGAGCGTTTCAATTATACGGTGCTTTATCATTTTATGGAGAAGGGGATGGTGGATGATATGTTGCAGCAGCGGATGAATGAGTTATTACATTATATGAATATGTAAAGTAAGGAGCGTAGAATGAAAGTTGGAATATTTGGAAGTGAATATCAGATCGAGAGACAGAATCTGATTAAACGCCTGTTTGAGAAGCTTTGTGAACAAGAGGCTGATATTTATGTGGACAGCCCTTTTTATACATTCCTTACCGATGCTTTTGGTTTTGAGCCAGTGGTGAGCGGGCTATTAGTGGGTGATGAGTTTGATCTGGATATAGCGCTTAGCGTGGGAGGAGATGGTACGTTCCTTCGTACGGCGGCCCGGGTAAATAAACAAGATATTCCTATTTTAGGTATTAATACCGGACGGCTAGGCTTCCTTGCGGATGTCAGCAGTAATGAGGTTGAGGATACGCTGGACGAGATTTTTAAGAATTACTATAAGGTAGAGGAACGAACCCTTTTGCGTTTATATACGGAAGACCGTGCGTTTCGCGGATATAATTACGCCTTGAACGAGATCGCCGTGCTGAAGCGTGATAGTTCCTCGATGATTACGATTCATACATTCTTGAATGGGGAATATCTGACTTCTTATCAGGCGGATGGTTTGGTAGTGGCTACACCTACCGGTTCCACGGCCTATTCGATGAGCGTAAATGGGCCGATTATCGTCCCGCAAAGTAATAGCATTGTCTTGAGTCCGGTCGCTCCGCATTCCTTGAACGTGCGTCCGTTGGTGATTCCGGATTCAGATATAATAACGCTTCGGGTAGAGAGCCGGAATAAATATTTTCTGATCTCTTTGGATGGACGTTCGGAAATATTCCCGGCAGGTATCGAATTAAAGATGAGCAAGGCCGATTATACGACGAAAGTCATCAAGCGCTATAACCATACATTTTATCAGACGCTTCGGGAAAAATTAATGTGGGGGGCAGATGTGCGAATGAAATAATATTGTGTGCGTCCAGTCTTTGTCCAAATAGTAACGGATAGTATTGTATTTTGTAAGTTGTTGATAAATAGACTATTCTGTATGAATAAACTGAGCGTATATTATGGATTTTGTCCAGTTTTTCTATTATGGGGTAAAAAATAGGGGGTATTCGATGTCCAGCTATGTCCTCTATTTGTCCAGTGCCCTTTTTTGACACACGCTTTTTAACTCTTTACTTTTGTCGGCAGATTAAATCTAGCTTAATGGAAGTATTTTCAATTATTATTCCTGTCTACAATCGTCCGGAGGAGATAGACGATTTATTAAACAGCCTTACCCGGCAGACATATGTACATTTTGAGGTTATCGTAGTGGACGACGGTTCTTCTATACCTTGTGAGTCCATAGTCAATGCCTATAATGACCGCTTGAGGATTCGCTATTTCTATATAGAGAATTCAGGTCCAGGCTTGGCTCGCAATCAAGGGGTACGTTATGCGGAAGGAGAGATCGTGATTGTCTTGGATTCGGATTGTATCGTTCCGGCCAGCTATTTGGAACAAGTACACGAGTCCTTGATGCGTTATAAGGTGGATGCCTTTGGTGGTGCCGACAGGGCGCATTCTTCTTTTTCCGCTATACAGAAAGCGGTCAATTACTCGATGACTTCTTTCTTTACGACAGGAGGGATCCGAGGAAGCCGGAGGCATTTGGATACATTCTATCCTCGGAGTTTTAATATGGGAATGCGGAAAGAGGTGTATGAAGCCTTGGGTGGTTTCTCTGATATGCGTTATGGAGAGGATATAGATTTTAGTATCCGGATTTTTGCGGCAGGCTATAAATGCCGTTATTTTCCGGGCGCTTGGGTCTATCATAAGCGAAGAACAAATTTCGTCCAGTTTTTCCGGCAAGTATGGCATTCGGGGTACGCTAGGATTATCTTGTACCAGAAGTACCCGGAATCATTGAAATGGGTACATTGCCTGCCGGCCTTATTTGTGGTAGGTCTGCTTGGGGTATGTATTTCCGCTTTTTTCGTTCCAAAGGTATGGGGGCTATTGTTATTTTATATTTCGCTGATCTTTTTTGACGCTTTAGTGAGAAATAAGAACGGAATCGTT
>ENA-ORUO01003422-ORUO01003422.1-human-gut-metagenome-genome-assembly--contig:-NODE-3422-length-10615-cov-3.044981_pt1 | contig 10615 bp, 10 predicted proteins | sample MGYA00242082_ERZ509215 | MGnify/ENA primary metagenome ERZ509215 (study PRJEB26280, sample SAMEA2338829) | human gut metagenome | biome: human gut; feature: human-associated habitat; material: faeces... | reverse complement strand
CCGGGCAGTATAGGGTATTTTTCGCCTTGGGGACAAAGGGCCGCCTGCACTCCCGGCACCGCCTCCGGCTGTCTGCCATAATCTCCGCTTGCAGCTCCCGGTCTGCGGGCAGGACGGCGGCGCGGAAGTACCGGCAGAGTACGGAGCAGGTGAGCATCTGTGGGCAGGGGCACGGCTCATACCCATCGTCCAGCAGAAGGCAGTTGCCGCCGTTGCAGTTGGCGCACAGGGACCGGATCAGCCGTCTGGCCCGGCGAAGCTGGGCCTCGGTCATACGGGGCGGGTCATTCATGGCTGAACTCCAGCCGGAAGCTGGCCCGCGTCCCGTCGTCCGTGAGTGCCACCGTGGCCGTATAGGTCTTGCCGGTCTTTTCCGACCACAGACCGGAGATCTGGGTGCGTCCGTCCTTCAGCAGCGCGGCGACAATAGCCTTAGTGGGCGTTTTCTTTTTGTTTTCCCACCACTTGCTGTTTTTCCAGATGGCGAAACCGCAGGCCCGGTTTTCACAGAAAAAGCCCTGCCTGCCCTCGGTGACGGTCCCGCCGCACCGTGGGCAGCGGCCCACCGCCTCGCGGGTGGAGGGGAACAGAACCGCGCTGCCCTCTACCGGGCGGCAGGTCTCCACCAGTTCCCGCAGCATGGCGGCGATCTCGTCCATGAAATCGCCGGGGGCCAGTGTCCCGCGCTCTACCTCTTTCAGCCGGTGCTCCCACTCGGCGGTCAGCGTGGGAGACTGTAACTGCTCCGGCAGCACCGTGATGAGCGCCGTGCCCAGGGGGGTGGGCAGGAGAGAGACGGTTTTCTTTGCCCTTTTCCGCTCCACAAAACCAGCGGACACCAGTTTTTCCAGAATAGCGGCGCGGGTGGCCGGTGTGCCAATGCCCTGCCTCTCGGCATCTTCCGGCATATCCTCCTTGCCCGCCATCTCCATGGCGGAGAGCAGGGAGTCCTCGGTGTGGTGCTTGGGCGGCGTGGTCTTGCCGGACTTGACCTGGGCGGCGGCCACCGGCAGCGTCTGCCCTTCCGTCAGTCCATCCGGCCCGCTCCCAGCCTCCGCGTCTGCCGTCTGCGCGTATACCTTCCAGCCGGGGGACAGAACCGACCTCCACTTGACGGTATAGGGGTCTCCGCCGCATACCGCCGTGATGCAGGTCTCCGCAGAGCGGCAGGGCGGGCAGACGGCCCGGAGCAGGCCCAAAGACACTAGCCGCAGTATCTCCCGTTCCCCAATGGGCAGGGCCTCCAGATCCGCCTTGCCCGCGCTGGCCGTGGGCACCACGGCATGGTGGTCGCTGACCCTGGCGCTGTCGCAGACCTGTCCGGCCAGCACCGTCTCCGGCGCGGTCACACCGCAAATGGAGGCAGCCGCCTCGACCAGTGCCGGGACGCCCGCCTCCATATCGTCCGTCAGATACCGGCTGTCCGTCCGGGGGTAAGTAGAGAGCTTCTTGTCATAGAGGGCTTGCAGGTAGTCCAGCGTCTGTTGGGCGGTGTAGCCCAGGGTGCGGTTGGCCTCCCGCTGGAGGGTGGTCAGATCAAAAAGGGCGGGTGGCTTCTCCGTTTTCTCCCACCGCTCCACAGACTGGACCACGGCGGCGCTGCCCTGGCACCGGGCGGCGGCCTCCTGCGCCTCTTTCTTGCTGGCCTTCCGGTCCCCGGCCAGGGAGAGACCGTCACAGTCCAGCTCCACCATGTAGAACGGCTCCGGCTGGAACGTGGCGATCTCCGCCTCCCGCTGGACCACCAGCGCCAGCGTGGGGGAGACCACGCGGCCAATGTTCAGAGTGCAGCCATAGAGCAGGGAGAACAGCCGGGTGGCGTTGATGCCCACCAGCCAGTCCGCCTTGGACCGGCAGAGGGCGGCCTGATGCAGCCCGTCATACTCCCGTCCGGGGCGCAGATGGGCAAAGCCCTCCCGAATGGCCTCGTCCTCCATGGAGGAAATCCACAGCCGGGAGATGGGCTTGGAGCAGCCTGCCAGGGCATAGACCGTGCGGAAAATCAGCTCCCCCTCGCGGCCCGCGTCGCAGGCATTGACCACCTCGGACACGTCCTCCCGCCGAAGGAGGGTCCGCAGTACGTCAAACTGGTCCCGCTTGTCCTTGGCGATGGTAAACCGCCAGCTCTCCGGCAGGATGGGCAGGTCCTCCTTCCGCCACTTGGCGTAGGCCGGGTTATACGCGGCGGCGTCCGCCAGCTCCGCCAAATGCCCCACACACCAGCTCACCAGCCAGCCGTTTCCTTCCAGATACCCCTCCCGGCGCTGTCCAGCCCCCAGCACGGCGGCCAGACTTTGGGCTACCGAGGGCTTTTCCGCAATTACCAACTGATACAAGTTTGTCTCACTCCTTTTTCAAGCAGCATAAAACGCTTGCACGGCCTGTATAATAATGATAGAATACTATCAAGAAAATATAATTGGAGGTTTTGCTATGATTATCAAGCCATCCACCGCTCTGCGGAATGATTACGGCTCCATCTCCGACTTGGCCCACACGGAGGATGCGCCCATCTACATTACAAAGAATGGCGAGGGCGATCTGGTCATTATGAGCATTGACGCCTATGAGCGCCGGGAAGAAGTTTTGAAGCTGCGGGCAAAGATAGAGGCGGCGGAGCAGGCGCGGTTGTCCGGCCAGCCGGTCTATTCCATCGAGGAATCCCGGAAGCGTCTGGAGGCCATCTATGGACAGGATCTGTAAGCTGGATATTTTAGCGCCCGCCCAGGCAGAACTAGAGGAAATTGCGCGTGTCCACATGGCCCTCTCCGGCCCCCGGTCCGCTCAAGAAATCACCGATAAAATCTACGATGCCATGGAGCAGTTGACGCGTTTTCCGCTCTCCGGCCCGCCGGTCCGGGATGAGCAGTTGCGTGTCGGAGGGTATCGCTATATCCTGGCGGGTAAATATCTGGTGATCTACCGTCTCCTGGGCGATACGGTGGTCGTGTACCATATTGCCCACGGCGCGACAGATTACCCCAAGCTGTTTCGGACCTCCTATTTCTGAACATGATCTGGACGGTTCGTGATGCGCAAGTTGCCCTTGCGCCGGTCTTTGAGCAATATGGGGTCTCCCGTGCTGTCCTGTTCGGTTCCATCGCTCAGGGGACAGCCACACAGGAAAGTGATATAGACCTTCTGGTAGACAGCCACCTGCGCGGCATGAAGTTCGTGGGGCTTATGGAGGCGATCCGGCAAGTCACTGAAAGGCCGGTAGATGTGTTTGACGTGACCCATATTGAACGCGGCTCCCCATTGGACTGGGAAATTCACGCCACGGGGATCACAATTTTCGAGAACGCAATATGAATCAGGGTATGAAGGACGGCCTGCCGCTTGGCGGGCCGTCTCTTTTCATACTTTTGCTGGATAAAGCTGCATGACGCCCCGGTGACAGGGCAGGACGCAGCCCTCCCCAAAACGCTTGCAGCCGTGGCAGGGGTGCCCTTTGGGGCAGGAGCAGGGCGGGATGGACGCGGCCTACGTGTGGCCGGCATCATCGTCCGTTCATAGGGGCTGTCAGTGAAGCATCTCACAGTTCCTCGTCCTCCGTCTCCGGCTCGTCCGGCTCCGCATCGGCGTCCTCCTCGCCCTCGCCGTAGTCATAATCATCCAGATCGGCGCTGCCCCTGGTGCTGGCCTGTTTGCCCTTGACCAGCTTGAAGTAGGCCAGCGCCCCACCGCCGCCCAGCAGGACCAGGACAGCCAGCAGCACGGCGGGGTTCAGGCCGCCTACCCCTTTCTCCGGCTCCGGCGTTTCCTCCGGTTCCGGGGTGGGTTCCGGCTCCGCCTCCTTTCCCGCGCACTCGGTCATGTTGACCGCACACACCGGGCAGGCGGTGTTGACTGCCCCAGCCGCGCACTTCTCCATGCAGGAACATGCGGCGGGTTCCCCGTCCTCCATGAGCGCCATCAGGTCGGCCTCGTCTACGGCGTTCAGGAAATAGACGGTGTTCTCACCGTCCGCCGCCCGGTCCACAATAATATAAAAGGTATTGCCGCTCTTGGTCTGGACGGTGATAAACTGCTTATCCCCGGCAGCGTCACCCTCAATGTCGTCCACGATGGTTAGGTTGCCCTCCGGGGTCAGGGGTTCCGGCTCCACGCCCCCGGTGACGGGTTTCTCCGAAGTTCCTTCCTCCGGGTCCTCGGCGTAGGCGAAAGCGGCAGGGGTCAAGGCGGTGCAGCACAGCATCACGGCCAACAGGCCGGTGAACAGACGAGTTTTAAGTTTCCTCATAGTTTGCCTCCTCCTTTTCCGCAGGGTCGGCAGACTGCGGCCCGGACGGACGGGCCGCCTGCATGAGCGCGGCCAGCTCGTCCGGCGTCACGCCCATGCGCCGGACAATGCCCACAATATCCAGGTTCTCCAGCTCCGTCACCTGTTTGTCGATCTCGTCGTTGCGGGCGTTGAGCTTGGCGATCTTCTCGCTGTTTTTCTCCCGCTCCGCCAGCAGTTTTGTGATTTTCGGGTTCAATGAAAACACTCCTCTCAGGGCAGGCGGCCATAGCAATATAGGTGCTCCTGCCAGTAGCTTGTATTCAGGTTTGCGTAAGAGATTGGGGACCCACAGTGGATCATCATGCCATTCCCCACATAGATGCCACAGTGAGAGACCCCCGGCGTATCATAGGTCCCTTTGAAGAACACCAGATCGCCCGGCTTGGCATTGGCGGCGGTGACGGGGGTGCAGATGTTGCACAGGCCCTGCGCCCCCAGCCGCCCCACATCCCAGCCGCTGTGATTGAGCACCCAGGACACGTAGCCGGAGCAGTCAAAGGAGGTGGAGGGGCTGGACCCACCCCAAACATAGGGGTAGCCCAGGTATTTCTCCGCCTCCTCCAGCATGGCGGCAAACTGCTCGTCCTCCAATGCCTCCGGGGGCACGTCGTAGTCCAGATAGTCCTCCTTTTGGGAGGCGTTGGGGTACTGGCTCTGCGGGAACAGGTCCGGGCGGTTGCCCAGGGTCGCCATATAGACGGCATACATGGAAAGCTGGTCCTCGCCCATGATGTAGACCGGCAGGTGGGACAGGTCGGTATTTTCCAGCGTTACATAGCAGATGTACCAGGAGTAGGGGTCTCCCTCGCTATCATGCCGGGTCTCCACCACGACACGCTCGGTAAGGATATACTGCTTCTCAAAGAGCATATCCAGCGTCACTTGTACCTCGTCCAGCGTCCACTCTCCCTGATGATAGGCGGTGAGGATAGAAATGAGCACATAGGGGTCATGCCCGATCTCGTCCAGGTCGAAGTGGTATTCGTCGTAGGAATGGGTACTCTCGTAGGTGTCCAGGTAGTTTTGCAGCTCCGCCTCCATCCCAGCATAGGCGGCCTCCGCGCCCAGCATGGCCTCGTCGGTAGAGGGATAGGTGGTGCTGGCGATGCCAGACATGCCGCCCTGCACCAGCACGGAACAGGAGGACATGCAGTTGAGGAAGAACGCGACTACCAGAAACAGGCCCGCAGCAATCAGAAGGCCCTTTTTGTGCCTCCGCGCAAAGTCTGCCGCCTGACGGCTCTTTTTCGCCGCCTTCTTTGTAGACTGGGCCGTGTGCGCGGTAGTCTGCCCAACGGTGGCGGCGGTCTGACCGGCGCGGCGGGCGGCGGCATACTGCCGCTTGATGGCCTGCTTCTGCTGCCAACGAGACAGCGGATTACTAGAAAGGCCGGGGTTCTCTTCCAGGCTCTTTTGATATAGGGCATTGACGTTCGCCTTTTCCAGCTTCCGCTCTGCCGCAGCCGCCTTGCGGTAGGGGCGCAGCTTTTGGGAGCGATACCCAGCCCGGACCAGACGCCCGGCGCTCTCTGCCGCCTCCTCCGTCTTATGGGCGCTCTCCACTCCCACATTGTCCGCCTCACTCTGCCGGACCTCCCGATGCACCGCGCCCAGCACCGTATCTGCCGGGGCATCCCGCAGCGCATGTTGGAGCTTGGAGGGCGGCTTCTTGTCCTCAAACTGCAAGCGCACCGTGACGGCCCCGGTCTCCGGGTCCACGGTGCGCTGCTTGACCTTCCGCTTGGGGACCTTCACCTGGGCCTCATCCGCCCGGTCCGCCGCCCGATCCACTTTGCGGATGGGCTTTTCCAGGGCGGGATTTTCCCGTTCCTCTTTCGTAAACTGCAAGCGCGGCTCTCGTCTCAACCAGACACCTCCTGGGGCTTGGTGGTCATGATCCTGTAAAGCTCCGTGTCCTTGGGAAAGCGGTCTATAAAGGGCAGAATCACGTTGCCGTAGAACAGCAGCCCCTCACCCTCGCTGGAATGGGTCACATAGGAGAGCTGGTGGGGGCTGATGTTGAGCTGCTTGGCTAAAATCTGCCGGTCCCCCGCCGCCTGATTGAGCATATAGATGAAGTCCGAGTTCTCGAAGATATTTTCGATCTCGCGGGAGGCCAGCAGGTCCTTGATATTCTGCGTGATCCCGGTGGGGATGCCGCCCCATTTGCGAAATCGCTTCCAAATCTCCACACTCCAGCTTGCCAGCTCCCCCTTGAGCAGCAGGTGGAACTCGTCTACATAGTAGCGAGTGGTCTTTCCCGCCGCCCGGTTGACCGTGACCCGGTTCCACACCTGGTCCTGAATGACCAGCATCCCCAGCTGCTTGAGCTGCTTGCCCAGCTCCTTGATGTTGAAGCACACCAGCCGGTTGGTCAGCTCCACGTTGGTCCGGTGGTTGAACACGTTGAGGGAGCCGGTGACATACAGCTCCAGCGCCGCCGCGATGCGCTGGGCCTCCGTTTCCGGCTGAGCCAGCAGCTCGTCGTAGAGGTCCTGGAGAATGGGCATCCGGGCTGGGTCCGGGTCTGCCAGGTAGGGGCGGTACACATTCCGCACACAGCGGTCAATGACCGTTTTCTCCACCGGCTGGAGGCCGTCCTTGCTGCCCACCACGATATCGCAGAAGGAGAGCAGGAAGTCCACCTTGAGGGCCAGGGGGTTGTCGTCGTCCGAGTAGTTGAGGTTGATGTCCATGGGGTTGACATACTGGGTGCTAGTGGGGGAGATTTTTACCACTTGCCCGCCCAGGCGCTTGACCAGTGGGGCGTACTCGTCCTCCGGGTCACAGACCAGCACGTCGTCCTCCGTGACGAGAAACACGTTGGTGATCTCCCGCTTGGAGCTGAACGACTTGCCGGAGCCGGGGGTGCCGAGAATGAGGCCGTTGGGGTTTTTGAGCAGTTTCCGGTCCACCATGATAAGGTTGTTGGACAGGGCGTTGATGCCGTAGTAAAGGGCTTCGGGGCTGGTCTGGAACAGCTCCTGGGTGGTAAAGGGCACAAAGATAGCTGTGCTGGACGAGGTAAGCCCCCGCTGTATCTCCACCTGATTGAGACCCAGGGGCAGGCAGCTCATCAGCCCTTCCTCCGGCTGAAGGTCCAGGGGCACCAGACGGCAGTTGTGCTTCTGCGCGGTGGAACCGGCCTGGAACATGTTGTTGTCCAGTTGCTTCCGGCTCTCCGCCGTGTTCATCAGCAGGAACGTCACCAGGAACATGCGCTCATTCCGGCTCTGGAGGTCTTGCAGCAGCCTCTTGGCCTCCTCGCCGTAGGTGGCAAGGTCCGAGGGGATGATATCCATGTCATACCCGGCCCGGACCGCTTTTTTCTGTTCCTCGATCTTGGTGCGGTCCAGGTCGGTGATCTTGCGCTTGATGGTCTTGATGGCGCTGACCTGATCCACAGACTGGACGTGCATGGACACCACAAGACTGGACTCCATATCCAGAAAATCCGCCAGAATACGGTCATTCAGCTCCGGGGCCAGAATTTGGAGGAAGGACACCGCGCCAAACTTCCGGCCCATGCGGAAGGTCTTGCCGCCCGGAAATTCCAGGGGCGCGGGGGCAATGAAGTCTTTGGTAGACAGGCCGGAGGGGGCCAGCCAGTCCCAGGAAAAGCGAAACGGTTCCGGCTCGTCCATGTGGAAGATGCTGTGCAGCAGATGCAGGCGCCCCGTGCCGTTGAGGGGCGCGGCGGACACGCCCAGCCGCTTGAAGTGGTTGAGCAGATCTGTCTCGATGCGCTCCAGCCGGGGCTTGGCCGCCTGGACACTCTCCGCGTCGATGCCGAAGGTGAGATACTTGGTCTTGACCAGGCCGTTATTCCCTCTGGCAAGCTGGTTTTGCAGCATTTCCGTGTACTCCGCCCGGATGCTGTCAAAATCGTCTCCCTGGGGCGGGATCACGATACGCTTCTCATAGCTCTCCCTGGTGGCGGCCAGATTGAGGAAGGAAAACTGGAAACGGATGGAGCTGTCAAAATAGTTCAGGAAATCACACCATCCCTCGAAGATGGCCGCCTTGTCCTCATTCTGACTGAGCTGGTAATTGATGTCCTGAAACTGTACCGTCTTGGTGTAGTAGGTGTCCGTGACCCGGCAAACGCCGTCCGGCCACATACGTTGATACGGGATGCTGTCCTGGGCGGACAGCTCCTTTTTATCGGTCCGGGCCGCCCTGCGGATGGCCGCGTCGATCTCCCGGCGCTCGGCGCGGGTCAGCCTGCGGCGGCCTTTTCCCGGCGCGTCCTTGGCGGGCGTCTGCTTTTTTGCCTTGAACAATGCGATACACCTCCCAGTCTAATTGGTCCTGCCGCGCAAGGGCGGCGTAAAAGTTGTTGGTCTTATAGGGGCGCTTTTTGGGGCGCAGGAAGTACAGGCGGACAAACTGCCGGACCACCTTTTCCAGCGGCTGGCCGTTGCGCTCGTACATCGCCAGAAAGAAAAACGGAAGCATGGTGAGCACCATCACCAGAGCGGCGGTGCTGGTGCCCAGGCTGCCCCGGAGGAAAAAGAACAGCGGAACGCCGATGAGCGCGCCGCCGCCAAAGCAGATCAGTTGCCGCTTTGTCAGGTTGAAAGCGACCTTCGTTTTAACTTTTGTCAGGTCCTTGGGGACCGGAACATAGGCCATAAAATCACCCTTTCCATTGGTCAATGGGCATTGAATACGGAACGGGCCATGCTGCCCGTCTTAAAGAGCGTGAAGCACAACAGCACCGTGTAGCCCATGCACGTCCAGATGGCATAGCTCACATCACCGTCCAGGGCAATGTTCTGCACCAATACCGCGTAGATGGCAACACATACAATGATAAGGAACGCTTGGAAGCCCAGGGCAAACAGGCTGCGCAGGTAGTTTTGACCCATCTGGCCCCACTCGTGGTTCATCATAGTTGCCATGGGGACAGGGGCCAAAGACGTGACCAAATATATCTCAATCATTCTCCCGAATGTAATAATGAAAATGCAGATCACCAGCGCCCACATGGTCATGCCCACAAAGAGGGATTGGAACCACAGGCAGAACAGCGGCCCCAGGTCCATCTCCATCAGCCGGGCCTCCAGGTCTGCGGTCACGCTGGATATGTCGATGGCGGCGTCTCCTATAATAACGCCGGAGGCGTTATTCACCACACCCTGCGCCAAGTCAAAGACCCCCATCACAATGTCCCAGGTGTTGGTGACGATGAGGATTGCGCAGGCGGATTTGAAAATCCACTTGAAGAACACCGCGCTTTCAATGTCGTGAAAGTTATTCTTATCTACAATGAGCTGGATCAGCTCCAGCGTCATCACAAAGGCCAGAATCACCCCGGCTATGGGCACCATGACCGTCTCCGAAAGGTTCTGGATCATGCTGAAAATATCGCCGTTCCACGCCTGGGGGGTAAGTCCGACCTGCTCGGAGACCTCACCGACCTTCTGATTGACCGCATCAAACATGCCGGTCAGGTTGCCCATGATGCCACTGACCAGGATTTCCTTCAGCCAGTCAGTGAGGCCCTGTATAATAAAATCCAAGGGTAGGCACCTCCTATCACACCGTCAGGGTCAAGGGGGGCCGCACCCGGCCAGGAGACCGGGTGCGGCCTCTCTTTGCCCAATCAGGTGGTAAAGAGGCCGGAGAGCAGGGGCACCAGCACCATGCCAACGATGGCGACACCCGCGCCCGCCATGAGCTGCTTCATTCCCTGTGATTTAGTTTGTGGTAGATAAAGAAGCAATAGAAGTGTAAAAATTTTTGCCGTTCCTATCCGGCACTTAGCTATTGTGCCGGACAGGTCGGGCGTTATTCGGGCAAGTCTACCTTGCCGACGAAAGAATAGTATATCTCGATTTCCTGTCTGCGGTTTTTGTTCTCGTCATAGCTGCACTCATGCACGACGATTTTCTCAATAAACTCCCGCAGCAGGGTGGGGGTCAGCTCCTCAAAGCTGGTGTATTTGCGGACGATGTTCATAAACTTCCCGGCGTTGACCGTAGCCTCCTGCGCCTTGGAAAGCTCCCCTTGCAGTTCGGCGGCTCTCTCTTTAAGCTGCCGCTGCTCGGCTTCATAGTCGGCAGACAGCTCCGCAAACCGTTCGTCGGAGATGCGCCCGGTCACGCTGTCCTCATACAGCCGCTTGAAGACGGCGGATAACTCGGCTATGCGCTTCTCGGCTGCGTCCAGTTCCTTTTTCCGGGCTGCGTTTCTGCGCTTGCCGCCGTCCTCGTTCTGCTCGATCAGCAGCTTCATAAACTGCTTTTCATGCTTGGCTGCATAGCTTGTCACTTTCCGCAGATTGGCGGTCACACCCGCAGTCAAAAGGTCGGTGCGGATAAAATG
>ENA-ORUO01003420-ORUO01003420.1-human-gut-metagenome-genome-assembly--contig:-NODE-3420-length-10630-cov-4.302600_pt1 | contig 10630 bp, 9 predicted proteins | sample MGYA00242082_ERZ509215 | MGnify/ENA primary metagenome ERZ509215 (study PRJEB26280, sample SAMEA2338829) | human gut metagenome | biome: human gut; feature: human-associated habitat; material: faeces... | reverse complement strand
TTCCGGTGGAGGCGCTCCGTTCATCGCACAAGGCACGGGGATTCGCCGATATCGGCTATCATTTCTATATCACACGGGACGGGGAGCTACATCGTTGCCGACCGGTCAACCAGATCGGGGCGCACGCAGCCGGATGGAACGACAAAAGTATCGGTATATGTTACGAGGGAGGACTCGACGAACAAGGCCGTCCAGCTGATACCCGGACCTACGCCCAGCGGTGTACCTTGATGGATCTGCTACGGCAATTACGAAGGGACTATCCGGAGGCACGCATCCTAGGACATTACCAATTAAGCCCTTACATACGCAAGGCTTGCCCTTGCTTTGACGCAAGGGAGGAGTATCTCGTCTTATAAAATAGATACCGGCTCGTCATTCACTCGCTAGATTGTCCGGTTTCACGACTTACTTTGTAAAAATACCCCCTATCTCTTTCAGCTCTTGCTCTTTATGATGCCTCGTTATGAAGCGGTTGATCGTCAAATGAAGGATAGACCATAAAACCAAGTTCAAGAGCAAGAGGTAGGTGGCGTTTACCTTCATGGCCAATAAGACATTCAATACGATGAAAAAAACAGATACGCACAGAATCGTCACCATCACCATCCGTACACGCATACCCGTACGAAGCAGCTTGTGATGGAAATGATTCTTATCGGGCAAGAACGGGTTACGATGATTACGAAGGCGATGAAGCACCACACGGATCACATCGAGTAAAGGGACCAAGACCGTGGAGAAAGCGATCACCATATAGGGATTTGGTAACTCCGGTAAGACTTGATTCGACACGCACAGATGGATGATCAGAAAACTGATCACGTAGCCCAGCGTAAGACTACCCGCATCACCCATAAAGAGCTTATGGCCACGGTTTGCGTTGCCAAAGACGTTGTAACACCAAAAAGGCATGAGGACTCCCAGCGTACAGATGGCCAACAAGGCGTACACATACTGCATGCGGATAAAGAAGATCACGCTCAAGACCGACAGGGCGATGCTACACAAACCGGAGGCCAAGCCATCGATACCGTCTATCAAGTTAATAGCGTTCGTGATATACACCACGATAAAGACCGTGACGGGGATCCCCACCCAAGCGGGAACCGAGTACACACCGAACAAGCCTCCCAAGGAACCGAACCAATTACCGGACAGTACCAATAATAACGCCGACACGATCTGGACGGCGAACTTGTAACGGTAGCCAACACCCACTAGATCGTCGCAGACACCCACTAGATAGAGTAACGTCATGCCCACGAACAGAAAGAGATACTCATAGAGCATGTTGAACGACAGGCTCGATGAGCCCATATCCCAAAAGTACAGGCGGAAGCCTATCACAAGGAACATGGACATCAGGATCACCGGAAAAAACGACAGGCCGCCCAAACGGGGGACCGGCGTCGTATGTACCTTACGGGAATCCGGGACATCATATAACCGTTTCTTGTGGGAGATCACCAAGATCCTCGGGATGATCACCATCCCGAACAGCACGGAGAAAAGGAAGCCCGACAGTAGTAGTAATGTTATTTGCATGATTTGCGTATTAGTTATTTCTTCTTGTCACCGGCCTCGAAACCGTAACCATAGCCGTAGCCATAACCGTATCCCTTGCCGTAGCCGTATTTCTTGCCGTAACCGTAGCCGTAGCTGTTCTTGCGCTTCGTCATGTCCAAGCCGTTGATCACCGTCGCGAGCTTCGGGAACTTACGCTCACGCCGCAACACGTTGATGTAGCTGAAACCGGCCTTCGGTGTCACGTCCGCACGGCAGACGTACACGCACATGTCGGCCACACGGCCGATGATCGCCGTGTCCGTAACCATGCCGATAGGGGCCGTATCCAAGATGACATAGTCGTAGCGTTCCTTCAACCGGGCGATAGCCTTCTCCAGCACGTCACGGGCGACCAGCTCAGTCGGGTTCGGGGGGATAGGACCGCCCGGGAGGATATCGAGGTTAGGGCTGATATCGGATCGCTGGACCATGTCGAACAACTCCACGTGATCAGGGTCGCTAAGGTAGTTCGTGATGCCCTCCATCTTACGGGAGATATTGAACACCTTGTTCAGGCCCGGCTTGCGGATGTCCATGCCGACCACCACCACCCTCTTGCCCAAGTAAGCCAAGCTCACCGCCAAGTTGCCAGCGACGAAAGACTTGCCCTCGCCCGGTTGCGTGGAGCTGAAAAGGATCACACGCTCGTCCTTGCCTAGCATGAACAAGAGGTTCGTGCGCAACCCCCGGAACATCTCCTCCATCAGGTCGTTCTTGTTCTCACGCACCACGATCGAGCCCTCACCCGTCTTCTTGACCAACGGGAGCTCCGCCAAGATAGCCACGCCCGTGATCGCCTCGACGTCCTCACGGTTCTCGATCTTGTATTTCAACAGGTCATGAAGGTAGACAATGCCCACCGGGATCGCCAGGCCCAAGATCAACGCCGCAAGCATGAAGACCATCCTCTTCGGGGCGACAGGACGCTCATCGGCGAGCGGCTCCTCGATGATGCGGCCGTTGTTTGCCGTGGCTGCCAGCGTGATGGCGTTCTCCTCACGCTTCTGCAACAGCATGACGTACAACGTGGCCTTGATCTCCTGCTGGCGGGAGATCGTCATGAACTCCTTCTCCTGCCTCGGGGCGTCGCTGATGCGGCTCTCGAACTTGCTCGCCTGACGGTCGATGTCCGCCTTGGCGATCTGGAGGCCCCTCAGGACGCTGTTCACCGTCGTCTTCACGTTGCGGCGCATAGCCTCGATGCCGGCGTTCATGTTGATGATGGCCGGGTTGCTGTCCGACGAGGTACGCAACAAGCGCTTGCGCTCGATGATCATCGTGTTGTACTGGTCGATGACAGAGGTGAGGTTTTGATCCCGCAGGCCCACGTTGGCAGGGATCACCTCGTCCATGTTCGCAGGATCGTCGATATAATTGCGGAGATACTGCACCAAGTTGATCTGCGTGGCGTTCTCCGTACGTTGTTGCTCATACCTCGAGCTTTCCTGCAAAGCCATCTGGGCGTCGCTCGTCAAATTCGTCAGGCCGGAGCGTTGCTTGAAGGCAGCGAGCTCGCTCTCCGTAGTGCCCAGCTCGCCGTTGATGATGCCGATGCGCTCCTCGATGAACTCCGCCGTCTTCTGCGCCACCTCGTTCTTCTCGTCGTTGGCGTCCTGGTTGTAGAACGACACCAAGCGATTGATGAAATCAACGCCTCGTCGCCTCACCGTGTTCCTCAAGGATACCTTGGCGATCGTCGTCGTCTTGGACGAGGGCGTCACGCTCAACTCCTTGCCGTAAGCCTCGGCAGTGGACGTGGGCGTATGGACGTGGGCCACCAGCTCGATCTCCCCGCCCTCCAACTCGGGTATGGAATCCATGCCCGTGAAACTGAAAACCCCCACGGGGGTGGGCAATATGGCGGGGAGCCTGTCGAAGCCCTGCTCCATCGTCTCCTCGTCACCCTCCTTGTCGATCTTGTACTCCGCTCTCACCGTTAGCTGACCCTCCTTCGTGTAGCGCATGCGTAGCTCGACGGGGGCCACCAGACGGTCCGCCTCCTCGGGGGTGATGAACACGTTAACGGGGGAGTTCTTGTATAAAGGGGGGTTGAAGCCCAAGGCGTTCGACTCCTCCATGTCGATATACAGGCCCATGTCACTCACCACCTTCTTGATCAACGTGCGGGACCTCAGGATCTCGACCTCGTTGTCGAAGTTGCTCGTCATCGAGAGCATGCCAAGGTCCTGTATCGCAGCCAAGCCGCTGGCGGCGTTTGCCCCCTTCTTCTCGTCCTCCTTGATCAGCACCGACGACGTGACGTTATACACCGGCGTCTGGTAACGCAGGAACACGTACATGCCGATACAACAGGCCAGCACGCTCGCCACGAACCAAGGCCAATAAACCATATACTTGAAAAACACGGCGTAAAGATTGATCTCACGATCCTCCCCCTCCGGATTGTTATTGTTATTATTATTATTGCTTGTATTTATACCATCGTCCACCATCTCTCTAAATTTTCAATTCTCAATTCTCTATTTTCAATTATTTAAGTATGTTCACCAACAGGCCGGCGATCGAGACCAAGATCGAGATCGAGCTCACCCACAACGTCGTGCTGTTTCCGATATCGGAGTTCCTCGCCTTCGTCTCGTTCGGCGTGACATAAAGGATGTCGTTCTGTTTCAAATAATAATACGGGGAGGTCACGATTCCGGCGTCGTTCAGGTCAAGGTTGATGATCTTGCGCTTCCCGCTCTCGTCCTCGCGGATCAGCTTCACGTTGTCACGTACGCCATAGATCGTCATGTCGCCGGCCATCGCCAACGCCTCCAGAACGTTCACCTTCTCGTTGCCGATCGTGAAGCTGCCCGGACGGGCCACCTCGCCCAAGACCGAGATCTTGTAGTTCGCCATGCGCACCGTCACGATGGGCGCCTCCTTCAAGTAAGGCCTCAATCTCTCACGGATCAGGCTCTCCGCCTCGTTCTTCGTCAAGCCGCCGACCCTCAGCGTACCGATCACAGGGAAGTCGATCTCGCCGGAGTTGTTCACCAGGTATTGCTGCAACGTGGGTTGCGTCGTCGTGTTGATGTTCGTCAGGGCCGCGTTCAACGGGGTCTGCACCGTCAGGTTGAACGGGGCAGCCGCCTGAGGGTCCGTCGTGTTGACCGTGATGCTCAACAGGTCCTTGGGCATGATCTTGGCGTCATACAGGGGAAGCGTCCCCTCGAGATCGTTCACCGCCTCCGGGTTCTGGAGGTAGGGCACGTTCTTGTAAGACGTACACGCCGCCAGCAAAAGGGGCAGCGAGAATAGGAACAGTAGTCTTTTGATCTTCATATTATTTTGTTATCGTTTTTATTTCTTTAAACACGGATGACACGGACTTAACGGAAAAGGCGGGACAGGAAACCTTTGGGTTTCTCCGGCTCGTATTCCGACTCGTATTTACGCGTCAAGTCCTCATAGCTCAGTCCCTTGGTCACCATCTCGTAGATCGTGCCCCAGTCCGGGAGGCCGCCGAGATTGCGGTCGTCGATGAAAACGTCCGCCTTCAGCTTGCGGGAGAAGTGGTTGTTCCGGTCTCTCTCCTCCTCCGGGTAGTCACGGTTCACGGCGTAGAACTCCAAGCCACGCTCACGGCAGAAGGACAACGCCTCCTCCAAGAGCCCGCCCTCACGGACCGTCCACAGGATCAGCTTATGCCGATCCGATTGCAATTTCCTCAACGTCTCGATGGCGAAAGGAAGCTCACGCCCGATCGCCGGATACTTGTGCTCGACGATCGTACCGTCGAAATCTACCGCTATTATCATCTCTTTAATTCTCAATTTTCAATTCTCAATTATAAAAGGGCCGGACCACCGGACGGCCGGAGTGGTATATGTTAAAGCGGGGTCAGCCTATCGGCCAAAGCCAAGGGGTCTCCTAGCCGCTAGAGACGGCCATTGCCATCCGGGGGATCCGACCGTTTCTTTTCTGCCCTTATCTAATTCTCGCTTAACCGGGGCAATCCCTCCACCTCGCCGGCGTGCCATTCACGGTAGTCCGCCAAGGGAAACCCGGGGACGGTCAATAGCTTGTAATCCGACCCGTCTCTTCTCAAGATATGCTTGCGGGTATATGAGCGGAGCGAGCGATCCGTAACGGACACCATCACGATCGGGAACGGGTAGGCGAACAGGCGCAACGGAGTGGTCTCGCTATCCGGGAACGCACGATGCAGCTGGTAGGCCGAACGCTCGAACGCTACCCAGTAGGGACCCGTGCAATACAGGTGTATTGAGTTTCGGTTCGCACGCTCACGATCCATGATCTCTGTCAAACGCTCACGCAACAGGTTCATCAGCCGGATGCCCGAAGGGACGCCGCATGTCTCTCTCTCTTCTCTCATATCTTTTATTTATCGCCGTTCCCGTGCCCGAACCAACGGTCGTAATCCCGTAAACGACGTATCAACACGGACTTGCTCCTCTTGGGCGAGGCCTCCTCCATCCAAGGGTCAACCAGCTCGTGCGCCATGCGCTGGTAGAGGCTGCTGTCCGTACAGCCGTACAGCGTGACCAGCAACAAGGCACGGGATTGCCCCGCTTTTATCACCGGGAGCATGCTGCGCATCGTGGAGAGCAAACGATCGAACTCATCCGACTCGCCCAAAAGCAGATAGGCAGGAAGGAGCAAAGAGTAAAGCTTGCAACGGATCACGTCGGTCTCACCACGGAGAGAGGCGTAGCCACGCAGGACCTCACGGGCCAGACGGGCATCCTCATCCACTACCACGCCGGAGGCATGGTAACGGCCCAAGGCATCGTGCAAGCCCTCCGACAGACGGTCGTTGTCCAAATGGGTATACACGTGCTTGCCCCCCGTGTTCAGCTCGATCAACTCGTACTCCCCCGCTCTCACCTCGAACAAGGGGACCCACAGACAGTCGAGGATACGCACCATCACGTCCTTATGCCCACCGCCCGGCTGCACCACCACCTCCGCCTCCATATTGGAAAAAGGGCCGGAGGTGATACGCACACGGTCGCCTTTCAACAAGCGGCCGCTATCTGGCACGTATACGGGAAGCTCGTTGGAGTAAGAAGCCGCGACCCAACGCAAGGTATCCATCTCACGATCCGAGAGGTACGGGAAATAAGACCGCCCGCCGGAGGAAACCCGGGGGAGGAAATTATACAGGGGAAGCGTACGCTTCAGGCGGAAGATCTCGTCCTCCGAGGCGTGGACGAACACGTAGTTGTACAGCAGGGGCCGTTTCGTGTTGACCATCTTGCCGCCCACCTTCCTCGCCTCGACATACGAGGGGGAGAAATACTCGAACAACGCCTCCCCACGACGCTCACGGCGGGAAAGCTCAGCGTCCAGCCCCTTCGAGGGGCTGATCCTGTCACGCCCGCCACCGGCGGTAGGGAGCGTGAGCACGTACCAACGGACGGCCTCCTGGTCACGTCGCTTCAGAACATGCGCCATGAACCTATCCGAGCACTTGCCTGTCAATATATCCATCTCTATGATTATCTTTTCTAGTGGTTATCCCATGGCCCGAAAACAGACCCCATGGCAATTCAGAGCCCTACCAAGAATCATTTATATCATCTTGATAAACAGCGTTTTATATTTTCAAATATGGCATTACTGAAAATTACCATCTCTCGAAATCTTAGGCTACTTGGGGAGTAGCCTAAAAGGTGCGAGAACGGTTATCACCCGGTTGTAGAGACGGGGCACGCCCCGTCTCCCACTGTCTGATAGTAGCTTTAAGTTACCATTTGGAGGGGATGAGACGGGGTACGCCCCGTCTCTACAGGAATGTATGTTCGATTTTTTAGAAGGGACGTGATGATGTAGGAAATACGAGATCATTTCGTCTCTATTGCCATGTCTATACACTAGGAATAAGAACGAAGATTTAAGGAGAATCAAGGCCGGAGCACAAACTAAAACTAATGATTGCTTGTTATTTGCTATTTTTTGCTACATTTGCACCGTGAAATGAACGCTACTCCCCAAGTAGCCTCATCCCACCTCTGGCATATAATTATATACATTCTCAAAGCAAGACTTGTTTACCACCGTCATTTTCTCCAACGAGAAACTTCTCAGATAAATCTGGGTTGTCTTGATGGATTTATGGCCTAATAACTCGCTGATCATCTCTATGGGGACATTTTGTTCCTTCAATGACATGGCAAAGGAATGACGGATCGTGTAAGAAGTCACATCCGAGACTATTCCGGCAACCTCCTTCAACGTCTTCAAGTTCCGGTTAAACCGGGACAAGGCCGCATTGTACTCGAGATATTCCTCATGGCCGTTCTTCGTCCCACTTAAAAAGGGAAATAAATAGCCGGAGTCTCCACCCCTCTCACCTGCCAACTCCTTATACATAGCTTCCGCCGTATCCAAGACCTCCAACCGCATAGAGGTCCCGGTCTTCTGGCGATTGTAATCCAATATGCCGTTCTTGATATTACCCCTATTCAAATGGGCGAAATCAACGAACGACATTCCCCCATATTGAAACATCAAGCAAAGAGCCAGCTGTGTCTTCCTCAACTTCTCTCCTTTTACCGGGACAGTCATCAGGCGATTCAAATCACCCAGAGGCAAGGATTTCTTGCGCTGGCTTTCCACACCCGTAAAAACCCCCTTGAATAATGAAGGGATAAACGCCGCCTCGCCATTCTCCACCGCCTTGTTATAGATACAACGCAAACGGCGGATATACGTGGAGACCGTATTACGCATGCAGCCTTTCTCCAACAAATAAGCCTCGTACCGGCGAAGAGTATCCTTATTTATATATGTATATGGGATACGATCCGTCCCGCTATACCGTATAAAAGAGTTCATCGCATCCTGATAACTTTTCGCCGAGGAATACCGTCCTTCCTTTTGTAACAGACTTATATACTCTCGCATCCCTTCCACCAAATCTTTCTCATCCATATCTCTCTATTTTAAATTCCAACTGAAAACAAACACGCGAAATTAGACATCCTGACAAATTATATCTTTTGCGGCAAGTTGTTTTATTGACGAATAGCCACTATATTTGTACGTTGTTTTAAACAGAGTACAGACTAAATTAAAAAGTAAAGCATATGCACAATTGGTTTGAATGTAAGGTCTCTTACGAGAAAATGCTGGAAAATGGCATGCAGAAAAAAGTAACCGAGCCTTACTTGGTAGACGCCCTGTCTTTTACGGAAGCGGAAGCTCGCATCATCGAGGAGATCCGCCCCTTCATCACGGGTGAATTCACGGTAACAGACATCAAACGAGCTCGTTTATCCGAATTATTCTTCAACGAGAATGGTGATCGGTTCTATAAGATCAAGGTTTATTTTATCACGTTGGACGAGAAGAGCGGAGCGGAAAAGAAAACCGCCGCACAAATGCTTGCCCAAGCCACTACGCTGAAAGAGGCCATCGCCGTATTGGAAGATGGAATGAAGGGTACATTGGCGGATTATACCATCGCCTCGGTAACGGAAACCCAGTTGATGGATGTATTCCCATTCGATGCGAACAGTATTCCCGGCGAGAAGAAAAGTGGCGAGGAACTGATAGCGGAGCAAAAACAACAAGCTGAACAAAGAGGATAAAAACATGAGTATCGCTCAAAACATAGTACAACTGAAAACGTCGCTCCCGCAAGGGGTGACGTTGGTTGCCGTCTCTAAGTTTCACCCGGTGGAGGCTCTATGGGAGGCTTACAACGCCGGACAGCGGGTGTTTGGCGAAAGCAGGGCACAGGAACTGAGCGCCAAGCAAAAAGTACTACCTGAGGATATCGAATGGCATTTTATCGGCCCGTTACAAAGCAATAAGGTAAAAGATATCGCTCCTTTTATTCATTTGATCCATAGCATAGACTCCTTGAAGCTTTTGGCTGAGGTGAATAAACAAGCGAAAAAACACGACCGCACGATCCGGGTATTATTGGAGATCCATGTGGCGCAAGAGGAATCCAAGCACGGACTCAGTCCTGAGGAATGCAAGGAGTTGTTGCGTGACGAGTCCTTGGCCGAATTCCAGCATATTCGTATTTGCGGATTGATGGGCATGGCTACCAATACCGATGATACGGGGTTGATACGGGAAGAATTCCGCAAGATCCATGATTTATTTATCGAACTGAAAGAGACGCTCTGTAAAGATAATGTCGATTTCAAGGAGATATCCATGGGGATGAGCCACGATTACCCGATCGCTATCCAAGAAGGAAGCACCTTGATACGGGTGGGTACCAGTATCTTTGGCGAACGGGAATATTAAAGTAATTATTAAATCTAAATATAGGCAACATGATTGACATTAAAACCCAATACGCGGGGTTAACACTTCGCAATCCGATTATCGTAGGGAGCTCCGGACTCACCAATAAGGCGGAACGTAACAGGGATTTTGAGAAAGCAGGTGCTGGAGCTATCGTATTGAAATCTCTTTTCGAAGAGCAGATCGAGATGCAGAGCGAGGCTTTGATGCAAGACTCCGATTACCCCGAAGCGGCGGATTATATCCGTGGTTATGTAAAAGCGAATCAAGTAAATGATTATCTGGAACTGATCAAGAAGAGCAAGGAATTATGTACGATCCCCATTATCGCCAGCATCAATTGCTATAAGGCGGACGCTTGGATCGACTTTGCCCGCCAAATTGAGTTAGCGGGAGCGGACGCTTTGGAATTGAACGTGTTCTTCATGGAAACCGAACTGACCGAAGATTTCGAGAGTATCCGGGATACGTATGTCAGTATCATCCGCAAGGTAAAAGAGACCGTATCGATTCCGGTTATCATGAAGATCGGAAAGAATTACAGCAATATTCCTTCACTGGTTAATTTGTTGAAAGTAAACGGTGCTGATGGTGTCGTGCTATTCAATCGTTTCTACCAGCCGGATATCGACATCAATAATATGCAGATCGTTTCGGGTAATGTATTTAGCAATCATTCCGATTTGAGTGACACGATTCGCTGGACGGCTATCGTATCCGGAAAGATCCCGGGAATCAGTATCGCTTCCTCTACCGGTGTGCATGATTGGGAAGATGTCGTTAAATGTCTATTGGCCGGCGCTTCCGCCGTACAGATGTGTAGCGC
>ENA-ORUO01003416-ORUO01003416.1-human-gut-metagenome-genome-assembly--contig:-NODE-3416-length-10636-cov-2.503828_pt1 | contig 10636 bp, 10 predicted proteins | sample MGYA00242082_ERZ509215 | MGnify/ENA primary metagenome ERZ509215 (study PRJEB26280, sample SAMEA2338829) | human gut metagenome | biome: human gut; feature: human-associated habitat; material: faeces... | reverse complement strand
GGACCGGCTTTGTCTGCGCGGGCGGGTAGGGCGCGTCCTCGGCCGTGCAGGCCTGCACCGCGACGATCCTGCCCAGCAGCTCGTGCGCATCCGGCCCGGCCGGAACGACCACAAGCTCGCCTGGCTCCAGCGTCCGGTCCTCGGAGCGGTAGGAATAGCGCGTGCCGCGCGGCTCGAATTCCACGGCGCAGTAAAACAGCGGCCCCGGCGCGGCGGCTGCGCGCGACGGGTCGAACAGCTCGCCTTCCGTATAGAAGCGCAGCAGGGTATCTGCCTCGGCGGCAAGCTCTGCCCAGCCGTCCGGAAGGCCCGTGCAGTCATAGCGGCCGGTAATGCGCTGCGACGCGCCGTCCGACCAGCGCAGCGTGAGCGCATAGCGCGCTGCGGCATCGTCCGTCCCGGAGGCAAGCGGCGGCACTGTCAGCAGTCCCTGCGGGAGCGTGTCGAGCAGGCGGGCCGCCGCGGACGGGAGCGAGCAGCGGCGCTCGGCGGTGTGCTTGCCGACGGAGCTGAGGTGTGCGATGCCCTCGCTCCGGTCGAGCACGAGCCGCTCCGTGTGCTGCAGCAGGGGAGAGGCCGCACTGCGGCGGGTGTATTCCATGACGAGCCGGTCAACTTTTGCATCCGTCCCGGCGGTCCGGCGGGTAAATAAGCGTTTCATGCGGTCTCCTCCTTTTCCTGCTTTCATTATAACGGGCGGCCTGCGTTTGTCAAGAATTGCGGATTTTTCTCGAAAAGTGGGGCGGGAAAGCATTGACATTTATGGCCCTGCGGTGTATCATACGGGCACGGGAAAAGCGAGTGCGGTCAAATGTTAGCCAAACCTTACTTTTTCTGAAGTTACGAAAACTGGAGGAAATCAATATGCGTATTGCAGCAAAGCTTGGCCTGTTTGCAGGCGGCGTTCTGTTTGGAACGGCTGGGATCCGGATCCTCAGCAGCCGTGACGCGAAAAAGGTCTATACCCACGCGACGGCTGCCGTGCTCCGTGCGAAGGAAGACGTGATGACGACGGTTACGACGCTCCGTGAAAACTGCGGGGACATTCTGGCAGATGCGAAGGCCATCAATGAAGAGCGTGCCGCCGCTGCCTGCGAGGAGATCGCCGATACTGCGGAGGAGCCCGCTGCAGAGCCTGCCGAGGCCTGAATCATGTGCAGCCGGGGAGGAAAAACCCTTCCCGGCTGCGGGCAGGAGAATCCTATGAAGTGCAGAATTTTACATGAAACCAAGGGCCGCCTGCGTGTGCATCTGTGCATCGGGCGGATGACGCTCCGGCAGGCAGACCTGCTGGAGTATTCCATGCGCGCCGTGGACGGCGTGGCGTCGGTCAAGGTCTATGATCGCACGCAGGACGCTGTCATTGAATATTGCGAGGTGCGCAGCGCCGTGCTTGCGGCGCTTTCCTCCTTCTCGTTCGCGGCGGCTGAGGAGGCCGGGCTCGTCCCGGAGCACACCGGCCGTGCGCTGAACCGCGAATTTGAGGACAAACTCGTCTGGAAAACGGCACTCCACTATGCCTGCAAGCTGTTCCTGCCTGCCTATGTGCGGGCGGGCATCGCCATCGTGCGCTCCGTGCGCTATCTCAAGGCCGGCCTCTCCGCCCTGCTGCACGGGAAGCTTTCTGTCTCCGTGCTCGATGCAACGGCCGTGACGGTCTCACTGGTCCGCCGCGACTTCGATACGGCAGGCTCCGTGATGTTCATGCTCGGCCTCGGCGAGCTGCTGGAGGACTGGACGCACAAGAAGTCCATCGCCGATCTGGCGGGGGCCATGGCGCTGAACGTCGACCGCGCGTGGGTGCGCGACGCAGACGGGCAGGAGCTGCTTGTCTCCGTGAAGGACATCCACGCGGGCGACTGCGTCGTCGTCCGTACCGGCAACATGATCCCGCTCGACGGCCGCGTGACCGGCGGCGAGGCCATGGTGAACCAGTCGTCCATGACGGGCGAGTCGCTCCCCGTGCGCAAGACGCCGGGCAGCTATGCCTATGCCGGAACGGTCGTGGAGGAGGGCGAGTGCCTCATCACGGTCGAAAAGACCATGGGCGGTGGCCGCTATGACCGCATCGTCCGCATGATCGAGGAGTCCGAAAAGCTGAAATCCACGGCGGAGGACCGCGCCTCCCGTCTGGCGGACCGGCTCGTGCCCTATACGCTCGGCGGAACGGCCCTCGTGTGGCTGTTTACCCGGAATATCACCAAGACGCTTGCCGTTCTGATGGTGGACTTCTCCTGCGCCCTGAAGCTTGCCATGCCGATCGCCGTGCTGTCTGCCATGCGCGAGAGCAATGCCCGGCACATGTCCGTCAAGGGCGGGCGCTTCCTCGAAGCCGTTGCCAAAGCGGATACGATCGTGTTCGATAAGACGGGCACGCTGACCTATGCGCAGCCGCGCGTGGCGGAGGTCGTTACGTTCGGCGGCCGCCGCGAGGACGATATGCTGCGTCTGGCTGCCTGCCTCGAGGAGCACTATCCGCACTCGCTGGCCAATGCCGTCGTAGAGGAGGCGCGCGTGCGCGGCCTGAACCACGAGGAATATCACTCCAGCGTGGAGTATGTCGTGGCGCACGGCATCTCGAGCACCGTCGAGGGCAAGAAGGTCATCATCGGCAGCTATCACTTCGTGTTTGAGGATGAGGGATGCCGGGTGCCGGAGGGCGACGAGGAAAAATTCGACGGTCTTTCCGATGCCTACTCCCATCTGTATCTGGCCATTTCCGGCGAGCTCGCCGCCGTCGTGTGCATCTCCGACCCGCTCCGGGCCGAGGCGGCGGATGCCGTCCGCGCTCTGCATGAGCAGAGGATCGCGCACATCGTCATGATGACGGGCGACAATGAAAAGACGGCTGCCGCCGTGGCGCGCGCCGTCGGCGTGGACGAATACCACGCGGGAGTCCTGCCGGAGGACAAGGCGGCCTACATCCGCGCCCGCCGCGCCGAGGGCCACACGGTCATCATGATCGGCGACGGCGTGAACGACACCCCGGCCCTGTCCGAGGCGGATGCCGGCATCGCCATCAACACGGGTGCGGCCATTGCCCGCGAGATTGCCGATATCACGATCTCGTCGCAGGACCTGTTCGAGCTTGTGACGCTGCGCCGCCTGAGCGAGGCCCTTATGGGACGCATCGACCGGAATTACCGGTTCATCGTCAGCTTCAACCTCATGCTCATTATCCTGGGCGTGACGGGCGTCATCCAGCCGACGCTTTCCGCCCTGCTGCACAACATGTCGACGCTCGGCATCAGCCTGCGCAGCATGACGAACCTGCTGCCCGAAAAAACGGAGCAGAGCAACGCATAAAAAACGGCCCGGTGCGGAACAGAACGCTGCTTCGCACCGGGCTTTATCTATGGGTTGACGGGAGCACCGAAAATCGGTACAATAGGAGAAAACGTCACAATAGGGAGTATCAGCAATGGAAAGCTTGATTTTTGATGTCGACGGCACGCTCTGGGATGCCGTGGCCCTCGTAGCCGAGGGTTGGAACGACGGGCTGCAGAGCATGGGCTTTGCGCCGCACTGCACGGAGCAGAGCATCCGTCCGCTGTTCGGCAAGACCATGACGGAGATCGCGCAGGTCGTGGTGCCCGGCGTCCCGCAGGAGCAGGCCATGGAGGTCATGGACCGCTGCATGGACGGCGAGATGGCGCGCCTGCGCCGCGATCCGTGCCATATTTTCTACCCCGGCGTCAAGGAAACGCTCACGGAGCTGCACAAAACGCACCGCCTGTTCATCGTCAGCAACTGCCAGCAGGGCTATATCGAGCTGCTGATGGAAAAGGGCGGCCTCGGCGGCCTGATCAGCGACTTCGACTGCTTCGGGAACACGGGCCTGCCGAAGGGGCAGACGCTGCGCCTGCTGTGTGAGCGCTGCAATGTCCGCGACGCGGTCTACGTCGGCGACACGCAGGGCGACATGGAAGCGTCCGAGCAGGCGGGCCTGCCGTTCGTGTGGGCGGCCTACGGCTTCGGCAAGCCCGCGCACTGGGATAAGCGCATCGATCATTTTACCGATCTGCTGCGCCTCTGAGACTCAGATCGTTCCGTGCAGGATCAGAATGAGCACGATGCACACGGCCAGAACGGCCAGTGCGGCGAGCCACACGGCCAGACGGCGCTTGACCGGCATGCGGCCGGGCGTTTTGCTCGGCGGCAGCAGGTGCGCATGGCGCAGTCCCTGCACGACGGGCTTGTAGAGCAGCACGGTGATCGTGGCGTTCAGGCAGCCCTTGAGCAGGTTGAATGGCAGGAACACCGGCACGAGCATCGCGGCGACGTCGGCGCGGGCCGTGTGCATGTACAGCGGCGTGATGATATAATTCCACAGCAGCATGAGCACGGTCATAAGCAGCGCGCCGCCGAACAGGCCCGCAATGGCGCTGCCCTGCGTGCGCTTTTTGCGGTAGAGTAGGGCGGCCGTGCCCGCAAAGGCGGCGGAGCTGAGGAAGTTCATCACAAAGCCGATCCAGCCCGTGGAGCTGATGGTCAGCATCTCGATGAACGAGACGACAAGCGAGATGCCCAGTGCGGCCAGCGGCCCGTAGAGGAAGCCGCCGATGGCGATGACGACGTCCTTCGGCTCATAGCTGAGGAACAGGACGACCGGGAAGCGCAGCAGCGCGACTGCGACATAGGCAATGGCGCTCAGCATGGCCAGAACGGTCAGTTTTTTCATTTTTTCGTGTTTCATGGTTGCCTCCTGAGAAAAAAATACACCCGAAGGATACGATCCCTCGGGTAAACGGCAGGAAACACGGACAGGTGCGCCAGCCGATTCTTCTTTCATCCAGACTGTACTGTCGGTCCCGGAATCTCACCGGATCATGCGCAGCGCGCTCGCGGACTTTACCGCCGGTCGGGAATTTCACCCTGCCCTGAAGAGTCGTATTCGATTGGCTGCTGTCATTATAGCACGACGAAGCGAAAATGCAAGTGTTTTTTAGGATGTGGTTGAAGGCTCGTCGGAGGGCTCCGTCGGTTCTTCCGTTCCTGCCTCGGTCTCCGTTCCGGCCTCCGTTGCCTCAGACGGCTCGGCGTTCGGTGCCGTGGTGCCGGGCTTGCAGAAGCCGTGGATGGCGCCGCCGGGCGCAGTGTCCGTGATGTCTCCGCCGATGATGTGCCCGTCGAGCACGAGCACGCTGGCGTAGACCGGCGCGGAGGCGTCCGGGTAATTCAGGATCTCATAGACATAGCGCGTGGCCTCCTTGCCCGCGTGCGCCGTGAGATCGAAGCCCTGACTTTTCTGCAGCGCGTTGTAGCGCGAGAAGACGCGGTCGTCGGCCGACTTGGGAATGCGGACCTGCTGCGTCTGCTTCGGCGTACCGTTCACGCTCCAGCCGAAGCCCGCGAGATAGGCAAGGCGCGCGTCGTTCGTCGCTCCGTCGGGCGCGTCCGCCGATCCGTCTCCGCCGCCGGAGACGAGCGCAACGACCAGGATCACAACGGCCAGGATCAGGACGCCTGCGGCGATCAGCCGCGGCTTTGACAGCTTTGCAGTCATGACAAACATGATGTAGCTCCCCCTTAAACAGGTTTTTATGGTCACTCCAATGTATGTCCCACAGGGGACGGTTATGCCGGAAGGAGGCAGACGGATGCAGCGTCTGGACAGGTTTTTATCGGAGGCCGGTGTGGCCTCGCGCCGCGAGCTGCGGGCCATCATCCGCGCCGGGCGGGTGCGCGTCAATGACGTTCCCGCTTTGGCCCCGGAGCAGAAGATCGACGAAACATCGGACCGGGTCACGCTCGACGGCGAGGCGGTCGGCCCGCGCGGGCCGGTCGTTCTGCTGCTGCATAAGCCGACTGGCTATGTGACCTCGACGGACGATCCCCGCGACCGCACCGTGATGGAGCTGCTGCCGCCGCAGTACCGCGGCCTTGCACCCGTCGGGCGGCTGGACAAGGATACGTCCGGCCTGCTGCTTCTGACGGACGACGGACAGCTGGCGCACCGGCTCATCTCGCCGCGCCATGCGGTCTGGAAAATTTATGATGCCGTCCACGAGGGCGAGGCCGGGGAGGCGGACTGCGCCGCCTTCCGCGCCGGGCTCACGCTGCGCGACGGAACGGTCTGCCGCCCGGCTTATCTCCGCCCGCTCGGCCCCGGCCGCAGCCTTGTGGCCGTGTGCGAGGGAAAGTACCATCAGGTGCGCCGGATGCTGGCCAGCCGCGGCATGCCGGTCACGGCGCTTCGTCGAATTGCCGAGGGCGGACTCGAGCTTGGAGCGCTCCCAATGGGAATGACACGCGAGCTGACATGCGGCGAAATTCGACTTTTGGAAACTGTGGATTTTGACGAAGCCTATCTGGAAAAACTTGTACAAAAAATTAGAAATATGCTCTGAAAAACTGGATAATTTAACGAAAAAGTCGGAATCTTCCATAAAAAAGTACCTATGATTTGAAATAAAATGCCGAAAACCTATTGCATTCTGCCGAAAAAAATAGTATGATACTAGCATAATTTTGCCGAATATCGACACTTTGTCTTTGGCGTAAGGAGGACGGCTTATGTCAAGTCGTATGTTTCAGGGCGTACTGCTCCAGCTCAGCGAAGCCGCACAGACCACCATCGGTGTGATCGATGCAGAAGGGAATGTCATCTCCTGCAGCGATACCACGCTCATCGGCGAAAAGTGGCCGGATGCCGCCACGGCGGTGGCCGCCATGCTGGAGAACCCGGTGCGTGAGGAGCCGTATACGTTCTACGCGCTCAAGGGCTGGAACCCTGCCTATGGCTACTCTGCCTTTGTGCTCGGAACGGACGCACAGGCCGAGATGCTTGTGCGCATGACGCAGGTCTCCCTGAATTCCGCAAAGGCCTATTATGAAGAAAAGCACGACAAAGGGACCTTCGTCAAGAACATCATCACGGACAATATCCTTCCGGGCGACATCTATATCCGCGCGAAGGAGCTGCATTTCCCAACGGAGCTGCCGCGCGCGGTCTATCTCGTCCGGCAGGTCGGCCGTTCGGACGTGGCCGTCGTGGAGCTGCTGCAGAGCATGTACCCCGACACGCAGCAGGACTTTGTCATCAATGTCAACGAGACGGATATCGCGCTCGTGCGTCAGGTCCCGGCGGACACGACGGGCGAGGAGCTGACCCGCGTCGGCCGCACCATTGAGGAGCGCCTGAAGTCCGAGCTGTTCGTGCGCACGACCATCGGCATCGGCACGATCTCCGAGCATCTGCGCGAGCTGGCCGATTCCTACAAGGAGGCGCAGGTCGCCATCGAGGTCGGCAAGGTCTTCGATACCGAAAAGACCGTCATCAATTATGAAAACCTTGGCATCGGCCGCCTGATCTATCAGCTGCCGACCACGCTGTGCGAGATCTTCCTCTCCGAGGTCTTCCGCAAGAATTCCATCGAGTCGCTCGATCAGGAGACGTTGTTCACCATCAACATGTTCTTTGAGAACAGCCTGAACGTCTCCGAGACCTCCCGCAAGCTGTTCGTCCACCGCAATACGCTGGTCTACCGTCTGGAGAAGATCAAGAAGCTCACGGGTCTCGACCTGCGCGAGTTCGACGACGCCATCATCTTCAAGGTCGCCCTCATGGTCAAGAAGTATCTGGCCTCCCGCGACAACCGTATGATCTGATCTTCCGCAGAACGCTGCACGGCTGCAGCGCCGTTGGTACGGACATTTCAATATTTAATAATAGTTGAGTAAGAAACTGGTGTGATTTATGATCGATTTGGTAAACGTCACAAAAACATATGAGACCGGCACGCACGCGCTCAACGGCATCGATATGCACATTGATGACGGCGAGTTCGTGTTTCTGGTCGGTCCGTCCGGCTCCGGCAAGTCTACCATCATCAATCTGCTGACGGCGGAGCTCAAACCGACGTCCGGCTCGGTGCTGGTTAACGGCTATCAGCTCGAGTCCATCAAGCGCGCGTCCATCCCCTATATGCGCCGCACGCTCGGTGTCATTTTCCAGGACTTCCGCCTCATTGAGAACAAGACGGTCTATGAGAACGTCGCGTTCGCCATGCGCGTCATCGGCGCAGCGCCAAAGGAGATCAAAAAGCGCGTGCCCTATGTGCTGGAGCTGGTCGGGCTGGAGAACAAGGGCCGCCGTCTGCCGAACGAGCTGTCCGGCGGCGAGCAGCAGCGTGTGGCTATTGCCCGCGCGCTCATCAACAATCCGACGATGATCATCGCCGATGAGCCGACCGGCAACCTCGACCCGCAGCGTTCGTTTGAGATCATGCTCCTGCTCGAGCAGATCAATGCGCTCGGCACGACGGTCATGGTCGTTACGCACGAAAAGGGCCTGGTGGACCGCTTCACCAAGCGCGTAGTCGCCATCGACGAGGGCAGAGTCGTCAGCGACGGAATGGACGGGTATTACAGCTATGAAGCACAATAATTTCAGCTTTCTCGTCGGCGAGGGCACAAAGGCGATCTTCAAGCATGGCTTTATGTCCTTTGCCGCAGTCTGCATCACCGTGGCCTGCCTCGTGATCGTCACGAGCTTCGGCCTCATTACCTATAACATCGGCCTGATCGTCGACGATCTGCAGAAGGAGAACGAGGTCCTCATCTGCATCGACGAGAGCTACACCGAGGCCGAGGCCAAGAGCGTCGGCTCCCGCATCAATCTGATCGACAATGTCGCGGATGCCCGCTTCATCTCCCGCGAGGAGGCTCTGCAGACGTTCGTCAAGGAATATGACGCCGTCATGTACGACGGCGTGACCGCCGAGACCATGCGCGACCAGTACATCGTCACGCTGGAGGACAACTCCAAGCTGCAGGAGACCATCGACGCGCTGAAGCAGGTGCCCGGCGTTGCGACCATCTATTCCGATCCGACGGTCGCCAACGCCATGTCCACGATCCGCAACGTGCTGTCCATTGTTTCGGCCTGCATCGCGGCCGTGCTGCTTATCGTGTCGCTCATCATCATTTCCAATACGATCAAGCTTGCCATGTTCGACCGTCGCGAGGAGATCGCCATCATGCGCATGGTCGGCGCAACGAACGGCTTTATCCGTCTGCCGTTTGTGGTCGAGGGCTTCATCCTCGGCCTGTTGGGCGCCGTGTGCTCGTTCTTCCTCGAATGGGGCCTGTACGAGGCCATCCGCGGCGCCATTGCCAGCTCCGGTCAGCTCAGCTTCCTCCACGTCGTCTCGTTCAGCACGGTCGCTCTGCCGGTCGCGCTGGTGTGCGTGGTCACGGGTCTGCTGATCGGCGTTGTGGGCAGCCTGATGTTCATCCGGAAATTCCTGAAGGTCTGAAATACGCGCACAGGAGGGTATACTATGTATAAGTACAGAAGAGTCATCATCTCCGTCATCGCGCTGCTGCTGGCCGCTGCGATCCTGACAGGTCTGCTTGTTACGGTCTTCGCGGCCAATTCCGCGGATATCCGCACGGAGATCAGCGGCCTGGAATCAAAGCAGGATGAGCTTGATCAGAAGAAGCAGGAGCTCGAGGCACAGATCGCCGCAAACAACACTCAGACGCTCAATGTCGTGGAGCAGAAGGCGCAGATCGATCAGGAGATCGAGCTGACGCGGCAGGAGGTCGAGAATCTGAACGAGCAGATCCGTCAGTACAATCTGCTCATCGCCGAAAAGCAGGCGGAGCTTGACCAGCTCCAGACCGATCAGAACGACCTGCTCGACCGCTATAAGCAGCGCATCCGCGCCATGCAGGAGCAGGGCGACGTGTCGTACTGGTCCATCATCTTCGGCGCAAAGACGTTCTCCGAAATGCTCAACCGCGTTTCCATGGTCGAGGAGATTGCTCAGAGCGACCAGCGTATGCTCGAGAACATGCGCCAGATCGCCACGGAGGTCCTCTCCGCCAAGGAGGAGCTGGCAGGGGAGAAGGTCTCTCTCGAGGAGAAGAAGACTGAGCTTGCCAGCGCGCAGGAGACGCTCACGGCCAAGCGCGCCGATTCCGACGAGCTGCTGCAGGAGCTTGTCTCCGATGCAGACCTGCTGCGCGAGACAAACGAGACCTATGAGGCCATGCTCGAGGATCTGACGGAGCAGATTGCCGAAAAAGAAAAGGAATACACCGATGCCAAGCGCGCTGAGGAAGAAGCTGCCAAGAACAACAATAACGGCGGCAATAACAACAATGGCGGCGGCAATAACGGCGGCAATAACGGTGGCAACAACGGTGGCAACAACGGCGGCGGCAATGGCGGCACAAACGCCGGCGGCTTCCTCTTCCCGCTTCCGGCGGGCAGCGGTGTTGTGATTACATCCCCGTATGGCTATCGCTATCATCCGATCGACGGCGGCTATCGCTTCCATAACGGCGTTGACCTTGCTGTTGCGCAGGGAACGCCCGTCTATGCCACGAAGAGCGGCACGGTGACGACCGCAACGTTCTCATCCGGCTATGGTTACTATGTCACGATCAACCACGGCGACGGCTTCTCGTCGCTCTACGGCCACATGACGCACTATACCGTCTCGTCCGGCGACTATGTCAATCAGGGCGACCTCATCGGCTATGTCGGCTCGACCGGTTACTCCACCGGCCCGCACCTGCATTTCACGATGTTCTACAACGGTGCCACCGTCAACCCGATGGACTATGTCAGCATCCGCTGAGATCTGATACTGATTCCTGATTAAAACATTTCATCAGGAATCCC
>ENA-ORUO01003405-ORUO01003405.1-human-gut-metagenome-genome-assembly--contig:-NODE-3405-length-10681-cov-1.982496_pt1 | contig 10681 bp, 17 predicted proteins | sample MGYA00242082_ERZ509215 | MGnify/ENA primary metagenome ERZ509215 (study PRJEB26280, sample SAMEA2338829) | human gut metagenome | biome: human gut; feature: human-associated habitat; material: faeces... | reverse complement strand
ACCCATTTGGAAGCCGTCATAATTATATTTTGTATGACTTGCTGCACCAGATATTAATCTTGCGGCTCTTTGTTTTAATTGGTAGTCTGTCATGGCTTGTTGTATTTGTTTTTCTACACTGCAAATATACAACAAATATATTGGACATAAAATATAATGCACAATAAAATACTACACTTTTATGTATTTTAACATTTTGAGCAAACAAAAGACTTATTCAAGTCTGAAATTTTAGTAAAAAATCGCCCATAGCAATAGGCAAAAGTCTGCATAGCACAAGTCGTCCATTTGTTCGATGAGCCGGTCCAAGTTAGCATTTTTCATCGTCAAGAATCCTTTTTATGTCGTCCGGGGTGATGCCGAAGCACCGGGCGAAGCGTTGAAATTCTGATTTCTTATCTTTGGGGATAAGCCCATAAAGCCGGTTGATCGGCGTGCGACTTTTCATCGCTGCGGATACCTGTTTTTTCCTCATTGTGCTACTTATTTATGGATTCGACAAATATATGATCATGATGATACGGGCCAGTCTTAATACTGCCCACAGCATAATGCTAAGGCCGGTTTCTGTTATGGTTATAATCCTACCCCGTTTCATAACCGATTCTTTTCTTTATTTCTTCTTTGCAGCAATCGCAGTCGCAAAGAAACAGTTTCACATAATCGAATACTTGTTCGGCTATATGGCCGCTCAGATAGGCGATTTCCTCGCCGTCGTGTTCAATTCCGTTCATATTTCCGAGGTCGTCTTCCATGTGCCGCATCTCATGCATGAAGGAGTTGAAGAATTGGCGGTCGCTGGAAGCCCTGCCTATAACCATGACGGTTGTACGATAGAGACAGTTGGAGTAGGTTAATCCCGTGTCCATGCGACCCGATTTCATATTTGCGCCGGCTTCTTCGAGCATCTTTTCGCTACAACCTATGCGCCTCATTCTTCTCAATATCTCTTCGGCATAGTATCTGTCCACGGAATAATAGACATACACCTGCCAATCAAGTTCCGCTATGTGAAACTGTTGCCTTAACATCTTACATAAGGTCTCCCCAGTTGATGACAATTCCCTTATCCATGCAGTCGGCAAAGAAATGTCGGAACGCTTTTTCTTCGCTGCCGTTCGGGTCGTCGATAAAGTCTTTGATGAATAAGGCGTGGTATTGCTCGTTGGGGATCGAAGAGCCGTAGTAACCGGCACGGCACATGTTCGCCACATATACAGCGTTATAACCATTGTCTTTTTCAAGGGTTACTCCGTATTTCTTCAACAATGCCTCTACGTCCTCTTTCGTCATCGGCGTTATTTTCCCGCTTTTAGTCTTCATTTTTGAAACGGCCCATTCGCACATCTTCTTGGAAAAGTTAAAGCCGTAGTTCGACAAATAGGCTTTCATGTCTTCCGGGATTCGGTCGTATATATCGAAACTTCTATCCATTGTATTCTGTTTTTTTGAGAAAGGGCGGTTTTATCCGCCCTTTCTTCGTTTAACGATACCGGGAGTAGCGTCCGGTGCCTTTCACACCACGTCTTTCTCCCATTCTTTCTTCCATATCGCCGCGAACGCGATAATAATCGTCGTTGTCGCCCCGATAACCCATAGATGAACGGTCGCCTCCGTAAGAACCTCCGCGTTCTCCCATGTTTTCCATTTCATCGAAGAGGGTTTCCATATCTTCTTGAAGACACTTCCAGCTCTCCATGATGTTGCCTATGGCACGGCCTATGCCGCCTTCCTGACGGCGTTCGTGCCCTCGTTCGCTTATTTCCAGCATTCCCATAATCGTTTTATTTTGTGGTTTTACTACTCGTTTGGCTTTGTCGCAAAAGTAGGTTCTTTATATCGCCGATGTCGTTCTTCAACGAGCCGACCATGCTTTCAAGGGCCGTGATTTTCTCTTCCTGTTGCTTCTCTTTGGCGAATTGCGGATTCAGCTGTTTCAAGATTTCATCGCAACTTTCTACCACCGACTGGTGGTAAGGAACGCTATCGACGATTTGACGGCTGGACTGCATCATCGATTCCACCTCCGATAAAATGGCTTCTTTCTTGTCCGAAATGACCGCATTCGGATAGGAAAACAATTCCTGATTGGTCGGTATTTTCTGATGACCTCTTCCCCGCATTTGACCTTGACATCGAGCTGCATCTCCGGGGTTGTTCCGAAGGGCTGTGAGGGATTGTAGGTCGGATATTTCGGTGTCGGATTCGTTACCGATTCGACCTGACCTATTTTCACAACGGGTTTTTCTCCCTTGATTAGTACATAGACGATATTGCCTTGCTTTATATTTCCAAACATTGCTTCTTCTTTTTAAGACAACCCCCGTTTGGGGGCTGTCGGGTTAGACTCATTATTTGCAGCGTGTTGGTCGCTTTGTCAAACCAGAACTCATACACGCCCGTGCCCGGTATGTCGGCGGCTGTCAATGCCTCTCCGTTGTACTTGGTAACCGATTGCGTTACGCCGTTCGTCTCGAACAGGACGGGTAATGTCCCCGTCGTGCCCGTCGGTACGGCCTGGGCTATGTCAATGAATATTGTCCCTCGGTACCACGCATTTACAAAGGCATGGTTGGCAAAGGTATAGACGACATTCGTTGTGCTTACGGTTACCCCGGTCGTGGCTATCGCCGCCGAGCCTCTGCGGTTTACGAATTGAAAAGGATATGTTGCCATATAGCCTCCTTTCTTTTACCCCCAAAAGCCGTTTCCGACTCCATAGGGATTGAAACCGCCGTATAATCCGTATTGCGCTGCTACACAAGTCGGAACGCCGACAACCGGACTATATGGCACTTTGGCAACTTCGGGCTGATTGCACTCTATTTTGGCAATACGGGCACTCAGGTCTGTCAAAACGTTGTTCACCGGGGCTATCGACTGTGCGGTTACCTGCGCGAAGTAGGCGTTTTGGTGTTCTTGGGACAGCTGGTTGGTTAAGGCAACGTTCTTAGCTCTCTCCGCATCGATCTTGTCTTGAAGTACGCGGGTTTCGGCTGCGTCGAGTTTGGCCAGTATGGCTTGTGTCTGTGCCAACGTTGCATCTTTCAGGTTCTGCGTGTTGGTATTCATCGTGTTCGTCAGCGTGTTCGTCTGGTTACAGATCGCCAAACGGTTCTCGCAGCAACAGTCGGCGATTTGTTGGGCTATGCCCGTATTCCCTGACTGAATGGCATTGATAACCTGCATTCCGCTCATGCCTACTTGGTTGCCGACGCTTTGTAACTGCGTCATAACGCCGTTGATCGATTGCTGTATCTGGCCGACAGAGCAGTTCAAGTTCGTGGCCAGTTGCGAAATCGCGTTACCGTTACCCTGTATGGCCTGCATCAAGAGTTCCCGGCCGGCATCGTTGTTGATAAGATTGGGAAAGCCGTTCGATCCATTGCCGCCAAAGCCGTTACCCCAGCCGCCATTGCCCCAACCCATGAGGAAGAACAAGAAAATGACCCAGATAAACCACCCGCCTTCGCCGCCGAAACCGCTGTTGTTTCGGTTCATTGCAAGCAACAGGTTCGGATCAAGGCCGCTTTTCTGCAACAATGGGGCCAGCATGCCCAACATTCCTGCTCCACTACCGGCTGCGCCTGAATCCGGAGTGTAAATGACTGTTTTCGATTCCATATATATGTTGTTTTATGTTATGACCGGACACTATTGTCGGTCATAACAAAGCTACCCAACTCATAATTCATTGGAAAACAGTTATTTCAAAGGATAATCAAAGTATCTGCAAACCTTCTTCCCGGTCATTTCCGAGGATCTTCCGTATTCTTTCGTAAGAAATGCGCATCATGCGGTTGTATTTCAAACGGTCGTCGAAATTGCCGAGCATGACGAATACGGACCGTTGGGACAAGCGAAGCCTTGCGGCTATCTGTGATTTATAAAAACCCGCATCATATAACAATTTCGCAAGGATATAACGGGCATCGACAACTTCTGCCTTTGAGCATTTCGAGACAATCATTTCTTGTGTCAGGTCGGTCTCCCGACTTACCATTTTTAAAATGTAGGCAAAGATTTCTTCTTTCATCGCTTGATTATTTTATTTTTATATATACCTTTGCCATAACCACACATATTATGAACACAAAAACACCGTTCTTACAAATGGCAAAGACTATAAGCCCCCGGCCTTTTGTAAAAATGGTGTTTCTAAATATGTGTGGTAACTTTTTTAGGAATAAGGGGGCTTTTTTTATTCCCCTATATTTTTTATCTCTTCAAGAAAAGCCGTGCGGCTAACCAAATGACCGTGCCGGATATGAGTACGAGCATCACGTTGCCCAACCATATCCTCATTCTTACGAACCAGTTCAATTCCTTTTCGACGGGATAGATCTTCGGCACCACTTTCTCACGGTAGATAATCGAGTCGCGCACCTGTACCCCTACCTCCCGGGAAAGGGTGTCGGTGCGGGGTTTTGTCTCCAACGAGTGATACAAGGAGCCGTCGATCATGATACGGGCGTCGCTCACCGCGTAGTCGTTTTCGAGGTGGGACATGGAATCCCGTACCGTCGTCGATTCCTTTTGCATCGGGACTGCTACAAAAAGGGTGTCGGTTACTTTTATCTCCCGTACCCGCTCTTCTATTCTTATACTATCCTTTCCCTCGACCACGACTATCTGCCGCCCCGTCCGGCACGACGAGAAAAGCAGCATCACGATAGCGATAAAAACAAATATCGTTACCGCTATCATCGCCGGAATCCTGTCATCTTTCATAATCATGCTTTAAAAAGATATACCTTTTCGCCCTTGCCATTGTTGTACACGTCGATGTGGAGCCACGATACGCCGTCCTCCAATCGAATGGGGTACGGCAACAGTTCTTGTTTTGCGATGATGAGCCGGCGGGCTTCTTCGGCGGTCATGCCCTCGACGTTGCAATCGACGGCTTTTCCCAACATGTGGGCCGACAGGTACAGACTTCCTGCATCGGTCTTGCTTTTCACCAGTTCGCAGATGTTGCACCGCAAACCCCGTTGTGTGAAGTTACCCCCTGCATGCCAGTTGTTGACGGTCATGGGGGCGCATAGGATTTGCTCCCGTATCACGTTCAGGGTCTCGATGAGTTTGTCGTCGAGGAACATCACAGCACTCTCGCCGTATCGCTCGTAAACGTGCTTGCATACCAGTTCTTTGATTGAGAAGTAATCGCTTTTCATTTTTCTTCCTCCTTCTTGTTTTTATCCGGTAAATCTTCGAGAACACCCTCCACCTCACGGCGACCGAACAACTTAAATACATTCACCCGCTTTTTTATGCCCCGGTACTCGAAATAATTGTTGAAGCAGCTCGAAAGCTCGATACCGTACACCAACAGCAACGTCAAGGCCGAGAGCAACGGAATGCCCAGCACCTCACCGAACGTCCTCCCCATGATACCCGCCAGCGTTACCCAACAGATGTAATCCACCAGCTTGTTCACAGCCCGCCTCCATTTCCGAGAGGGGCGTATGCGCTCCCCCCGTTTCCGCGCAGCAGCCACACCGAAGCGGGTATCTGCAACAATCAACACCAAAGCCAGCAACAGGAACGGACTCATGCTTTGGTAAAAGTCAACCACCGGAGAAACGAACATCGCCGTTGCCCCGTTTATCACGCTCCGTTCCTGCGACATCACCCGCGCCGTGTCCACCAATATTTGTTCCGTAAAATTACCCATAACCATTCCCTGTTTTTTTATCCGAGATTACCTCCCCTCAGGCTGTGAGCCGTACATGATTACAATGATTTTAATGTTTGACAAGAATACGATGAAGGCGTGATACTTATTCGCAACACATTTACATAGTTTTCATCGCCGAATAACGGGTTTTGGTACATCGCAAAAAGAGCATAGTTCCCGTTCGAAAGGCGGCTTATTGATGATACATTTGTCCGAATGTAATGCGTTATGCCGTTGCCGGTATCCAGCGAAAATCCCAAAAAGATATTCGGCATAGCGTTCGACATTGTTGCAAGCGACAAGCCGTCAAGCAAGGTGCGTATGGAAGAAAACGCGCTGCTACCTGTGAACGTTACACCGGCCGACGAAGAAGTGCTTGATGCTACGGTTGCAGTCCCAAGATTGAAATAACAATCGTCATTGATTTTACTCCATGGCGTATTTTCAAATTTTGTAGCTTCGTCGTAGTCGACTATTGTACGATGTCTCACACCTTCATTTCCTACATAGAACTGGGTAAGGCAATCGACATATTCTGTACCCGAGCTGCCCTGTTCAGATCTATATTTTGCTTGAAAGACCAACCCCTCTCTACCGGGAGGATAACCGTCGGCTTCGGCTGTATTCAGCCAAATGGGAATTACACCATAATCCGCCTGTGGATAGTTGTCGATATTGATAGCATCGTCGCTGTTGGAAAAAGAGAGGCTGGCAGCCTTATCCGCCGTACCTTTCAAATCCCCTACAAAAGAAGATGCGTATAGTTCTGTCAAAGATCCATTATTACCCGTTATTTCAAGATGATTGTTTGTCCTATTTAAGCGAATCCACTTCTCTATATGCCCCGGAGAAATAAATTTCAGGATCGGGTCTCCTTTTGCATAGTCCCTTTGAACGTAAACATCATTATGGAAGTAAGCGGGTGTCCCGGCACTTTCCTTATAAATATTTTCCGGAATGGACGATACAGTCGAAACGATATAGTTCGTTATGGAGCTGCTCTCGGTCGTACCGCCCTCTCCCATGAACACAAACGCCGGGTAATCGTTTCCCGCATTGCTCTCGAAATAGACATCGAATGTGTCGTTTCCCGTCCGTACCAGCTTCACACGGTTGTACATTTGCGCATTGGTGGAAAACAGGCAATAGAGGTTCATACCTTTTTCCGTGTTCGTGTCGTAGGTCCAGTTCACCATATAATCGGCATACCCCATGAGAGGCGATTCGATGCCGAATCGTATGATTCCTTTTTCAGGACCTCGCTTCAAAGTCAGGAATTTATAATAACGCCCATGTGCCGAGGCCCGCGAGTATCGGAGCCGTGTTTTTGTTATGGGAGTGCTTGTTTTGGAATCTACGACAGCATCTAATATCGTTGCCGGATAAATCGTTGCCCCGTTCTCTTTCAGTTTCTTTATCCTTGCCATGTTTCAAGTATTGAAGGCAGACGGAAACCCCGCCTGCCGAGTTTCTCAAATCGTTATCTCCGCATAATCCGTTACGTCCGTTACTGCCGCCGCCTTCAAGTAAGTGGTATTTATCTGAGCACCCGCGCCGTCTCTTAATGCCGAGTTTGCCAAATTTGCTTGCATGGCAAACGCTGAATTGTTTACTGTTACACTTCCCGAAGAATCTACCGAAATGTCTCCCGCAGATTTAATGCCGCCTATTTTTGATGATGTAGCAACGGGCACATTCGTTACGTTCGTGGCGTTATCTGCGGTCGTTGCGTGTACTGCTTCTTCTGCCGATGCTGCATTGTTTACGGTTACTACACCGGAAGAAGAAACAAGCACGTCGCCACCGGACTTAATGCCACCTATTTTTGAAGAAGTCGCCGCCGGAATATTATCTACTGTTGTTGCCGAGTTAACAGTTACTGTACCGTCGGACGCAACAGTTATATCATTCCCGGACTTAACAAGACCGGCGGCCGATGAGGTTGCGATCTGTGTTTTCGGCACATAAGTATTTACTATAACCCTCCCCGAGCTATCTTGCTGTGCCATTTGTGCAACACCGGCATTATTAACAGTAACACTGCCGTCCGATGCTACGGTAATATTCCCGCCCGACTTCACACCACCGAGGGCCGAAGCCGTCGCAACAGGAAATTGATCTTTTCTCAAAAAGTCATTAAGAAGGACACCCGAGTTTTTCACTTTCTTTGTCGACCCTCCGGATCTGTCATGAATTATAATACCCATTGTAGGCGAATCTTCGTCCTCGTAATCGTTCATAGTAACCACTTCCGGCGTGAGATCGTGAAAGTCCGTATTTAACGTGTCCAGCTTCGTTTTATCCTCCTTGCTCATCAACCCGTTGGCCGAAGAGGTAGCTGTGGTATTTCTTGCAAGATCAGAAAGGAGCACCCCCGAATCCTTAGCCGCCCTATTCGTCCCGGCCGAAGTCAGCACACGATCCGCAGCCCCGGCATTCGACGACATCGTTACGGCATTGGCCGTTCCCTGCTGTACCTTCGTGTCCGCATAACTTTTCGCCGATTGCAGGTTCTTGGCCAGCAACCCGGTAAGCGTCTCCGTGTCCGTGATACCCGCAAGGAACGATTCGATCTCCTTCCAGCGGTTGATCGTCGCGTCCGAAGCGTCCGCATCTTCGAGGAAAGCGTTCACCTTAGCCACGAACCGCGACAAGTCATTGCCGTCCTCACTGCCGATAGCCGCCCGCAGGTCGCTGAAAGCAAGCTCCATGTTACCCCTGCTTCCCCCGGCCAATACCGACAGCAACTCGTCCAAGAGTTCAGCCAGCGTAAAACCGTTTGTATCAACAACCCCCTCCGGTATCGTTGCCGGATAAATCGTACTCCCGTTTTCCTTTAACTTCTTAATCTTTGCCATAATAATCTGTTTTATTTGTGTTTAATGGTTATTTGTTATTTCCGTGTCCCCCGTGTCGGAGAATTTCGACGATGTGATCGTGCCGCTGCCACTGTTGCCGAGGTCGATATAGCTTTGCGTAACCACCCTTTCCCCCTCGTCCGTATAAGCATCTTCGTCGATGCTTATCACGTGTACACGCGTAGCCGAGGTTTTCAGCCGTATTGTAAAACGAGTGTCCCCGTCCCGTTCCACACTCTCTATCGTGTACATGCGTGGCTCATTATAATTACTCGCCCCTTTCAACAACAAGTTGCATTTCCCGTCGAGATAATTGTAAATCGCCCCTTGCACATCGCCCCAGTACCACGCATCATCTATCCCGAATGACCCGTTTTCATACCGGCCCAAGTCGATCACATGCGTTGGTTTATAACCCTGCGAGGTCAAATAACCCGCAAAATCTATACTCTCGACCTCCTCTTTCGTGGCGAAGTCGTCAAGAGAATAAGCATACTGTTTCGTCAAATTTCCGGCCTCGTCCCACACAATCTTGTGCACGTAGTCGTCAGACCCTACAAACATTGCCACATAGCTTAGAGATTCCCGACCATATATAATCCTCGCCGATACCGGGGAAATGGCCGATCCGAAACTGGGGCTTGTCGTCGAAAAGTACAATGCCTTGTCCACATCCTCCGCCGTAGCGCCCACCACCTGCCCGGCATCTTGGTCCGCGTCGAAACTCACCGAGTGGTCATCGTCAATCTCATATTCGACAACCCAATCTTCCTGAGCATGTATTTTGTCCCGTAGAGCAGTGTCTGAAATGTTCGACAAGTCCTTCTTGGCGTAATCTGCGAGGTTCTCCACTGTCAGTAAGATCTTACAGTTCCCCTCTTTCTCCACGTATGCCCGTCCGTCCGGAGTAACGCCGATGGCGGATTTTCCGAGTTTCATCTGTCGACGGGAAACCGCCTCTTTCTTTCCGTCAAATGTCGTCTCGTCCCAGCGGGTTTCAAGCCATGATGCGTCCCCGGCATCCCCGGCCTTTGTTAGTTTTTCTTCCGAATCTACCTCCGTCCGGAAGTATTTGTCCATGTCTACGGCGCTCAGTAGCGCAGTTTCGTGCTCCCAGTAATTCCCGTTCCAGAAGAGCATGACTACCGATATTCCATCGACTGTTATCGAGAGAGGTTTTCCGCTGTTCAGGAAATGTGTGAATGTTACCGTACCGGCTTCTTTCGCCATATACAGGTAGGCGGTCTTCACTCCGGTTTTTATCTCGGGGACAAAAGTTTCCGCATTGTCTACCATACCGCTCAGCCAGTTGTCCGCCCGGTTACTGTCGACCCATTGTCGCCCGACTTCGTCCCATACCCATAAAGAGAGAGTTTCGCCGTTGACGAAGCAGCTGCCCGGTATACCGTTCGGGTGTCGGGAGAGAAATGCTCCGATTCCGAAATAGTATCCGAGAAATTTTCCATGTGTATTGCATTTCATAATTTTGTGTTTTTAGTTTTTGTAAGAGGTTAAGTAAAAAGCATTTGCCGACGCATGGTGGCCGCTTTTTCACTTTGACCCAGAATTTCGTATACCAATGCTGCGCACAAATAGCATGTCGAATCACCCAAGAGGGGATATAAATCGTATCCGCCCTCTTTTTCTTGCGGAATGGGCAGGTAAGTAGCACTTTTTATTTCGTGTCGGTACAAGTATGGCGGCAAGGAGAAATAGTCGAGGACTGTATTCCCGTAGTCATCGGTCGTGATTATGGCTACCGGTTTTTCCGTACCTCCCCGTGCATAGGGATTATACTGCTTTTCTGCCATAGGGTGGCGATTGTCGAGAAAATGAGTTACGGGTCGTCTCCACCCTTTCATTTCGAAACGGAGCATACGTAGCATATCTTTGGGTAGAACGACTCGTCCGCTGCCGTCTTGTCTCATTTGTGGAGAGAGTTTAGTGCTGATGTCGATACCTTGACACAGATATTCGGGTGCAATCAATAATTGTTGGGCGAGAGCCTCTGGCCATTTTGCACGGATATATCGATCGATATCCGCACCTCCGGTCTGGCTTACGACGTTGTCCCAGTCGGGAGTCAGTTCTTCCATGTCGGTTTTGACACGTTCTATCCATTGAGCTGTTGTCAAGAACATAAAAA
>ENA-ORUO01003403-ORUO01003403.1-human-gut-metagenome-genome-assembly--contig:-NODE-3403-length-10686-cov-2.798420_pt1 | contig 10686 bp, 11 predicted proteins | sample MGYA00242082_ERZ509215 | MGnify/ENA primary metagenome ERZ509215 (study PRJEB26280, sample SAMEA2338829) | human gut metagenome | biome: human gut; feature: human-associated habitat; material: faeces... | reverse complement strand
ATAATCTGACTTGTAATCTTTTCTTTTTCTTCTGCTGTGTATGGTAATAATTCTGCATTTGCCTTTTTTGCCACATCATCAAGACAAAGCATCTTAATATCTAACTGTTCACAGATTGGCTCGATTCCCGGAATCGTACAGTTAAATTCAGAAACAACCAAATCCACACAGCCAGTCATTAATACCGCTTCACTTGTATAGTTATTACCTGCATGTCCGCAGTATACATCTTTATAGCAGCCGGAACGTGCCTGATAATCCTGCCCCACACAAGTACAGCCTACAATACGGATTCCCTTTGCACCAACAAGCTCGGCAGACTTTTGTACAATTTCTGATTCTAATTTTTCTTCTAAATCTGCAAACATGGACTGCTGATGTCCTGTAATCATAATATTAATATACTCTGGATCAATGATACGGAAACCGACTGGGTCCATACTAATCTGTGGCGGTCCCATAATAATATCGTTCATGAGATTTGTAAGAATCAGTCCGTAATTACCTGTGGAAATACCTAAACGTAAGCACTGTAACAACATGTCCATCGGATCCGAATTCAAGTTTGTCGATGTCTTTACAACCGCATTAAAAATCTCGTCTTTTGCTCCGCCTGGTAAAATTCCAAGCTTTTCCCACAGTTCATAACGCTTTGGAAGAGCAATATTTTTCATGAGTGTCATCTTCTCATCATATGGCTTTCTGATGTCTGCAAGAACTGCATCTGCAATCATCTCTGCTGTTTTCGCACAACTGTTATGGCAGTCCGGTCCGCAGTTACCACAACAGTTAATCTGTAAAATCTTTGCAAGTTTCGCAACGGAATCCTTATACTTTGGTTTCTTGCCTTCTGCCTGTAATTCCTGCGCCAGCTCTTTTAATCTTCTTGCGGTATTTTCAACAACATGCGTGTAACATCCTGAGCCAGCAGCCACCTGTCTTAAGAAATTTCTGCACGCAATGGTATCTGCATCTGCTCCACATACACCTTTTGGTTTTGCCGGTGATAAACGACATGGACCATTCGAACATAATCTACAACATACTCCCTGTAATCCATATCCACACTTATTCTGCTGCTTCACCATACGATGATGTGAAGTATCCATCGGTGCATTCTCTAAAAATACCTCCAGCACCTTATCCGCACTGCTGCAAATCTTATCTGACATTATATAACCTCCTCCTGATTTCCCTTTCATTCTTTCATGAAATTTTCCTAACAAGTTTTCCTATTCATCGCAATTATCCCAATTCGCAGTACTCCTGCTCCAGAGTATGTTAAAAAACATTCCAGCACAGTTTTCTACAATATCAATAATTATTCTCATTATAGCAAACCAGTTCCATTCACTCTTGGACAATCCTTTCATAAAATAGGGAAATATAACACTAATTTTTGTCTTTTCATGATTCACAATAAAATCTGTAATATTTCTATAAGAAAAAGAAGCTCAGACAATCCTGATTTCTTTTCGTGCGGACAAACAGATTACTTATGATAAACAGGTATTTTATCGCGGAGACTATCTTTTTCTTCAATCTCTTTACTATCAGCTTCTGATGGATAAGATCTGCAGGAAATTGAAACGGAATGATAACAGCAAGTACCTCTAACCTACTATAACTTTGTTAAAAATCTCTCCTTGTAATTCCTTTATATAATGAAATCGAATTATTGTATCATCTTTCATAATAATATATTCTTTTACAGGATCTATTCGCTTCACATATTCCGTTTTCTTTTCATAATGTCCGCCTTGTTTTCGGGCATCTGGTGTAAAATAATATGTAGAAATCAGAGGATGTTTATATTGGGTTTGCTGTAATATCTGTAATTTCTGATCTAGCTCTTCTTTTTCTCGTCCTGATACCTGATGAAATTCTTCCGTAGTTCTAGCAGTTTCTTTAATCTGTTCTCCATATCCAGTTAAAGCTGCAAATGGAGCAAACTGAGCTGCCCTGTCTGCAATAGGCATCTGGGGGTGTGTTTTTGATACATGATGCGGAAGATTGATAATATCGTCATACTTTCCCATTATGCTTTATGCCCTCCTATCTGTCCATTTCTTGTTCTTGTTGTTGCACCTTCTTCGTAACTTAACCCTCGCAAAACTGCATTTTTTCCGTATTTTTTCTTAATATCAAGAATAGATTTTTGTAATCTACGTTCTTTTTCCTGTTCTTTCTTTAATGCTTCATAATCAGTAAACAGATCTAACTGCTGATATACCTGTCCCTCTTTTGGCATAACTTTAGTAGCAGTTAATGTGAGCCGCCGGATAAGGAGTTCCTTATCAATTATCCTGTCGTAAAGACTAGAAACAGCAGTTGTAATTTCTTTTAGTGAAGAAGTTGGTATATCCAGATTAATCGTACCATGTGCGTGTTTGGGGATTTTTCTTCCATAACGGTCTGTTGCAACCTCTCCACTGTATTTCTGTCCTTGCAAATTATCCCTATCATAACCTATTGTGAGGACAAATTGCTTTGAAACAAGCTTCTGTTCAAAAAGATCAAATGCAATCTGTTCCGCCATTTCTAAAACTACAACCTTTGCTTTTTCTGAGGAATAAGCAGAAGATAATACCTGTCCGGAACCGATACTTTTTGCTTCTGGTTTATATACTTTTATATCTGCAATCGTGCAAGGTTCATATCCCCAGGCATGGTCAATCAATAACTCAGCATTAATCCCAAATAGTTTATAAAGTAATTCCTCATTATGATATTCCTTTTCTTTTCCAACAGAGCATCTGGCAACGTCTCCCATCGTGTAAATCTGATATACAGCAAGCTTTTTGGCATAACCTTTCCCTACCCTCCAGAAATCTGTAATCGGCTGATGTTCCCATAATTTCTTTCGATATGTTAACTCATCCAGATAAGCAATCCTCACACCATACTCGTCTGCCGGCACATGCTTTGCCATAATATCCATTGCAATCTTTGCAAGATATAGATTCGTACCAATCCCTGCAGTAGCTGTAATCCCTGTTTCTTTTAATACATCCTGTATCACTTTGGAAATTAATTCTTTTGCCCCCATCTGATAATTTGTTAAGTATCCTGTCAAATCAATAAAAACCTCATCAATCGAATATACATGAATATCTTCTGGAGCAAAATACCGAAGGTAGATCTGATATATTTGTGTACTATATTTCATATACAATGACATTCTCGGAGGTGCTGTAATATATGCCAGTGCAACCGAAGGATCACTTAATTTATCTGAATGAAAAGATTGTCCTATGAATTTATGCCCCGGAGCAGTTTCCTGCCTTTCTTTATTAATCCTCTTCACTTTCTGTATTACTTCAAATAAACGAGGACGTCCTGGAATACCATATTTTTTTAAAGAAGGAGAAACGGCAAGACATATGGTCTTTTCAGTACGGCTCTTATCGGCAACAACGAGATTCGTTGTGAGAGGATCTAAGCCTCTTTCCACACATTCCACTGATGCATAAAATGATTTTAAGTCAATCGCAGCATATATCTTATCCAAATCTATCCCCCTCCTTAAAATAACAATATTATTGATTTAGTATACCATACATATGTTCTTTTATCCACAAATATCCCATACTTCTTAACATATTTTTCTCATAAAAGTGCTAAATTTTCATGATATAAAACGAATTACTATTTGCAATTAATATTTTCATTACATACATATCATATTCTAAGTTACAAAACATTGATAACTTTATTGATAATAAATATAGGGCATGAAAAAAAGCCGGAAGCCACCTTTTATCTGTGACTTCCGGCAATAAATCTATTCTTTCTTCTTCCTGGCAATCAATACTCTCCGATACTGCCGCATTTTTTCTGCACCTACCAGTGTAAAGTATCGTTTTACCAATCATCTCTAGCTACTCCTTTCGCTTGAAAAAACTAGTATACTGATTAGCCCTCAATACATCAAGCAACGCAAATTAACATTCATGCAACGCCCAATATTACAAGGATTCATTAAGTCCTCTACAAACCGGAATTTGTAGAAATCCTGATCGGACATATTGTCGTTCTTGATCTTCCTAGCGGTTTCCATGACAGCTTCCGCCAGCGGGCGAATATCCATAACAGAGGTGTCCTCCTGGTGCTGGGTGCTGATAAGAAATGTTTGAAATGCTTTTTGAATTTTACAGAAAAGAGGATTGGTTTAATGAACATAATATATGCAGATTACAACATTTATCATAACAGCATTGATATATGCACTTATGCCGGATATATTCTTCGGATTGATTGTGCAAAGGCAGAGGAAGGATTAAAGACAACACCTAATTCAGAGTGTGCCTTGAATGCTTTGGCAATAGACAATCCTGTGAAGTATGCTCGACTTTATCTTGACGGTACTATACAGATGTGGATAGATGCGGAAGATTCGTTGGAACTATGGTAAATAATTCTGATTTCAGGAAGTTATTTGATACTGTATTCAGCAGTTAGAATATCGGCTATAAACTCTCTTTCTGTATCCTTTGCCTGATACACTCTTCACCATATTCTTCCCCTAAAGTTTTCAGTCTGATCATTCGTTTCATACCCGGAAGCTTTACAGCTAAATATTTGCCTTCTCCATGGGCATTCTTGATTTCATATCCCTTATTTTCCATCTGGGAAAGAAAACTATCAAAAGAGGCTGCCTGTAATATGCATGCATCCACATCTCTCTTTACCATATCAGACCATATAAATTTACCGTCACGGTATCTGTTCCATTCCCTGTCCGTCCTCTCCCTTTTTCCCGGCTCTTCCTCGAGTTCAATCGTTGAAAGTCCATATTCCTCACATAACCGGTTTGTTATCGGCTGTATATACCTCTCCCAGTCACCTTTCTTGTAATGATATTTTTTCCCGTCACGAAAAGAAACACTGTTAAACACAATGTGTGAGTGCGGATGACCTGTATTATCATGGACGGCATACACAGCCTCATAATCATTGCCAAGATAAGGTTGATAATTTGGCTAAGGATGTGGAGTTACAGAAGATGGAGAAGAAATGGGATGAACTGTATGAGCAGACACATCAGGAAAGCGAAACTGCGTCCATTCAGTCTCAGCCTGTAGCTTTGGTATCTGAAAAGGAATATGAGTATGGTGCAGATGCATTTGAGATTTATATGAAGGAAAACAAAGGAAAAATAAAGCTGGAGATGAAGGAAGTCGCTGTACAGAAGAATGAAAAGGCAAGATAGAAGATTAACATGGCTATATAAGGGCGTATCATCGAGATTGGTGGTGCGCCTTTCTTGCTTTTTTGTTAGGATTTGAACTTCTTTATGAATGGTGAATTGGCGGTCAAATTGTTGATGTGGTGACATTATAACGATAAAAAAACATCCCATAATAGGAGCAGAGACACTTGATAAATCCCACAAATTGAGAGAACTGTCAGACATTGTTTTGATGCACCATGAGCGTTTTGACGGGAAGGGTTATCCGATTAGTAAAGCAGGAGCAGATATACCGATAGGTGCAAGAATTATTGAAATATGCGATTCGATTGATGCTATTACATCTAACCGCTGTTATCGTAAAGCACATAATTTTGATTACTGTTATGAGGAAATAGAGAAGAATCTGGGGAAGATGTATGACCCGATTGTGGGTATAGATGTACTCGATAACTGGGATGAGATAACAAGTGTGGTCAATAGATAAGCTGTATTTATTAAAAAAAGCATTCTGAATTTCTCGTAGAATTTTTGTACTATATATGCTATAATGTTGAAATAAATCTAGGTTAAGGTTTATACATATATAAGCAAAAGGAGGAGCGTAGATTGAGTCATTTACCATTAAACATTCGTGTCCCAATCGAGGAAGATAATCCCAGCATTATTCGTATGGAAGAAAAGTGCATAAAATGTGGTATGTGTAAGGATGTATGTACCAACCAGATTGGTGTGCACGGAACATACACATTAGAGCAGACCTGTGGGGAGGCAGTATGCATCAATTGTGGGCAGTGTGCCAATGTGTGCCCGGTAGACAGTATAACGGAAAAATATGAATATAATTATGTAAAAGAGGCAATCAAAGACCCGGATAAGGTTGTAATAGTCAGCACATCCCCTTCAGTAAGAGCAGCACTTGGCGAAGAGTTCGGTATGCCAGATGGCAGCTTTGTACAGGGTAAGATGGTGGCTTTACTCAGAAAGCTTAGAGTTAATTTTGTTCTTGATACAAACTTTGCAGCCGATTTGACAATTATGGAGGAGGCAAGCGAGTTAATAGAGCGAGTTACTAAGAACACCGCACCTTTGCCACAGTTTACCAGCTGTTGTCCAGCTTGGATAAAGTATGTAGAGACATACTATCCTGAGATGATTCCTAATCTCTCAACAGCAAAAAGTCCAATTGGAATGCAGGGACCAACAATTAAGACATTTTTTGCTAAGAAGAAGGGAATTAATCCAGAGAATATTGTTAATGTGGCACTTACACCATGTACGGCAAAGAAGTTTGAAATTCGCAGAAATGAAATGAACGCTGCAGCGAAATATCTTGGAATTGATGACATGCGTGACATGGATTATGTTATCACTACAAGAGAACTGGCAAAATGGGCCAAGGAAGAAAATATTGATTTTGCCAGTCTTTTAGATAGTGATTATGATGATTTCATGGGCGAAGCTTCTGGAGCTGGTGTTATTTTCGGCAATACCGGTGGTGTTATGGAAGCGGCGCTGAGAACAGCATACGAATATATTCCAAAAGAGAAATCTCCAGAACAGCTTTTGAATTTTACACCTGTAAGAGGTTATGATGGTGTTAAAGAGGCAACTGTAAAAATTGGAGAGCTGGATGTAAGTATAGCTGTCATTTATGGAACTGCTAATGCGGGAAAAGTAATTGAAGAAATAAAGAACGGAAATAAACAGTATCATTTTGTTGAAGTTATGACGTGTCCGGGAGGCTGTATCGGAGGCGGTGGACAGCCAAAGAATGTTATGAAGGACAAGGATGAAGTCAGAAAAGCAAGGATTCAAAGCCTGTACACGAAGGATGAGGCAATGATTATTAGAAAGAGTCATGAGAATCCTGATATTAAAAGAGTATATGAAGAATTCTATGGGGAGCCATTAAGTGAGCTGGCTGAAAAAATGTTACACACTTCATATGAAGACAAGAGCGAAATATTAAATAGAAAAGGAGATAATGAAATGGATAAATGGGTATGTAGTGTATGTGGATATGTACATGAAGGAGAGCAACCACCGGAGCAGTGTCCAGTATGTAAGCAGCCGGCATCGGCATTTAAGAAAGAAGATGCAGTATCATCAAAGAGCAAATATGCAGGAACAAAGACAGAGAAGAATCTCTGGGAAGCATTTGCAGGAGAGTCACAGGCCAGAAATAAATATACATACTTTGCTTCTGTAGCAAAGAAGGCCGGATATGAGCAGATTGCAGCATTATTCTTACAGACAGCTGAGAATGAGAAAGAGCATGCCAAGCTTTGGTTTAAGGCGCTAGGAGAGCTGGGGGATACAGCAGAAAATCTTTTACATGCAGCTGAGGGTGAGAATGCTGAGTGGACAGACATGTACGAGAGAATGGCTAAGGATGCAGAGGAAGAAGGATTCGCTGAGTTAGCAGCACAGTTTAGAGGTGTTGGAGCAATTGAAAAACTTCATGAAGAGAGATACCGTGCATTGCTTAAGAATGTAGAAGCAATGGAGGTATTTAAAAAGAGTGGAGTAACTATGTGGGAATGCCGTAACTGTGGGCATGTAGTTGTAGGACTTGAGGCACCAGAGGTTTGTCCGGTATGTAATCATTCACAGGCTTATTTTGAAGTAAGAAAAGAGAATTATTAATTAGTCTGTGTCAGGTAAATAACCCGCGCTAACTAACAATGCCACCTGAAATCAGCTGTGGCAACAATTATATTTTGCTGAGGCTGTTCTGGCACTTGCAAGTGCATTCTTAAGTCAAAACAAGCACCAAATGACATTATAAGTCATTTGGTGCTTGTTTTATAGATTCCATCCTCGATAGTGTATGTTGCTTCATAAACTATCTTGCATTGTTCATCAATGCGGAAAATGTCTATATAGTTATCAATCAGTAACTAACGGTAGACTTTTCCAGCATCTCTGCCCTCGTTACGCTCTTAATGGGACTGCAGAAATGTGTGTAGGTTTAAAATAGACTTCTTAATCCTATCTACCTGTCCTTTGGCATAAACCCTTTCTGTATGCTGCTTATTAGCTTCTCTTCTATATATCCGTTATTTTTCTTCGTTGGTTTCTTTAAGGGGCATTTTTCTCCCCATAGTGTTCTTTCATCTGGCAACATTTAACTGTCACATGAACATAACAGCTATTTCTGCTTATTCGCATTGTGGTTCATTATGCAGTATGTGGTGTTAAAGCGAAAGACGGAAAATGTGAATTTATTTGCAGAGGACGATGCCGAAGATGTGAATGCCAAACCGCTTACCCACGAAACGTATCAGAAGCTGTTGGAACAGCTTGGCAAAAGAAGTAAGGATGCAATCCTTCCGGTTCAGATAGCTTATTTTACCGGGCTACGGCTCGGAGAAGTTGCAGGACTGACTTGGCAGGATATTAACCTTGAGGAACAGTATCTTATTGTAAGGCGAAGTGTCCGCTACAACGGAGCAAGACACAAAACAGAAATTGGTCCTACAAAACGGAAAAAGGTGCGTGTGGTGGATTTTGGCGATACTCTCGCCGGAATCCTAAAGACAGCCAAAAAGGAACAGCGCAAGCAGCGTTTTCAGTACGGACAACTGTACCACAGAAACTATTACAAAGAGGTTCGGGAAAAGAATCGTGTGCATTATGAATATTATAATCTTGATAGCACTCAGGAAGTACCGATGGATTATACAGAAATCTTCTTTGTATGTTTAAGGTCAGATGGGTGTCTGGAGCTTCCAAGCACAGTAGAAACAGCCTGCAGGAGTGCCAGCAGGAAAGTACCTGAGTTGGAAGGCTTTCACTTCCACACATTAAGGCATACCTACACCACCAATCTTCTGTCAAACGGAGCACAGCCAAAGGATGTCCAGGAGTTGTTGGGACATTCCGATGTTAGTACCACAATGAATGTTTACGCCCACGCAACGAGGGAAGCAAAGCGAAATTTCGCAAGACTTCTGGATAAGGTTGCAGGGCAATAAACAAAGGATTGAGATTTCACCTGTTTTATTAAGGAATTTAATAATTGTTATATTTTGTTATCAAATTTCTCACAAACTATTGAAAACACTACGTTTGTGGCAGGTGAGTTTTCCCTTATATGTTCCCTTGTGTTATATCATTCCACCAGTGTTTACGGACTCTGGTAAGGGAAAAAGCAAGGGCACAAGATGTCCGGTGGACATCTGCTCTGTGCCGACCGAAGCGGCAGCGGAGACCAACAAATCATATAACACAGTATAACATAAAATGAAACTGACATTCAATAAGCTTAAGACCGAATTTCATCAAATATGAATTTCGGTCTTTTTACTCAGTTTATATATAAATACTTTTTAAAATTTTCCGTTCTGGTGCTACCATGGCTTATTAGGATTTCCATTTACTTCCGGTTCCAAAGCGTCAGCAATTGTTCGCGGATCGGTGCATAATGCTCCCCCATAAGTCCGAAATCCATGTCCTTATAAGTCCAGACAGCACAGCCGATACCGAACTGCCGGAATACGGTATCCACATCCGTGAACCAGCGCAGGGTATCTTCTACAGGAGCCTGATCAATAACACCGAATTCTCCACAGTACAAAGTCACTCCGGCATTTTTCGCAGCAGTAACCGCTTCCATTACCATTTCCGTGATAAATTCGGTTCCCATAGTCTGTGACTGTGCCTTGCAGACTACTTCTCCCTGATATCCGATGGGCAGCGACTTTGTACGATAATAGTCCATTGCTTCCGGATAATAGATATCTTCGGTCTGGCTAATGGTCGGTACCCAGTGTGCTTTCTGATGGGTAAACAGCAACGGCTCATAGAAATGGAACGTGAACAATATATTTTCATCCTTGGGCTTCTCTAACAGTTTCAATGTCTTCACACTATTCCATTGAATTCCGCCGTATATAATAATGGTGTCTCTGGCTATTCGGCGAATAGCGTCCACCGTTTCCGCAATGAGCAGATTCCACGCTTCCGCATTTTCCTGCTCTACCACTTCATTCAGCAGTTCAAATGCAACATGTGTCTCGTTCGCATAATGCTCTGCAATCTTGATCCACAGATTTACAAAACGCTTCTGCACCATTTTATTTGTAAACAGAATATTCTTTTTCTGATCCCCGGCATTATTAAAATCATAGCCATACGCTTTATGCAGATCCAGTACAATGTTCAATTCCTGCCGTTTACACCATTCCACCACTCTGGTCACATAGGCAAAGCCCTCTTCTCTGGTTCTGCCATATTCATCTTCCAGTACTTCATAATCAATTGCCAGACGTACATGGTCAAATCCCATGGAAGCAATCTTACGAATGTCTTCCTCCTGAATAAATGCATCGTAATGTTCTGTGCTATGCACACACTGAGATAAATAACCACCTAAATTAATACCTCTCTCTAATTTCATGCTCTTGCCCTCCTGATTCTTCGCAACGGGAATTTATAACCCTGCAGTTCTTCTTTTCTTTATCATATAATTTAAAACAAAATTCATATAT
>ENA-ORUO01003373-ORUO01003373.1-human-gut-metagenome-genome-assembly--contig:-NODE-3373-length-10808-cov-4.281875_pt1 | contig 10808 bp, 8 predicted proteins | sample MGYA00242082_ERZ509215 | MGnify/ENA primary metagenome ERZ509215 (study PRJEB26280, sample SAMEA2338829) | human gut metagenome | biome: human gut; feature: human-associated habitat; material: faeces... | reverse complement strand
ATTTTTAAGCATTAGATGCCACTTCCCGATGTCGTATCGGGTCTACTCCTAAGCGGTAGGTCGGAGGTTCGAATCCCCTCAGGCGTGCCAAAGGAAAGGGACATCCGCAAGGATGTCCCTTTCCTTTGGCCTCCGGCTGCCGGGAATGGGTGTCTCCCAGGCAATTTCAAATATCCGCGGGCAGATGCGGTCTGCGCTTCCATTCGTGTTATTTCTGGGCGGCGCCGGTAAGCAGGGGGCGGGTCATAGTATTCTTTTTCAAATAAAGTTAATGGCCTATTTTTACTGTTACTATAGCCTGTCCAGGTGGCTCTTTCAAGTCCTCTGAATAGGGTTCTTTTGCAACCTTTCCCAAAGAAGGTATATCTGCTCGGGCAAGTGTTCTTCCCACATGTCCAAGGCATCCTCCGTCACCGCTATATGACTCTTTAACTGTCTATTTTCTTGTGTTTACAGTCTTTCTATCAACGCTGAAGCGAAAAATGGGTAATGGATGCAGTAAATGGCATGGTACAGGCTCAGGAGCAGGCAGAGGCTTTAACAAAGCACGCACAGGCTAAAGATAGACTCACTCCTGCTTGCCTTGTTGGATATGCCTAAAGCAGTCTGGTATCTGGAGCGGCCAGATGTTGTAGTTTCCGTTGCCCCTCGTTCTGATTCCCCATGGAATGACACCGCAACTCTATCACGTTTTTGGAATTCTCAGTAATTAACAGCTACAAAAAATTTCCCCATATCAGAAGCAAAGAGCAATGAGTGCGTTAGTTTAAGCTTCCTCAGTTCTTCTGAAAGAAGTCCTGCAATGATAAAGCTATTCGACTTCATAGTCATCATAGTATTACTACCAGCAAAGTGCTGTCCTATTGATCTCCAGAAGTTTGCAGCAAACAACTGTAGACTAGATAGTATCAAGTCCATCTCATTCTTCACTTCTGTCCCATAGATCATTTCGGCAACGCGAAGTAGAAATGAGCTCTCTATACCTGAAACAATTGTAATCTCGCGTGAATCCAAACCATATACCATTTTTTGATATACAGCCTTTCCCAAAAATTCTCCTTGATAGCTCCTGCCTATAATTTTCGCATTTGCCGCAATATTCAAAGAAGCGGTCAACAGCGTATTGATCTTTTCTTCCAGTCGCGCTTCAAAGTCACTGTTCTTTGCAGGCGCGGCTAGAATACCCTTTCCTATGATCGCCATATCTGCTGTTGCTATATGCTCCAATAGCCATCCAATTCCGCTTCCGACAAAATCTTGTATCTCTTCTTTACTGCACTCACCACGCTTCACAATATCTTGATATTTTTTTAGCTGGATATTGCAAAATTCATCGTGCAACATCTTATGCAATGTATAGCCAGTGTAGCCGATTTTGCGCATGTATTCCTCTTCCGCCTTAGCATGACGCTCAAAATAGCTGGTTATATAAGTCAAAGTTTCCCGGACGAGGAATATACGATAATTTGCCTCATCTCCTCGTTCCCGTAACTTATTCAAAACCTGATCGGCCATTTGGAATAGCTGCTGATGTTCCTTGTCTAATTTTTCTATACCCGTAATATAATTGTCATTCCACCTAATCATACCTGTTCTCCTTCAATCTATTTTAGTTACAAAATAAGTGAGTCAGCATATCCTCCTTTAATGTTTCAGCAGAGCAATCTTTGGGAGCTGTTTTCCTGTTTGACTGCATAACGCCCGGGCGGAGGGATTTATTGCACAATGAAGAGAAACTTAAAAATCCAATAGAGTTTATGGGAAAATGCGGTGGACTGCCAGGAAAAATGGACAGGGCACTGGAAAAAAGCGGCGAAAGAGGGCGGGATTTTCTCTGTTGCTTTTTCCCTGAGGAACCATTATACTATATATTATATACTATGGAAACCATTTATGCAAATGGAGGATTACATATGAAAGGAAAGCGAGTTCTCTCTCTGGCGCTGGCCGCGCTGATGACGCTCTCCCTGCTGGTGGTGCCCGCAGCGGCCGTCAGCTTTACCGACATGACCAATCACTGGGCCAAGGACGATGTGGAGTACTTGGCCACCCAGGGGGTGGTCAAGGGGACCAGCGCCACCACCTTTGCTCCAGACCAGAAGATGACCGCCTGTGAAGCGCTGCTGTTTTGCTCCCGTGCCACCGGCGTGGACGCCATTGACAAGGAGGCCATCGCCGAGGACTGGGAGGACGAGCTGAAGGAGATCCTGCCCAAGGAGATGTACGCCTGGGCGGCCCAGGAGATGGCCGTCTGCCTGGAGACCGGCATCATCTCGGAGACCGAGCTGCGGGCCCTGAGCAGCGCGGGCGGGCTGGTGAAGTCCATCACCCGTGAGACGCTGGCCATGTATCTGGTGCGGGCCATGCAGCTCGCCCCCCTGGCCCAGAGCCTGACCTCCTACCCCATGAGCTTTGCGGACACTACCTCTATTTCCGCCTCCCTGCAGCCCTATGTATACCTGCTGAACATGTACGGCATCGTCAAGGGCAACGAGCTCAACCGCTTTCTGCCACAGAACTCCCTGACCCGGGCCGAGATGGCCACCATGCTCCGCCGGGCCATCGACTTTATGGACGAGCGGGGCATCTATGCCGAGCTGCCCGGCTACACCGACTATGACTGGGTGGGCGGCACCATCGCCGCCGTGTCTACCGGCAGCAGCGGCGTTACCCTGCTGACCCTGACCAGCGTGGTCAGCGGCACCCGCAGCATCTCCCTGCCCGCCGACGCGGAGATCTACGAGAATAACATGCTCTCCTCCGCCGATGCCCTGAAGGTGGGCAGTTACGCCCGGGTGAACCTGGACAGGAAGGGTACTGCCGAGTCCGTGCGCCTGGGCGGCGCGGTCACCTCCTATACCGGCTCCGTCACCGGCGTGGAGCAGGACAGCCTGACCGTGACGGTCAACGGCGCTTCCAAACGGCTGGATATCGACCGCTTTACCGAGGTGCAGGTGGGCAAGACCGCCGGCGACTACACCCTGCTGGATCCCCAGGCCGGATACACCACGGCCACCTGCTATGTGGACGCCATGGGCCATCTGGACGCGGTGCAGCTCTCCGGCGGAACCCGCGCCGAGGAGGGCATACTGGTGAAGGTGGAAAACGGCACCGGCGGCCAGCGGCTCCAGGTGTCGGCCTTTAACGGCGAAACCAGGCGCTACACCCTGCCCGCCGGGGCGGGCGTCACCGTCAACGGCGTGGTGGGCACCGTGTCCGACCGCTATGAGGGCGACTACGTGAGCCTGCGGGTATCCAACGACGAGGCCAACGAGCTGGTCAGCATGGCGGTGGACACCGTAACCGATTACGTCCAGGGCTCCGTCAAGAGCTTTACCTACGCCAAGGATCAAAACGACATCACCCTGACCAACCTGAGTACCGGCAAATCCACCACCTACGACATCTCCTCCAAGGCAGCCATCCGCTTCAATGGCGAGGACATCGCACTCAAGGAGCTGGAGCGGAACTCCTTCGCCACCCTTCAGCTCTCCGGCGGGGATGTGGTGACGCTGCTGGACGCCTATCCTGGCTCCACCACCACCGAGGGCGTCATTGAGAGCATCACCTACGGTACCCCCACTACCCTGGCGGTCAAGACCGCCAATGACAGCGTAATGACCTTTGAACTGGATCTCACCGACCTGCCCGCCATCTACCGGGACGGTAAGAGCAGCTCTCTGGACAAGATCAAGAGCGGCGACACTGTGGTGGTCACCGTGCGCTACAACAAGGTCACCACCCTGGAGACCACGCCTCAAAGCGCAAACGTCACCGGCACTATCACCCGGGTGGTGCAGGATGCCGCCGGGATCACGTTTGATGTGAAGCTCACCGACGGCTCCACCGCCTCCTATACCGTGTCCGAGGGCGTTTCCGTCACCCAGGACGGCACTGCCGTCTCCCTCTACACCCTCAAGCCCAACGATGCAGTGGCCATGGTGGTCAGCGGCGGAGATGTGGTGTCCATCGAGGTGGACAGGGGCTCCGGCTCCAGCAGCCAGCTTGAGGGCACGGTCCTGGTGCCCAACACCAAGGACAAGACCCTGATGGTACAGCTCACCGACGGCAACGTGCTCACGGCGGACGTGTCCGACGCCAGCTTTATGTCCGCCAGCGGCTCCTCCACCAGCCTGCGCCAGTTGGAGGCGGGGGACCGGGTGCAGCTCTTCGGCGATTACAAGGGGGCCCGGTTTACAGCCACCCTGGTGCTAAAGCTGTAAGTATTAAATGTAATGACATGAAAACGGCCCCGGAACCGCTCGGTTCTGGGGCCGTTTTGCAGGCCTCACGCCGGGAGGCGGAGCCGCGCCGGCAGCTCCTCCGGCGGCACACCCAGGAGCAGCAGAGTGCCCGCGGCGGCCAGAAAGGGCAGGGGGGAGGCGCCGGTAGAGAAGGGGAGCACCAGCTCCTGCTGCTCCACCACCGCCCCGCCCAGGGTGACCAGCTCCCGCTGGACGGCCAGGCACAGCCTGTCCCCCTCCAGGCTGGAAAAGGTGAGGGTATCCCTGGGGGAGGTGCCGTAGCTCACGGCCTGGCGGGCGTTGAGGGCCCGGGCCAGCGGCCCTGCCGTGCCGGGCAGCAGCACCGTCCCGCAGGGGACGGCCCCCGCGCCGGCCCAGCCCCGTGCCGCCGGTGACACCGTCAGCAGCTCCAGCCGCGCGCCGGCCAGCTCCGCCGGGTGCCGCCCGGCGCGCACCTCCGCCGCCAGCTCTCCCAACCCGGCCTCCACGGCCGTCCGAATCCCCTCGTCCCGCTCCCAGATTCCCACACGCAAGCTCCGCCACCTCCCGCTTTGCTGTAGTGTGCGGAAAATATGGGATTTTATGCGCCCTTTGTCCCGGAACGCGGCACGGGCCTTGACTTTTGCGGCCTGAATGCGTAAAATAATACGAACCGATAACTTTAGAATAAAGGATTGAGATAGAGATGGCACAGGACAAGAAACAGGTGGAACAGATTACCGATATGGAGGTGGACTTTGCCAAGTGGTTCACCGACGTGTGCAAAAAGGCGGAGCTGATTGACTACTCCTCCATCAAGGGCATGTTCATCCTCCGTCCCTATGGCTACGCCATTTGGGAGAATTTCCAGAAGATCCTGGACGAGAAGTTCAAGGAAACCGGGCATGAGAACGTGTACCTGCCCATGCTGATCCCCGAGAGTCTGCTCCAGAAGGAGAAGGACCACGTGGAGGGCTTTGCCCCCGAGTGCGCCTGGGTGACCATGGGCGGCTCGGAGAAGCTGGAGGAGCGCTACTGCATCCGCCCCACCTCCGAGACCCTGTTCTGCGAGCACTACGCCAACATCATCCACTCCCACCGGGATCTGCCCAAGCTGTACAACCAGTGGTGCTCCGTCCTGCGGTGGGAGAAGACCTCCCGCCCCTTCCTCCGCCACCGGGAGTTCCTGTGGCAGGAGGGCCACACCATGCACGCCACCGCCGAGGAGGCCATCGCCGAGACCGAGCGCATGTTCAACATCTACGCCGATTTCTGCGAGAACTACCTGGCCATGCCCGTGGTGAAGGGCCGCAAGACCGACAAGGAGAAGTTCTCCGGCGCCGAGGCCACCTATACCGTGGAGTGCATGATGCACGACAAGAAGGCCCTCCAGGCCGGCACCTCCCACTACTTCGGCGACGGCTTCGCCCGCGCCTTCGACATCACCTTCGCCGGCAAGGACAACCAGCCCCACCACCCCTTCCAGACCTCCTGGGGCGTGTCCACCCGCCTCATCGGCGGCGTCATCATGACCCACGGCGACAACAACGGCCTGGTGCTGCCCCCCCGCATCGCCCCCACCCAGGTCATCATCATCCCCGTGGCCCAGCACAAGGAGGGCGTCATCGAGGCCAACGAGGCCGTCATGGCCCGCCTGAAGGCCGCCGGCATCCGGGTGAAGATGGACGCCTCCGACAACTCCCCCGGCTGGAAGTTCGCCGAGTACGAGATGAAGGGCGTGCCCCTGCGGCTGGAGCTGGGCCCCAAGGACATCGAGAAGAACCAGTGCGTCCTGGCCCGCCGGGACAGCGGCGAGAAGGTCTTTGTCTCCCTGGACAACATCGAGGAGACCGTCAAGACCATGCTGGACGCGGTGCAGCAGGGCCTGTTCGACAAGGCCAAGCGCAACCTGGACGAGAATACCTACGCCTGCGCCACCCTGGAGGAGGTCGAGGAGAAGATGGCCAGCCAGGGCGGCTTCGCCAAGACCATGTGGTGCGGCGAGCTGGCGTGCGAGCTGAAGATGAAGGAGGAGGCCGGAGTGTCCTCCCGGTGCATCCCTCTGGAGCAGGAGCACCTGGGCGACACCTGCGCCTGCTGCGGCAAGCCCGCCAAGCACATGGTGTACTGGGGCGTGGCGTACTGACGCTTCAAAGGGGGGCGGCATGCCGCCCCCCATATAATATCAGATGATTAACTATGACTAACCAGAAAAAGGAGGGAACTCATGCAATCCATTTTATGGGCGGCCACGGGGACCGGCTTCACTTTTTTGATGACCACTCTGGGCGCCGCCATGGTCTTTCTGTTCCGAAAGCAGCTCAATGCGTCCATCCAGCGTATCTTTCTGGGCTTTGCCGCCGGGGTGATGATCGCCGCCTCGGTGTGGAGCTTGCTCATCCCCGCCATGGAGGAGGCGGAGGCCTCCGGACTTCCGGGCTGGCTGCCGGCGGTGGGGGGCTTCGTGCTGGGCATCGGCTTCCTGCTGCTGCTGGATGTGCTGCTGCCCCACCTCCATGTGGATGCCAGGCAGCCCGAGGGGCTCCACTCCTCCTGGCGGCGCACCACCCTGCTGGTGCTGGCCGTGACGCTGCACAACATCCCGGAGGGGATGGCCGTCGGCCTGTCCTTCGCCCTGGCCGCCCAGCACGCCGGTGAGGGGGCGGCCCTGTCCGGGGCCCTGGCGCTGGCTCTGGGAATTGGAATCCAGAACTTCCCGGAGGGGGCGGCCATCTCCCTGCCCCTGCGGCAGGAGGGGCTGTCCGCCGGGTGGGCTTTCCTCTACGGCAGCGCCTCCGGCGTGGTGGAGCCTGTCTTCGGTATCCTGGTGGTGCTGGCGGCGGGGACGATCCAGCCCCTCATGCCCTGGCTGCTGTCCTTCGCCGCCGGGGCCATGATGTATGTGGTTGTGGAGGAGCTCATCCCCGAGGCCCACTTGGGGGAGCATTCCAACACCGGCACCCTGGGAGTCATGGCGGGCTTCCTGCTCATGATGGTGCTGGACGTGGCGCTGGGGTGAGCCGCCCTACCTTGTGCGGTAGGGGCGGCCCTTGTGGCCGCCCGCGCCCCAGGCACTCTCTGGCGGGCGGGGACGAGCCCCGCCCCTACACGTCCCGGCGGCCCGCACCGGTCTGCTGCGTCTGCCCTTACTTTCCGGTGGAGCCGAAGCCGCCGGTCCCCCGCCCGGTATCGTCCAGGCTGTCCACCCGCTCCAGCTCGGCCTGCACCACGGGCATGACGGCCAGCTGGGCGATGCGGTCGCCGGGCTGGACGGTGTAGGGGGTGTCGGACAGGTTGGTCAGCCCCACCCGGATCTCCCCCCGGTAGTCGCTGTCAATGACGCCCACCCCGTTGGAGAGGGCAATTCCGTGCTTGATGCCCAGGCCGGAGCGGGCGAACACCAGGGCCACATACTCCGCCGAGGGCAGGGCGATGGCGATGCCGGTGGGGATACTCACCAGGGCGCGGGGGGCCACCTCCACCGGCGCGTCCACGCAGGCGCACAGATCCATGGCCGCCGCGCCGGCGGTGGCGTAGAAGGGGTAGGGGATGTCCTTGCCGATCTTGTCCGATACGGCCTTGATCTTCAGCTTCATGGGGTTCACTCCACATCTCGATAGTATAGCCCGCGGGTGTACTCGTTGGGGGTCCAGCTCCCCTGCTCCAGATAGCGCTGGGCCACCTGCACGCACTCCCGGGGATTTTCGGTGGTAAAGAGCAGCCGCTGGGCCCACAGGCCGATGCGGCGGTAGTCGGCGGCCCTGTCCGCTAGGAAGAGCTTCTGGGAGTTGAGCAGCTCGTTGCGGCAGCCGGGGGCGCTCACCACCGGGAAGCGGGCGCCCTTCCGGTCGGTGAGGATATTGGTGTTCTGGCAGCCGCAGGAGCCGGTGCGGTTTCTGATGATGCAGTTCTCCATCAGCATCAGGGGCAGGCGGCCGTAAGTGATCAGCTCGGTGTCCAGGCATTTGGAGAGGTCGCGGATCTGGGCCAGCTTCAGCTCAAAGGAGAGGGTGGCCGACTGGAGGCCCAGCCGCTTGTACTCCTTGAGGGCCTGGGCGTTGTAGATCTCCAGGCCGAAGTCCCCCCGCAGGGTGAAGCCCAGCTCCCGGGCGATGGGGAACATACCAAGGTTGCCCAGCAGGGCGTCTTTTACCCCCAGGGCGCGCACCTGCTCCAGCTTTTCCCGCAGGCCGGGGTACTCCCGGTCCCAGGCCACCCGGGGCAGGCTCACCCCGATGGAGGTGTGCTCCGTGCCGACGGCCTTCTCCAGGTGGGCGGCCAGCTCGTCCAGCGGGACGTACACCAGGGCGGGCCTGAGGCGGAGCAGCTCGTCGGTGAGCTGTTCCGCCCTCCGCACGGAGATGGTCAGCACCGGCTCCTCCCGCCGGTTCTCATAGCGGGCGCCGGCGTGGTATTCCCCGGTGCGGCGGCGGGGCGGCTCCTGCCTCTGGACGGAGAGCTTCTCCAGGGCCTCCCGCCGCAGGGCGTTGAGGGCGGCCAGGGGGAGGGACAGGTTCTCCTCCACCAGGGCGCGCACCTGCCCGCAGCGGTAGGGGGTGCCGCCGGTGCGGGAGAGCTGGGTGGTGACCGCCTCCGCCGTCAGGGGGCGGGTGCGGGCGGCCTCTGGCACCGGGCCCTCCACCGTCGCCACCCGGTCGTCCGGATCCTCCACCCCCACGCGGGCGGGCTCGCCGGGGCGGAGCATGGCGTAGAAGGTGACGGGCACCCGCTGGGCCTCCCCGCTCTGGTAGGTATTGCGGGCGGCGGCGAAGAGCTCCTTCGGCTCCCTGGTCTCCTCCCGCACGCCGAACATGTCCGGCCCCTGCTGATCCAGGTAGTAGCCCTGGGTGAAGCCCTGGCGGGAGAAGGCGGCCCGGAGCTGCTCCAGCTCCTCCTCCGTCGGCTCCCGATCCTCCTTGATGGCCCGGGCGTAGATGTCGGTGACCACGGCCACGTACTCCGGCCGCTTCATGCGGCCCTCCAGCTTGACGCAGGCCACCCCCATCCTGCGCAGCTCCCGCAGGTGTCCCGCCAGGGACAGATCCTTGAGGGAGAGGGGGTAGGCGTCGGCCTTGTCCATCCAGCCGTACTTGAGGCGGCAGGGCTGGGCGCACAGGCCCCGGTTGCCGCTGCGCCCGCCGATGACGGAGGAGAGGAAGCACTGCCCCGAGTAGCACATGCACAGGGCCCCGTGGGCGAAGACCTCGATTTCGATGGGGGCGCGCTGGCAGATGGATTCAATCTGATCCCGGCTCAGCTCCCGGGAGAGCACCGCCCGGGTGAGGCCCAGATCGGCGGCCATCTTCACCCCGTCCAGGTTGTGGAGGGTCATCTGGGTGGAGGCGTGGACGGGCAGATCGGGGACGACCTGGCGGAGCATCCGCAGCACGCCCAGATCCTGAATGAGCACCGCGTCGGCGCCGATGGCGCTGGCCTGGGCGGCCACCTCCGCCGCCTTGGGCAGCTCCCGGTCGGTGAGCAGGGTGTTGAGGGTCAGGTAGACCTTTGCCCCCCGCAGGTGGCAATAAGAAACCGCCGCCGCAAACTCCTCCTCCGAGAAATTTTTCGCGTTGCGGCGGGCGTTAAAGTCCCCGTACCCCAGATAGACGGCGTCGGCGCCGTTCTGAACAGCCGCCGCCACGGCCTCCATGGACCCGGCGGGGGCGAGCAATTCCAGCATAGACGGAATCCTCCCTGGCGGGGGCGGCCAAAGCCGCCCGCTCCGCTCTCTTACTTCTTGTTCTGCAGCTTGAAGATCTCCCGCTTGGCCTCGGACAGCTCCAGCTTCATCTTGGTGGCCTCCTCCAGGTACTCCTTGAGCTGGCGGCGCAGATTCTCGGCGGCCTCCACCTCCTTGAAGTACTCGTCGGCAATGTTGACCGCCGCCAGGATGGCCCCATCCACCAGGGACACATGGGCTCCGCTCAAAACCTCCTCCACCTTGGCGTCCACGTGGGCGGCCACCTTCTCGGTGTAGCTCGCCTCCTCGGTGCCCACCAGCGTATACTCCTGTCCGGCGATGGTGACGGTGACACGGTTTTTCATGGAAACCCCTCCTGACCATAGTGATTTAGGATTCGGACATTATACCAGGAAGCATCAGCGGAATGGTATAATGCGCTCTGTTTTTCGGTTGCCCCGCAAGGGGCGGGAAAAACGGCTGAAATGCAAGTGTAATAGCCGCTTTGCGGCTATTATACCATAGTTCCGCCCGGATGAGAAATGAAATCTTCATGAATTTTCATTTTCCCGCCCGGACGGCAACCTGTGCCGCTGCTCACGACGGCTCCGCGCTTTCTGTCACGCTCTGCCTGTTCGCGACGCGGTCACTATTCCCCGCTCCGCCGGAAATGCCGCCGGGCTTCGGCCGGCCTGTTTTCCGGCCTGCGCGGCTCACTGTGCCGCGGCTCACGACGGCTCCGCGCTTCTGTGTTGTCACGCTGCGCGCCCTCCGCGACGGGCAACTGCTCGTCCCTCCGCAAAAAACACCTTGCGCCTGCGGCGCAACTGCTTTTTCGCCTGCGGGTCTCGCTGTTTCCCTGCTCCCGGGCGCTCCGCGCTTCTGTGTAGGGGCGGCCCTTGTGG
>ENA-ORUO01003371-ORUO01003371.1-human-gut-metagenome-genome-assembly--contig:-NODE-3371-length-10816-cov-1.969612_pt1 | contig 10816 bp, 9 predicted proteins | sample MGYA00242082_ERZ509215 | MGnify/ENA primary metagenome ERZ509215 (study PRJEB26280, sample SAMEA2338829) | human gut metagenome | biome: human gut; feature: human-associated habitat; material: faeces... | reverse complement strand
TTTCCATATTCCGCCAGCGACCATGTGGGGTTAGCATCCTGAATCGGAGCACCGCCTCCAAAACTGCTGCACACCGATAAATAGTAGTCGGGGTACTCATGGTAGATGAGCAAGCCGGCAAACAGGGCGCTGATCTTATTTTTCAGTCCCTTGACGGGGGCATTTATTTTTTCCTTTGACGCGGCGATAAAGGCGGCCTTTGCATGCTCCTCCATAGGCGCCATGGCGTTCAGGTGCAGCGCGCAGTCGCCGTGCTCGCACTCCAGCCACAACGTCCCCTGGCAGGTTTTCAAAATATCCGTCGTCATGGAAATCATTTCTTCCGTCAACAGACGCAGGAGATTGGTTTGCTCGCGGTTCAGTCCGGCCTCCTCCGCAGTGGTCTCCACCATCTGCAGTGCTTCCATCGCGCAGGACAGGCTGTTGGACAGCTTGATTTCGTTGGATTTCATGGTTGCTTCCCCTCTTTCAGAAATTGCGCCGCCATCCGGATGTGCGCCTCATTTGTCACTCAATGGTGAGAATGTCCACAAAACCGGTCACTTCAAAGACCTCCTGAATGGTCTCGTTCACATGGCGAATCACCATATTCCCCTGTTTGTTCATGGCCTTCTGAGCGGCCAGCAGTACCCGCAGGCCGGCGGAGGACAGGTATTCCAGGTTCTGAAAATCAAACTCCAGATTGGTGACGCCCTCCAGGGTGCTTTTCAGTTCCCCCTCCAGCTGGGGAGCGGTGGTGGTGTCCAGGCGGCCCTCCAGAGTCAGGGTCAGCTTGCTGCCGTCTTTGTTCTTGGTGATGTTCATGGTTTTACCTCCAAATATATATTTTTTCTAAATTGATATAAGAAATGGAATCCCGAATGGGTACGTTTCCGCCCATCGCCACCTAAAACAGGACTTTCACGGTGTTTTTACCCTCCTCATATTCATAAGAATGGTCTTTCGTCCGGCTGAGGGCCAGTTTTACGCTGATCGCATCCCCCTCCTGCATGGGGTTGAAGGCTTTGCCGGGCCAGGAGATGACAACGCGGCACTCGCTGCCGTCCTCGCTGCACATGGCCCGGAAGTCCACATGGCAGCCCTTTTCCGGCAGCCGGGGCAGGATACAGGCCACGCACAGCTCCTCAAAAATCTGCTGGAATTTCAGAGATTGCCGGGCGCTGAGCAGCTGCTTGCGGGCAAAGTTGTCGATGTCGGTGGCCGCGCCGATGAAGTCGAAGCTCTTTGTGGTGATCTCACAGTGGTAGGTCTTCAACCGCAGCACAAACGCCTGGCAGCGCTCGGTCCTGGGATGCTCAAAGATCTGCTCCGGCGCGCCCTCCTCATAGATCACGCCCTGGTCCATGTAAAACACTCTGGTGGAGACGTCCCGGGCAAATTTCATCTCATGGGTGACGATGAGCATGGTCAACCCCTGACTGGCCAGGTTGCGGATGACCGACAGTACCTCACCCACCATGGTGGGGTCCAGAGCGGAGGTGGGCTCGTCGAACAGGACGATTTCCGGCTCCATGGCCAGCGTGCGGGCGATAGCCACCCGCTGCTTCTGTCCGCCGGACAGCTCGTCGGGGTAGTTCAGCGCCTTCTCCGCCAGGCCCACGCTCCGCAGCAGTTCCAGGCCGCGCCTGTACGCCTCCTGCCTGCTGAGGCCCAGCAACTCCACCGGGGCCAGCATGACATTTTCCATCACGGTCAGGTGGGGGAACAGGTGGAAGGACTGGAACACCATACCCATCCGCCGCCGGACGGCGCTCAGTTTCCGGGGACCGGCCCCGGTGAGCGTCTGCCCCAGCACCCGGATCTCACCACCGGTCGGCTCCTCCAACCGGTTGAGGCAGCGCAGCAGGGTGCTCTTGCCCGTACCCGAGGGGCCGATGATGGAGATGACGTCCCCCTGGCGGATCTCGGTATTCACATCCTTCAGCGGGGTCACATTGGGATAAGCCTTTTTCAGATGGGCAACCGAGATCACCGTCTCCCCTTCCGGCCGGGGCGCGGGGCTGGGGACGGGAGCGGACGGGGGTTCTCCTTCCACACCCTTGAGGGTCCTGGGCCGCCGCTTGGGGTCGATACGCAGCTCCGCCAGCCGCAGCAGCGAGGTGAGGGCCCAGGCCAGCAGGAAATAGATCACCGCCGTGACGATCAGCGGGAAAAATGCCTCAAAGGTGCGGCTGCGAATCAGGTCGGTGGCCTTGGTCAGGTCCTCCACCGCGATGTAGCCCACCACCGAGGTCATTTTGACCATGGAGATCAGCTCTCCCTTGTACACCGGCAGGATGTGCCGGGCGGCCTGGGGGGCGATGACCTTGGTGAAGGTCTTGGTCCGTCCGAAACCCAGGGCGGCGGCGGCCTCCCACTGGCCTTTGTCCACCGCGTCGATGCCGGTGCGGATCATTTCGGACACGTAGACACCGAAGTTGATGGAGAAGGCCAGAATGGCGATGACCACCCCGCTGAGCATAGTACTGGCAAAGACGATGTAGTAGAGCACCATCAGCAGCACCAGGGTGGGGATACCCTGGACCAGGCGGATAAAGGCGGCGGCCAAAACGGAGGCCGGCTTATTGCGGCTGCGCCGTACCAGACACAGGCCGAAGCCCACCACCGAGCCGATGAGGGCAGCGCACAGGGAGATGACCACCGTCACCCCCAGGCCGGACAGGATCATCTGCCAGCGGTTCTCCTCCACAAAGGTCTTACGGAAGCTGTCCGCCAGTCCGGCCCAGAAACCGGTCTCCTCCGTCTGGACCGCGATGCCCAGATCCTCTGCACGGACCAGCAGCACCACACCGCCGGTGTAGTGAGCCGTGGCAAAGTCGATACTCTCCTTCCGCTCCTCGGTGATGCTGATGGAGCCGGAGACGATATCCGCCCGGCCGCTCATGAGCATGGGCATCAGGGCGTTGAAGTTGCCCTGGGTGATCTCCAGCTCCATGCCCAGCTCCCTGGCAATGAGGGTCACCAGCTCCACCTCGTAGCCCAGGGATTCCCCGCCCTCTCCCACATAGCTCATGGGCTCCATGGAGGGGTCGTGGACATAGCGCAGAGTGCCGTTGGGGGCGTCGTACTCCCCCACATCGATGGTCTTGGCGCTCTCATCCGCCCCCAGCCACTTGTCAGCCAGGGCGTCCAGAGTGCCGTCGGCTTCATAGCCCTCTATGATGGCGCTGACCTGAGGGGTCAGCGGGCTGTCTTTGGGAAGGCCCAGGCCGTAGCTGTCTGGGGCAATGGTCTCGGGGAAAACCGCCAGCGACCGCTGCCGGGCCGCCGCCAGGGTGGCCAGGGGCAGGTCGTTGAGCGCCCCGTCCACATATCCGTTCTGCAGGGCCAGCAGCATGGAAGCCATGTCGTCGTAATACTGGATGCTGACGCCGGGAATGGTCTCCAGAGCCAGCTGGTCCTGGTAGGAGCCCGTCAGGGCCCCCAGGGTAGTCCCTTCAAAGTCAGCCAGCGTTTCAAACCGGGCCTCTCTCCCACCGGCGTCCGCCACCACCGACACGATGCCGCCGTAGTAGTCTGGCTCCGAGAAGTACACCCGCTCCGCCCGCTCCTCGGTGACGGTAAAGCCGGCGGCTCCCAGGTCATATTTTCCCGCCTCGATGCCGGCGATAAAGGAGGTGAGTTCCACATCATGTAAATTGAGGCCGTAGCCGTAGGCCTTGCAGAAGCGGACCACAATATCCACGTCGTAGCCCACGGTCTCCCCGTCCTTTACGTAGGCGAAGGGGGCGCTGCTGGCCTTGGCCGCAAATTCCAGGGTGCCGTTGGTGGCGGGCAGCCCGGTCCAGTCCTCCACCACCTGGACGCTCTCGTCGGTACCGAACCAGATCTCCTCGATCTCCTCCAGGGTACCGTCGGACTGGATCCGGGCCAGAAACTCGTTCATCTGGTCCCGGAGCAGGGCGCCCTGTTCAGTCTTGGGAAAGGCAAAGGCGTAGCCATCCTCCGTCAGGTAGTCCTCCAGATAGGTCACCCCCGGGTTCTCGGCGCACAGCACCCGGGCCATGGGCTCATCCATGAGAAATGCCGCAATCTTGCCCTGTTCCACCGCCAGGGCCATATCGGCGTAATTGGTATAGTACTCTTTTTTCGCGTCGTTGATGTAGGTGTCGGTGTGCTGGTCAAAGGTGGAGCCGGTCATCACCCCGATGGTCTGGCCGTCCAGCTGCCGGATATCGGCGATGGCGGCCCCCTCCCCGTTTTGGTTGGCGCAGCCCGCCAGCAGCGTCACCAGGAGGACCAGCAGGACCAGAAAAACGCGGCTTTTTTTCATTCCCATCACTCCTTCCCCAGCTTCTCCCTGTCCAGCATCCCCAGCTTGTTGGCCGAAAGTATCAGCTCCGACTGGAGGCAGGAAATACCGCAGGAGGTCATAAAGAAATCAAGGATCACGTTGCCCGCCACCGCCAGGCCCACGGCCTCCGCTGGAATACCCAGCTGGGTGAGCAGGACGGTATAGCAGGTCAGGCTGCCGCCCGGCACCGGCGGGGCGGCAATGGCCAGCAGGCTGGCCGTCAGCACGCCGGTGACCACCCAGGGCAGGGAGATGGACACGCCGTAGAATTCCGCCAGTCCCAGGGCCAGTACAAAAAAGCCCACCGCACCGCCGGTCTTGAACACCACCTGGCCAAGAGGGACGGCAAAGTGGACGATGCGTTCCGAGATGCCCAGACGCCGCTCGCAGGTCTCCAGATTGGTGGACAGGGCGGCGGAAGAGGACGCGGTGGACAGGGCGATCAGGTAGGTGGGCAGCAGCTTGCGCAGCACCAGCAAAGGAGATACCTTCAGCCGCAGGGAAGCCCACAGGGCGTACAGCAGGGGCCATGCCGCACAGGCGGCGATACCCAGCAGCAGGGCTTTTACCACTCCGCCCAGATTGCTCATGGCGTCAGAGAGGGTGAGGGAGAGCAGGCTTACAAAGACGAAGAGAGGAATATACCGGCTCACCGCCTCCATCATGAACTGCACCGCCGTGTTCACCTGGCCCAGCAGAACACACAGGGCGGAGGTCTTCTCCCCCAGCACCAGCAGCACCAGGCCGATACAGATGGCCATGAAGATGATCTGCAGGGAGTTGCCCTCCAGAAAGGGCGTGACAATATTGCCGGGAATGATTCCCAGCAGCATACTGTAAATCTGCGCGGCGGCGTTTTCCCCCATGGAGGCGTCCCCGCTCCCGGAACGGAAGAACCATACCAGGACGGCCGCCGACACCGACGTCAGCAGAAAAACGCCGCCCAGAAACCGGAGCAGCACCGTCTTGCCGATCCGGCCCAGCATATGTACATCCCCGATGTTGAGGATCCCCCAGCATACGCTGAGGAAGATCATGGGGCTGGCCAGAGTCTGCAGAATGCCCATCAGAGCGGAAAACAGCGGATCCACCACACCGGCCGCCGTTTTCTCCACTGGAGCAGGCAGGGCAAGGAGCACCGCCCCCATCGCTGCCGCCGCCAGGATGGCCAGCAGCAGCTGGAGCAGGGGGCTGAGCTTCTGGGGTCTGGAGGGGTAGAGGGCTATGCGGTTGATTCCATCCTGGTAGGAGTACACCGGAGACAGGCCCGCCTGGGCCAGCAGATTGGAGCAAAGCAGCCGGCCGGCCATGTCGGCGGCGGTCTCCTCCGGGTCGATCCGCTGGCCAGGGGCGGTGATTTCCAGGTACATCCGTCCCAGCCGTGTGCCGCAGCGGAAGGTACAGACCGTCTCTTCCCCCAGTCTGACCTGCCACAGACCCAGAAGCTCCTCCGCCGCCAGCCGCAGGCGGATCACGTCCTTCCGATTTACCGCCGCCTGTTCCAGACCCCGGGTCAGCAGGGCGGAGAGCCGGTCAATCCCCGCCGCGTCCAGCAGAACGATTTCTTCCTGCTTTTCCAGTACATGTGCCTGTTTTCCCACAATAAAACTTCCCTTTACTTGATAATTCCGTGATCCCGGGCCAGCATCTCAACGCTCCGGTCATAAGTGGCCTCCGCCTCTTTGGAAAAGAAACAGCCCGGCACCCCCTCATTGTGGTCCCGGTGGTGGGCGACGCAGGCACAGCACTTTCCGTGGCGCGGGCAGTCATAGGTGCAGGGGCAATCACGCTTGTTCTCACACACTGTCATTTTCCTGTCTCTCCTGTTTCTGTTTTCTCAGGTCCACTGATTTCCCAGCCAAAGCACAAATTCGTCCGTTGTAAAGGTGAATGCGATCTCCGTCGGGCTACTGTCGGAGATCAGAAATTCCGTCAGGCCGTATTCCGAGGCTCCGCCGCTCCAGTCGTAGGTGTAGCCAAGGCGAGGCCACGGATAGTCGCTCTCAAAATAAGCCCACAGGATATTCTGATCAAACCAATCCTTATACGGCCCTTCCTGTAGTTTGTCATATCCATTTTCCATCTGCGCCGTCACGTCGGTTACATAAGCCGGGCGGATCACATCCTCCGGTGATACCCAAAAGCCGGTAAACCGGGTGTAGCCCTCATCCGCATGAACCCCCAGCAGCTGCGCGAAACGCAGGCTCCAGTCTGTCACGCCCCGATGGTGCTCTCCGTACCAGGCCGCCATCTCCCCCAGAGAGGTGGCCCAGATGTCCCCGACACCGGACGGCATCCGGCTGCCCGGCGTGCAGGCGTCATCGTAGTCGTGCCAGGTCAGCAGCAGCACCCGTTCCCCTGCCTCATCCCAGATTACTTCAGGATTGTTGGGGGTGAGCGTCACCAACTCCATCACTTCGTCGTCTCCGCTGAACACTGCGTCCGCTACGGCGGACTGCCAGAGCTGCCCCATATCCGGCTCCGCCGTATCGCAGCCCGCCAGAACCAGCAAAGGCGGGATCATCAGGACCGGCATGAACCGCCGGGCAGCTTTCCTCACTGTTTTTCCTATGGTAAATTTTCTCATAGTCACGTTCTCCCCCGGTCTCTGCCATACCGTTCCAGTCCCTATTCCATCTGCACCTGTGGGTAACAGCAGATTCCTACATCCAGCGCCACGGGGGCGGTCAGGTGGAAATTGGCATGGCGGCAGTACCAGCACTGTTCCTTTTCGATAGGCAGCCAGCCCTCCCGAGGGGAGAATGCCGGGCAGAAATCTTTGGGCCATACACTGCCTCCTGGCTTCGGCATGGTCAGTCTCTTCCTCTCGCCGTGTTCTCGTTCCATGGATGGTTTCTCCCCTTTCTTAACAGAAAATGGGTCATTATCCAGCCTATTGACAAATGGATTTGCAACGTGGTATTACTTTACTACCCAGGCGTTCTGCTCAACACGATCTGCGCAAAATTCATGTGCTGTTGCGCATTTTTTGCCAGATAACGTAGCGAAAAGGAATGAAGAGAGCATGCTCAGAATAGCGATCTGTGACGATGAAACGCGTTTTTTGCATCAGGCAGCAAATTTTGTGCAGGAGTACCTGCACGGTCATCCCGAACTGTCCGGGCATATCCACACCTTCCGGTACGGACAGGAGCTGCTCTATCAGGTGGAGGAGACCGGCGGTTTTGACCTTTACCTTTTGGATATCATCATGCCAGGGCCAAACGGGATCCAGACCGGGCTGCAGCTGCGGGAATTGAGCAACAGCGGGGAGATCGTCTATCTGACCACCTCCTCGGATTACGCCGTCGACAGCTACTCCGTCCGGGCCTTCTTCTATCTGCTCAAGCCGCTGGAGAAGAAACGGCTCTTTGAGGTGCTGGACGCAGCCGTCAAAAAACTGAATGAACGCCGGAGCAAGGTCGTCCTGGTCACCACGAAGGATGGGCCCCGCCGCATCCTACTGGATCAGATCCTGTATGTGGAGCGGGTGGGCCGGAGCCTGCGCTACCATTGTTCTCATGACACCCTGGACTCCATAAGTCTCCGGGTTCCCTTCCACACCGCCGTGGAGTGCCTGCTATCGGACCCCCGTTTCTGCCAGTGCGGCTCCAGCTTTGCCTTCAATCTCCAGCACGTGGCCGGGGTGAAGGGGCAGGAGGTTCTGCTGGACAGCCGCGATTCCGTCGCCATTCCCCGGGCGTCGGTGGTCCCTTTTAAACATGCCTGGGGAAATTTCTGGCTGGAGGAGAATGATACATGTCAGATCTGATTCTTGCCGACCTGCTGTATATGACGGGCCTGGGTTTGACCATGGTGTTCCTTTTTTTGAAAAGCCGTCTGTCCCGCCGGAAGACGGCCCTTATCTTTGCCGGAACGGCCCTTTCCCTGATGGCGCTGGAAGTAATCCTGACGTATACCTTCAGCGTGGATCTGGTGGCGCGCCTTTACAGCCTGATTGTCTATCTTCCGTCCTTTCTGGTTGCCACGCTGCTCAGCCGGTACCGGGGCTGGAGACTGCTGTATCAGTTCCTGTCCGCCGTCCTTTTCTGTTTCGTGGTTCAGCACATCGGCGGCGTCGTCTTCTACGCCTCAAATCAGCGGGCGTGGGTTCTGTGGCTCACCATACTGATCCTGACCCCGTCTATGCTGTGGCTGCTTTACAAGCATCTGTGCCCGCTGGTCCTTCAGGCACTGGATGAACTCCAGCGGGGCTGGGCCGTAATCTGCATCTGGCTGCTGGCCTATGGGCTGATTGTTTTGTTCGTGTTCCCCGGGTATGTGGGAATCGACACGGTCACCACATTTGTAAAGCCGATGTTTTCTCTGCTGATGGTGGGGTTCTACTGCGTCCTGATCCTGCTCTTTACCAGCGTAAAGCGGGAGTCGGAGGCCCGCTACCAGACGCAGCTCACAGAGCTCTCTCTCTCCTCCCTCCAGAGCCGGATGGAGGCCATTCAAACGGTGGAGGAGGCCATCCGGATCGAGCGGCACGACCTTCGTCACCGGTTCCGCGCCATTGCGGAGCTGGTAACTCAAGGCAAGACCCAGGAAGCGCTGGCCTTTCTCGGTGTGGCGCAGAGCCAGATGGAGGAGCGAAAGCCTGTCCACTGGTGCCGCCCGCCTGTGCTGGACGCGGTCTTTTCCACTTACTTCACCCAGGCCCAGCGAAAGGATATCCAGGTGCAGGCACATATCGCCCTGACGGATCAGCTGCCGGTCAGCGAGGCGGAGCTGGCCATCGTCTTTTCCAACGCCCTGGAGAACGCCATCCACGCCTGTATGTGCCTGCCGGAGGAGCAACGGGAGATCCGCTGCAAGGTGATCTCCCATCCCAACCTCATGTTTGAATTTTCCAACCCCTATACCGGTGTCGTCCAATTCGATGAGGATGGCCTGCCCATTCCCTCCCGGCAGGGCCATGGGATTGGGAGCCATTCCATTGCCATGTTTTGTCGGAAGCACGGTGCGTCCTATCAATACTCCGCCGGGGATGGGGCCTTTACTCTGCGGGTTATTTTGTAATGCACGACGAAATACAGATCGGATAAAAACAGGAGCATCCCCTTGAATGAAGTGACCCCAAAAAGTTAGACAATATTTTTGAAGAAATTGTTCAAGCAACCGAAAGGGCTTGTTGTCTGTGAAGAGCAGGCGGCAAGCCCTTTAGTTTTATCTTGATTCTGCGGTTATTGTAGTAATCCAGATAGTCCACTATCGTTTCTGAGAACTTAAGGACGCTTATCCAAAAGGGAATTGATGGCTGCAGTGATGAGGTAGTAGGAAACAGCAAAATATCTTCTCGAAGGTTTTTCCAAGATTCGCTTGCTGAAGCTGCGGATGAGGAACAATACTGGGATCTCCTAGCAGGGCTTTTGATTTATGCCCAAACGGGACAATTGCCGGAAAATGCTCAAGAAACGGCAGAAACCCGTTTCCCGAAGTTGCATACGAATGTGTTTATGGGGACGAAAGAGGAAATTCAGAAAAAGTTCTCGTTAGAGTCTCGATATAAAGGCGCGTCGCTTCTGGTGGTGGTTAACTATGCGGGTACGAGTTTTCTGACGGGAAAGAGGATTGTTGATAGTCCTGACTATGAGGAGTCTGATGACTACGATGACTGGAATGTCTGGTTTTATAACATGCTTCAGGGAAGAACAAATATTCGTATCGTGCTAACCGATCCTAGGTCAACTGCTGCGTCGGATGCGGAGAAGTACAAAATGAAACCGCAAAATTTAAAATGCGATCCGGAGCAGATCATCCCAACTAACATTGAAACGTTAGAAAACCACATGACCCAGTTCCCAAACTGCGATTTGAAAGCATATTTAACGGATGTAGCGCTTCCGTGTGCATACATTAAGGCGGAATTTGAAGACCATACGCTGGACAATATTAAGGTGGATTTATATCTCCCGAACTATACTGGCTATGAGCGCGATGAGCAGGGAACGTATTTTTTGGAAGATCCAGATTGTTCTGATGATACTGTTCGTCAAAGTTTTATGATTTTCAGAAAAGACACGCCAGAATTGTACGAATCTTTTAGTGCAAACATTGATGCAATTCTTGGACATGCGAAAGAATTGGAAGTAAATAAGAAAAAATAGGAGGGAGTAACCATTGAAGTATACAGAGAACGACGTTTTTGTTCTTCGAGATGAGGAAATTAAAGCGGCAACTGAGATGGAATATCGCCAATACTTCTCGGGGAATCTGAAGAGACCTCAGCTTTTGAACTATATTCAGACAGAAATTTGGAAATAGGGACCAGTGTCTATAAGACATTTACAGCAGATGAACCCCATCTCCATAAACTGACATCAGACATGGTATATATTTTACAGAGAGAGTATCATGTTTGGTTACTGGAGAAGGAAACGTCTCCTATGGTTTTGAAAAAAGGGGACTTTATCAGTATCCCAAAGAATTGCCCATATGCATCAAAGGCAAAAGCGGGAACGGAGACGTTGTTTATAAAACAATTGAAAGAAAGTGATAAGGTCGTAGTAACTCCAT
>ENA-ORUO01003364-ORUO01003364.1-human-gut-metagenome-genome-assembly--contig:-NODE-3364-length-10828-cov-2.157709_pt1 | contig 10828 bp, 10 predicted proteins | sample MGYA00242082_ERZ509215 | MGnify/ENA primary metagenome ERZ509215 (study PRJEB26280, sample SAMEA2338829) | human gut metagenome | biome: human gut; feature: human-associated habitat; material: faeces... | reverse complement strand
TCCGTTTGTAATTTTCTCCCTTTCTCCAAGGTTTTATTTCTCCCAAAAAACACTCTCAGAAAACCGGAAAACGCTCTGTCTGTTTTTCAAGATAAACTCCATATAAGTAATGGATTCGCGAAGGCGCGGTACGAAGGGAAAGCTTCGTGCCGCGTTTTTCAATCCAAAGGAGAAACGTCAGTAAAGAGTTCGCAACGGGGCGATCTGGAAGGAAGATTTCCAGATCGCTTTTTGATTTTACCGGAAAGGAGAAAGTCCGATGGAAAACACAAACGTTTTATTTGACCGAAAGCGTCTGGTCCGGCTGATCGTTCCCTTGATTGTGGAACAGGTGCTGGCCGTTACCGTCGGTATGGCAGACATGGTGATGGTATCCGGGGCCGGTGAAACGGCTGTTTCCGGAATCTCACTTGTCAATACGATCTGCGTACTGCTGATCGTGATTTTTACATCGATGGCAAGCGGAGGTTCCGTTGTCGGAGCACAGTTCCTCGGAAGCGGGGATAAGAAAACAGCGTGTCACGCAGCCGAACAGCTCGTGATGATCTGCGGACTGATTGCACTTGTTATCTGCGGCATTTCCTTTTTCGGAAACCGTTGGATTCTCCGGGTAGTCTCCGGATCGGTGGAAGAGCAGGTTATGGCCTACGCGGTGGAATACTTCTTCATTACATCGCTTTCGTTTCCGTTTCTTGGAATCTACAATGCGGGGGCGGCGCTTTTCCGGGTTATGGGAAACTCAAATATTTCAATGGTTACTTCCATCGTGATGAATGCGCTGAACATCATCGGAAATGCTGTTTTTGTTTTCGGCTTTGACATGAAGGTCATCGCAAACAGCCGTCACAAAAAGACGGGGCCGCAGTATGACGGCATCGAGCAGGTCAGCATGGAAGAAATTTTCGAACGGTCGGATGTGATCTCCATTCACTGTCCGCATACGAAGGAAACAGAAAACCTGCTGAACCGTGAAGCATTTGCCAAAATGAAGGACGGTGTCATCATTATCAACACCGCGCGGGGAATCATCATCGATGAGGAGGCGCTTCTTGAGGCGCTGGAATCGAGAAAGGTTTATATGGCAGGACTCGATGTTGTCGCAAATGAGCCGCCGCAGTATCAGATTCCGCTGATGCAGTCGCCGTACACCTTTATTACTTCCCATATCGCCTGGCAGCCGAAGGCAGCAAGACTCCGCGCAGTAGATCTGGCGATGAAAAACTTCCGGTCTTACCTGGAGGGAATGCCGACGAGTGTGATTAATTAAAAACAGCGGATTGTGAAAACAGCTGCAAAAAAACGAGTGTAAAAACAACTGTAAAAACAGCAGAGCTGCGGAACAGTCCAGGCATGAAAGAAGAGGTTAGAAAATCTGTCAGAAAACAGATTTCTATATAGAAGCAGCAGAGCCGGTAAATGAATGGAAGAGAAAACCGGGAAGGCGGATAAAAAAGAAATTCGCAGCCGGAAAATCAGAAGCTGTACAGGAGCCGGTTCGGAAAGGGAGGGAAAATCATGAAAAAGCTGGAAATTGTAATTCGTCCGGAGAGCCTCGAAAACCTGGAGCTACTCCTCGAGGAGCAGAAGGCAAACGGTATGATGATCACAAATATCCTTGGATATGGAAATCAGAAGGGATATCGTCAGATGTACCGTGGAGCGGAAATCGTGGCCAAAATGCTTCCGAAGGTTAAAGTGGAGACCGTTGTGGAGGACGACAAGGTTCCGAAAATCGTTGATTTTGTTGTGAAAAACCTGTCAACCGGAAACTACGGCGATGGAAAAATTTTCGTTTACGATGTCGAAGATGCAGTGCGGATCCGAACGGGTGAGCACGGCGAACAGGCACTTTAAAAAATCTGAAAGCTACCGTTTCAGGATGACCGTTTCAGAAGATCTGCAGACGGGAACAGGTAAGATGGGAATGAGGAGGAACTTATTATGGAAAACACACAGGTATTACTCAATATCGTATGGACCATGGTCGGAGCCTTTCTGGTGTATTTTATGCAGGCCGGATTTGCCATGGTGGAGACAGGATTTACAAGAGCGAAAAACTCAGGAAACATTCTGATGAAGAACATGATGGATTTCGTGCTCGGCTCTATTTTCTTCTTTATCATCGGATTTGCGTTGATGTTCGGAGGAAGCAATGCCTTTATCGGAACAGCAGGTTTCTTTCATCCGAAATCGCTGGCAGATGCAGATGGCATGTTCAACGGACTGCCGATCGGCGTATTCATGATTTTCCAGACCGTGTTCTGTGCAACATCGGCAACGATTGTATCAGGAGCTATGGCAGAGAGAACCAAATTTATCTCTTATCTGATTTACTCCGCAGCCATCAGCATTTTTATTTACCCGATCACCGGACACTGGATCTGGGGAGGCGGCTGGTTAAGCCAGATCGGGTTCCATGATTTTGCAGGATCTACTGCAGTTCATATGGTCGGCGGTCTGTGTGCCCTTGCCGGTGCAAAAATGGTCGGACCTCGTATCGGAAAATACACAAAAGAGGGAAAACCGGTTGCTATTCCGGGTCATAACCTTCCGCTTGGAGCACTTGGTGTCTTTATCCTCTGGTTCTGCTGGTTCGGATTTAACTGTGGATCTACCACAGCAGCAACCTATAATCTTGGCGACATTGCCATGACTACAAACCTTGCGGCAGCAGCAGCAACACTTGTTACCCTGATTGTTACCTGGGTACGTTATGGAAAACCGGATATCAGTATGACAATGAACGGCGCACTGGCCGGACTGGTAGCTATTACAGCAAGCTGTGATGTAGTCAATGATTACGAGGCACTGTTCATTGGAGCAGTTGCAGGTGTTGTCGTTGTATTCGCAGTTGAATTCTTTGATAAAGTCGTAAAAATCGATGACCCGGTTGGTGCAATCAATGTACATGGTGTCTGTGGAGCACTCGGAACCTTATTTACCGGTATTTTCGGCGAGGGATGCAGCTTTATCACCCAGCTGATCGGTTTTGTAGCAGTTGCAGCATATACCCTGATCCTGGCGTTCATTCTGTTCTTCGTCCTGAAAAAGACCATCGGACTTCGCGTAACCGAGAAGGAAGAGATCGACGGACTGGATATGCACGAGCACGGATGCAGCGCTTATGCAAACTTCCACTTCCATAATGATAAATAAAAAAGGATCAATAAAAAAGGTGGTGCGGATATGAAAAAGCTGACAGTTATTGTCAAACCCGCGAACCGGGAGGATGTCATCGACATCATGGAATCGTGTGCCGTGTACGGCGTGATGGAAACGGATATCACCGGATATGGAAACCAGAAGGGTTACCGGGTGATGTACCGCGGAACCATGAGCGGACCGAATGTACTGATGAAATGCAAATTCGAGACCGTCGGTGACGATAAGACAATTGAAGTATTAAAAGGCTTTCTGGAAAAGAAGCTGTGTACCGGAAATATCGGAGACGGAAAGATTTTTGTCGAGAAAGTGGCAGACGTCATCCGGGTTCGTACCGGCCAGCGCGGCGAGGAAGCATTATAAAAACAAAAGACAGTAAAAAGGTGCAAAGAGGCAGTCAGAACAGATCGTTCGGCTGCCTCTTCTGAGCTAAAAAAGCCGGAACGGGAGGAATGCTGCATGGTAAGATACATCATAAAACGTTTATTCATCGGAGTGGTGACGATCTGGGCACTGATCACCATTACCTTTTTCCTGATTCGGATTATGCCGGGCAGCCCGTTCGAGGCGGATAATCTTTCCCAGAGCGCGATTGAACAGCTCGAATCGACCTACGGACTGGATGAACCCATGTGGAAACAGTATATTCTTTACATGGAAAATCTGATGCACGGAGATCTCGGCATTTCCTATAAAAAGAACGTTTCTGTTAATACACTGATCGCAAGAGGATTTCCGTACACGCTAAGCATCGGACTTCTCTCTATTGCGGTATCTGCATTCCGGGCTGGATCGGCATGGCTCGTCAGGTAAGAGGCCAGCTGATCGCCTTAAAGGAGCAGGAGTTTTCCATGGCAGCACTCGTCATCGGAGCAAGTGATGCGAGAATTCTCTTCCGTCACCTTTTGATCAATGCCATCGGACCGATCATTGTACAGATTACCTTCCTTGTTCCGAATGCCATTTTTACTGAAGCCTTCTTAAGCTTCATTGGAATCGGCATTTCCGCTCCGATAGCAAGCTGGGGTTCCATGGCACAGGATGCCCGTCAGGTGCTTACCATGCACCCGGGACAGCTGCTTTTGCCGACCATCTGCATCTGTATCACCATTTTCTCCCTGAACTTCCTCGGCGAGGGAATCGGCGATGCCTTTAATCCAAAGAAAACCAGGGGGTGAAGCGTATGAGTTTACTCGAAATCAGCCATCTCACAACAAAATTTGAAACGCAGCAGGGAACCGTCAGCGCAGTCCGCGATGTTTCCTACCATCTGGAAGAGGGCGAGGTACTTGGTATTGTCGGCGAGTCCGGTTCCGGAAAAAGTGTCGGCATGCTGACCCTGATGGGGCTTCTGGCATCGAACGGCAGAGTGGAAGAAGGAGAGATCCTTTTCGACGGAGAAAACATTTCTCCGCCGCACACAAAGGACCGGAAAGAAAAACGGGCTTATGAAAAGAAAATGCAGCAGATCCGCGGAAACCGCATCGGCATGATTTTCCAGGATCCGATGACATTTCTGAATCCGATCCTGAAAATCGGAATTCAGATGACAGAGGGAATTCGAAAGCATCAGAATTGCTCCAAAAAAGAAGCGGAAGCGAAAGCCATTGAGCTGATGCGGCAGGTCGGAATTCCAAGTCCGGAAAAACGGCTCGATCAGTATCCATTTGAATTTTCCGGCGGTATGCGGCAGAGAATCATCATTGCGACGGCTCTGGCGTGTGATCCGAAGCTGATTATCGCAGATGAGCCGACAACCGCACTGGATGTGACCGTACAGGCACAGATTCTGGAGCTTTTGAAAAAGCTGACGAAGGAAAAAGGAACCTCTGTTATCATGATTACCCACGACCTCGGCGTTGTCGCTTCTATGTGCGACCGGATTGCCATTATGTACGCCGGCCAGATCGTAGAAGAGGGAACCGTTGATGAAATTTTCTACGAACCGCATCATCCGTACACAAAAGGTCTTCTGAACAGTATCAACAATTCGGCAAAGGATAACGACGAGCCGCTCGTTCCGATTCCGGGAACACCGCCGGACCTCTTAAAGCTTCCGAAGGGCTGCGCATTTATGAGCCGCTGTCCTTACACTATGAAGATCTGTGAGGTACAGGCCTCTCCGGTGACAACCTACAGCGAGACGCACTGCTGCAGATGCTGGCTGGAATGTATGGATGAAACAAAAATCACAGTTTCCGGGGAGGAGGCGGCACTGGAGGACTCTATGGCGGGAAGTCATTTTTATCCTGATTTTGCAGCAGTACTGCTGAAACAGAAGGTAGCGGAGCAGTACGGATTAAAAGCAGAAAATGTACTGACCGGCGCCGGATCGAGTGCGATGATCGATATGATCGGACTGACCTTTCTGGACGAGGGAGATGAGGTGCTGTTTTCCGCTCCGACCTACGGGGCATTTGCCGACATGGCATACTTAAACGGCGGTGTGCCGGTTTCCGTACCGGTTACCGAAGAGCAGAAATTTAATCTCCCTGCCATGAAAGAAAAAATCGGTGAAAAAACAAAAATCGTGGTGATCTGCAATCCGAATAACCCGACCGGAACGTATGTGCCGATCGGGGAGCTGGAGGCATTCGCAGATACCCTTCCGGAGGACGTGCTGCTGGTGATGGATGAGGCATACATGGAGTTTGCCACCGAGCCGGACTGCTGCAGTATGGTCGATTATATAAAAGCACATCCGGAAAAATCGATTCTGGTTCTCCGCACCTTTTCCAAATATTATGCGATGGCAGGCCTTCGTGTCGGCTATGCGCTGGGCTCCGAAGAGCTGATTGGAATCATGCGGAAATGTTCCGCTTCCTGGAACCTGAATGTCTGTGCACAGAAAGCGGCAGAGTGAAAAAGGTTTTACGGTAAACGTTAAAAGATAGAATGAAAGAGAAAAAGACCGGATGAGAAGTAAAAAATCCGGTCTTTTTCTGCTGGTATGAGAACAGAAAAAGCGGATCAGCAGGTTGCATATTTCAGGTAAAAAAGGTATACTTATAAGTGATGAAAAGAGAAATATGTTAGCAGCAGCTAATAAGAAAAAAACAGAGAAAAAACATGGTTTTTGCAAATTAGTGCTTGCCATTCCATGAAAATTGGAATATTATATGTGCAAACGCCTATAGATGAAAAAAGATGTATCACATCCTGAAAGGGGAAAGAAAATATGCTTTTTAAAACATACCAGAAGATCACGACGTTATTTAAAGAACATCATGGATATATGAGCTTCGCAGACCTCAGAGATCATCAGGTGACCGTACTGCAGCTGGCAGAAATGGAAGAGGAAGGAAGTCTGGAACGATTTGCACGCGGCTGGTACTGGTGCAAGGACTGTGGTTATGAAAAACCGGAAGACTATCAATATATTGAAATTGCGAAAGTAAACCCACGCGCAGTCATCTGCATGGACAGTGCTGCATGGCTTGCCGGAATGCTGAAAGAAGAGCCGGCTACGATTGCAGTTGCAACAGCACGGACAGACCGAAAAAAAATGGATCTGGAAAATTTTGAAATCAGACGTTTTTATTTCCAGAATGCCGATGTCCCGGGCGAAATCTGTGAGAAAAAGACAGAGTTTGGTTCCTACAAATATTATTCTCCGAAGAGAACCTTCTGTGACTGTCTGCGCATGAACAACAAGATGCCGGAGGAAGTAAAAGAAGAAATCCTCACCTGGTGCCGGAAACAGAAATATTCCAAAGAAGAGATTCTGGAATACGCGAACAAGCTCCGTGCGGTAAAAAATATCGAGGAAGAGTATCAGAAATAAAATTTCACAGGAATAGATAAGGGAAACTCCCGACGGAAGATCTTATACGAGAAATTCTGCCGGGAGTTTCTGCGTGTATATCGGATGGTTACGCATACACGATTTCCTCGTATGTTCCCCTGTGTCATTCGCAAAAATCGCATAAAATGAGAAGCAAAGAGCAATACTTGACTAGCCGAACGGGAAACGCGGCGATACAATAGAGGCAACAAATTTCGGGAGGATTTTACCTATGAGTAAAGAGACGAGAGAGTATGCAAAACAGCTGGTTTCCCAGATGACGCTGGAAGAAAAAATGAGCCAGATGGTCTATCAGTCACCGGCGATCGAGCGTCTTGGCATTCCGGCATACAACTGGTGGAATGAAGCGCTGCACGGCGTGGCAAGAGCTGGTGTGGCAACGGTATTTCCGCAGGCTATTGGCCTTGCAGCAACGTTTGATAAAGAGCTGCTGCAGGAGATCGGTGATGTTGTTTCTACCGAGGGACGTGCAAAATTCAACGAGTTTTCGAGAAAAGGCGACCGCGGCATCTACAAAGGCCTGACCTTCTGGGCACCGAATGTCAACATTTTCCGTGATCCGAGATGGGGCCGCGGCCATGAGACATATGGTGAGGACCCGTATCTGACCGGTGAGCTCGGATGCGCCTACATCCGCGGATTACAGGGACCGGACCCGGATCACCCGAAGGCAGCGGCGTGTGCCAAACATTTCGCCGTCCACAGCGGCCCGGAGGCGATCCGCCATGAGTTTGACGCAAGAGTCAGCAGACATGATCTGTATGACACCTATCTGTATGCCTTCAAACGCTGTGTCAAGGATGCAAAAGTCGAGGCAGTCATGGGCGCGTATAACCGTGTCAACGGTGAACCGGCATGCGGAAGCAAGACATTGTTAAAGGACATCCTGCGCGATGAGTTCGGCTTTGAAGGCCATGTTGTCTCCGACTGCTGGGCAATCATAGATTTCCATGAGCACCACAGAGTGACCAAAAATGTAGAGGAGTCCGCAGCGCGCGCCGTCAACAACGGCTGTGACCTGAACTGCGGCGTTGCTTTCCTGCATCTGCCGAAAGCATACGAGGATGGCCTGGTATCCGAAGAGGCAATCACCGCGGCAGTTGAGCGCCTGATGGAAATCCGCATCCGCCTCGGTATGATGAAAGACTATCCGTCACCGTACGAAGATCTGTCCTACGATCTAGTCGAGTGCAAAGAGCATGTTGATCTGTCCGTCGAGGCAGCGAGAAGAAGTATGGTTCTGCTGAAAAATGAAAACAATATGCTGCCGCTCGATGTGAAGAAGATCCGCAGTATCGCCGTGATCGGACCGAACGCGAACTCGAGAGCAGCGCTGGTTGGAAACTATCAGGGAACATCGTCCAGATACATCACACCGCTGGAAGGAATTCAGCAGTATGTCGGTGATGATGTGAGAGTGACATACGCAGAGGGCTGCCATCTGTATAAAAATAAAGTCGAAGGACTCGGCGAGGACAAAGACCGTTTCAAAGAGGCTGTCATTGCCGCTGAGCACGCAAACGTTGTCGTTCTGTGCCTTGGACTTGATGCAACTGTTGAGGGCGAGGAAGGCGATGCCGGAAACGAATACGCGAGCGGCGATAAGCTGGGCCTCAATCTGCCGGGCTTACAGGAGGAACTGCTTGAGACAATCACAGCGGTTGGAAAACCGGTAGTCCTCGTTCTCTCGGCAGGAAGTGCCATCGACCTGTCCTGGGCCGAGGAGCATGTACCGGCTATTCTTGACAGCTGGTATCCGGGTGCGCGCGGCGGAAAAGCCGTGGCCGAGGCGCTGTTCGGCGATTATGCACCGAACGGAAAACTGCCGGTGACTTTCTATCAGGGAACAGAAAATCTGCCGGAGTTCACCGATTACAGCATGGCAGGACGAACCTACCGCTATACTGATAAAAATATTCTGTATCCATTTGGATATGGACTGACGTATGGAACAATTTCCTGCAGCGGCGCAAAAACGGAACAGGAGACGAGCGCGGTGCTCGACGATGTGACCGTGTGCACGAAGGTGAAGAATGAGAGTGCATATCCGCTGCATGAGAGCGTAGAGGTTTATGTGAAATACAAAAACGCACAGCCGGGTGAGCCAGGCTTCCAGTTAAAAGGCATCGCGTGCGTGGAACTGCAGGCAGGAGAAGAAAAAGAGGTTTCCGTGACACTGCATGCAAGAGATTTTGCTGTTATCACAGAGGACGGCGGATGTGTCGTACGGCCGGGCGAGTATGAAATCTCCATCGGCGGACAGCAGCCGGGCGAAAGAAGCCGCGCGCTGACAGGACGTGAGACAGAGATTCTGACGGTCAGAAAAGAAGGAAATGAAGAGAACGTCGAGTATTAAGTATTAGATAGAAATTGAAAAACGAAGAGGGAGGTGGAATCGTCTGCCTCCCTCTTTTGGTGACAGAATGGAGAGACAGGATGTGAGTACATTATGGTATACAAAACCAGCCGCAGAGTGGGAGGAAGCACTGCCGCTCGGCAATGGACGGCTTGGTGCGATGATCGCTGTACCGCCGCGAACTCGATCTGGACCGCGCGGTCTGCCGTGTGCAGTATGAGAATGCAAAAAAAGAAGCATTTGAACGAACCTGCTTCATTTCCAGACCGGCGGACTGTATGGTGCTGCATCTTCGTGCACCGAAGGGAAAAGTGTCGGTTGAGGTGATGCTGAACCGTGCAAAATATTTTGACCGTACAGGAAAGGTCAACGATCACACGATTTATCTGAGCGGAAACCTCGGAAAAAATGCCCTGGAATTTGCCATGTGCCTGTCTGCGAAAGCAAAGGGCGGACGCGTGTATACGATGGGCCATACCCTGGTTGTAGAGGGAGCAGATGAGGCCGTGCTTTACTTTGGTGCGGACAGCACCTTCCGTTATGCGTCTGCGGACGTTGCCTCGTGGGAACCACGTGTGCAGGAGGTGCTGGCAGAGAAAATTACCGAAAAGCTGGAGCGTGCGATGGCACGGGAGTATGGCGGGCTGCTGGCGGAGCATGAGAAGGATTACCGGGAGTTTTACGACCGTGTGGCATTATCTCTGCCGGAAAAAGAGGAAAATGCCGCGCTTCCGACCGACGAGCGTCTGCAGAGGATCATAAGCGGCGGTACGGACGAAGGGCTTGCAAAGCTGTTGTTTGACTACGGACGTATCTGCTGATCGGGTGCAGCCGCCCGGGGGATCTTCCGGCGACGCTGCAGGGCATCTGGAACAAGGATTTCATGGCGCCGTGGGACAGCAAATATACGATCAACATCAATACGGAAATGAACTACTGGCCGGCAGAGGTCTGCGCACTGCCGGAATGCCACACGGCACTCTTTGATCTGATCGGGCGGATGAGGGAGCACGGGCGGAGTATTGCGCGCAGGATGTACGACTGCCGTGGCCTTATGGCGCATCACAATACCGATCTTTACGGAGACTGCGCGCCACAGGACAACTGGATTCCGGCGACGATCTGGACAATGGGAGCTGCCTGGCTCTGCACGCATCTGTGGATGCATTATTCCTATACGCAGGATCTGGAATTTTTGAAATGGGCCTACCCGGTGATGGCGGAAGCGGCGCTGTTTTTCGTGGACTTTCTGGAGGAAAAGGACGGCTATCTTGTAACAAACCCGTCCCTGTCGCCGGAAAATGTTTATATTCTGCCAAGCGGTGAGCAGGGCTGCTGCTGCATGGGAGCGACCATGGATCTGGAGATTCTGCGCGAGCTGTTTACCGGCTGCAAAAAAGCGGCAGAGATTCTCGGGGATGCTGTGGATGAGGCGGAAATTCCAGACGTTTCGGATATGCGGAAATTACAGAAGGAGATCAATGCGGCGCTCGAAAAGCTGCCGC
>ENA-ORUO01003352-ORUO01003352.1-human-gut-metagenome-genome-assembly--contig:-NODE-3352-length-10879-cov-2.383130_pt1 | contig 10879 bp, 8 predicted proteins | sample MGYA00242082_ERZ509215 | MGnify/ENA primary metagenome ERZ509215 (study PRJEB26280, sample SAMEA2338829) | human gut metagenome | biome: human gut; feature: human-associated habitat; material: faeces... | reverse complement strand
GTCGCGGTAGGTCTCGGCGAAGTCCTGGAAGAAGAACACATAGGTGCCGCCGTTGTCATCGACGAATTCCTTCGTGTCGCCGGCCTTGCGGCTGGAATCGAACAGCCAGGTGCGGGCGACTTCCGGCGTGATGCTGCGGTGCGCGCCGTTCGTGATGGTGTAGGAAGACGTGTTGTCCGCATAGGTCTTGATGTACTCGCGGAACTTCTCCTCGGAGGAATCCTCCTTCAGGGCAGCCTCAAGCTCGGAGACACGCTCCTCGGAGGTCTTCTCGCCGTCCTTGTATTCCTTGTCGGAAGCATCCTTCGCGATGTAGAGCTGCAGGGCGTTGACGGTCTGATAGTTGTTGTCGTTGATGCTCGTGAGCTGGAGGACATAGAACGTGTTGTCCTTCTCAAAGAGCTTCGCCTCGCCGGGCTTCGCCTCGGTGTAGAGCCAGTTGGCGGCATCCTCGGAGATGGAGGACGTGACCTCGCTCTTGGAGCGCTCCGTCATGACGGAGACATTCTCGTCATCGGTCTTGAAATCGGAGACCATGGCGTTGGCAGCCTCACGGGCGGCGGCAATGGCTTCCTCGGACGGCTCCGTGGAGGTCGTGGCCTCGGTGCTGTCAGTGCTGCTGTCGGACTTCGTCTCAAAATCGGAGGCCTTGACGGCGTAGCTGTAATAGGTGACGGTGTCGAACTCGGTCGTGTCCTGCTCATAACGGGCATTGCGCTCGTCTTCCGTATAGGTCAGGGACTCAATGTAAGCGTCGTGCAGCTTGGAGACCTCAAGATAGTGGCGATAATTCTTCTCGTTGCAGCCCTTGCCGAACATGGCCTCGATGTACTCATCCAGATCCATGCTGTAGACGCCGGCATAGGTCTTCAGGGTGTTGATCTCGTTGTCGATAGAGGCCTTGTCGTCGTCGCTCAGGGAGAAGCCTGCCTCGACGGCCTTGTCATAGACGGTGTAGGCATCCACAGCAGAGGTCTTGGCGCTGTCCGCCAGGAAATCGGCCCAGGTGTCATACTCGTCGCTGCCGGCATAGCTCTGCTCGTCGAGCGGGGTGCTCGTGTCGATGCCGAGCAGGGAGATGTAGCTGCCGTAGGTGCTATAGATCGAATTCAGTGCGCCGCGATAGAAATAGTTGAATTCCGTCGTGGAGACCTTATGATCGCCGACAGACACAACGGTCGCATTGCGCCAGGATGCCTGCACGCCGAAGATGACGCCGAAAACGATCACAGGGATCAGAATGACGATAATGGCAAAGATCCAGCCCTCAGAGAGCTTCTTCTTGGTCTTCTTTGCCTGCTGCGGAGCGGCCTGCTCCGACTCTACCATGCGCTTTTTGCGCTCGCGGGATGCACTCATAGTCTGTTTACCTCTCATTCGTGGGAATCGCGGGGCGCACGCCCCGGAAAATAACAGGTCTTATTATACTAAGGATTTGCGCTTGTTGCAAGAGCATTCTGGAAATTTGACGAAAAAAGTTTCTGTTTCTTAACAAACTCGTTAAGAAAATGATACTGCTCTGCGCGATAATGCCAGAGAGATGCTGGGAAGACGCACAAGATCCCCGCTTTGGCCGTGTAGCTCCGTTTATAACCTGCACGAAACGGGCAGGTGGGTCGCCTCTCCGATTCTTAGCTGCTTCCAACTTCCATCCACGGTCAGAGCCAGGACGGGAGGCCTGCAATCCGAAGCGAACGTCCGGCGTCCCGAAAAAATGATGTGGGTTTAAAGGGAACTATCACGCACCAAGCAGGGATCTTGCTTGATGACTATTTAATTATTATGAGAAAGGGCGGTCATTCTTCCTCGTCTTCTGCTTCCTCTTCGTCCTCATAGAGGGACTGCATCAGCAGATCGTAGACGGCAGCCAGCTCATCTTCGTCTTCCACGGCAACGAGTAGGTCCTCGCCGTCCTCCGTGACGGACTTCAGGATGCTGACCTCGAGCTCCTCGCTCGCTTCGTCCTCCTCTGCGGGGACAAGGGCAAGATATTCCGCGCCCTGGTATTCGATGGTCGAGAGGATCTCCAGCTCGTATTCCTTGCCGTCCTCATCCGTGATCGAAATAAAGTCGCTTCCGTATTGCTGCTCCATGGGGCACCTCCTGTCTGTCTGGCTTTATTTTAACCGCTGCTGCCGGGAAAATCAAGTGGAAATCTGACGAACCGCCGGAAAATCCGTTTTCTGCCCTTTCATCCGCCGTAAAAAGTCTCGTTGCGTATCCACAAGCAGAGAAATCCTGCCGTAGAAAATTTTCATTCGGAATGTGCCGGAGTGATTGACAGGCATGATATAATTAAAAAATAGAGAATGAAGGATCATGGATTTTTGCGCCTGTCCGTAGGATGCGGCGCTTCCCGAAGAACGGAGGAATTGTCATGGCAAGACAACCGAAGCAGGAAAAGCAGCCGCATCTGGCCTGGCGCATCACGCGGACCGTGCTCGACGTGTTGGGCAAGATCATCCTTGTGCTGTTGATCGCCGTCGGCACCGTTGCGCTCATCGCCGCGATCGCCGGTTCGATCTTCCTGTCGAAATTCAAGAGCTATGTCGAGTTGGATATCATCCCGAAGGCCGAGGAATATGCCGAAGGGCTGGAGCTGGACAATATCTCGCTGGCGCAGACCTCGATCATCTATTATACCGACCCCAAGACGGGGGAATACCATGAGCTGCAACAGCTTTATGGCACGGAGAACCGCATTTGGGTCTCCTATGACGATATTCCCCTTGATCTCGTTCATGCGGCCATTTCCATCGAGGACAAGCGCTTCCCCACGCACAAGGGCGTGGACTGGATCCGCACGCTGGCAGCCGTGAAGGGCTTTGCGGGCGGCAGCTCATCGTTCGGCGGCTCGACTATCACACAGCAGCTCATCAAGAACCTGTCACAGGAGGATGAGGTCACGGTCGACCGCAAGGTACAGGAGATCTTCCGCGCCCTGGAGGTCGAAAAGCGCTATACGAAGTCCGAGATCATGGAGTGGTATCTCAACACGATCTACCTCGGTGAGGGCTGCTACGGTGTCCAGAGTGCGGCACGCGTCTACTTTGGCAAGAAGGTCTCCGACCTGACGACGGCCGAGTGCGCCAGCCTCATCGCCATCACAAACAATCCCTCGCTCTACGATCCCTATATCCGCGAGGAGAACAACCGCGAGCGTCAGCTCACGATCCTGAAGGAAATGTACGATCAGGGCTATATTGAGACGGAGGAGGCCTATCAGGCCGCCGTCGATCAGGAAATGGTCTTCCGCAACGGAACGTATGACGAGGAGAAATACACCTGTGCGAGCTGCGGCTTCACCGGTACGCGCGCGGAGTACACGGAGACGGACGGCGAGTATTTCTGCCCGCAGTGCGGCGAGGTGAACAACGCCGTCGACAAGAACCACTATTACTCTTATTTTGTCGATACGGTATGGCGCGATGTCGTTGATGCGCTTGTGGAGCGCTACGGCTACAGTGAGCTTGCCGCAGAGCAGAAGCTCCTGACGGGCGGCTATAAGATCTATGCAACGATCGATCCTGAGGTCCAGGCTATTGTGGACAAGGTCTACGAGAACCTTGACAACGTGCCGAAGACCGTGAGCGTTCAGCAGCTGCAGTCCGCCATCGTTGTGACGGACAACAAGACCGGCGACATCGTCGCCATGGCGGGCGGTGTCGGCGACAAGGACGGCAGCCTGACGCTCAACCGCGCCACGCAGAGCAAACAGCCTGCGGGCTCGTCATTCAAGCCTGTGGCAGTCTATGCGCCCGCGCTGGACGCCGGGATCATTACGCCCGCGACGGTCTACGAGGACTCTCCGCTGAACGAAGACCGCAACTGGCCGCAAAACGATGCCAGAACCTACAGCGGCCTTTGCAATGTGCTGCGCGGTCTGACGCGTTCGCTCAACACCATCTCCGTCAAGGTCCTCAATGACCTCGGCGTGGAGAACAGCTACCAGTTCCTGACGCAGAAGCTCGGCTTTACGACCCTTGTGGACGAGCTGCAGATCGGCGACCACTCCTATACGGATATCGCCCTTGCTCCGCTCGGCCTCGGCCAGCTCACGCGCGGCGTCACCGTGCGCGAGATGACGCAGGCCTACGGTACCTTCCCGAACGGCGGCACGTTCCGCGAGGCCCGCACGTTCACAAAGGTCGTTGACCCCGAGGGAAAGGTCATCCTCGACAATGCACAGGAGAGCCACACCGCCATCGGCGAGAAGGCCGACTTCTATATCAACTATATGCTGCAGAATGCCGTGCTGGCCGGTACCGGCTCCGCCGCGGCCATGGACAACATCGCCGTAGCCGGTAAGACCGGTACGTCCAACGACAACCAGACGCGCTGGTTTGCGGGCTACACGCCGTACTACACGGCCGTCGTCTGGTGCGGTTATGACGAGCCGGAGCAGATCATTCTCGACGGTGACTGGACGAACCCCGCCATTTCCATGTGGAATCAGGTCATGCGTCCGCTGGGCTGGAGTCCGCCTCATTCTCGCAGCCCGAGAACGTCGGCTACTATTCCGTCTGCGCTGACTGTGGCGGCAAGCCCATCGAGGCCTGCAAGAAGGACGTGCGCGAGAATGGCAGCAACCGCGTTGTTACGGTGCGTCTGTTCTATGAAGATGCGCCCACAAAGGAGTGCACCTGCCATACTATGGTCAAAATCTGCAAGGAAAGCGGCAAAATTGCCAACGAATACTGTGAAAAGGCCGATGGAAATACGGTTGAAGAAGTCGGCAAGCTGATTTATAATAAGAATTGGAAAGTCAACAAGGATGCAGACTTCGTCTACAATCCCGAGGATAAGGAGCAGGTCTGCACCATCCACACTGCTGAATCCGTTAAGCCGACCGAGCCGACGGAGGGCCCGACCGATCCGACGCTCCCGACGGAGCCGACGGAACCGACCGAGCCGCCGGAGCCCGCCCATGCGCCGACTCCCACCCGCAAAAAGACAGACAGGAGCTGAACGCCCATGTGGAAAGCCGATCAATGGAAGGATTATGAGGTACTTGACACCTCCAACGGAGAAAAGCTCGAGCGCTGGGGCAGCTTCTATCTCGTGCGGCCGGACCCGCAGGTCATCTGGAGCACGCCGCGGCAGGACCCGCGCTGGAAGCGCTTTGACGCGCGCTATGCCCGCTCGAGCACCGGCGGCGGGCACTGGTCCGCGCACCATCTGCCGGAGCACTGGTGCATCCGCTACCGCGAGCTGACGTTCCAGGTCAAGCCGATGAACTTCAAGCACACGGGCGTGTTCCCGGAGCAGGCGGCAAACTGGGATTTTATCGATGACCAGATCCACCGCGCGGGGCGGCCCGTCAGCGTGCTGAACCTGTTTGCTTACACCGGAGGCGCGACACTCGCAGCCGCTGCGGCAGGCGCATCCGTCTGCCACGTGGACGCCGCAAAGGGCATGGTCGCCTGGGCCCGCGAAAATGCGGCTGCCTCCGGTCTGTCCGGCGCACCCATCCGCTGGATCATCGACGACTGCGCCAAGTTCGTCGAGCGCGAGATCAAGCGCGGCCGCCGCTACGACGCCGTCATCATGGACCCGCCGTCCTACGGGCGCGGCCCGTCCGGCGAGATCTGGAAGCTCGAAAAGGACCTTTTCCCGTTCCTGAAGCTCGTCTCCGGCGTGCTGTCGGACGATCCGCTGTTTTTCATCATCAATTCCTACACGACAGGCCTTGCGCCGTCCGTTCTGACATGCCTCCTCGACAGCGTGGTAACGCCGCGCTTCGGCGGCGGGACGGTCTCGGATGAGCTTGGCCTTCCCGTGACCGATTCCGGCCTTGTGCTCCCGTGCGGCGCAACAGGGCGCTGGACAAGAGAGGGCAGAGCATGACCGAGGCCATCCGGACAGAACATTTGAAATTCACCTATGACGCCCAGAGCGAGAGCGGCGGCGTTATGGTTTTTGACGATCTTAATTTATCCATCGAGGAGGGCAGCTTTGTCGCCGTCCTCGGCCACAACGGCTGCGGAAAATCCACGCTGGCCAAGCATTTTAACGCGGTCCTCCTGCCGGAGGGCGGCAGTGTGCATGTATTCGGCATGGACACGTCCGACGAGTCTCTTTTGGTCGACATCCGCCGCACGGTCGGCATGGTGTTCCAGAATCCCGATAATCAGATGGTCGCCAACGTTGTAGAAGAGGATGTTGCCTTTGCGCCGGAGAACCTCGGCGTTCCCTCGGAGGAAATCCGCAGACGCGTGGACGAGGCACTGAAGCTCGTCGGGATGTTTGACTACCGTCTGCACGCGCCGCACCTGCTCTCCGGCGGGCAGAAGCAGCGCGTGGCCATTGCGGGCGTTATCGCCATGCGGCCGCGCTGCATCGTACTCGATGAGCCGACCGCCATGCTCGACCCCCACGGGCGCGAGGAGGTCATTTCGACCATCGAGCGCCTGAACCGGGAAATGGGCATCACCGTGGTGCTCATCACCCATCATATGACCGAAGCGATCCGCGCCCAGCGCGTGATCGTTATGGACGCGGGGCGCATTCTCGCGGACGGAACACCGAAGGAGGTCTTCCCGCAGGTCGAGCTGCTGGAATCCGTAGGCCTGACCGTACCGGCGACGACGAAGGTGCTCTATGCGCTGAATCAGGCGGGCTTTGACCTGCCGCTCGACGCGCTTTCCACGGAGGAATGTGCGCAGGTACTTCTTGCCGCGATCAGGGCGAAGACCTGACAAACGATTTGGAGGAAAGACCATTGGCCGCAACCATCGAGGTCAGAGACCTCTCGCATACCTACAGCGCCGGAACGCCGTTTCAGCACGATGCCGTCAAGCACATGAGCTTCTCCGTGGAAAAGGGGGAGTTCCTCGGCATCATCGGGCACACCGGCTCCGGCAAATCGACGCTCATCCAGCATCTGAACGGCCTGCTGCGCCCGACGTCCGGCGAGATCCTGCTGGACGGGACGAACATCTGGCAGGACAAGAAAACAACGCGGGAGAGCCGCTTCCGTGTCGGGCTGGTGTTCCAGTATCCGGAGTATCAGCTGTTTGAAGAGACCGTTTACCGCGATATCGCGTTCGGTCCGAAGAACATGGGCCTGAGTGAAGAGGAGATCCGTACGCGCGTGCTGCGCGCGGCCGGATTTGCGGGCGTGGACGAGTCCCTGCTGGAAAAGTCGCCGTTCGACCTCTCCGGCGGGCAGAAGCGCCGCGTCGCCATTGCGGGCGTCATCGCCATGGAGCCGGAGGTCGTCATTTTTGACGAGCCGACAGCCGGGCTGGACCCCGCAGGATGCGCCAGCATCCTCGGCAATATCCGTGACTATCAGAAGGCGACGCACGCCACCATCCTCATGGTCACGCATTCCATGGATGAGGTCGCGCAGCTGGCCGACCGTATGCTCGTCCTGAACGAGGGAACGATCGAGATGTCCGGCACGCCGCGCGAGGTGTTCTCCCATGCGGCGCGTCTGGCAGAGATCGGCCTGTCCGTGCCGCAGGTCACGGCGCTGTTCCTGCGCCTGCGGGAGCTGGGCGTGGACGTTGACCCGACGACCTTTACCGTGGAGCAGGCTGTGCCGCAGCTCCGCGCGCTGCTGGAGGGCCGTGCCCATGCTTAAAGACATCACGCTCGGCCAGTATTTTCCCGGCGACACCGTCGTCCACCGGCTTGACCCGCGCACAAAGCTGCTGATGGTCATCGTCTACATCGTGGCGCTGTTCCTTGCAAAGTGGGTCATTTCCTACGCAGTCATGCTCGCGTTTCTCGTCACCGCAGTCGCGCTGTCGCGCATTCGCCCGCGTGCGCTGTTCAAGGGCCTGAAGCCGCTGCTGTTTATCATCATTTTTACCGCCATCATCAACGTATTTTATACCAAGGGCGATGTGCTGGTGCAGTTCTGGATCTTCAAGATCACGAGGGAGGGCCTTGTCAACGCGGGCTTCCTGGTGCTGCGCATCGTCATGCTCGTGACGGGCACGTTCCTTCTGACCTACACGACGTCTCCCATCGCGCTGACAGACGGCCTGGAATCCCTTCTCTCGCCGCTGAAGGCTATCCATTTCCCGGTGCACGAGCTGGCTCTCATGATGAGCATTGCCCTGCGCTTCATCCCGACGCTCATCGAGGAGACGGATAAGATCATTTCGGCCCAGAAGGCGCGCGGCGCGGATTTTGAAACGGGAAATCTGTTCCACCGCGCAAAGGCACTTGTGCCGATCCTCGTGCCGCTGTTCATCAGCGCGTTCCGGCGCGCCGACGAGCTGGCCACGGCCATGGAGTGCCGCTGCTACCGCGGCGGCTCCGGCCGCACGAAGCTGAAGCAGCTCCGCTTTCAGCTTCGTGATATTCTGACGTTTGCGCTCGGCGCTGCCGTGCTGGCCGGCGTCATCGTCCTGCGGAGCTATGGACTGTAACGGCTGGGAGGAAGCATGCGGAATCTCGCACTCTTTCTGAAATATGACGGAACGGCCTATCACGGCTGGCAGGTGCAGAAAAACGCCTGCTCCGTCGCGCAGACGCTGGAGGAGGCCGCGGCGGATGTCGTCGGCCATCCGGTGCATATGACCGGCTGCGGCCGGACGGACGCCGGGGTCCACGCGCGCACCTATGTGGCCAATTTCCGCACGGAGTCCCGCATCCCCGTCGACCGCGTGGCCTATGCGCTCAACACGCATCTTCCCGCCGACATCGTCGTGACCGGCGCGTGGGAGGTCCCGCTGGGCTTCAACGCCATCGGCTCCTGTGTGCGGAAGGAATATACCTATCAGATCTATAACTCCCGCATCCGCGACCCGTTCTTTGTGAACCGGGCATGGTTCTATCCCAAGCATCTGGACGAAGCCGTCATGCAGGAGGCCGCCGCGCAGTTCGTCGGAACGCATGATTTCGCTGCCGTCCGCTCCGTCGGAACGGACGTGAAGTCCACGGTCCGCACGGTGTATTATTTCGACGTGGAGCGCAGGGGAGAGCTGATCCTCCTGCGCGTGTGCGCAAACGGATTTCTCTACAATATGGTGCGCGCCATGACCGGAACGGTCGTCTATGCGGCGGAGGGCAAAATCCGCCCGCAGGACATCGGCCGCATTCTGGATAGCGGCAACCGCACCGCCGCCGGACCGACCGTGCCGCCCGGCGGCCTGTACATGACGCACCTTTGGTATGACGACGGGGAGGTGACGTTCGATGCCTGACCATATCAAGTCGCTCCCGGATCCCGAGCCGCAGAAGCCGCGCCGCCGCTGGCCGCTCTATCTGCTGGCTGTGCTGATCGTTCTGGCGCTTCTCGCAGCCTTCCTGCTGACGAAGACCCATGTGCTCGACGGGCTGAAGCGCTCGCTGCGCTATCTTGGGAAAAACGGGGAAAACTACGGCTCCGTCAGCTTTGAAACCCTTGGCAGCACGGCCTATGGCCAGCTGAACGGTGGCCTCGGCGTTGCCACTGGAAGCAGCGTGACCCTGTTTTCCGAGGAGGGCAAGCAGCTCGGCTCCGAGCAGCATGCCATGACCGCTCCCGTCATCTGCACAGGGCAGGACCGCCTGCTGTGCTATGACGCGGGCGGGAACTACCTGACCGTTCTGGACAAGAGCGGCAGCGCCGTCATTTCGCAGACCCCGGAACAGACGATCTTTGATGCCGACCTGTCCTCCGGCGGCTACAGCGCCATGCTGACGGCAGGGGACAGCGGCCGCTCGCTGCTGCAGGTCTATGACCCGAACGGCAGCCTGCTGTATAAGCGCAGCACAAAGTCGCATTATCTCAGCGCCTGCGCCGTCTCGCCGGACGGCAGCCATGCAGCGGCGGTCGCGCTCGGGCAGGCGGACATCACATTTTCTGCCTCGCTGCAGCTCTATCGCACGGACAGCGAGGAAATTGCCGCCGAGTGCGCACTCGGCTCGGAGATGCCCTATGATATCGCCTTTGTGACAGACAGCGTCGTATGCGCCGTTTCGGAGGACAGGGTCCGGTTCTTTGCGGCAGACGGCACGGAGCGCGGCGCTTATGTCGCGGAGAACGGCCGCATCGCCGACTATCACTTCGGCGGAGACGGCTTTGTGACCGTACTGGTCGATCCCTATGAGACCTCCAGCCGCGCAGAGCTCATCACGCTGCAGCCGGACGGCAGCGTTCTGGCGCAGTTGTCGCTGAGCTTCATGCCGGTCAGCCTTTCGGCCTGCGGCAGCTATGTCGGCATTCTGACGGCTGAAAAAGCGCTGCTCTACACGAGCGCGCTGGAGCCCGTCGCCCAGACGGAGCAGGACGGCACGGCCGTCTGCATTCTTGCCCGTTCGGACGGAACGGCCCTGCTGGCCGGTACCGGAACGGCAAGCCTGTTCCTGCCGTAAGCAGGAAAACGCCCGCAATGCGGGACTTTTACGGAGGCGCGACTGCTTCCGGGAGGAGTGAGCTTATGAAACCTACCATCTGCAGCCGATGCAAGAAGAACATCGCTGTGATTTTTATTACGAAGGTCGAAAACGGCGTGAGCACGAACGAGGGCCTGTGCCTGAAGTGCGCCCGCGAGCTGAAGATCAAGCAGGTCGACGACATCGTCGAGCGCATGGGCATTACGGATGAGGATCTGGACAATCTCAACGGCGAGATGATGGCCATGATGCAGCCGGACGAGACCGACGAGGACGACATCGGCAGCCGCACGGCGACATTCCCGCACATGAACCGCCTGTTCGGCAATCAGGGCGAGGTCGCCCCGCGCGAGGAGCCGAAGGAGACACAGAACGGCAAGACGGAAAAGCCAAAGGTGAAGAAACACAAGTTCCTCGACACTTACTGCCTGAGCCTCACAGGCCGTGCCCGCGCCGGTGAGCTGGACAAGGTCGTCGGCCGCGAGGTCGAAACGGAGCGTGTGGTGCAGATCCTCAACCGCCGTCAGAAGAACAATCCCTGCCT
>ENA-ORUO01003343-ORUO01003343.1-human-gut-metagenome-genome-assembly--contig:-NODE-3343-length-10910-cov-2.260249_pt1 | contig 10910 bp, 9 predicted proteins | sample MGYA00242082_ERZ509215 | MGnify/ENA primary metagenome ERZ509215 (study PRJEB26280, sample SAMEA2338829) | human gut metagenome | biome: human gut; feature: human-associated habitat; material: faeces... | reverse complement strand
CTGAACAGCGGACCTTCGGTAAAGGAAAGAGAAGCATCTGACACGATATGTTCACCTCTGAGAATTCGGAATGCGGCAACGTAACGAAGCGTCCGAGGGCGCAAAAAAACGCCGCAGATGAATCATCACCTGCGGCGCTGAACGAGTCCGTCATGCCGGCATCAAAGGAAACGCGCGCCCGGGTTTCGCGCGGCGCGTCTATCGATGCCGATGAATATGTCCCTCGGCTCCGTGCGATGCTTCATCGGCGATCATGCGCGGAGCCGCTACTCTGCAAAGCTTCATGTGTGCCTTCTCGTTGAGGCGGATACAGCGTCGCCCAGCATACTGCGCGATGCCGAAGCGGTCAACCCGCCAAATGCAGGTTGACGCGCAGCGTGCGACCATCCAGCTGCGCGTCCATCCGCATGCTCATAGCCTGCGCAAGGCCGGCGGCAACGGCCAAGCCCAAGCCCGAGCCGGAGGCGCTGCGCGAAGCATCGGCTCGATAGAATCGATCGAACAGGCGATCCACCTCGATGCCTGCCGGATCGTCCACTTCGTTCGAGAACGTCACCTCGCTGCTCTATCCTGGGTGCCGCCGAACCGTGACGCAGCATGTTCCCCACGAGGTTCTCGAAGATGCGGTTGAGCGCCGCCTCGTCAGCATCCGCTTTCAACGCCTCGTCTTCGAAACGCACCTCAGGCTCCCATCCGCGCTGATCGAATGCGGGAAAGTGCCCCGTCAGCACGCCGGCCAGCACCGGCAGCACCGCCACGGAACGCAGGTGCAGCTCAAGGTCGGGGTCGTTCGCCCGCGCGTATGCGAACAGCTGATCCACCAGACCTTCCATATCGTCGAGCCGCTCGACTGCAGCATCCAAGCGGCGCATGCGGGCGGCTTCGTCCCCATCGTCCTGCGCAAGCCGCAGATAGCCCTTCGCCCCCATAAGCGGCGTACGCACGTCATGCGACAGGCTGGCCAGGTCGCGCTGGAACTCCTGCTGACGCCGCCAGCCTTCCACGCGCTCGTCACGCATTGCGTCCAGCTGCTCGTTCACGGCAGAAGCCATGTCGGCAAACCCTCGCCCCGGCCGCTCCACCGTCAGGCGCTCGTTGCTGCGGACAGGACGCTGGCGAAGGAACCGCGCCATACGGCGCAGCTCCTTCTCGTACACGAACGCCGCCAATCCGATGCCCGCGACCAAGCACGCCAACCCGACCAGCACGATCGGCATCTACACGTCCTTCCTCTTGCACAGCGTCTGAGAAAGCACCGCGCATGCCGCAACGGCTACGGTCGAAACCATGCCGATCTGGGCCGGAACCGTCAAGCCCGCAAGCGCCGTCCCCTCGGTGGAAGAAAGCAACCCCGCCCCGCCGGACATCAGCAGCTTCATGCCGTTCGCAGGCAGCCACTTCGCAAGCTCGCCCAGCAGGGGGATAGCAGGAGAGAGCGCCTGCGCCACCGTCATGAGGATGGAAGCGAAAAGTCCGCTGGCCACCAGAATAGCGAACACCACGCCCGCCGTTTTACTGCGCGCAAGCCACACGACCGCTGCAGTCGCCGTCACGTATACCATGCACGCAAGCCATGCAAGACCCGCCCAAGCCCAGTACTCCCCGAAGGATTCAACGCGCCTGACGGAGAACCCGGACAGTGCGAACGCAGCATCGCACAGGAACATGCCCGCCAATAGGAATACTGCGCACAGAATACCGCATAGCACCAACTTTTCGGCATAGTACGAAGCACGCCGCGTGCGACCCGCGAACACGTTCTTAGCGTAGCCCGTGTCGAAATCACTCGCAAGATACAACGCCGCAATCAAGGACGACAGGATGCCGATCGCAGTGCTTGCCACCAGTATCTGAGCGTAGGAGTACGTACGCGAGTCCATGGTCTTCTCGTTGAGGCTGGCGATCTCGTCGGGTGCCAGATCCGCGCCGTTCGATGCGGCGATCTTCAAGCCCGCATCCGAAGCCGACCCCGCCTCTTCCGCGTTCGCCGCGGCTTGGTCGTTCACCATCTGGGCGAAGGTCGGCGTGGTAGCAAACCACAGCAGACCGACCGCCCCTGCCACGAGCAAGGCCAGCATCGTCAGCGACACCCACAGCATCTTCCCGTGCACAAGCCGATATATGTCAGATTTCAGCAGGTTAAACATGAGCGACACCGCCCTTCCCGTTCGCCAGAGCACCCGCAGTCGCACGGATACCGCCGTCCATGAGCTCCACGAAATAGTCTTCGATGTCGCGCTTGAGCACGCTCAGCTCTAGCACCGTCTGGCCGGTGACGTGCAGGATGCGCGACACCGCCTCATGGTCGCACGACCCGGTAACCACGATGCATCCGTCCGGCTCGACGCGGAAGGCCGCCTGCGGCAGCGATCCCTCTAGCAACGCGAGCGTGCGCGCAGGATCGGCGGTGCGAACCAGCAAACTGTCGCCGCATTCGGCCTGCACCTGTCCAGCCGTCATTTCGCGCACCATGGTACCGTTCGCGATGACGCCGAAACGCGTGGCCACGCGATCAAGCTGATCCAGCACATGCGAGCTGATGATGATAGTAATTCCGAACGATTGGTTCAACCGCACGAGCAGGTTGCGCATAGCGCGCGCACCCTCGGGATCCAAGCCGTTGAGCGGTTCGTCAAGCAACAGCAGATCGGGCGATCCTATAAGCGCAAGGCCCAACCCCAGACGCTGCTTCATGCCCAAAGAGAAGCCTTTGACCTTCTTCCTACCTGTCGCGTCGAGGCCCACCAGGGTCAGCGTCTCTCGACAACGGGACGGAGCATCGGCGATACCGGAGGCCAACGCCTTGACCATGAGGTTGTCGTAGGCCGAAAGGTTGGGCAACAAGCCAGGGTCTTCGATAAGCGCGCCCATGCGCGACGCGGAGCCGGGCGCACCGCTGCCGGAGACGCCCGCGCCGATGGCGCTGCCGAACAGCTCGATCTCGCCCGCAGTAGATGCCACCAGCCCGCAAACCATCTTCATGACGGTGGACTTTCCCGCCCCGTTCTTCCCCACGAACCCGTAGATATCGCCTTGCGCCACATGCATGTCGAACCGATCGACCACGCGCTTGCCACGGTAGGCCTTCGCTAGCCCACGCGTCTCAACGACGTTCATACCGCTTCCTTTCCCTGTGGTTTGACTATGCCTTCAAGGATACGGAACGGGTTTTCAGGAAGCTTGAACCAGCCTTTAAGAAAGTTTGAAGATGCACGTACGCTCACTTCCCCGCATCAGCGGCCAACTTGAAGCCCAAGCCCCACACGGTCTGGATATAGCCGTCGGTTCCGGACGGTTTCAGCTTGCTGCGGATGTTGGACACGTGGACGCTGACTACGCTGTCCTCGGCCGCGTAGGGCTCGCCCCAGGCCAGCTCGAACAGCTCCTGCTTCGTGTACGCCTTCTTCGGATGAGCGGCAAGAAGCTCTACGATGTTGAACTCCGTGCGCGTCAGCGCCACGCCTTCGCCGCCCACCGTCAGCGTGCGCGCAGTCCGATCGACCTCCCAGGCGCCCACCCGCAACACGTCGCCGCCCGACAGCGGCGCGACCGAGCGACCGCGATGGCGCAACTGCACTTCGATACGCGCGACCAATTCGTCCAAATCGTACGGCTTTGCCAGATAGTCGTCGGCTCCCAGCTTCAACAGGTCGATCTTGTCGGTGGCGGCCGTGCGCGCCGATGTCACCACGATGGGCGTAAGGCTGTCGGAAGCGCGGATGAACCGCACCACCTCCTCGCCGGGCAGGCCGGGCAGCATAAGGTCGCACACCACCACGTCGAAGCGCTGCCGCTCCCACATAAGCCGCGCCTCGGTGCCCGAGAACGCCTGCGAGCACGCGTACCCTGCGCGACTCAAATGCTCCGTCACGATGCCGCTGATGGACGCGTCGTCCTCCACGATAAGCACGCTGGCTTCAGCCACGTTCGCCCCCTTCCGCCTCGACCGGGCAATGACACTCGTCGTAACAGCCTCTCATGCGCAGCCTCTTCCATCCAACACCTTCTTTTCGAGTAGTATATTTCAAAACTACCCGAGGGTATCTACTTGCTCCGCAGGAAGCGAGGAGTAGTATGTGGGGAAGGGCGAGCCATCGCCCGCTCAAGAGATAGGAGCACCCATGTCGTTTCTCGACCTTGCCAAAAAGCGCTGCTCGACCCGCGCCTACCAGCCCGTCCCCGTCAGCCAGGGGCACATCGACGCCATCGTCGAAGCGGCCCGCGTCGCGCCGACCGCCGCGAACCGCCAGCCCGTGCGCATCCTCCAGGTGACCAGCGAGGAAGGGCTCGCCAGCCTGGCGAAAGCTGCGAACGTGTTCGACGCGCCGCTCGCGTTCGTCGTGTGCGCCGACAGCGAGAAGGCGTGGAAGCGCCCGCTCGACGGCATGAGCACCGTCCATGTGGACGCGTCCATCCTCACCGACCACATGATGCTGGCCGCCACCGACTTGGGCCTGGGAAGCGTCTGGATCTGCCGCTTCGACCCCACGGTCATCCGAGAGGAATTCGGGCTGCCGGAAACGTTGGTCCCGGTGAACATCCTGGCCGTCGGGCATCCCGCCGGCGAGCTGAAGAGCCCCGACCGCCACGCCACCGAGCGCATCCCGGCAGGCGAGCTGGTGATACGCGCGTAACGAAGCGCCTTTCGAAGAGCGCAGGCCTTCTGCAGCACGGATTTTACGTCCCACCCAAAAGGATGCCATTGCAGAGCGAACCCATTTGTGCAGACACCGTCTGCACAAATTCAAAACCGTCCTACCGCGCGCCCTCCAGCAGGGCGTGAAGCTCGCGCTGGACGCTGTGGTCGACGTTCGTGCCGATCACCTTCGTGGCGATCTGTTTGATGGCCGACCGAGCGTTGCCCATGGCGACGCTCGTTCCCGCCATGCGCAGGATTTCGTAGTCGTTCATGGAGTCGCCGAACGCCATCATCTCGCTCGCCTGGATGCCGTGCGCGTCCAGCACCTGCCGGATGCCCGTCGCCTTGCTCACGCCGCGCTGCATGACGTCGATCCATTTACGGCCCGACGGCGCGAACACGAAGTCGTCGTCCAGCTCGCGCGTGAGGATGTAGGCCATGTCCATGACGGCATCGTCGCAATACACGGATGCTTTCAGGATGCTCGTCTGCGGCGAGGGCACGTCGAACACGCGCACGGGGTTCGGCAGGTTCTTGTCCACCTCTCGCTCGAAGCGCGCTTCGTCGTCCAACAAGTAGCTGCGCGTCTCGTCGAACAGCGCAAGGTGCATGGTGTCGAACATATCAACGACACGGGCCAACCGCTTCACGGCCGCATGCGAGAACACCTCCAAGTCGACCAGCTCGCCGGCGACCATCACCTGCGCGCCGTTCGACGCGACGAAGTCCATGCAGTCGACCACCGGCTCGAACAGCTCGTGCAGCGTGTCGAAGCGCCGACCCGACGATGCTACGAACTGGATCCCCGCATCGCGCAAACGCATAACGAGGTCGTACGAGCCTTCCGGCACGCACTCGTTTCCGTCGAGGAACGTGCCGTCCATATCGCTGGCGATAAGCTTGATCATCAGAAAGCCCTCCTTGAAATAACCGCGTGTTCCAATCATTGTACGACGCTCGCGTCAACCTGCGTGACCCTACACGACTACTTTGCACGAACTTGATACCTGTTTTACAAAACCCCAGTTCAAAATGCTTCGCACCCTGAGCGTGCGGAGAAAATCCCAAAACGCAACACCAGATTGGTAGAGCGGGCGGCTCTGCAACCGCATGATGGTAAACGTAGAAGCGCGGCCGCTCAGCTCCGCGCTTCGGGTATCATGCAATCGACCGCGAAGAAGGGACCGCCATGAGTTTCGCCGACAACCTCGTGTACCTGCGCCAGCATTACGGCATCACGCAGGAAGGGCTTGCCGAGCAGTTAAGCGTGTCGCGCCAGACCGTCAGCAAATGGGAAGCCGGCACGAACTACCCTGAAATGGACAAGCTGCTGCAATTATGCGACCTGTTCCATACCAGCCTCGACGACCTCATGCGCGGCAGCGTGCATGTCGTCAAAGAAAACGACACCGAGCGCTACGACGAGCACATGAACCGCTTCGACCTGTCCATCGCGGCCGGCGTCGCCTGCATCCTGGTCGGCGTGGGTCTGAACGCGCTGCTTGAAGCCTTCGGCTGGCCGGATAACCTGCAGACCGTCGCCCTGCTTTCCTGCATCGTCATCGGCGTGGTAATCCTGGTCGTCGGCAGTCTCAACCACAGCGAATTCAAGCGTCGCAACCCTTCCATCGAGCCGCGGTACTCCTCCGACACGCTCGATCGGTTCGGGCGACGCTACCCGACGCTCATCGCCGTCGGCGTGGGTCTCATCCTCATCGACGTCATCATGCTAATCGGCCTCGTACCCGACAACAGTAGCTCCATGATCAACGGCGCATACGTGGAGGAGCTCGTCATGTTCCCCTTCATGCTCATCCTCGCCATCGCCATTGGCATTCTCATCTGGGCCTGCATGCAAAAGTCGAAGTACGACCTCTCCGAGCTCACCTACATCGCGCATCGCCGCAACCTGGGTGCCGACATGCCCTCTACCGCCGTCGTCAAGTCACCCGAGCAGATTCGCGCCGAACGCGTGATGGGCGTCATCTGCGGCTGCATCATGCTGCTGGCCACCATCGTGTTCCTGGTGTGGGGCTTCGTGCCGCTGTTCGACCAGATCGGCGGCTGGGACGGCATCGACAAGTTCGCGCTCAAAGACGCCATCCGCCGCGGCGCGGGCGGTTTCGCCATCAGCTGGATCGCCTTCGTGGTGGGCGGCATCCTGTGCGGCATCGTGTGGATGATCGGCAGCGTGGTGTCGAAGACCCAGGAAGACTGGATCGCCGAAGCGCGCCAGGAGGACGCCTGGGTGAAGTACGCGCAGCAAGACGATCCCTGGTCCCGGGGACCCGAAGACCCCGCGTCGTCCCAAACGCCGACCCCGTCGTCCGCCCCGCGCGAAGCCAACGACCCCGCGGGACGCACGTGGAAGCACTAGGAAAGTACCTTTTGGACACCAGCGTGTACTCTTTGTGCCTAGCACCTTCCCTCTCTCTCGCCCTACGATTTCGACCCGTAGGGAAAACCGAATGCCCGCACGTGGCGGGTACGCATGAAAGATTCGCGCTACGACGATCTGATCGAAGCGACCACGAAACGAGGTGCCGCAAACAGCGCGTCCTTGTTTCGCAAGAGCGTCGTCGATCGACGCACGTTTTTGCAGGGAGCCGCGTTTCTCGGCGCCTGCGGCGGACTGATGGGATTCGGTCTAACCGGATGCACGCCAGCGAATACCGGCGGCGCGGCCGCGCAAGGGTGGAAAGCAGGCACTTATTCTGCCAATGTGACCGGCCATAACGCCCCGTTCACCGTCGACGTAACATTCTCGGAGAACGCCATTACCGCCATCGACACCAGCACGAACCAGGAGTCGCTGGGCGTCGGCGCATCGGCTCTTGAAGATCTGTCGAACAAGATCATGGAATATCAGACGCTGAACGTGGATTCCGTCACCGGCGCCACCCTATCTAGCATGAGCCTCCAGCAAGGTGTGAAGGATTGCGCCGAGCAAGCAAACGCAGCGAAAACCCTCGCAAAGGCTCCCGGCCCGGACGACTCCGTAGAATCGTCCTACAATGCCGACGTATGCGTTGTCGGCGGCGGCGGTGCGGGCCTCACAGCCGCCATCTCTGCCGTGCAAGCCGGAGCCAACGTTGTGGTTGTCGAGAAATGCGGCATCACGGGCGGATCGACGAACGTCTCCGAAGGCGCGCTCAACGCAGTCGATCCGGAACGTCAGCAGAAGCAGGGAATCGAAGACTCTGTCGAGCAGTTCTACGAAGTCACCTATGAAGGAGGACACGAACAGGGCACGCCCGAACTCATACACTACCTGACCGACAACGCGCTCGATTCGGTTCATTGGCTCGAATCGCTCGGTGTGAAGTTCAAGGACGAAACGGGATCGGCCACCGGATCGCTGGGCGAGCGAAGCCACTATCCAGCCACGCCGTCGGGAAACACCTACATCCGCGCTTTCGAAGCGTTCGCGGCAGACCACGCTGACCAACTCGTCGTTTTGCACGAGACTCAAGCGAAAGAGCTCATCCTAGAAAACGGCTCCGTCGCTGGTCTGACGGCCGTGCACCGCGGAAGCCAAGAGATCACCGTGAACGCGAAATCGATTGTCGTAGCCACCGGCGGATTCGGCGCCAACGTCGAATACCGACAGCAAGTCAACGACGGCGTATGGGCCGACGTGAAGCTCGACGACACCATCGGCTGCACGAACATCAAGCCGTGCGCGCAAGGGGAAGGCCTCAAGCTTGCCGAGGGAGCCGGCGCGGAGCTCATCGGGCTGTCGGACATCCAGCTGCATCCGTGCGGCACGCCCGGCACCGGCCTCATGGAAGACATCCGCACCTCAGGACGCAACCGCATCTTCGTCAACAAGAGCGGGGAGAGATTCGTCAACGAAGGCGCCGAACGTGACACCCTGTGCAAAGCCATCTTCGCACAGCCTGAATCGACGTACTGGATCGTTGTCAACAAGGTTCGCTACCCCTCGGAGACCGAGCCCGACGCGAACGGCGCGACCATCGAGAACATGCTGGCGCTCGGCCATATCGTGAAAGGCGAAACCGTTGAAGACTTGGCAGAGCAGACGCAGATGGACGCCACGAAGCTGCAAGCATCCATCGACGGTTACAACCAGGTCGTTGCCGGCGCAACCGAGGATCCTTTCGGCTTCAAAGCAAACAATACCGCCGACCGGCAGTTGACCGAGGGACCGTGGTATGCATGCCGCAAGGTACCGACGGTTCATCACACCATGGGCGGCATCCGCATCAACGTCAACACGGAGGCCGTGAGCGCGGATGGCGAAGTCGTTCCCGGTCTTTACGCTTGCGGCGAATGCACCGGCGGCATTCACGGAAGCAACCGTTTGGGCGGTAACGCCATTGCCGACTGCATCACGTTCGGACGCCAAGCCGGTATGCAGGCGGCACAGCACGCGACAAGCTAAGCCTACCCCTCCCCGACGCACCTTCCTTACGCCCTGGCCGTATATTCCTTCTGCGGTCAGGGCGATCTTTTGCTGATATTATTCTCGCGCGTCGGCAACTTTGTCGAGCAGCTCTTGCTTGGAATGCACCCCGACTTTACGGTACACCGTCCTCGTATAATTCCGGATGGTGTTTTCCGAGTAATTAAGCGTTTGAGCGATGAAGGATCGACTTCGACCTTGGGAAATAAGCGACACGATATCCCTCTCGACGTCGCTCAAGCCGTACAACCCTGCGAATGCCGCAACAGGATCGACGACCCCGACCTCGGCGGCCCCTTCGGACGCTTCGTTTCGCATAGTCCCAAGCTCGAAGCCGATTGGGTAATCGCCCATGAAACGCGGCCTCATAATGAGCGTCGCTTCGACCAGCACCACGATCGCCATCACGATGAGCAGCCACAAACTATGATCGAGCGTCGGGCCTACCGCGTACACAATAATGCGTCCAACGGCCATGCACAGAAGCGAACCGCCGTAAACCACCGCGTATACCAACGTCGTCTGATAGTGGACGTGGCGGCCGATGAGACAAATGAAGAACACGAGGGGGATATAGAAGCACGTCACCGCATTGGTCAGAAGAAACGTGCTGGCTTCTTCGGATCCGCTCGATCCGCTCATCAAAAAGCATATGCTGGCCATCATGAGCGCATTCTGAAACAGCCAGTATCCGGACAACTTGAACGAACGTCCCCGCACCAGCACGAGCCACACGACGAACGCGATCAGCAGCACCACGAGCACCTGATGAATCGAACGAACCGTTTGCGACAATTCTCGATGACGTCCATCGGGGTATCCAAGCGCCATGCCCAGCAGCAGCGCGTACAGGAAGAACGCGATCAGCGCATGCACGGCTCCTGTACGAAACGGATCCGATTCGTACAGCGCATCGACCCCCGGAGCCTTCCCCATGCCGTCTTCCCGACCCGCCCGCGTCGTTTTGGCGCGCTCGTCAAGGCGCGTCATCGCCTGCCAGTACGCGAACACCGACAGGGCGGGAATGAACAGGTTGATCATGCCCGAAACGACAGGATCCAAATACCCCATGACGAGCGAGAGCGCGCATGAAAGAGCCAAGCCGCCAGCAGCGTAGAAGAATACTTCGCCAGGACGAAGCCGTTCGAGAAAGAAAATCCAGATGATCTCGCCGCCGACCAGACCTATTCCTCCGACGATGACGCGTAGCGCCTCGAATCGGGTCGCGTCGAAAAAGAGATCGAGCAAGTAAAGCAAGCTGGAAACCGTCATAAGCACGAAGCCGGACCATACGAACACACCGCGCGTCGCACGCGTGAAACCGGCCTTGTACACTAGCAAAACCAGCAGCGCGATCACCACCACCCGAGCGACGTTCGCACCCACCGTCACCATGCCCACGTCGGCGGAAAAATGCAGGTTGTAGAAGTTGAACTGGTACCAGAGCCGGTAGAAGCCTATGCCGAAAAAAGCAAGAACCAAACCGGATAGGAATGTCGATCTGAACGCCTCGAAAGAACCAGTATGAAGATACCGGTCAACCGCCCGGGCGCGCTCACCACTTCCGTTTTCCTCCCCTTGCTTCATGGCGGAATTGTACCATAGCCGATTCCGCACGCAGCAGAGGCGATGGAGCCCGAAAGCACCGTGTCCATCCCAATCGCCCGCTTGCACGAAGCTCTTCCCACCCATAAACGAGGCGCTCACGCAAGCAGCGCAGGAACCCGTATCAGTGGCCTTGCTGAAAACCATTCATCGGGCACTGCTTGCCGACACGAGGCTCTCGGGAAACGCACGCCTGCGCTCGGCGCACTGGCCGATGCCATGGCAGGTCGGCCTATTTTC
>ENA-ORUO01003334-ORUO01003334.1-human-gut-metagenome-genome-assembly--contig:-NODE-3334-length-10938-cov-2.835431_pt1 | contig 10938 bp, 5 predicted proteins | sample MGYA00242082_ERZ509215 | MGnify/ENA primary metagenome ERZ509215 (study PRJEB26280, sample SAMEA2338829) | human gut metagenome | biome: human gut; feature: human-associated habitat; material: faeces... | reverse complement strand
GTAATGAGGTGAATTTTATTTATAAAGGTAATTTGTATGAATTGTTTTATTGGGGTGGAGGAAAATGGAATTCTGTCGGGCGGCAAATGGCTGTGTCAGATTCTATTGTCTATTCAGGGTTTCAAGGTGCTTTATTTTATCTGAAGAATCACACAGCCGGTAAAGATGAACGGATTTTTGAATATAAAGACGGGAAACAAATCTTTTGGTGAATTATAGAATACTATTGAATATTTGATAGATAGAATGAATAATGTACGTAATCTATTGACTGGAAGTTTGGTCTACATTGCTTGTATAGTTTTATTGTCTTTGGCATGTAACGTTTCTTCCGGACTTCCTGTAGCTGATGTTATAGGGCAATGGCTCTATTTCGATAAAAGTGCATTGGTAGTTGCAGGATGTCTGTTGATGGCTGGATTGATGATGGAAAAAAGGTATTTTCTTTTTATACCGGTTTCGTGGGTATTGGTAATGCTGGGGGGCATTGAGGCTGTTTGGGGATTGAGTCAGCTTTATGGTTATGCTGTGTCCAACCATTCCTTGTATGTATTGACAGGTTCTTTCTTCAATCCGGGGCCTTATTCCGGCTATTTGGCCATGATACTTCCGGTCTGTCTGTATCAATGGCTGACCAAGAGGGGGGAGATTCTCTGCTCTGACCGGAATGATGGAAGAAGATGGGAAAAGGTGATGGATAAGGCTGGAACTATGGTCGCTGGTGGTGTGATGCTGCTTATCCTTTGTGTGCTTCCGGCAGGAATGAGCCGTTCGGCATGGTTGGCGGCAGGAGTTTCCTGTCTGTGTGTATATGCTTGGCATATGGATTGGACGGATAAGTTCAGATTATTATGGCAGCAGCAAAGGCAGCGTGTGGTGATGGTAGTGGTCGGTGGATTCTGTGTCTTGCTATTGGCAGGCTATTTACTGTTTGTCTTGAAACCCGATTCTGCACGTGGCCGTCTTTTCATGTGGAAGATAACTTGTCGTGCCATTGCAGAAAAGCCGTTGACCGGATATGGGATTCATAATTTCGCAGCAGCCTACGGAAATGCGCAGGAAACTTATTTTGCAGCAGGTGATTATGAACTGTGGGAGGAACGTGTGGCGGGAAGTCCGGAATATGCATTCAATGAATATCTGCAGGCTGCGGTCGAACTGGGCATTCCTTTGGCGGTATGTCTATTGGTTGTGGTCGTGCTGTGTTTGTATAGGGGAGTCCGTAAAGGACGTTATGGTATCTGTGGGGCTATTCTTTCCTTGATGATATTCTCTTTTTCCTCCTATCCGCTACAACTTCCGGTATTTATCGTTACATTTGGAGGATTGCTTGTAGCGTGCTTGTTCGGTGCCGACCGTTGGCAATGGTTGGGGCTGGCTGTATCAGTAGGCATCATTGGCGGTCTTCGCCTGAAGAATGACTTGCAAGTGGAGCAGGCCTGCCGGGAGTGGATGAATGCTCGGGTGCTGTATAATGCAGGTGCGTATCAATCGGCAGAGAAAGAGTACGGGCGCCTTTATCCTCTGTTGAGGGACCGGGCATCTTTCTTGTTCGAATATGGGCATGGATTGCACAAGCAGCAGCAGTTCAGTAAATCCAACCGTATTTTGAAAGAAGCTTTACAGCGTAGTTGTGACCCCATGATACTGAATGTGATAGGCAAGAACTATCAGCAGATGGGTGACTGCTTGTCAGCGGAAGACTGGTTTATCCGTTCCACCCATCGGTTGCCGGGACGTATTTACCCTTATTACCTGCTTGCGAAACTTTATGCGGAACCAAGCTTCAGGCAACCGGACAAGTTTGAAAAAATGAAGTGGATGGTATTGACGAAAGAGCCAAAAGTGCATTCTACGGCAATACGACAGATGAGGGAGGAAATAAAAAAGATTCAGCTTATTTTTGTCCATATTAAAAAAGATGAATAAAAACGTAAAGCGTTAATAATGAGCGAACTAATTGCTAAAGTGCTATGAAAAAAGTGTCCACATGCAAATATCGGTTCGTTTTTTTGAAACGATTAATTTTATCAATTTATAATTGAGTATGAATATGAAGACACAGAACTATCGATACCTGCTATGCATGGCCGTTGCCCTGCTTGCCGCCTGCTCCGATGCCGGAAAGGGAAAAGAGTCCGAGGAAGGGGTGGCAACCGTCCTGCCAAGTGAAAGCAATGAAGTGACCGTGAAAGTCCTGAAGCGGGCGACCTTTGAGCATGAACTGGTGAGCAACGGAAAAGTAACCGCCGGTGCCATGGCGGATTTGCGTTTTGAGACCACCGGTGTAGTGGCACACATCTACGTGAAGAACGGTGCCCCGGTGCGCAAAGGGCAGAAACTTGCCGAACTGGATAAGTTCCGTCTGAAGAACAAGACCGCGCAAGCCAAGGATGCTCTGGACAAAGCGGAACTTGAGCTGCAGGACGTATTGATAGGGCAAGGCTATCCGGTGGGTGATGCCTCCAAAGTACCTGCTGACATCATGAAGCTGGCCCGCGTGAGGAGCGGTTACGACCAGAGCCTCGCCCAGTATGAGCTTGCCGCGTATGAAGAGGAACACGCCACGCTGGTTGCGCCTTTTGACGGGGTAGTGGCGAACCTGTTCTCCAAACCGTTCAACGAGGCAAGTACCTCGGAAGCCTTCTGCTCCATTATCGGCACTCAAGGTATGGAGGTGGACTTCACGGTGCTGGAAAGCGAACTGCCGTTGATAAAGAGTGGCGACAAGGTGATTGTTACCCCTTATTCGGATGCCGGCTTTAGGCAGGAGGGGCGCATCACCCAAATCAATCCTCTGGTGGATGACAAGGGGATGGTTAAGGTGAAGGCTGCCGTCAATGGCAAGGGACGGCTGTTCAGTGGGATGAACGTGAGGGTGAACGTGCACCGCTCTCTGGGCGGACAGCTTGTAATCCCGAAGAGTGCCGTGGTGTTGCGTTCGGGCAAGCAGGTGGTGTTTACCCTGAAAGACGGAAAGGCGCAGTGGAACTATGTGCAGACCGGTCTGGAGAATGCGGAAAGCTATAGTATGGCCGACGATGCCCTGAAAGAAGGCGATACGGTCATTGTGACGGGAAATGTGAATCTGGCACATGAAGCATCGGTGAAGGTGGTTGATAGATAATGAGTGATAAGTGGTAATTCAAAATTCATAGTTCAATTGATAAAGTTTTTGATACAGCGGCCTATTGCCGTACTGATGGCATTTACAGCATGCTTCATTGTCGGGCTGGTGACTTACTTCACCTTGCCGGTATCCTTGCTGCCCGATATTGCCATCCCGGAAATTACAGTGCAGGTGTCGGCGCAGAATACCTCGGCGCGTGAATTAGAGAATACGGTGGTGAAACCTCTGCGGCAGCAGCTCATCCAGGTGGCGAAACTGAAGGACATGGACAGCGAGACGCGCGATGGTGCAGGCATCATCCGCCTGGGCTTCGACTTCGGTACGAATACCGACCTTGCCTTCATAGAAGTGAACGAGAAGATTGACGCCGCCATGAACTATCTGCCCAAGGATGCCGAACGCCCGAAGGTGATAAAGGCAAGTGCGACGGACATTCCTGTCTTCTACCTCAACCTGACCCTAAAAAACGACAGTGCATACGGCAAGACGGACGAACGTGCGTTTCTTGATTTGTGCGAGTTTGCCGAAAATGTCATAAAGCGTCGCATCGAGCAGTTGGCGGAAGTGGCAATGGTGGATGTCACGGGTTTGGTCGAACGCCAGTTACAGATTGTGCCCGACCCGGATAAGCTTGCTGTGTTGGGGCTCTCCATTGAAGACATAGAAAACGTGCTGGCGCAAAACAACGTGGAGCCGGGCAGCATGACTGTGCGCGACGGCTACTACGAATACAACATTAAGTTCTCCACCCTGCTGCGGACAGAGGAGGACGTGAAGGGCATCCTGCTGCGAAAGGAAGGACGTATCATCCGCTTGGGAGACTTCTGCCGGGTAGAGATTGTTCCTGCCAAGGAGAAAGGTGTCTCCATGAGCAATGGCAAGCGTGCCGTTACCCTTGCCGTCATCAAGCAGGCGGACGAGAATATGGAAGACATGAAGCTTGCCATCAACAGCACGATGGACTACTTCAAGAAAGTATATCCCGACATTGATTTTAGCATCAGCCGTAACCAGACGGAGTTGCTGGACTATACCATCTCCAATCTTCAGCAAAATTTGTCGTTGGGTTTCCTGTTCATCTGTATTGTGGCGGTACTCTTCTTGGGGGATGTCAAGTCGCCGTTCATCATCGGCCTGAGCATGGTGGTGTCCATTGTAATCTGTTTCTTGTTCTTCTATCTGTTCAGGATGTCGCTCAATATAATTTCTCTGTCCGGATTGATTCTGGCGTTGGGTATGATGATTGACAGCAGCATCATTGTCACGGAAAATATTTCGCAGTACCGCGAACGGGGTTATTCGTTGAGGCGGGCTTGCGTGGCGGGTACGGGTGAGGTGGTGACGCCGATGCTGAGCTCATCCCTGACCACGGTTGCCGTGTTTGTGCCGCTGATATTTATGAGCGGCATTGCGGGAGCGCTTTTCTATGACCAGGCATTCTCTGTTACGGTGGGGCTGCTGGTTTCCTACTTCACGGGTATCATGCTGCTGCCGGTCCTCTATATGCTGGTCTACCGGACGGGGTTGCGCGGCAGGTCGTGGTTCTCCCGCATCCGCATCAACAATCCGTTGAAGGAACATACGCTGGACCGTTTTTATGATGCGGGCATCGACTGGGTATTTTCCCACAAGACGGTAAGTATCATATTCTGTGTGGTTTCTATTCCTCTTTGTGTCTTTCTGTTTTATTCCATAGCCAAGGAGCGTATGCCGCAGATAGACCAGAATGAACTGATAGTCCACGTGGAATGGAACGAAAATATACATGTGGACGAGAACCGGCATCGTGTGAATGTACTGTTCGGACAGTTGTTGGACAAGACTGTGGAACAGACGGCTGCCATAGGCCAGCAGGACTATCTGCTGAACCGTGAGCAGGCTCTCTCTTCTTCGGAGGCAGAATTGTATTTCAAGACTTCCTCGCCTGACGGGATTGCTCCCTTGCAGAAGCAGGCGGGCGAGTGGCTGACACGGGAATATCCGTTGGCGACAGTCTCCTTTTCTCCACCCGAAACCGTGTTCGAGAAGCTTTTCGTGACCGGGGAGGCCGATGTGGTGGCGGAACTTTATGCCCGTAACAAGGAGAAGGCGCCGGCGGCGGAAGAATTGCGCGGACTGGAACAACAGTTTGCGGAGCTTACGGGGACAGCGCCCGTAGGTATCGCTTTCGAGAACCAGCTTGACATAAGCATCCTGCAGGAAAAGCTGTTGCTCTATGACGTTTCGTATGACGAGCTTTACCGTACGCTGCGGACGGCATTCAAGGAGAACAGCGTAGCTATGCTCCATTCCTACCAGCAATACCTGCCTATCAGCATTGTGGGCGAGGAGCGGACAGTGAATGAGGTGCTGCAGCAGACATTGATACAGACCCGTCCGGACAGTAAGGGCGAAGTGGAGCATATTCCGCTTCGGGAGCTGGTAAAGGTGCGTCCGGCTGAGGATTTGAAAACGATTACGGCAGGACGCAACGGTGAATATATACCGTTCCGTTTCTATGAAGTGGACGATGCTCCGGAGTTGATGGAAAAGGTGAAGCGGGAGGCAGATGCCACGGGTGACTGGGATACGGCCTTCTCCGGCAGTTTCTTCTCCAACCGCCAGATGCTGGACGAGTTGGTGGTGATTCTTTTCATCTCTATCCTGCTGATGTATTTCATTCTTGCCGCCCAGTTCGAAAGCTTCGTGCAGCCGCTCATCGTGCTGCTGGAAATTCCGATAGATGTGGCGTTTGCCCTGCTTCTGTTGTGGATATGCGGGCATACCCTGAACCTGATGTCTGCCATCGGACTGATAGTGACGTGCGGTATCATCATCAACGACTCCATCCTGAAGCTGGATGCCATTAATGAATTACGGAGGGCTGGTATGCCGTTGCTCGAGGCCATCCACGAGGCGGGGCGCAGAAGGCTCCGGCCCATCATCATGACATCGCTCACCACCATTTTCGCTATGGTTCCGCTGCTGTTCTCGTTCGACATGGGCTCGGAGCTGCAGAAGCCGCTTTCCATAGCGATGATTGGGGCGATGTTCGTGGGGACACTGGTCAGTCTGTTCATCATCCCGTTGATATATTGGTTTATTTATAGAAAAGAAAGAGCATGAAGAAATTAAGTCTTATACTTTTGTTCAGTCTGGGAGCCCTTTCCGCTTTTGCCCAACAGCGGATAACGCTCGATTTGCAGCAGACCATTGCCCTGGCGAATGACAGTTCGCTGGAAGCCTTCCGCACCAAGAACATGTATCTGGCCGGTTATTGGGAATACCGCACCTATAAGGCAAACCGCCTTCCCAGCCTGACGCTGAACATGACTCCGGCACAGTACAACCGCGATATCACCAAGCGTTACGACTCCGAACAGGACCTTGACATCTATCGCAGCCAGCAATCCTTCTATGCATACGGCAATCTTGCCGTCAGACAGAATTTCGACTTGACGGGCGGTACGTTCTATCTGGATACGGAGCTGGGCTATATGCGGAGCTTCGGTGGAAACAAGTATACCCAGTTCACCAGTGTTCCGGTTCGTTTGGGCTACTCGCAGAGTCTGGTCGGTTACAATCCTTTCCGTTGGGAACGCAGGATTGAGCCGCTGAAGTACGAAAAGGTGAAGAAGGAGTATATTTACAATGCAGAGCGAGTATCCGAGCAGGCCACTACCTATTTCTTTGCGCTTGCCATGGCACAGGCGGAATATGACTTGGCCAAGGACAATGCCGTCTCCACCGATACCCTCTACCGCATCGGCATGCAGCGCTTGAAAATAGCCGCCATCAGCCGTGCCGACCTGCTGACGCTGAAACTCGACGTGGTGAACGCCCGCAATACTTTGCAGAATGCCGCCAGTGCCTTGAAGCGCGCCATGTTTTCGTTGGCATCTTTTCTGAATATGGAGAAGAACACGGATATCAGGGTGTCGCTTCCGGGACGTCCGAGGGCGCTGACCATACCGGTTGATGAGGCTTTGCTGGCCGCTCAAGCCAACAATCCGGAATTTCTGGGGCTTCGTCAGGAAGTGCTGGAAGCCGAGCAGACAGTAGACAAGACGAAGAAGGAATCGCGCTTCAACGCCAGCATCAACGCCAGCGTCGGCTTCAACCAGGTGGCAGAGAAATTCGGTGAAGCATACAGGCATCCCATGCAGCAGGAGATGGTGTCGGTCAGTGTCTCCATTCCACTGGTGGACTGGGGCGTGAGGAAAGGCAAATACAACATGGCGAGGAACAATCTGAACGTGGTGAAGACTTCTGCCCGGCAGAGTGAAATCAGCATTGAGGAGGAGGTTATCATGACCGTCAGCGACTTCAACGTCCAGCAAGCCCTCGTCGCCAGTGCCGAAGAGGCCCTCGACCTTGCCATCCTGGCGTATAACGAAACCCGCCAGCGCTTCATTATCGGCAAGGCAGACATCAACAGCCTGACCCTCTCGCTGAACCGCCAGCAGGAAGCGCAACGCAATTACATCTCCGCCTTGCAGGACTACTGGCTGAATTATTACAAGATACGGAAACTGACGTTGCACGACTTTGCCAGCGGATTTTCGCTGTCGGAAAAATTTGATTATAATAACTGATGAAACGAGTTTCTTCCTTCACCGTCATAGTGGCGTTTGTCTGCCTTGCTTTGGTAGGGGTGGCGTTGATACCGCTGCTCCCCGTCAAGCTGAATCCGTCACGCAGCCTGCCCGGCTTCACGGTGGGTTTCAGCATGCCTGGCACTTCGTCGCGGGTGGTGGAGATGGAAGTGACCAGCAAGCTGGAATCCATGCTGGCGCGTATCCGCGGAGTGAAGCGGCTGAACTCCACCTCGGGTAACGGCTACGGCAACATTACTGTGGAGCTGGACAAGCATGCCGATGTCGAGGTAGTCCGCTTCGAAGCTTCCACCATCATCCGGCAGACGTGGCCCCAATTGCCCGAAGGTGTCAGCTATCCCACCATTCACATGAAAGTGCCCGACGAGAACGCCTCACGCCCTTTCATGTCCTTCACACTGAATGCCCCTTCCACTCCGATATTGATTCAGCAGTATGCCGAGGAGCATATCAAGCCGCGGCTGGCAAATATTCCGGGTATCTATAAGGTGGAACTCAGCGGTGCCACGCCCATGGAGTGGAGACTGGAATATGACAGTGAACAGTTGCGCTTGCTGGGTGTGACCCTATCGGACATCAGCGAGGCAGTACAGCGGCATTACCGGAAGGAATTTCTGGGTACGCACAATGTGGATACAGGTAACGGTAGCCGGGAATGGATACGCCTGGCACTGGTGCCGGAGAGCAACTCCCTTGGTTTTAATCCTGCTGCCATCACCGTGACGGCTACCGACGGGAAACTGCTCCGCTTGGACGAACTGGTGTCGGCTGTCCGTATGGAGGAGGAGCCGCAAAGCTATTACCGCATCAATGGGCTGAATTCCGTCTATCTATCCATTACTGCGGAAGAAACTGCCAACCAGTTGCAACTGAACCGTGCCGTGATGGACGAGATGGAAGCTGTTCGGCAGGTACTTCCTGTCGGATATGAAGTGCATACCAGCTATGATGCGACCGAGTACATACGGGAAGAACTGGACAAGATTTACTTCCGTACCGGTTTGACGGTACTCATCCTGCTTGTATTCGTATGGCTCATTACTCGTAAGTTGAAATATCTTTTTCTGATAGTTACCAGCCTGGCTGTAAATATAGCGGTGGCACTTATCTTCTACTACCTCTTCGGACTTGAGATGCAGCTTTATTCGCTGGCGGGTATCACTGTCTCGCTGAATCTGGTGATAGACAGCACCATTGTCATGACCGACCACATTCTGCATCGGCGTAATCTCAAGGCCTTCCTGTCGGTGTTGGCGGCAACCCTCACTACGATGGGTGCGCTTGTTATCATTTTCTTCCTTGACGAGAGGATACGGCTCAACCTGCAGGACTTTGCAGCGGTAGTGATCATCAATCTGGCTGTTTCCTTGATGGTGGCGTTGTTCTTTGTTCCGTCGATGATTGAGAAGATAGGACTGGTGAGGCGGATTACGGGGAAGAAAAGGCGTCTTGTCTTGCCGGGGCTGACGCAAACATTCAAAACAAGGTTGGGACGGATTTTCAGACGTTTCCCCGTTTATTTCTCCTGCTGCTACTCTGCTCTCATCCGTTTTCTGTGCCGTTGGCGCTGGGCTGTATGCCTGCTGTTGCTGTTGGGTTTCGGTCTGCCCGTTTTTCTGTTGCCCGACAAACTGGAAGGAGGGGGAAAATGGGAAGCTGCTTACAATAAGGTATTCGGTTCGGATACCTATAAGGAGTCGGTGAAACCCGTTGTGGACAAGGCGCTGGGCGGCAGCTTGCGGCTTTTCATACAGAAGGTGTACGAAGGCAGTTACTTCACCCGTAATGAGGAGGTGGTGCTCTATGCCAACGCCAACCTTCCCAATGGCAGCACCCTTGAGCAGATGAACACTTTGATGAAACGTATGGAGACCTACCTCAGCCGGTTCAAGGAAATCAGGCAGTTTCATACTTCCATCTACAGCCCCCGGCGTGCCAGTATGCAGATTTATTTCAAGAAGGAAGCCCGGAACAGCGGTTTTCCCTATACATTGAAAGCCAATATGATAAGCAAGGCACTGGAACTGGGAGGCGGCAGCTGGGGCATCTACGGATTGCAGGACCAGGGGTTCAGTAATGACGTCCGCGAGAGTGCCGGCTCCTACCGCATCAGGATGTACGGCTACAACTACGACGAACTCTATGAGTGGGCGGAGAAGCTGAAGGCCAAGCTGCTGACGCACCGGCGTATCAAGGAAGTGCTCATCAATTCGGAGTTCTCCTGGTGGAAGGATGACTATCAGGAATTCTACTTCAACCTGAACAAGGAGCGCATGGCGCAAGAGGGCATCGACGCGCAAGTGCTTTTCTCTGCGGTGCGCCCCATCTTCGGCAAGAATCTGGAGATTGGCTCGGTAGCGGCCGAGCAGGGAACGGAGAAAATCAAGCTCTCTTCCCGCCAGTCTGCCGAATATGACATCTGGGCGATGCAGTTCTTCCCCTATGGAGTAGGAAACGGCAAGCATTACAAGCTTTCCGAACTGACTACTGTGGAAAAGGGACAGATGCCGCAGGAGATTGCCAAAGAAAACCAGCAGTACCGCCTCTGCCTGCAATACGAATATATCGGCTCCAATGAGATGGGCAACAAGATACAGAAACGTGTCCTGGAGGAGTTCAACAAACTGTTGCCGATGGGTTATACAGCCGAGTCGGACAGCAACAGTTGGTCATGGGGCGAGAAGGACAACCGCCAATACCTGCTTCTGCTGGTGGTGATAGCCATCATCTTCTTTACGACCAGCGTTCTGTTCAACTCCCTGAAGCAGCCGCTTGCCATCATCTTTGTGATTCCGGTTTCTTATATCGGGGTATTTCTTACTTTCTATTGGTTCCGGCTGAACTTCGACCAGGGCGGTTTTGCCTCGTTCGTCCTGCTGTGCGGCATCACGGTGAATGCCAGCATCTATATCCTGAACGAGTACAACAGCATCCGACGTCGTTTCCCCCGTCTTTCCGCTCTTCGTGCCTACGTCAAGGCGTGGAATGCGAAGGTCGTTCCTATTTTCCTCACGGTAGTTTCTACCATTCTGGGATTTATCCCTTTCATGATAGGTGAGGACAAGGAGGCTTTCTGGTTTCCATTGGCGGCGGGTACCATTGGCGGACTGGTGATGTCCGTCATCGGTATCTTCTTTTTCCTGCCGGTTTTTGTGCTGAAACAGCGTGATTTTCTTAGGAAATGATTACTTTTGCTCGATTTTGTAACCTGAA